>Ga0335077_10004521_pt1 | contig 16977 bp, 17 predicted proteins | sample Lox_Sample_31_FD_207151 | JGI IMG/M metagenome (GOLD analysis project Ga0335077, IMG submission 207151) | Soil microbial communities from Loxahatchee National Wildlife Refuge, Florida, United States - Lox_Sample_3.1 | ecosystem: Environmental > Terrestrial > Soil > Wetlands | place: USA...
GTCGGGCGCGCCCGCATCGGCCCCGACCACGGCTCGTAGCCCTCGAACACGTGATGGGCGATGCCGGTCCCCCGGGTGTCGGTGAGGAACTGGGTGCGGAACCCGATCAGCCCGCGCGCGGGCACCGTGTAGTCGAGCCGCACCCAGCCCGTGCCGTGGTTGGTCATGTTCTCCATCCGGCCCTTGCGCACGGCCAGCAGCGCGGTCACCGCGCCCAGGTAGTCCTCCGGCACGTCGACGGTGAGCCGTTCCACCGGCTCGTGCAGCGCGCCATCGATCTGCCTGGTGACGACGGTGGGGCGGCCCACGGTCAGCTCGTAGCCCTCCCGGCGCATGGTCTCGACCAGGACCGCCAGGGCCAGCTCGCCCCGGCCCTGCACCTCCCAGGTGTCCGGCCGGGCGGTGGGCAGCACCCGCAGCGACACGTTGCCGACCAGCTCCCGCTCCAGCCGGTCACGCACCAGCCGCGCGGTGAGCTTGGTGCCCTTCTCCCGCCCGGCCAGCGGCCCGGTGTTGACGCCCATCGTCACCGACACGGCCGGCTCGTCCACGGTGATCAGCGGCAGCGGCCGCGGGTCGTCGGCGTCGGCCAGCGTCTCGCCGATCGTGATGTCGGCGATGCCCGCCACCGCGATGATGTCCCCCGGGCCCGCGGTCTGGGCCGGCACCCGCTCCAGCGCCTCGGTGAGGTACAGCTCGGTGATCTTCACCCGCTCGACCGAGCCGTCCCGGCGGCACCAGGCCACCTGCTGGCCGCGCTCGATCGTCCCGCTGTGCACCCGGCACAGCGCGATCCGGCCCAGGTAGGAGGAGGCGTCCAGGTTGGTGACGTGCGCCCGCAGCGGCGCGCCCGGCTCGTACGAGGGCGCGGGCACGGTGTCGCGCAGCACGGTGAACAGCGGCTCCAGGTCCGGCGAGTCCGGCAGGGTGCCGTCCTCCGGCCGGGTGAGCGAGGCCCGGCCCGCCCGGGCGGAGGCGTACACGATCGGGAACTCGATCTGCTCCTCGGTCGCGTCCAGGTCGAGGAACAGCTCGTAGCAGGCGTCCACCACCTCGGCGATCCGGGCGTCGGCCCGGTCCACCTTGTTGATCACCAGGATGACCGGCAGCCCGGCCGCCAGCGTCTTGCGCAGCACGAACCGGGTCTGCGGCAGCGGCCCCTCGCCCGCGTCGACCAGCAGCAGGACGCCGTCCACCATGGACAGCCCGCGCTCGACCTCGCCGCCGAAGTCGGCGTGGCCGGGCGTGTCGACGATGTTGATGGTCAGCCCGCCGTGCCGGACGGCGGTGTTCTTGGCCAGGATCGTGATGCCCTTTTCCCGCTCGAGGTCGCCGGAGTCGAGCACCCGCTCGGCCACCCGCTCGTTCGCGCGGAACGCCCCGGACTGCCACAGCATCGCGTCCACCAGCGTGGTCTTGCCGTGGTCGACGTGGGCCACGATGGCGACGTTGCGCAGGTCGTCCCGGGTGGCCAGGGCAGGTGAAGGCACGGGCATGAAAAGCCTCAACGAGGATACGGGTGGGGATACGGCAAGGTAAACGGCCGGGACGCCCAGTCTATTTCACGGCCTGACGAGGGCGCCGGGATCCCGCCTGCTGCGCGCCGGCCACCTGCAACGCCTTCTTGAAGGGTTCTTCACGGCTTCTTAACACGGGCCCTGATGGGATCGGATCCCATGCGCAACAGCTACGAGCCTCCGACCGACCCGCAGGGGTGGCCCGCCTTTGGGCGCGCCTACCCGGCGCGGGACGCGGGTGACCCGCAGACCGGCTACGACTGGGACCCGGACTACCTGGCCCGGTCCGGCGGGCCGGCCGACGAGGCACGTGACCAGGGCCTGCGCCGCCTGTCCATGCTGACCCTGCACGCCACTGGGCTCAGCGTGGTCGCCGCGATCGGCTTCGCGACGGTGTTCGCGAGCACCGCCCATGCTCAGGCGGGGACCGCGGCCACCGCCACGCCGTCTCCGGGCCCGGCGACGGCATCCGGCACGCCGTCGCCGGGCCCGACCCCCACGCACCACAAGAAAAAGAAGAAGCATCACCACCCGGCCGCGGCCGCCCCGGCCACGTCCGCGGCCGCCCCGGCGGCACCGCCTCCCCCCACCCTGGCCCCGCCCGCCAACGCGCCGGCCCCGGCCCCGCCCAGCCCGGCACCCCCGCAGGCGACCTCCTCCGGGTCCGTCCCGGCATGAGGGCGCCGGCCGGGGCCCTCGGCACCCGCACCTTCTCCGCCCTCGGCACCCGCACGTTCTCCGCCCTCGGCACCCGCACGTTCTCCGCCCTCGGCACCGTCGCGTCGCTGGTCGTCACCGACCGCGGCTGCCTGCAACTGGCGTACGGCCTGCTGGCCGGCGAGCTGCTCGCGGTGGACATGGCCTGCTCGCGGTTCCGCCCGGATTCCGAGCTGTGGCGGGTCAACCACGCCCGCGGCCACCCGGTCGGGATCAGCCCGCTGCTGGCCCAGGCCCTGGCCACCGCGCTGACCGCCGCCGAGATCACCGACGGCGACGTGGACCCGACCTGCGGGCGGTCGCTGGCCCGGCTCGGCTACGACCGGGACTTCGCGCAGGCGCGGCAGGACACCACCAGCCTGGCCGCGCCGCCGGCGCCCGCGGCCGGCTGGCGGACCGTGGAGCTGGACACGCAGCGGCGCACCGTCCGGGTGCCCGACGCCGTCATGCTCGACCTGGGCGCGACGGCCAAGGCGCTGGCCGCCGACCGGGCCGCGGGCCGGATCCACACCGCCGTGGGCTGCGGCGTCCTGGTCAACCTCGGCGGCGACATCAGGGTGGCCGGCGAGCCGCCCGCGGGCGGCTGGCGGGTCGGCATCGTCGACGACCTGGCCCGGGCGGACGGCGGCGGCCACGCGGACGGCGGCGGCCACGCCGAGCCCGGCCAGGCGGTCATCATCCGCGATGGCGGCCTCGCCACCTCCAGCACCCGCGCCCGGGCCTGGCGGCGGGGCGGGACCCGGCTGCACCACATCATCGCGCCGGGCACCGGGCTGCCCGCGGACTCCTGCTGGCGCAGCGTCAGCGTGGCCGCCGCCACCTGCGTCGACGCGAACACGGCGAGCACAGCGGCGATCCTGCGCGGCGAGCGGGCGCCGCAATGGCTCGATGAGCTGCGCCTGCCGGCCCGCCTCGTCGGCCAGGACGGCACGGCGGTCATCACCGGCGGCTGGCCCGCCGACCCGGGGAACCAGGGATGAGCGCGTTCCTGCACGGACCGGCCCTGTGGTACGCCACCAGGGCGACCGGCCTGGTGACGATGCTGCTGCTGACGGCGACCGTGCTGCTGGGCGTCCTCACGACCGGCCGGTTCGCCGGCACCGGCAACTGGCCCCGGTTCCTCACCGTCGGCCTGCACCGCAACCTGTCGCTGCTGGTCGTGGTGTTCCTGGCGCTGCACGTCGGCACGACCGTGGTCGACCAGTTCGTGTCCATCCCGCTGGCCGCGGCGTTCATCCCGTTCGCCTCGTCCTACAAGGCGGTCTGGCTGAGCCTGGGCGCGGTCGCGCTCGACCTGCTCATCGCCCTGGTGGCGACCAGCCTGATCAGGAACCGGCTGGGGCTCAGGACCTGGCGCTGGGTCCACTGGGCCGCCTACGCCTGCTGGCCGGTCGCGCTGGCGCACGGCCTGGGCGCCGGCACCGACCGGGGCACCCTGTGGGTGTTCGTGCTCACCACCGTCTGCGCCGCGGTGGTCACCGGCGTGGCCACCTGGCGCTTCGTCGGCGCGGCCCGGGCCGGTGCCCGGTGACCTCGATCGCCCTGTCCGCCTACCGCGCGCCGGAGCTGCGGCTGCCCCGGCTGCTGGCCGGCGTCTCCTACTACCATCCGACCGGGCTGGCCGGGCACGAGGAGCTGTACGGGCCGCTGCCGCTGCCCGCGGCGCCCGCGCAGCGCGACCGGGCCGGGCGGCAGCGGCCGGAGAGCCTGATCAACCTGGTTGAGCGGTCCGGGCTCACCGGCCGGGGCGGGGCGGGCTTCCCGACCGGCCGGAAGATGCGCTCGGTCGCCGCCCGGGGGGGCAAGACGGTCGTCGTCGCCAACGGCGCCGAGGGCGAGCCCGCCAGCTGCAAGGACCGGCTGCTGCTCACCCGCGCGCCGCATCTGATCCTGGACGGGATCACGCTGGCCGCCTACGCGGTCGGGGCCGACGAGGCCCACCTGGTCGTGCACGGGCAGGAGGCCGACCTGCTGGCCAGCCTGGCGGACGCCATCGCCGACCGGGAGACGCTCGGCACCGACCCGGTGCCGATCCAGCTCACCGGCATCCCGGCCCGGTACGTCTCCAGCGAGCAGTCCTCGATCGTCCAGTACCTGAGCGGCGGGCCGGCCAAGCCGACCTTCGCGCCCCCCCGGCCGCATGAGCGGGGCGTGAAGGGGCGGCCGACCCTGGTGAACAACGTCGAGACGCTCGCCCACCTGGCGCTGATCGCCCGGTACGGCGACGGCTGGTTCCGCGGTGTCGGGACGCCGTCGGCCCCGGGTTCCACCCTGGTGACGGTGGGCGGCGCGGTCGCCCGCCCGGGCGTCTACGAGATCGAGATGGGCACCCCGCTCGGCCAGGTCGTGATGATGGCCGGAGGGCCGTCCGAGCGGCTGCAGGCGCTGCTGGTCGGCGGCTACTTCGGCGCCTGGCTGCCGGCCGAGTTCGCCTGGCCGGTGCCGATGACCCACGCGGATCTGCGGGCCGTGGGCGGCGCGATGGGCGCCGGCATGGTCATCGCGCTGCCGGTCACCGCCTGCGCGCTGGCCGAAACCGCCCGGGTGGTCAGCTACCTGGCCGAGGAGACCGCCGCCCAGTGCGGCCCCTGCATGTTCGGGCTGCCCGCGCTGGCCGATACCCTCATCGAGCTGGCCTATGAGGGGGGATGGGGCCAGGCGATCAAGGCGATCGCCACCCTCGTCCCGCTGATCGAGAAGCGGGGCGCCTGCCGCCACCCCGACGGCGCCACCCAGCTCGTGCGCAGCGCGCTGACGGCGTTCGCCGCCGACGCGCGCTGGCACGACCGGCACGGCCCCTGCCACGGCGTGGGCCGGGCCCCGCTGCTGCCGGTACCCAGCGACGAGGAACGGGAGTGGGGCTGGACGTGACCTATCGGCTGCGCGTCAATCCGATCGCCTGCACCGCGCACGGCATGTGCGCCGAGCTCCTGCCCGAGCTGATCGAGCTGGACCCGTGGGGATACCCCATCCTGCTGTCCCCGGCCGTCCCCGCCAGCCTGATGGATCACGCGCTGCGGGCGGTCGACGCCTGCCCGACCATGGCGCTGCTGCTGGAGGAAACCACCGGGCCGCCGCTGCTCAGCTGATCCTGACGAGGCAGCTCACCGGCCCCCGGGGGTCAGCATGAGGCAGCTCACCGGCCCCGGGGGTCAGCATGAGGCAGCTCAGGCGGCCCCTGGGGTCAGCCGTCTCCTCCGCCGCCACCCCCATCATCCCCGCCTCCCCCACCGCCGCCAGGTCCCTGGTTGCCCCCTCCACCGCCGCCATCGTCTCCGGTCGGCGTGGGCGCGGGGGCGGGGGCGGCGGCGGTCGTCACGGAGGTCGACGCGGCCGGTATCCCGCTGGCGCAGTTCACCACCATGGTCACCGTGCTCGCGGCGGTGGTGAACACGACCCGCGCAGTGGTGGCCGGCCCGCGGGCCACGCTGCTCGCCGTGAAGCCCTGCTGGGGGCTCCACGACAGCAGGAAGGCGCCCGCCGCGGCGCACTGGGCCACGACCGTGCCGCCGGACGAGCTCAGGACGGTGCCGCTGGTGCTGGCCGTCCCGCCGGACGCGCCCGTGCCGGCGCCGCTCGTGCCGCTCTTTCCGGCCGTGCTGCGCTGCGATCGCGACGTGGGCGAGGAGGAGGGCGCTGCCGCCTGGCTGGCCTGGGCCTGAACCGCGGCGGCCACGCTGGACTGCTGGCTGGCGGGCGAGGCGGAGATGCCCTGGCCGAGCTCCGATACCACGTAGAGGCCGCCCGCGGTCGCCGCGGCCGCGCCGAGCAGCCACGCGCCGGAGCCGATGACGATGCGGGTACGCATGCGGCCAGAGTCGCGGATGCGACGTTAAGCGCGAGTAAAGGCCGCCTCAAGGAAACATGGGCTCCCCGGCCCGCGAATGCCACTTTTTTCCACACAGGACGGAAAGCACAGGTAACTTCGTGTCCGTGGCACAGCTGCTGCTGGTCGAGGACGACGCCGCCATCCGGGGGGCCCTCATCAGGGCTCTCACCGAGCGCGGCCACGCCGTGACCAGCATGCCGACCGCCATGGAGGCGCTGCAGCACGTCCTCGACTCGCCCCCCGACCTGATCCTGCTCGACCTCGGCCTGCCCGGCCTCGGCGGGTACGAGGCGCTGCGGATGATGCGCGCGGTCAGCTCGGTGCCGGTGGTGGTGGTCACCGCCCGCGACAACGAGACAGAGATCATCCGGGTGCTGGACGCCGGCGCCGATGACTACGTGATCAAGCCGTTCGGGGCGGGCCAGATCGACGCGCGGATCCGGGCGGTCCTGCGCCGCGCCGCCCAGGACGGCCCGCAGGACGGGGGCGACCTCGAGGTCGGCGGCCTGCGGCTGGACCCGTCCGGGCATGAGGCCACCCTGGACGGGGCGCCGCTGGACCTGAGCCGGCGCGAGTTCGACCTGCTGCACTACCTGGCGGTGCACGCCGGCCAGGTGGTCACCCGGCGCGACCTGCTGACCCACGTCTGGCGCATGCCGTACGGCGGCGCGGACAAGACCGTCGACGTCCACGTGTCCTGGCTGCGCCGCAAGCTGGGGGAAACGGCGCAGCAGCCCCGTTACCTGCACACGGTCCGCGGGGTCGGGATCAAGCTCAGCGCGCCGGGATGAGATTCCGCGTCATCCTGCTCGTGGTGGCGACCAGCTCCCTGGTGCTGGTCTCCTTCCTGGTGCCGCTCGCGCTGGTGCTGCGCAGCTTCGCGGCCAACCAGGCGGTGAGCAAGGCGACGACCCAGGCGCAGCAGCTCACCCCGCTGGTCGCCACGCTCCCCACCGACACCCTCAGGCTTACGGTCGACCAGCTGAACGCGCAGAACGAGGGGAGCCCGATCACGGTGTTCCTGCCCGGCGGCCAGTGGCTCGGCCAGCAGGCGCCCCGGACCGCCACGGTGGACAGGGCCGCCGCCGGCCACAGCTTCACCACCGTGGGCCCGGCGGGCACCGAAGTCCTCGCCGCCGTCCAGGGCATGCCCCGCGGGCCCGCGGTGATCCGCATCTTCGTCCCCAACGCCGTGCTGCGCCAGGGAGTGGCCCGGGCCTGGCTGCTGCTGGTCGGGCTCGGGCTCGGGCTGCTCGTGGTCAGCGTGGTGGTGGCCGACCAGCTCGCGCGGGCCCTGGTCCGCCCGATCACCGCCCTCGCCCAGGCCTCCGACCTGCTGGCCACCGGCGACCTGACCGCCCGGGCCACCGTCGCCGGGCCGCCGGAGGTGCGCCGGGCGAGCAGCGGGCTGAACCGCCTCGCGGCGCGGATCGGGGACCTGCTCGCGCACGAGCGGGAGACCGTCGCCGACCTCTCCCACCGGCTCCGCACCCCGCTGACGGCTTTGCGGATCGACGCCGAGTCGCTGCGCGACGTCGGCGAGATGGCACAGCTGACCGCGGACGTGGATGCGGTCGAGCGCACCGTCAACGAGATCATCCGGGCGGCCAGGCGGCCGACCGGCGGCGGCGTGGGGGCGCTGTGCGACGCATCGATGGTCATCAACGAGCGGGCCGCGTTCTGGCAGCCGCTCGCCGAGGACCAGGAACGCCCGATGATGGTCGAGGTCGCCGCCGGGCCGGTGCTGGTCAACGTCTCCGGCGAAGACCTGGCGGCCTGCACCGACGTCCTGCTGGAGAACGTGTTCTCGCATACCGCCGAGGGCGCCGCCTTCACGGTCCGGCTCAGCCGGCGGGCCGGAGGCGGCGCCTGGCTGGTGGTCGCCGACGATGGGCCCGGCTTCCCGGACGCCGACCCGACCGAGCGCGGCCGGTCCAGCGGCGGTTCCACCGGCCTCGGGCTTGACATCGCCCGGCGGATCGCCGAGGCCTCGGGCGGCAGCCTGACGATCGGGCGCTCGACGTCGGGCGGCGGGGCCGTGACCGTCGGCCTGGGGCCGCCCGCCCGCCCGCCCGACGGCGGCCGCCGCCACCGGCGGGCCCGGCAGCGGCCCATCTCCGATGGCACCCCGGGCGGATGGGCCGAGGACGGGCCGCCGTGGAGCCTGCTGGGAAGCTCGCGCGGCCAGCGGTGAGGCGGGCGCCCGCTGTCTTAGCCGCGCACCGGGCGCGGAGATAGGGCATACGCCTGATGTGCCGCCGGCCGCCTTAGCACGATCCTCGAAGGTGAACGGCCAGGACCCTGGCCCAGACCCTGGAGGGCATCGTGCATCCGGCATTGTGGCAAGACCTGCTTACCGAGCGCGTCAGGGACCGGCAGGCGGAAGCATGCCGGTCGCGGCTGGCCCGGGCGGCGCGGCGCGCGCGTCATCGCTCAACCGGTCGCCGCAGCCCCACCGAGGAGGGGCAGTTCGGCTGCCTGCAGGCGACCAGCCTGCGCAGCGCATGAGGTGGCTGGTCGCCGCCATCTACCTGATGCGCCCCCGGCAGCAGCCTGCCGCGGCGCATCCCGCGGGGCCGGATGGGCCCGGCCCGCAGCCCGGGCGGCGGCACCGGTGAGCTAGGTCCGGCCCAGACAAGAGGCAGGCGCCCGGACGGTGTGACAAACGCCGCCCGGGCGCCTTACGTCTTCTGGCCGTGGTGGCGGACGACGCCAGGGGGCCTTAGGTTTTCTGGCCGTGGTGGCGGACGACGCCGGGGGGCCTTAGGTTTTCTGGCCGTGGTGGCGGACGACGCCGGGGGCGCCTTAGGTTTTCTGGCCGTGGTGGCGGACGACGCCAGGGGCGCCTTAGGTTTTCTGGCCGTGGGGCGGACGACGCCGGGGAGCCTTGCGCTTCTCGCCGGCGGCGGCCGGTGCCCGGGCACCTGGCGCTTCTGGCCGGCGCGCCGGCCTCCTCCTGCGCCTCCCGCTCCCGCCGCCCTGACTAGAACAAAAGTTCGATAAATCTGCTATTGTTAGCGCATGGCTGCGTATCTGCCACCCGGATGGCCAACTGGGGTTCACCCGCCGGGCAGCGAGGGCTTCGAGCGGACCGCCGTGGCATGGCTGCTGGATGTGGTCCCGCCCGACTACCGGCTGCACGGGGTGCTGCAGCGCCATCCCATCGCCCTGGCCACGCTGGCCCGGCGTCACCTGGCCGCCTGCGTGGAGGGTGCGCGCCAGGGATACCGCACGGCCCGCACCGACCTCGGCGACGTGCTGCCGGTGAGCGGGGTGGACGCGGTGCTCGCCGCCTACCGGAGTGAGGGGCACCGCCTCGTCACCGCCGCACGCGCCGCGGACCTGGTGGAACGGGCACTGCGCGGGAAGGAGTTCACCCCCCAGCTGCACGAGGCGTCCGGTGCCCCCGGCCAGCAGGAGCAGCATGAGCGGCCCGCACCAGGGAAGCAGCAGGCCGGGCCGCCCACGCCACCGGCCAAGGGACAGCAGCCGCCCAAGGGACAGCAGCCGCCCAAGGAACAGCAGCCGGCGGAGGAACAGCGCCCGACGATGCGACAGCGGCCGGTGAAACAGCAGCAGCCGGTGAAGCAGCGGCAAAAGCAAGCCGCCGACGCGCCGGCGAAGCAGCGGCGGAAGCAGGCCGTCGGCTAGCCCCCGGCCGCTCAGGAGGCAGCGGCGGCGGCGGCCGTCAGCGCTGCTGGCTCACCAGCCGGGCGTTGTCCAGGGCCAGGCCGATCCGGCAGGCCAGGTCGGTGGCCAGCTCGGCCAGCTCCCTGGGCAGCCGCTCCTCCCGCCGGTGACCCACGGCCAGCACGCCCGCGCCGTCGCCCATGCCCAGCGGGAAGCACCAGGCGGTTTCGGTGGCCAGGGCGTCGGCGCCGGTGGGCGCATCGGCCAGCCCGGGCACCGCCAGCGGCCAGCGCCACATGGGGCCGGGGCGGCCTGGGACGGCCGGCCGGGGCGGCGTTTCGGCGCCCGCGGCCCGCTCGGCCGCGCGATCAAGCAGCCAGGCGAGGGCCGGCGACCATTCCTCGTCCATGTGCCGCGCGTAGACCACCCGCAGGCCCGTTCCCTCGGCCGGCAGGAGCACCGCGCACCAGGGCACGAGCCGGGGGACCGCCGTCTCACCGGCCAGAGCCAGCACGTCATCGGCGTCGACGCGGGCGGCCAGCAGCCCGCGGGCCTGCGCGAGCGCGCTGATGCGCCCGCGCCTGACCCGCTCCAGCTCGCTCAGCCGCGCCCGCTCGAGCGTGGGCCCCCACCGGTCAGCCAGGTGCTGCAACCGGGTCGCCTCGTTGTCGTGGAACCTGCCGGCCGTGGCCGACTCCACCGCCAGCAGGCCAGTCACCCGGCCATCCACCACAAACGGCACGGTGAGCACCGACGGCGCGGCGCCGACGGCCGCCCGCACGGCGGCGAGCGAGGGCGCGTTCACCGCGGGCTGCCCCAGCAGCCCGGCCCGCCTGGCCTGCTCGACCATCCGGGCCCGCCTGGCCTGCGCCCGGCTGGTCCGGCTGGCCCGGCCCACCCGCCCCAGCCGCTGCCGGCGCCCGGCCGGTGGGCTCTGCCCGGCCGGGGCCGTTCCACCGTCCTGGCCCGCTGGCCCGGCCTGGCTGGCCTGCCTGGTGTGCCCCTCCAGCCCGGCCGGCACGCCCGGCCCGGCCAGCCCGCCGGCCGCCGGAGCCGGGTCGGCCGGCGACGGGAACCGGCCGGCCGCCGCCCGCAGCCGGAGCTCACCGTCCTCGTCGGGCACCATGGCGTAGGCGGCATCCGCGCCCACCGCCGCGCGGGCCGACTCCACGGTGCTGGCCAGCAGCTCGTCGTAGCCCGGCTCGCCGAAGGGCGGGACCGGCCACCGGTGGGTGCCGTTCATTCCCGGCGCACCGGCTCCCACCCTGACCGGGGGGACCGGCGCCTTGCCCAGCGCGGCGGCCAGCTGGGGCTGCCCATCGGGCCCGTGCCCGGGAGCCGCGTGGATCCCGGTGTCCAGCACGGGACGCAGGCCATCCTCCCGCTCGCCGCCCGGCCCCAGTTCCACGCCGGGGCCGCTCTGCCCGATCCGGAACCACACCGCCTTGGCGGCCTGCCCGTAGGTGACGCCCCAGGCCGAGGCGAGCGCGGCCGGGAGCAGCAGCCCGCGCCCGCTGGTGCGCTCGGCGGGAATGTGCTCGTTCTCCGGGGGCTCGGGCACCAGCCGGGCCGGGTGGCCGTCGCTGACCACCACCTCGACCCCGCCGCCGGTCAGCTTGCAGGTGACCTCGACCGGGGTCCCGGCGTGCACCACCGCATTGGTGACAAGCTCGCTGGTGAGCAGCACGGCGTCGTCGACGAGGCCGTGGCCGACGGGCGCGGCCCCGCTGATGAACCAGGTCTGCAGCGTGTCGCGGACGAAGCGGCGTGCCGCAGCGGCGGCCGTCGGCTCCGGCTGGTATGCCGCGGTCGCGACAAGACCGTCCAGTCCCTCCACGTGCCCTCTCCGCTGCCGGCGCTCTGCAGCCGCACGGCGTTCGCCCCCGGCCCGCACGGGCCGGCTCATGGACCCGCCACGTCCGTCAGTGGCGGTCATCCCATCGTGACAGACTGACGGCCAATTTCCTGGCGATCAGCCATGATCGCCGGGCATCGGCACGGGTCGTGACCACCCGTTACCCGTCACGTATTGGCGGACCACCCTGGCGGGGACGCCGGCGACCACGCACCGGTCGGGCACCTGGCCACGGACCACGGAGCCGGCCGCGACCACCACATTCCGCCCGATGCACGCGCCCGGGAGCACGATCGCCCCCGCGCCGAGCCAGCTGCCGGCGCCGATGGACACCGCCGTGTTGGTCGGCCACTGCCGCCCGATCGGCAGCGCAGGGTCGGCGTAGCTGTGGTTCTGGTCGGTGATGTACACGTACGGGCCGGTGTAGACGTCGTTCCCGATCGCGATGGAGCGGTGGGCGACGATGTGGCTGCCCCGGCCGATGACGCAGCGGTCACCGATCCGGAGCACGGGCTCGTCCCCCAGGTCCTGCCCGGGCACCATCCCGGCGCTCAGGCTGACCTGCTCACCAATCAGCGTTCCGGTGCCGATCGTGATCCAGGCCTGGCCGTACAGGGCGCCGGCGGGAAAGCCGATCACGGAGCCCGCGCCGAACGAGGCGAACGCACGCCCGGCCGGGGTGTCCGCCGTGATCTTGCCCGCCCACTGGGCACCCTGCCAGAGCCGGTGCACCAGCCGCCAGGCCACGGCGCGGCCGGCCCGGCGCCCCCGCGCGCAAGCGTCCTTCCCGGCCATGACCGACAACGCTACTGCCCGGACCGCGGGCGCGGGGCGCCGGTCCCGGCCTGGCGCCGGCGCCGGTCCCGGCCCCGGCGGGGACGGCCCCGGCCCATCAGCTGGCAGGCACCGGCGGTGCGAGCGAGAGCACGCCGCGGCCATCGTTAGGCATAGTCTTCGCCGCCAGCTGGCCGCATGCGCCGTCGATCTGGCGGCCGCGGGTGTCGCGCACCGTCACCGGCACCCGGCGGGCCTCCAGCGCGGCCACGAAGTCCCGGGTCGCGGCCGGCGTGGACGCGGTCCACCGCGAGCCCGGCGTCGGGTTCAGCGGGATCAGGTTGACGTGCGCGAGCCGCCCGGCCAGCAGGGACGCCAGCGCCTCGGCCCGCCAGCGCTGGTCGTTGACGCCAGAGATCATCGCGTACTCGACCGAAACCCGGCGGTGGGTGGCCGCCGCGTACTCCCAGGCGGCGCCGAGCACCTCGGCCACCTTCCAGCGCTTGTTCACGGGCACCAGCTCATCGCGCAGCCCGTCGTCCGGCGCGTGCAGCGACACCGCGAGGGTGACCGCGGGCCGCTGCGCGGTGAGCCGCCGAATGGCCGGGACCAGGCCGACCGTGGAGACGGTGACCGACCGCTGGGAGATGCCGAGCCCGTCGGGCACCGGGTCGGTGAGCCGGCGGAGCGCGGTCATGACCTGCGGGTAGTTCGCCAGCGGCTCTCCCATGCCCATGAACACCACGTTGGAGACCCGGCCGCGCCCGCCGGGAACCTCGCCCCGTGCGAGCGCCCGCGCGCCGGCCACCACCTGCGCGACGATCTCGGCCGCCGACAGGTTCCTGGTCAGCCCGGCCTGGCCGGTGGCGCAGAACGGGCAGGCCATCCCGCAGCCGGCCTGCGACGACACGCACATCGTGACCCGGCCCGGGTAGCGCATGAGGACCGACTCCACGTAGGCGCCGTCGAACGTGCGCCACAGGGTCTTGCGGGTCATCCCCCGGTCGCAGGACTGCTCACGCTCGGCGGTGAGCAGCCGCGGCAGCAGGGCGGCGGCGAGCCCGGCGCGGGACGCCGCCGGCAGGTCGGTCATCTCGTCCGGGTCGTCGGTCAGCCGGCCGAAGTAGTGGCGGGCCAGCTGGTCGCCGCGGAAGGGCTCACCGCCCAGCTCGGCGACGGCCGCCCGGCGCGCGGCGGGGTCGAGGTCGGCGAGGTGGCGCGGCGGCCGGGTCCTGGTGCCGGGCAAACGATGCTCCGTTCGGTGGTCAAGGCCGGGCGCTGGCCACGACAACCTGAAGAATATCTGGCAGCACCCAGTCATGACCTGCGGCCAGTCAGTAGATTTCGGCACATGGCAACGTTGCGCAAGGGCGGGAGTGGCTCACGGCCGGCCGCGCATCCCGGGCAGCCGGGAACACTGCTGGACAGCGAGAGCCCCTACGGCAGCCGCCGGGTGGTGGTCGAGTACGACGGCGCCACCACCGCCGCCTACCTGCACGATGCCGACGCCATCGTGGGCGCCGCGTGGATCGCCAACCACCAGCAGGCGCCGTCCAGCACCGACCTGTCCCGGCTCGACGCCGGCCAGGCGCCGCTCATGCCGGCCGACCACACCAAGCATCCCGGCGGCAGGCCGCCCCTCGACGCCCGCGCCCTGCGCGCGCTGTGGTTCGAGGAGGGCGACGGGGTCGCCATCATCGAGGGCGGCCAGCTCCTGGCCGTCATCCCCGGCTGGTCCGACATGTCCCGGGGGATGCCCGGGTACAGCCGGGACGTGATCGGCCAGAGCCCGTTCGGCTGGTCCCTCGATGACGCCATGGAAGGCCTGGGCCCGCGGGCCGACCGGGCCACGGCGTTCTGGCGCTGGCGCCAGCGGGAGGATTCGTGGGCGGGCTTCCAGCAGTCCATGCTCGGCCACCTCCTCGCCCGGCTCGGGCCCGGCGCGCGGTACTGGGACGTCGGCAGCGGGAAGCTGCCGACGGTGGGGGTGTCCGAGCGCGCGCCGACCGAGCAGCGGCCCTACACGGTGCTGTCCACGCTCGGGATGAGCTGCCAGCGGATGCCCGTGGTCGAGCAGGTGATGGAGGACCCCAGCGGTTGCGCACGGATCGAGCTCGCCATCGCCACCACCATGCCCAGCCCCGAGGTCGCCCGCATCTTCCTGTGGCTGGCCCAGTACCCGTGGCGGGCCGTCACCTGGTTCGGGGCCGGTCACAGCATCCGCTGGTACCACGAGCCCGCCACGTTCCCCCTGGGCGGGGGGAACGAGGGAGTGCTGCTGCTCGATGACCCCGGCCAGCTGATCGGCCCGGAGGTGCCGGACCTGTCCGGGTTCTCCTTCGCGGGGGAGCCCGTCCGGTGGCTCTGGATCCTGCCGATCACCGAGCGGGAGCGGCAGCTAGCCAAGGAGCGCGGCGCGACGAGCCTGATCACCCAGCTGGCCGCGCAGCGCCGCAGCTGGGTGGTGGGCCGCTTACCCCCCCGGCCGCCCCGGGCACCCCGGCCACTCCCGCCGGGCCGCCCGGGCCAGGCCTATCTGGCGGATCTCCAGCCCGCATAGGCCCAGCCGGGGCTGCCTTAGTGCAAGTGGAGGCTGACCCCGAGCAGGGGGAGGAACCAGAGGAATATCGCCAGCAGGGCGGACAGTATGCCCTTGATCAGGCCGATGGTGAGGTAACCCTGGGTCCAGGCTACGACGATGCCGATGATGACGTAGATGATGAAAACGATGCTGACTGGCCGCCTGAACATCGCTGAGCACTCCCATCCCCCCGAGCGTGGATAGACGCCCGCGATCTCCCCTGGAAAACACGTTCCAAACGCCACAGGATGGCACCAGAGTTGCTCCTGTGACAACTTGCCGGGCGGTTCGCCAGCCCGTCAGCGGTGGGCCGCGGCTTGGCCAGCCTGTCAGTGGTGGGCTGCGGCCGGTATGAAGACGAGCAGCAGCAGCCACACCACCGGCGCGGCGAGGGCCAGCGAGTCGAGCCGGTCGAGGACGCCGCCGTGCCCGGGCAGGATCGTGCCCATGTCCTTGATCTCCAGGTCCCGCTTGATCGCCGACTCGGCGAGGTCCCCGAGCGTGGCCGCCAGCAGCGCGGCCGCGCCCACCAGCAGCCCCTGCCAGACCGCCCCGTGCAGCAGCAGCGGCAGCATGATGGCGCCGGCCACCACGCAGGCCAGCGCCGAGCCCGCGAACCCCTCCCAGGTCTTCTTCGGGCTGATCACGGGCACCATCAGGTGACGCCCGAGCAGGATGCCGGTGAAATAGCCGCCGATGTCGCTGCACACAGCCAGGATGAGGAAGACCAGGGTGCGCCGTGACCCGTCGGGCATGGCCAGCATGAGCGAGACGAATCCCGCCATCAGCGGCAGGTAGCCAAGGGCGAAGACCCCGGCGGTCACGTCCCGCAGGTAGCCGGCCGTGCCGCCGGTCAGGCGCCAGGCCAGGATCGCGATCACGGTGAGGGCCACGCACGCCACCAGGGCCCGCCCGCCCCACCAGTAGGGCAGCACGGCCGCCGCGACGCCGCCAACGGCCAGCGGGGCCAGCGGCAGCCGTATGTCCCGCGTGCCGAGGGCGCGGGACAGCTCCCACAGCGCGACCCCGACGGCGGCGGCCAGGTACACCAGGAAGGTGGCCTTCACCGTGAACAGGGTGACGATGGCCAGGGCGCCCAGCAGCAGCCCGACTCCCAGCGCAGCCGGGAGGTTCCGGCCGGCCCGGACGGGGGCACGCGCACCCGGCGTGCTGTCCTCCCCCGGCACCGCCGCCCCGGCCGGTCCGTCGCCTGGCACCTCAGACCTCGAGGAGCTCGGCTTCCTTGTGCTTGAGCAGCTCGTCCACCTGCCCCACGTAGGTGTGGGTGAGCTCGTCGAGCTCCCGTTCCGCCCGGTGAACCTGGTCCTCGCCCGCGTCGCCGCTCTTGATCAGCTTGTCGAGTGAGTCCTTGGTGTTGCGGCGGATGTTGCGGATCGCCACCCGGCCCTCCTCCGCCTTATGCCGCGCGATCTTGATGTACTCCCGCCTGCGCTCCTCGGAGAGCTCGGGGAAGATCACCCGGATGATGGCGCCGTCGTTCGACGGGTTCACGCCGAGGTCGCTGTTGCGGATCGCCTTCTCGATCGAGCCCAGCGACGACTTGTCGAACGGCTGTATCACCACCATCCGCGGCTCCGGGATGTGGAACGATGCCAGCTGGTTCACCGGGGTCTGGGTGCCGTAGTACTCGGCCGTGATCTTGCTGAACATGGCCGGGTGGGCACGACCGGTCCGGACGGTGCCGAGGTCTTCCCTGGCGACCGAGACGGCCTTCTCCATCTTTTCCTCGGCGCCGAAGAGGATCTCGTCTATCACTGTCGCTCCCGTCGGTCCCTTGCCTGCCTGGGATGCCTGGGCGTCCGCACTTCACGTGCCGTCCGCACGACGTTACCCCTCTCCGCCTCCGCAAAGACAACAACAGGCAAGCCGCGTGTCCGACGCGGGCCCCGCCGCGCACCGCGCCGGCCGCGGCGGGGGCCCTCAGCCGGCCTGGCCGACCTGGAACCGGGCGAACGCCAGCACGGTGACGCCCTGCTCGGACAGGACCTGCCTGATGGTCTTCTACGGGTCCTTCACGAACGCCTGCTCGGTCAGCACGACGTCCTTGAAGAAC
>Ga0335077_10004522_pt1 | contig 16974 bp, 14 predicted proteins | sample Lox_Sample_31_FD_207151 | JGI IMG/M metagenome (GOLD analysis project Ga0335077, IMG submission 207151) | Soil microbial communities from Loxahatchee National Wildlife Refuge, Florida, United States - Lox_Sample_3.1 | ecosystem: Environmental > Terrestrial > Soil > Wetlands | place: USA...
GAGCACTGAAACGGCCAGAGCAGTCTCAGAATCATACGTCCTAGTGTACGGGAACAGAGATGGGTTTATCATATGGGGCATCGTGTTAAATCGAACCTTATTGCTCTTCATCATGACCCTGGCGCTGGCGGCTCTGGCGGCCGATGATGCCGGGGAACGCGCCCGCCGCATCCAGGCCGAGGTGATTGGTATCGACAGTCACATCGACACTATGCAACGCGTGCTCATGGAACATGTCGATATCGGCCAGCGCCTCCCGGATGGCCAGGCCGATCTGGTGCGCCTACAGGAAGGCGGCATGCACGCGCCCTTCTTCGCGCTCTGGGTGCCCATGTACTACAAAGGATCGGAGGCCGTACGCCGCACACTCGACTTCCGTGACGCCTTTCAAAGCGTGCTCGACCGCCATCCGGATCAGATCGAACTCGCTACGAGTGCTGCCGACGTGGAGCGCATCGTGCATGCGCACAAAATCGCGGCCGTCCTGACTCTCGAGGGCGGCCACCAGATTGCCGACGACCTGGCGGTGCTGCGCATGTACCATCGTATGGGCATCCGATCGATGACGCTCACCCATTTCCGCAATAACGACTGGTGCGATTCCTCCACCGACAAGCCGCAACATAACGGGCTCACCGAGTTCGGCAAGGAGGTGGTGCGAGAAATGAATCGCATCGGCATGATTGTGGATATTTCACATGTTTCCGACAAGGCGTTTTATGACGCGCTGGCCGTGACCTCGAAGCCGGTGATTGCCTCGCACTCGTCCTGCCGCGCGCTGTCCGAATTTCCGCGCAACATGACTGACGACATGCTGCGGGCGCTGGCTCGCAACGGCGGAGTGGTGGGCATCAACTTTGGCGGCGGCTTCCTCAACCAGAAGGAAGCCGACAACGACATGCGCAACATCAACGCCATCGGCGGCGCGGAGCCCAATCTCACCGGCAAAGCGTTGGACGATTACATGACTAACATGCACGTGAAAAATGACTGGAAGCATCCGCGAAAAAGCATGGCCTCGCTCGATGACGTGGTCGCGCACATCGACCACGTGGTGAAGGTGGCGGGCATCGATCACGTAGGGATCGGCAGCGATTTCGATGGTATCTCCGATGCGCCGCGTGGCCTGGAGGATGAATCGAAGATGCCGGCGCTCACGGCAGCGTTGCTCCAACGAGGGTACAGCGTGGGCGACATCAAGAAAATTATGGGCGAAAATACACTGCGCGTCATGCGCGAGGTGATTGGAAAATGAGAGCGCTGTTGATACTGTTCTTGCTGCCGCTCGTGGGCGCGGAACGCACCGTCGATCCGACGTTTCTACACCGCTACGTTCCGGATGCGCACGAGCAGAAATCCGACGTGACCACGGCAACGTGCCACTACAAGCCGATTTTTGGCGCAGGAGACTCGCAACCGAAAATTCCACGAGGCGTGGCACGATTCGGCGAGATCACCGTCGATGCCGGAGGGAGCTGTGAAGCCGTCATGTATCCCATCGAGGAGCAAGCCGTCGTCGTCGTGGATGGCGGCGGCACGCTCGATGCTGCCGGTGAGAAGCTCCCCCTGCGCAAGCACGATTTCTTTTACCTGCCGCCCGGCCTGCGCCATTCGATGGCTAGTTCATCGGGCGCACGCTTGATCGTCATGGGGTTCAAGATTCCAGGCGGTCTCCGTGCCGCGGCGCCGGCCAAGCCGATCGTCGCTAACATCGAAGACGTGAAGTGGCAGACGGTCTCCGGTCATCCGGATTCCGTGCTCTATCAACTCCTGATGGGCGATGCCAAAAGCACGCGCGACAAAATCGCCGCCGGACAGGTGCTCACCAGCCTTTTCATCATGCAATTCGAGCCCGGCGGGACGAATTTCCCGCACCATCACGACAAAGCCGAGGAGATTTATCTGGTTCTGGACGGCGAGGGCGACATGGTAGCCGGAGGCGGTGTGGGCGGCGTGGAAGGCCGTCACCCGGCCCGCCCCGGCGATGCCTATTTCTTCCGCCTCAACTGCACGGTCGGCTTTTATGCCTCAAAGGGCGCATCCACCAAAGCGCGGATCCTGGCCGTCCGTTCGCTGTATCCATTTACTAAAGAAGTTGACTAGCATCAGCCTACCGCTCCCTTTGGCCGCGGCTCAGTTTCACAAAGGGCTTTGCTGAGCCGCGCCCGGAGGAAGCGGTGGCCACTAGCTAAACTTCCAAACCTGCTCCACCGTCCGGCTGAGCATCCAGCTCTTGTCCTCATCGTTGAGAAATTTCATTTCGTCGCGCACCACGGCGAGCGCCTTCGCGTATCCGCAATGGGCCTCCACCATCGGCCAGTCCGTTCCCCACATCAACCGCTGCGGGCCAAAAGCGCCGTAGAGCCGTTTCACCTGCTCCTGCGCATCACGATACGGATACGGCTGCTTTGAAACTGACCACGTGTGTGACACCTTGACGAAGACTCGCGGATACCGCGCCAGCGCCAATAGTTTTTTGAGTTCCTCGGGCTGATCCGCCGGACAATCGGCCATGTGATCGATCACGATGGTGAGATCCGGAAACTTCTCCGTGAGCACACCGATATCCGGCATGCGGCTGATAGGGGCCAGGATGTTCATGGAAGTTTTCAGATCGCGGCAGCGCTTCCATAGCGGCGGCATCAGTGGACCGCGAATCCAGTCGCCCGTCGCGTCGGCCGCGGGGCTCAGCCGCACTCCCTGGAATCCCTGTTCTACCAGGCGCGACAAATCGTCGGGCGCCGCCGGGCTTTCGGGATTCACACGCGCCACGCCGCGGAAATATTGCGGGTATTGCCGCAGCACGTCCGCCGTGTAGCTGTTGTCCCAGCGATAGTAAATCACCTGAATGAGTACTGTCCGCGCCACTCCGTTGGCACGCATCAGTTCGAGCAGCATCTCCGGCGTGGCATCCTTCTCAGGCGGCCGTGCCGTCTCCTTCGCCCAGGGATAACGCGGGTCGTGCTTCCATACGTGCACGTGCGGGTCGATGATCGGGTATTTGTCGTTGGCCATAGCAGATGAAGCCAGCAGCGCCAGCGCCTGGCGGCGAGTCAGCATATCCTTGGGTAACCATTTTCTCTCAAAGGTAGAATGAGTGTTGCTCCGCAACATCGCGAATTTCCTCGTAGCCGTCGGGCCCTGGGGACTGCTGCTGCTCGCCTTTCTCGACTCCGCCGGGATCCCCCTTCCCAACGGCCTGGACGCCTATTTGATCTTTCTGGCCGTAAGAGATCCTGCCGGCGCTTACCGGTACGCCGCCATTTCCGTGGCTGGATCCGTCATTGGCAATGTCGCCCTCTTTCTTGCGGCGCGGCACGGCGGCAGTAGATTTATGGAACGAACCGAACCCGGCCGTGGCGAGCGATTCCGAAAATGGTTCGAGCGGTTCGGCCTGGTAACGATTTTCGTACCGGCCCTGATACCCATTCCCATGCCGCTGAAATTCTTCGTGATATCGGCAGGTGCTCTGCGCACCCCCTTCGTTCCGTTCCTCATCGTAATCCTCGCGGCGCGCGTGCCCAGATATTTCGGAGAAGCCTGGCTCGGCATCAGGCTGGGCCAGGAATCCACCGCTTTCCTGAAGCATCACGTCTGGCACTTCGTCATCGCCGCCATGGCTCTTTTTATTCTGCTTTCCCTGCTGGTGGTGGCGAATGAGCGCTGGCGCAAGCGCCGCCGGGATGTTTTTCCGAGCCGCGGCCAAAGGGAGCGGTCCTAGGCGCTTTCAGCAAACTCTCAGACGCCAACTGCGTTAGAATGGCGGCGTGAAAACCGAGCGCCGCGGGTTCCTCAAATCCGCCCTGATATCCGGCTCCGCGCTGATGGCGGCCGCCGCCGAACAGGCTCCGGCAAAGAGCGCGGTGATCAAGAAGGTCGACGTGTTCCCCACCAGCGTCGAATTCCGGCACACATTTGTGATCGGGCGCGGCAAGGTCGGAACAGCGGGGCAGGGCGGCCGGTACGTTTTTGTCCGTGTGGAATCCGCCGACGGGCACGTAGGCTGGGGGGAAACCAATACCATCCCGAGCTGGAGCTACGAAACGCTGGAGAGCGTCACCAGCACCGTCCGCAACTACCTCACACCCATCGTGCTCAATCGCTCGCCGTTCGACCAGGTCTACTTCCAAAAGCAGTTCGACGAAAGGTTGACGCCTGCCGTGAGCCAGGGCTTTCCCTTCGCCAAAAGCGTGATGATCACGGCAACTCTGGACCTCGCGGGCCAAATCGCAGGTCTGCCGCTCCACCGCTTTTTCGGCGGCAAGATGCGCGACAAGATCGATCTGACGTTTGCGCTTTCCATCGACACGCCGCAAGCCATGGCCGACGTAGCCCGATCATATCCCTTCGTGAAATGTTTCAAGCTGAAGGTAGCCGGCGACGAGAAGACGGACGCCGCGCGCGTACGGGCCGTCATCGAGGCGCGTCCCGACGCTGACATCTGGCTCGATGCCAACCAAAGCTACCGGCCCATTCACATGGAGACGTTCCTCAAGAGCATCGCGAGTCTCGATCAGGTCCGCTGCCTCGAGCAGCCCGTGCAGAGCGTCGACTGGTTCGGCATGAAGCGTGTCCGCGAACGCAGCGCGCTTCCCATCGCGCTCGACGAAGGCTGTTTCAGCTCCTACGACGTGGCTCGCCTGGCGCGCATGGAAGCCGGCGACCTGGTAGTGCTGAAAGTGGCGAAGAGCGCCGGTTTGTGGGGCTGCCAGCGCAGCGCCATCGTGGCTGAAGCCAACGGTCTGGGCCTGTTAGGCAGCGGGTTGACAGAAACCGGCGTGGGCCTCACCGCCGCCATTCACCTGTTCTCCACTCTCGAACTGCAACTTCCGCCCGAATTGAACGGCCCCGAATTCCTGGCGGACCTCATGGTGGACGGGCTGGAAATTCAGGGCGCCACCGTAACCGTCCCCGACGGTCCGGGCCTCGGAATCAAAGTCCGCGAGGATAAAATCCGCGCGAATGCGATTGCGGTTTAACTGCCGTTAGGACTCGCCGTTTTGGCTACCGGCCCGGTGTCCGGCTTTTCCTACCTACGCTCGGCACGGTGTCTTGGTGGTCAGCCGACGAAATTCAGCCTTGCTAATTCCAATCTTCTTACGCATCGCTCGCTGTGCGTTAATAAAAGGCTTTGATTTCACCCTTTCGCAGATCACCAGTTCCCATACCTCTCCTGTCGCTTTGTTGACCGCAAAGGACCCGATAACCGGGCTCCCGCCATTCGGATGGTCGGCGGTCGCGTCGAACACATAGAAGTCCGCCACTGATGGATCTCTGTTAAGGTCCAGCCCGAAATGTGGGAGGCTGGATACATCTTTGCCAAGTGAAACGACTACCAGGCTCCGCGCCTCGGCTTCAGTTAGATTGCGGGCTTGTGCCGTTCCGGAGAAGACCAGGCAACAACTGATAGCGATAATTGGTCTCAGAGCGTTCATGGATTTAGATCCCAGCAACGTCCAGTTCATGGCGGCTAAAACGGAATCAGGTTGATCGAAGACAAATCTGTGCCCAACGCGATTACAGTTTGACCAGGCGCTACGATTCCACTCGCCTCGCCGCCCCGTTCCACTTCACCCGCCGTCCGCTGCGCAACGCCTCAAGCGCCATACACAGCACCACACTGGTCTGCTGTCCCATCTCGACCGTGGCGTTCGGATCTTTTCGCGACTGCACGCAATCCATAAAATTGCGGATGTGCGCGCGCGTGGCGCCTTCGAAGCTGCCCGGCCGCTTCTTCTCGATGGTCGGGAAAATCTCGACGGCGTCACTTTGCTGGTACAGGGCGTAACCTTCGCGCCCCATGTCCAGCCGCGCGTTGGGCCCGTGAAACTGCTTCATCTGGTCGTTCGCAGGTGCGTAGCGCATGGCTTTGTAGCCCACGGTGAAAACGGCGAGATAGTTTTCCGGGTACTCGATGGCCATGGAAGTGGTCTCGGGTATTTCTGCGCCCGCCAGGTTTACTCGCCCGGCGGTGCAGGTGACCGCAATAGGATAGGTGGAATTCATGAACCAGTGGATGGCATCGATCACGTGGGCTCCCTGCCCGATCATCATGCCGCCGGAATAATCCCAGAAGTAATACCAACTGAAGAAGCGCGCCGGTTCCAGCGCGTGGCGCGGCGCGGGTCCGAGCCACTGTTGCCAGTCCAATTTGCCGGAAAGCTGCGCCTGGCTCAGTGTCTTCTGATTATTCACCCACCAGGCGTTCACCAGCCTTACCTCGCCTAGCTGGCCCATCAGCTCCTTCCCCTCTTGAAACAGATCGAAGCTGCGCCGTTGCATGCCGACCTGCACCACGCGTTTCGTGCGCCGTACCGCCTCGATCACCCGAAACCCATCGTCGATCCTGTGCGTCATGGGTTTCTCGACGTAGACGTCCTTGCCCGCTTCGACGGCATCGATCACCATCTGAGCGTGCCAGTGATCGGGCGTGGCAATTACAACCACGTCGATCGACGGCTCTTCGAGCACCCGCTTGTAGTTGTCGTAGGCTTTGGCGCCCGTGGAGGCCGCCGTCAGGCCCTTCTGCAGATTGGGCTCGTAGACGTCGCAAACCGCGTTCATCTCGACGCCCAGCTCTTTGAAATTTGCCGTCAGAAACCGGCCGCGGCCTCCGCTGCCGATGACGGCGCCACGGATGCGCTCATTTGCGCCTGCAACCTGCGCGGCAGATGCAGCAGTAGAAATCAAAAACTTCCGGCGATCCATGCACAAGAGTGTATCGCGTTACTCGGAACGCAGCGTGGCGGCCGGATTCGCTCGTGCAGCGCGGCGAGCCGGAATGTACGTCGCTGCCAGCGCCGTTGCAGCGAGCACACAACCTGTGACCACGAGTGTCTTCGCATCTGTCGCCCCGACCCCAAAAAGCAGGCTTTCGAGGTACCGGCTGAGCCCCAAGGCCGCGGCGGTTCCCGCTAGCAGGCCTATGCCAAGGGGTTCCAGCGCACCACGGAGGACCATCCCGAGCACGTCGGCTGGCGCGGCGCCCAGCGCCATGCGCACACCGATCTCCCGCGTTCTTTGTGCCACCGCCCAGGATGCTACACCGTAAACACCCACCGCCGCCATGATGAGGGCGAGCGCGGAGAAGATCGACATGACCACCGTCTGGAACCGCGGCCGCGCCAGCAAATCGGCGATCCGCTCCGGCATGGTTCGGACGGTGGACGGCAGTGTCTTGTCCATAGCACGCAACTCATTCTGAAGCGTAGCTGCGGTGTTCACAGCGTCCGCGCCGGTGCGCATCACGAGAATCGCCTCAAACGGCATATGCATCGGAATCGGAAAATATGCTTCCGGTTGGGGTTCGGCGCGCAACCCATCGTTCCTCTCGTCGCCTACCACGCCGACAATGGTATTCCACTCGAGGTTCGGCCGCACAGCAAGGATTCGCTTTCCCAGCGGCTCCTCATCGGGAAAATAGCGGCGAACCAGCGCCCGGTTGACAATCACCACTTTCGGCCCGGATTCATCGCGCGCAGTAAACAGCCGTCCTCGAACCAGCGGAATGCCGAGAGCCCGGAAGTAATCGCCGGCGATAAAACGCCGCACAACGTTGTCACCACGATGGCCTGGCTCGGGCAAGGGGCGATCCTCGCGGCTGAACGTACTTACGCCCGAGTTGTCCTCGGGCGGCAAGGCGTCGGTAAGGCCAACCGCCGTAACGCCCGGCACCCGCGCAGCTCTCGCCATCGCGCCGGCCAAAAAGTCCCTTTCTCTCTGTCCTCCCGCATGAGCTGTGCCTGCAATGGGCATCGTCGCGGTCACCACGCGCTCGGGATGAAATCCCAGCGGCGTGTTCTCCAAATTCCACAGACTCTCGATCAGCAACGCCGAGGCCGCCAGCAGAACCATGGAGAACGCGGTCTCCGCTATCAGCAATCCGCTGCGAAGCGGCCGCCACGCGCGGCCGTGAGGCGTCCCGGCGCCTAACTTCAAAGTCTCGATCAGGTTCGTGCGAAGCGCTGTCCAGGCGGGTGCGAGACCGAACAGCAGCCCGGTTCCGAGCGCCACCAGCGCGGTGAATCCGAGTGCGCGCCAGTCAACGGAAACCTGGTCGATGTGCGGAATATCGGCCGGCAAAATATGCGTCGCAGCCTTCAAGCCTGTGTAGGCAACCAGCCACCCGGCTGCGCCGCCCAGAAGCCCCAGAAGCGCACTCTCCGTCAACAACTGCCGCACCAGCCTGAGCCAGCCGGCGCCCAGCGCCGCGCGCACTGCGATTTCTTGCGCCCGGCTCGCCGCCCTGGCCATCAAGAGATGCGCCACGTTCGCGCACGCAATGAGCAGGACAAAACCGACAGCCCCCGCCAGCACCAGCAGGCTCAAGCGAACCTCGTGCACTTGGTGTTCGCGCAGCGGCAATACGCGAAGCTGCACATCATTGCGATAGAACCACCTGTACTGAGTGCGAATGCGAGCGAAAATCGTCTCGAGTTCCGCGCGCGCCGTCTCCAGTGAAACGCCAGGCTTCAACCTGGCGATGGCCCTCCAGGTTCTCATCTCCGCGCCATGTTGCAGCCGCGCATCATCGAGGGGCAGCGGGGTTAGCAAATCGACCTTCTCTTCTTCCGGAAAACGAAACGACGCCGGCATCACCCCGATCACCGTGTATGGCTGCTGATCCAGCGTGATGGATTTCTCCACGACAGCGGCGTCACCGCCAAAAGCCCGCATCCACAAACCGTAAGTCAGGACAGCAACGTTGGCAGGAGCTGGGCGTGATTCCCCGAGGACGAAGCCCCGCCCGAGTATCGGCGTGACGCCGAGAGTTGAAAAAAAGCTCGGCGTAACTTTAACCACGGTGGCGCGCAAGGGGGGCCCAGCCGACACCAGGTTGACCGTATCCAACCCGTGCGGATACGCAGCTATACTCTCGAAAACATGGTTCTCGCGATCAAATTGGGCATAATCCGCGCTGGCCAAGGTCTCGAGCTTGACACTCGGGAAATAAGTAGCCACCGAAACCAGGCGCTCCGGTTCCCGATACGCCAATGGGCGAATGAGCACCGGGTCCAGCACGCTGAAAATGGCCGTCGTCCCGCCGATCCCGAGCGCTAGGGTGGCAATCGCCAACACTGCAAATCCCGGATTTTGAGCGAGCATCCGTGCCGCATATCGCAAGTCGAGGAGCAGATTGCGCATGACGCTTTAGAAACCGCTTGCGTTCAGAGAGTTCCACGTAGTCGGGCAGACACCGCTATGATACGCTGACACTTACCGTGGCCACCGATCTGATCGAAATCGATCCGGACCAGCCCAAAGCCGAAGCCATCGAACGCGCTGCCGCGACTGTGCGGCGAGGACGGGTGGTTGCCATCCCGAGCGATGCCCTGTACACGCTGGTCGCCGATCCGTTTAGCCTGGGCGCCGTCAACCGCGTTTTCTTCGCGAAAGGCCGCGAGATTCACCGCTCTCTTCCCATGCTCGTGGCCGATATCACGATGGCTGAGGAACTCGCTAAGGAGCTTTCAAACCGCTTCTTTTTACTGGCACGCCGCTTCTGGCCAGGACCGCTGACGCTCATTGTGCCTTCTTCGGAAAAAGTTCCGCTCAAAGTTACCGGGAACACGGGCCGGTTGGCCCTGCGGCAGTCGAGGTCTAAGGTCGCGAATCAACTGATCGGTGCGCTGAACCAGCCGCTTATTTCCACCAGCGCCAACATCTCCGGCCACCCAACCTGCCGCAAGGGCATCGAGGTCTTCGGGATGATGGACGGCCGCGTGGACCTGGTGCTCGACGGCGGAGCTTGCAGCGGAGAAGGCGCCACCACCGTCGACGTCACCGAACCGGCGTGGAAGCTAATCAAGCAGGGCGCGATTGAAGAGAAAGAAATCGCGGAGTGCTTGCAGGCGTTGTGACCTCACTCGCTCACAATCCAGATTTCCAGTGTGTTGTTAACGTCGTCCACGGCGGCTAACCGGAAGTCGGTGTCAACTGCCTTGAGCGCAAAACCAAAGGCTCCACCCTGTCCACTTGAGTCTACCGAGAATTGCGCCACGAATTGCCCGGTTTTCGTAAATTCGACGATTTCACTGGGCTGCGCGGCATCCGCATTCACTGCATCGCCCTGGCTTGCGAGCAAGTTTCCATTTGGCGCCAGCACGAGGTGCAGCGGCCCGTGCAGATGAGTGTTGTCCTGATAGACGAGCGTACCCATACCGGAGTCGGTATCGGTCGTGCCCGCATTGGCAATCGCGAAAATCTCGTTGTCGCCAGTTGACGCCACGTACAGCACGTCCCGTGCCGCATCGTACGCCAGACCTGTCGGACCGACCACAAGAGCCGCCGGATCGCAGCGGTGCACGTAACCGGAAGCGATCTGCGTCGCACTCTGAACCTGGATTCCCCCATGGGATACCCTTAAGATCAGCCGCACAACGGTTCCACTGAGTACATTCGAGACAAAGACGGTCGCAAGGCTCCCTTCGTCATGAACGGTTAAATCCCAAGGGCCGTTAAGCAGAGTCGGATTGACCAGAGAATCAATCTGCCTCCCGTTACGGTCGATCACCAGCAACGAGCCCGGTGCGTTAATCGCGGCGCAAGTGCCGTCTGGTGTGGGCAAATTGCCCACCAGCACGAAACCCTCTCTGAGAACTCCGAGCGCCGTCGTTAGCCCAAGTTGCCCGATAGGAGTATTGAATCCCCGAAAGAATGTGGACGCACCTCCATTGGGCTGGATCTGCACGATCGTGCTGCCTGTTCCTTGGAGATTGTTGCCGTTGTTAAAGCTAGAGACCAGAATGTCTCCTGGGTTGAGCACGCCGCTGCGTGGAAAGCCGTCAGGGACTACCGCAACTCCGTATGGATTCAGGTCCTCATTCGAAGGCACCGTCGAAACCATCATGGCCGGCTTGGCACCCATGCTCCCAATGATGGAGTTGTCATCTTCAGCTAAGGCCAGCCCACCAGGGACCGCCAGGAACAGCATTGCAGCGACAAGGATCGTTTTGTTGTTCATAACAGCTGTATAACCTGAGACTGGGTTATTTGCGATGCCTGCGGCTGAAAGTTGATGTCTGTTAAGTACTGACGCGGACAATGTTCGGATTCTGGGACAGAAGCATTTCGCAGATTCGTGTCCGCAAGCGAGTGGCGATCAGGGGTGCCCGATCATGCAGGCGACGCCAATCAGAACATAAACCGCATTTGCAGCTCGAGGCGCCGGTTGTTGGCGTTTTCGTTGAATCCGCCACCCCAGCCCATCTGCGGCTGGTTGGCCCGACCGAACAAGGGCGAGGTAATGTCGCCAATAATCGGTCCGGGGTTGGTGTGGTTCAGCAGGTTGCGGGCGGAAATCGAAATGATCAGGTTGTAGCGACGATTGGTTGTAGCCGGAGCGAAAATGCTGTGGAATCCACCTCCCACGCCATAGGGGTTGGGCCCGCCGCGACGGCCGCCGCCCGCTCCGCCTCCGGAACTCCCTTCCCGCGCCGGCCCGAAGCCGATCGTCTTGCTTAGCCGCATGTTCAGTGTGACCGCGCCCGGACCGCGACCATAATTACGCGAAAGGACAGTTTCGCCAGGCGTGGGATTCGGATCAAGACCGAGCCCATTGTATTCTTTGTAGGGGGTTGGACTGTTCGTTATGCCCGGCCGACTGTTGAAAAGCGTAGTCCCGTAAAAATCGCTCCCCGTGGTGATGTTGAACGGCGGTCCGGACTGCACCACCACGAACGGGCTCAGGCGAACATTCCATTTCGTGTTAAGTGATCCGCCAAGGAAGACACGATGATGAACATCGTTGGCCGCCGGGCCGTATTCGCCCGAGTAGTTGTAGGGGTTCGCCGGAAAGGTACCCAGGCCATCGGTATTACTCATGGCGTGGCTGAACGTGTAAAACCCAAACAGTGAGATGTTCGCATTCAGCCGCGAATTGATGTTCGTTATCAACTGGTTTTGGTTATACAGGCCCGAAGACTCCATCAGGAAAATGGGGCCTAGATTTGGGTTCACGAGGCTCAGCGGCGGATTGATGTCCGTTGAGCGTAACTGGTGCAGCCCGTGCGCATTGGTGTAAGTCACAGCGACCGTGGTATGTCGCGGTAACTGGCGTTCCACACTCACGGCGGACTGCATAAGATATGGGGCACGCAGCCTGGCACTGATCTCTTGAATGGTTTGTATCGTCAAGAAATTCGGCGGCAAAGGCGGGAGCTGCTGATTGGGGTCCTGCTGGAACTCCTGCCAGAATGGCCCCAGGAATTTCGGATCTCTTACCACGTACTGCTGCTGAACCTTTCCGTTGTAGCGCTCCGCAGTCAGAATATTTGACAGATCGAAGCGATCGTAGAACATTCCAAATCCAGCCCGCAGCACTGTTTTAGCAGCGGTCTTTCCCTTGGCTCCTGGCGCCCATGCAATTCCCACGCGGGGTGCAATATCGTGCCAGTCGTGAATGTTGGTTTGCGTTTCCCACCGCAGGCCGAGACTTAAGGTGAAATTGGGACGAACGCGCCAGTCGTCGCCAACGAATGCGCCGAGATCAGCTTGACCGCCTGAGATGTCCGGCTTCCCGCCGCTCTCGGTGAACTGCGTAGGTACACCGCCCGGCAATCCGAGATACGCGCGCCGATACTGCTCGATGGAAGTGATGGTCGTCGTTTGCCCGGGTACTGCCTGGTTGTTGGCATCCAGGACCGGCGCAAGACCGCCGCTAAAACTGAATGTGCCGCCGAAATTCTGCTGCGAGATATTGTTGTCGGTATCACCACGTTCCCGTACTCCGAACCGCCAGGCGTGCTTACCGTGGTTGACCGACATGTAGTCCTGAAACTCGTAAGAGTTCTGGCTATCGAGCGACCGGCCCACCTGGGCGCCGCCACCGTTGAACGAGCCCGATACCTGGATCGCCGGCCTCAGGTTCGCGGCCACATTCTCGCTCCCGTTACGGAAGAACTGAAAGCGCGCCTCGTTGATCACGTTCGTGCTCAGCACCGCGGTCTCGGTGACTTGCACGCTGTGACGGAGACTTTGCGTATCGTAGCCGCGAGACACCAGGTTAAACGCCCCAATGCCCGCGTCGTTGATATCTGTGCGCGACCACCGGTAGCGCACCGACAGCGTGTTGTTGTCATTGAGCTGATAATCGATGCGCGGGCTCACCATCACGCGGCGCTGCGGCGACAGAAACACGTCCGTGAAGGGGCTGGCCAGGAAGGTCTGCGGATCGAGTACAACCGCGTTGATAATCGAACCGTTGTCTACTGAGTCGCGGCGCACATCCAGAAAGAACGAGGCCCGTTTGTTGATCGGCCCGCTTAGGTTTCCGCCGTATTCCTTCAGGAGAAAAGGCGCCTTCTCCTCGGCGTACGGATTGCGCGAGTTCCACACATCATCACCGAAATTGTAGTATGCAGAACCGTGGAACTTGTCTGTTCCCGGCTTGGTGAAGATGTCGATGCGCCCGTACCCGAGCTTGTCGTACTCCGGCGAAAAGGGATTCTGGTTGATGCGGATCTCGCGTATAGTCTCCTTCGGCGGCAACTCGCCCCCGCTGAAACCATCAATAAAGATGGACCCGCCGTTGGGCCCGGCCGACGGTCCAGCCAGTGCCTGAAGGTCCGCCTGCAAGTCTTCGGGATCGTCCGACAGCGCATCCAGGTCCTCGCCACGCAGCACCAGCGCGCTGGCATTGTTCGCGGCTTCGGGACTCACGCTAGGCCCCGCATTTTCCTGCACCGTGACTTGTTGCACCGTCGAGGCCACCTTCAATTGAAGGTTCAGGGTCTGCGTTCCACCGCTCAACGCGACTTTCACCGGCTGGGCCATCGCCAGGTCCGGCGCCGACGCCTGCACTGCGTAATTGCCCGGCGGCAGGCCGGCAAACGAGTAGGAGCCGTCACTCCCGCAGTTGACAGTCCTCACCAGACCCAGCGGCCCGTTCAAGGTGACTTTTGCGCCGGGAATGATGGCGCCGCTTTCGTCGGTAACCTGACCATGCAGGACGGCCGTTTGAGCCACTAACGGGCAGGCGGCCAAAAGAAGAGTTAAAAGTATGTAAATCAGCTTCATCGGATGATTTCCACAGGGCGGTAAAGCGCCCGGGATGTGGTGAGTCAAAGAGATGGCGATGGAACTCGGCTCCGGGTTACCCTTAAATCCTACATTTTCAAACCTGAACGCACGATGAACGGCGCCAGGTTACTTGTGTAACTCCCGGAGACGGCCGCGCAACTCGTCCCGGACCCGGCGAAATGCGGCCAGGCGCCGTTCTTCCGAGCCTTCAACCGCGGCCGGATCCTCAAAGCCCCAGTGAATTCGTGTCGTGGCGTCCGGAAAGACCGGGCAGTTATCCCTGGCGTGATCACAGACCGTCACCACGTAATCGAAGTGCTGGCCGGCAAATTCGTCCACGGATTTGGAGCGGTGGCCCGAAATATCGATGCCCAGCTCTTGCATCACCGCGATCGCCTCCGGCCTGACATGGGTTGGTTTCGTACCTGCGCTGAACACCTCAAAGCGGTTGCCGGCATCGTGCCGCAGCAGGCCCTCCGCCATCTGACTGCGAGCTGAATTGCCGGTGCAGAGGATCAGGACACGCTTTTTCGGCATCCGGTTATCCGGTCAAGGAGCGATCGACGCGGCTGCGTCGGGGAACCAATGGCGCGTTCGGTTACAGGCTCCGCAGACAGACAACATGACCGGTACTTCAACCAGCACGCCGACCACGGTTGCCAGCGCGGCTCCGGATTCCGGACCGAAGAGCGCTATCGCCGTCGCCACCGCGAGCTCAAAAAAGTTGGATGCTCCAATGAGCGCTCCAGGCGCCGCGACCGAGTGGCCCACCTTGAACAGTCTCATCAGCCCGTAGGCCAGCGAGGAGTTGAAATAGACCTGAAGCGTGATGGGTATCGCAATCAACAGCACGTGAAAGAAACGGCGTGTGATGTTGTCGGCCTGGAAGGCAAAGATAAAAACAAGCGTGGCCAGAAGCGCCGCAATGGTTATGGGAGCGAATCGAGGCAAAAGCGTTTTCTCAAACCATGGCTTACCGCGCGTCCGGATAAACCAGGTTCGCAGCAGCGTGCCTGCGGCCAGCGGAATTACGATGAAGATCACGACCGAGTAAAGCAACACCTGAAACGGCACCCGTAACGACGAGGCGCCGCTAACCAGAAATTGCACAATGGGAACGAAAAGTACCAGCATGATCAGATCGTTCACTGAGACCTGCACCAGGGTGTACGCCGGATCCCCATCGGTTAAATGGCTCCATACGAAAACCATGGCCGTGCAGGGTGCGGCCGCAAGGATGATGCACCCGGCAATGTACTGATCGGCTTCCGGACGGCCGATGAACGCGGAAAAGACCAGCCGGAAGAAAAACCAGGCCAGCGCCGCCATGGAGAATGGTTTCACCACCCAGTTGACGAGCAGGGTCACCAGCAGCCCGGCGGGCCGGCGTCCGACATTGCGCACCGCCAGGAAGTCCACCTTCATCATCATCGGCGTGATCATCAACCAGATGAGCACGGCGATGGGTATGTTAATCTGGCTGCCCCTTCCGAATTCGAGCGTGCGCAGGAACTGAATGAGCGAAGGCAGCGCCTTTCCAAGGGCAATGCCCGCCAACATGCAGAGCGCCACCCAGGCCGAGAGGTAGCGCTCGAAAAATGCCAGCCTCTTCTTTTCCCCAGGCACAGTCCCGGCAGTGGAAACGGTTCCCGCCATGCGTTCACCTGCTGTGCGGTTTGTCTGCGCGCACGAACGCGCTCATGAACTTGCCGGCGACCTTGGGTGCCACCGATTCCACATCGAGCCCCTGGTCGGCGAGAAAGGCCCGGGCATCTTCGATGTTGTAGACGCGCGTAGGTTCGATGGTGACATTCACAAACCCGGCCTTGGCCAGCTTATCCACGTACTCGGAATCCTGCATTGCGCCGGCAATGCAGCCCACCCACAGTTCCATGCTGCGCCGCACTTCCGCAGGCACCTCCCCGCGCACCACGACGTCGGAAACCGCAAACCGGCCGCCCGGCTTCAGCACCCGGAATGCCTCACAGAGCACGCGGTCTTTGTCGGCCGAGAGGTTGATTACGCAATTCGAGACGATTACATCGATCGAGTCATCCGGCAGCGGGATGTTTTCGATCTCGCCCTTCAGGAACTCCACGTTCTCGATGCCCGACTTCTTCTGGTTCTCCCGCGCCAGAGCGAGCATTTCGTCCGTCATGTCGAGCCCGTAGGCTTTCCCTGTAGGTCCGACGCGTCTCGCCGACAGCAGGACATCGATGCCGCCGCCCGAGCCCAGATCGAGCACCGTCTCGCCCGGATTGAGCTTGGCCAGAGCCGTCGGGTTGCCGCATCCGAGAGAAGCCAGCACGGCCTCTTCGGGTAGCGCGCTCGCCTCCCCGGCGTCGTAAAGGCTGGAGGTGATCGGGTCCGCGGCACGCCGGCCCGACGGCGCCGATCCGCAGCAGGAACTGCCGCCTGTGTGCACCCGCAACGCCGCCTGCCCGTACTTCTCTTTCACAACTTCCTTGATGTCCATGTCACCTCTCCTATTTGCAGCAACTGACAATGGCTTCCGGATCCAGGGCGCGATTCCGCTTGCAGCACTCCGCGAACAGAAATCCGAGCAGCTCCTGCAAGGCTTCGCAATTCGCCGTGTACCACAGAAACGTTCCCTCGCGCCGCACTTTGACCAGATCTTCGTTCTTGAGCTTTTCCAGGTGATGGGAAAGCGTGGAATTCGGAATCTCCAGCTCACTCTGAATATCGCCCACCACCAGGCCCTCAGGATGCGCGTACAGCAGCAGTTGCATGATGCGCAACCGCGCCTCGGTCCCCATCGCCGATAGCATATCGGCGTATCGCGCAATCTGCTCAGCGGTTTTTTTGCTTTTCATCGGCATTCCACTTATTTCGATAATAATAGAAATATGAAAACATTGTCAAGTTTTTGTCTCGCGGAGGTCTCATACCCGGAAACTGTTGTAGCGCAGGCTCACGCCCGGTTTTGGCGGGAAC
>Ga0335077_10004523_pt1 | contig 16973 bp, 12 predicted proteins | sample Lox_Sample_31_FD_207151 | JGI IMG/M metagenome (GOLD analysis project Ga0335077, IMG submission 207151) | Soil microbial communities from Loxahatchee National Wildlife Refuge, Florida, United States - Lox_Sample_3.1 | ecosystem: Environmental > Terrestrial > Soil > Wetlands | place: USA...
GCTCGGCGGCGGTTTTGGGACGTGAGTTCGCTCTTTTTTTGGCGGTTTTTGCGGCGGCCGGCATAATCTCGGTGACATCATAGCAGGAATGTCTAGGGCAGCCGCCGTCCGCGGTAAACCTTCACCGGCGATCCGTCCGCCAGGAACGCAGAATCAGGCGGCTTGCCAAGAGCGGCGGCGAATTCAGCGCCGTACAACGCGCCTGCGTCGCCCGAAAACTGGGCCTGCGCGACCTGCCAGACGCGCCATGGCGGATGGTCGACGTGATATTCGAGAGTGCTGTTGTCCGGCTGCCCGCAGTAGCCCCAATAGTGCTCGGCGATGAACTGCTCTTCGGATCCGCCGGCCATTCCGCGCGGTGAGCCCGTGGCGGCAACGCTGAGGCTGTTTGCGCGCTCCTCGTGCCGCCACGCGTACTGCACGCTGAGGCCGGTGCCCGATTCCTCGATCTGATGCGTCATCGGGAGTGCGCGGTAATTCTCGTGATATGCCATGCGAGCCACGGCGGCGATGGCGCGCCGAGGCACCAGTTCCTGAATGAAGACCACGCCGCGCTTCACAACGCCCGATTCGCGGCGCCGGACATAGAATCGCAAATTCACCTCGTCGAAATTGCGATGAAACGGAACCGGAATTCCGAAGACTCTGGTTGACAGGAAGCGGAAGCCGACAAGGCTGACAAACGTTTTGCCGCCGAATCATCGAGTTCAGTACCGCGTGGAACTCGCGGCACAAGCAGAGCGGGATCAACCGCATAGTTCAGCATGGCCAGATAGCGCCACTCCGCGGTGAGAAAAACGCGGCCCGGACCGTCCACGGAAGTTTAGATCGCGGCCTTGCGCGCCTCGCTGGCGATGTGGTCCGCAGCGCGGTAAGCCAGCGCCTGAATGGTGCAGGTCGGCTGGCAGCATGCCGTCACCAGGCTGCTGCCGTCCACCAGGAACAGATTCGGGACATCGTGTGTGCGGTTGTAGCGGTCTACCACCGAGGTCTTCGGGTCGTCGCCCATGCGGCAGGTGCCCAGCAGGTGATTGTGAGGCAATAGTGCGAGGTCAGTGGTATCGGTCCAGATTTTCTGTGCTTTTGCGGCTTCCAGGATTTCGACCTGCCGCTCGAGGAGGAATTTCATATTGCGCACGTCATCGGGATGATAGTCGAACGTGATCCGGGTCGCCGGCAGGCCCCAGGCGTCTTTGGCATCCGGATCGAGCGCGATGCTGTTTTCCTCCCGGGGCAGGCAGGTGGCGTGCGCGAGCAAAGTCAGGGTTCGCGTGAAATTCCTGGCGACCATGGCTTTCCACTCTCGGCCCCAGCGGGGCGCATCCTTGGGCAACCCGGAAAGGGCGAAGCTTGCGGGATAGAAATCGAAGCGCGCGTCGATGCCGCCGCCGCCGTAGTGCCCGCGCTTCGGATCGGGCTCGTAAAAATCGTGGATGGCGCGCGTGGTCTGCACGCTTTTGAACTCATTGAGCGGGTGCTCAAACAGGCCGAACGCCTCGAAGCCGGCATCAACCATGAGATTCTTGCCCACAAGCCCGTTCGAGTTGGCCAAGCCTTGCGGGAAGCGGTTGGATTGGGACATCAGCAGCAGCCGCGGCGTTTCGTTGCCGTTGGCGCAGAGAATCACGGCTTTGGCTTTCTGACACACCTCGCGGCGGTGCGCGTCGAAATAGATCGCACCGGTGACCCGGCCGTTCGCGCCGGCTTCGATTTTGCGGGTGTAAGAATCCGGACGGATCTCGCAGCGGCCGGTTTTCTCCGCGATTGGAATCACCGTAACGAGCGTGCTGGATTTCGCTCGCATCTCACAGCCGAAGTACTCGCAGAAGCCGCAATGCGCGCAGGCGCCACGTCCGCGATACGGTTGGGAAAGAATCGCCATGGGCGCAGGAAACGGATGCAGACCCAGTTGCTTCGTCGCCCGCTCGAAAATCACGCCGGAAGATTTCACCGGCAACGGCGGCAGGGGATAGGGCTTGGAGCGCCAGGCTTCAAACGGATTCGCGCCTGCCAGGCCCGAGACGCCCAGTTCTTCTTCCGCCTTGGTGTAGTACGGCTCGAGATCCGAGTAGGTGATCGGCCAATCGGCCAACGATGCACCAGCCACACCGCCGAACTTGCTCTTCTGTTTGAAATCCGACTCCCAAAGCCGCCAGTAGTTGGCGGTGAAGTGGACCGATCCTCCTCCCACCTGGCGCCCGTACTGCAGGAACTTATCGCTGAGCACCTTGGCTGGCTCCGCGGCCGACCTGCGAAGGGTCTGGGGCTGCCGCTTCAGGTTGTTGGTCATCGCCGAGAGGCGTGTGTACTTGATTTCGTCGTGCTCGAAATCCTTCTCGCGAAGATACGGACCCTGCTCCAGAACGACCACGTTAAATCCGGCGGACGAGAGTTCTTTGGCCATGATGCCGCCCGCGGCGCCGGCGCCAATGATGAGAAAATCGACTTCTTCCGAGGGCTGGAACTGCTTCACTTTTGCGCCTCCGCATCGTAGTAGCCGAACGGCGGCTCGAATTGAAACCGGTCTTCGAAGCCGATGAGCTTCCAGCCCACCAAGTCGCGGTTGCCGCCGTAACTCGGATTTCCGAAGAAACCAAGAATGGTATGCGTGCGGAGGACGTCGAAGAATTCGGTCTTCTCGATCGTTTCGAGCAAACGGATCTGCTCGGCGGGCTGAAGCGCCGCGATGCTTTGCGAGTTCGGGAACAGCTCCAGGCGGGCAGCTTGCGCCCGTTTCAACCCTTCGGTGTAGAGCGCGCGTTTGTCCGCATCGAATGTGGCGAGCGCCTGGTCGATGAAGTAAATGACGCCAGCCTCGCGTGCGCCGGGAGAATCGTCCTGGGGAATGATCTGGCTCGCCAAAGCCTCGATTTCCCGAGCCTCCGCGGCGCTCAGAACGGAAAGGGTAGCCGGCTTGGCAGCGCGCATGACGTCGTGCGCATGCTGCTGCGCCGCGAGCACGGCCGCGCTGAGAGGCGTCAGAGTGAGCCACTGCCGGCGCGAGATCAGATCGTCTGGCATCGAACCAGTCTAAATCAGATCCCACGGCTTCCGCGCCTGCCGCGCCAGCAGCTTCGACGCCTCGCCATCATCCACGAACTCTTCCGTCTCGGAGTTCCAGTGCAGCTTCTTGCCGGTTTTGAAAGCGATGTTGCCGAGGTGCGCCACGGTCGTCGAGCGGTGGCCGATCTCGACCTCCGCGTTGGGCTTGTTCCGCGAACGCACGCAATCGATGAAATTCGCTGCGTGCAAACGCGTGGCGTCAGTGGTATTCATTTGCTTGCGCTCGAGGGAACTCTTGGGCTCGGGATAAATCTCATAGCCGATGCGGTCCGCATAGAGCGCGCCATTCGTGCCATAGAAGGCCATCCCGTTGGGGCGGTCCTCTGCGCCCTTCGCGTTGTAGTACTTCATATTCGGCGTGCGGCCGCCCACGCCATGCCCGTTGAGCAGGCACGATTCGTAACTCATTACGAAGCCCGGATATTCGTAGGTTACTTGCAGCACATCCGGGATTTCGCCGGCGTCCCGCAGACTGAACCGCCCGCCGCTCGCGGCAACAGTCTTGGGCGCGCTCACGCCCATGACTTGCTGCACGGTGTCCAGGCGGTGCGTGCCGAAATCGGTTATGTAGCCGCCGGAGTAATCCCAGAACCAGCGGTACGTCACCAGGAAGCGTTTCCGATTGAAAGGCACAGAGGGCGCCGGCCCGAGGTAGAAATCCCAATCGAGCCCCGCGGGCGGTTCCGAATCCGGTTCGCGCCCGATGCCGTTCGGAAACATGTTGGCGTAATTCCAGACGCGCACCCAGTTCACCGTTCCCAGCGCGCCTGACTGCACAATCTGTTCGACTTCTCGAAAATGCGGCGACGACCGGTGCTGCGTGCCGGCCTGCACAACGCGGTTGTAGCGCCGCGCGGCATTCACCATGGCACGGCCCTCACGAACATTGTGCGCCAGCGGCTTTTCGACGTACACGTCCTTGCCTGCCTGGCAGGCGAGCACGGTTGCAGTGGCGTGCCAGTGATCGGGCGTCGCGATCTGGACGGCGTCGATGTCTTTCTGGTCGAGAAGGCGGCGGAAATCCTGATACGCTCGCGCGTTCGAGCCCGCCCATTGCTGAACCCGCTCCGCATTCGGCAGGTACACGTCCGCGGCGGCCACGTACTCCACACCCGGTGCTTCCCGCATCAATCCCGCGACGTACCGGCCCCGGCCGCCGCAGCCGATGAGCCCAACCGTCACGCGATCGTTCGCGCCAATAGCGCGCTGAGCCGCCAGGGCGGTGGCCGCGTTCGTCAGGAACTGACGTCTGTGCATGTGTCTGATTATCGCGCTGCGGCTGCTGGCTTAGCACTCCGCCTTTTGCTATGCTCAAGAGGACTTCTATATCTTAAAAGCTGTTTTGATGACTACCCACCCGAAGGGCGTTGACGCCCGAGTTCTGCTCACTTCTGTTTTCGGCCCGTATGCTCAGGATGACGAGTTCGGCAGCCGCACCATCAACCCGATGGAGCTTTACCACAACCAGGTAACGCGCGCGCAGGGAGCTTTCTCGCCGCGCATGTTCCACCGCTCCTGGGGCATCATGATGATCCAGGAGAACATTTCCGCGCCTTCGACGGTGCTGGATTTTCCCACGCGCGATGACTTTGCGCGGGAGCTCACCAAACGCCGCTACGACATTGTCGGCATTTCGTCGATCATCGTCAATATCGGCAAAGTGCGGGAGATGTGCCGCATGGTGCGGCGGCTTTCGCCGGATTCCGTGATCGTGGTAGGCGGGCACGTGGCCGCCATCCCGGGTATCGAATACCTGATCGACGCCGACCATATCGTGAAGGGTGATGGCATCTCCTGGATGCGCCGCTATCTCGGCGAAGATCCCGATGCCCCGATCCGGCACCCGGAAATTGTTTCGGCTTTCGGCCACCGTGTGATGGGATTGCGGCTCCCGTCGCGGCGCGGCGCAACAGCCGCAACCGTCATCCCGTCTGTGGGTTGTCCAATGGGTTGCAATTTTTGCACGACGTCCGCGTTCTTCGGCGGCAAGGGCAAGTACCTCAACTTCTACGACTCGGGCGACGAACTGTTCCGCGTCATGAGCGGCATGGAAGCCCGGCTCAAAGTGCGGTCCTTTTTCATGATGGATGAGAACTTCCTGCTCTACCGGAAACGCGCCATGCAGTTGCTCGAACGCATGCAGGCGGCTGGAAAGAGTTGGGAGCTCTACGTATTTTCCTCGGTCAACGCCATCCGCAAATACACCATGGAAGAACTGGTGTCCCTGGGAGTCTCCTGGATCTGGATGGGGCTCGAGTCGCCACACTCGGCGTACGCCAAGCTGGAGAATGCGGACACCATCCGGCTGACGCACGAACTGCACCGCCACGGGATCAAGCTGCTGGGGTCCACCATCGTGGGTCTGGAACACCACACGCCGCAGAACATTGGCGAGGAGATCGAGCACGCCGTCGCTCACGGCACCGATTTTCACCAGTTCATGCTGTACACTCCCGTGCCCGGCACGCCGCTCTACAGCGAGATGTCCCAGCAAGGCAGGTTGCTGGATGTGAACCTCGCCGACATTCACGGGCAGGACAAGTTCAACTTCCAACACGCGGCCATTTCGAGGGAGGAGTCCAAGAAGTTTCTGGATTGGGCGTTCTGGCGCGACTTCGAACTGAACGGGCCCAGCCTGTTCCGCATCTGCCGGACCACGCTCGAAGGCTGGAAGCGCTACAAGGACCATCCCGACCAGCGAATCCGCGAACGGTTCGCCCGCGAAGTGAGCGCGCTCAAGACCGCGTACAGCGGCATGCTATGGGCCATGGAGCGCCAGTTGCGCGAAACGAATCAAACCATCAGCCAGCAGATCCATTCGCTGCGCCGGGACCTCGCCGCGGAATTCGGCTGGATCTCCCGGGCCGCGGGCCGCTTCCTGGGGCCGGTGCTCTTGTGGACCACTCGGCGTGAGGAAAAACGCCTGGCGCGCGGCAAAACCTACGAGCCGCACGTCATCATCGAGCGCCGGAACTGGGCGTAGGAGCTCACAACTTCCTTCCGGTCACGGCTGAACGGGTTTTACTGAGCCGCGACCGGAGGAAGCGGAGGCGGGAAAGTATACTTTCAACCGCGTCCTCAAATACGCTGCCGGTATGAACTTATGCTGAAAAAGATACAAGTAAGGATCGTTTTGTCCCTTGCTGGTGGCGCGCTGCCGATGTTCTCGCAGTCTGCGCCTGCCACCATGTCATCAACCACACCAGCGGCGCTTGCCGTAAAACGCATCGTCAGTCTGGAGTATCCGCCGTTGGCACGCATGGCCCGGCTCGAGGGCACCGCAATCTTGACGACAACGATTCTGCGCGACGGGACGATCGGTGAGATTCGCGCAGAAAGCGGCCCGGAGCCCCTCACCACGCCCGCTACTGAAAACCTATCGAAGTGGCGGTTCACTGGATGTAGCGCTCCGCATGGCAAATGCGTGACGAGAGTAACCTATTCTTTCGTCTTGAGGGGCGAGTGTACGGACTCGCCACGTTGCCCGACCGAGTTCCAAGTGGATCTGCCGGATCACGTGCTGGTAACTTCTAAGGTGTTTGGCAGGCCCCTGCCATAAGTAGCTCGAAACTTTTTCGGCCGGGATGGGCCCTTGCTTCAGAAAAGCAACTTCACCCCAAACTGTATATGCCGCGGATCGCCCGCCGACAGAATCTGCCCAAACGTGGGCGAGCCCACGAAAATATCCGGCAGACCGAAATTCGGATGATTCAGGAAATTGAACGACTCAGCGCGAAATTGAAGGGAAACGCCTTCGCGCACCGTGGTATTTTTCACCAGCGACAGGTTGATGGTTTGTAGCGATGGCCCGTCGAGAATATTGCGCCCGGCGTTTCCGAAGCTGCCAAACGGCGCAACGGCAAACGCCGCGGGATTGAACCACTGATCGGGCGTCGGGTTTGCCACGTGCGGATTGCCAACCACGTTCGGCCGGTTGTTCGCTCCGAAACCCAGAATGGAGATACCCGTGTTGCTGTTGTCGAAATCCGGAAGCAGCGCCACCGTAAACGGCCGCCCGCTCTGGAACGTCAGAATACCGAAGGTCTGCCAGCCGCCCAGCAGAGTCCGCAGCCAGCGCCGGTCGAAATGCCCCGCGGGCAGATCGTAGGAATAGCTCACCGACATCCGGTGCCGCAAATCGAAATCCGAGCGCGCCCGCTCGGCGCGTACGTTGTAGCTGTTCTGGGGAAAATTCCCATCGCCCGAGGTGGAAAAGAAATTCGACGCATCGTCAATCGACTTCGAGTAGGTGTATGACGCCAGCACCGAAAGCCCCGTAGTCAGCCGCTGCTGGAATCGCGCCTGCAGGCTGTTGTAGATCGAATTGGCGCGCGACTCCAGATAATCGATGTCGGCGAACTGCGGATTCGGCCGCAAATTCGGCATCTGCGGGCTTGGCAATGCCTGGTTGATATCGCGCGCCCCCAGCAGTTTGGTCCCTTTCGCGCCCACGTACGCGATCTCCGCCACGCGGTTCTTCCCGACCTGCTGCTGAATCCCGAAATTCCATTGCTGCACGTAGGGCGTCCGGAAATTCCGCTGGTACGCTAACGCCGAAGACGGATAGGGCACCGGAAACGACTGCGGAAAAGGATCATTCACAAACAGCAGTTGAGTCGGCAGCGGGTAATACACCTGGAAATTGAAGTATGGCGGATTGAAATACAGTCCTTCACCGGTGGCCAGCGCGCCCTGATCGTAGTCGATTCCATAACCGGCGCGAAACACCCGGCTGCGATTCCCCGGCGACCATGCCACGCCCACGCGGGGCGCCCAGTTGTTGCGATCCGGCTCGTAGCCGCCCCGAGGAACGCCGTTCGTGCCCACCTGGATCAGCGACTGCGTGGCCACATCGAACACATTGGCGCGATTTTGTGCATCCACCGGCGGAGCGTTGTATTCGTAGCGGAGGCCGAGCGAAAGCGTAAGATCCGGCCGCACTCGGAACGTATCCTCGCCGAAGAAGTAAGCGCTATGCGTGCGCAGATGCTCCGCGTTATCCAGGTGCGCGCCGCCGGAATCGGTGGGCAGGCCGAGCAGCAAATCTCCCAGCGGGTTGCCGCTGATCAGGCCCAGGAAACTGATGAACCCGCGCGCCTGTTCGTCGCGATACGCATTCTGGCGCAGGTCGCGAATGTCCGCGCCGAACTTGAAAAGGTGGCGGCCGCGATTCCACGTGACCTGATCCACCAGTTGCAGAATGTTCGATGCGCTGAACTGAGGGTTGTTGTACTCGTCGCCTAAAGCCGAGTAGCCGGTCACGGAGATGAGAGACAAGCCCAGGTCTCGCGGATTCGTCGACAGGCTCGGTATGCCGACCGTACCGTTTACATTGTTGCCGATATCCTGCTGAAACACTCCCAGCGCCACGCGATTGTATCCGGCGCGAATCTCGTTGATCACCTCAGGCGAAATAACGTGCGTCTCGCTCAGCATGACGTTTTGCGCGCGCCGCGGCACGTTGTCGCCATAACCAGGCACCATAGGAAATCCGGAGCCGGTGAAGGGCTCGAACAGGCTGCGGTCAGCAAAACTGTAGCGAAAGGCAAGGTCACTGCCCCGCGCCAGTTGGTGATCCAGCCGCACATCGAAATGGTCGTCGCGGTCGCGCTCGGTCGGCGAAGACACGAAGTTCTGGCCCGGAACGGCACGGTTCGGCAGCGGGTACAGCACAGCGATCGCCACGCCTACCGGATTCTGGAAAACGCTCGGAATCTGGTTGCCCGGAAAGGGCTGCTGCGTGAACGGATTGATCACCGGCTGCGGATCTGCCGAAAAATCGCCGGCACGCTCGGCAGCCGTCGGCACGTTGCTCACCTGCGTGATTCCCTCTCGCACGCGCCGCCCCTCGTAGTCGGCAAAGAAGAAGCTGCGATCTTTTCGAACCGGCCCGCCCAGCGAGGCTCCGAACTGATTGCGCTGGTACTGCGGCTTAGGTTGATCTGACGGCGCGAAGAAATTCCGGGCATCCAGCGCCCCGTTGCGGAAGAACTCGTACGCGCTGCCATGAAAGGCGTTCGTGCCCGACTTCAGCACCACGTTCACCTGGCCTCCGGCGTTGCGCCCGAACGAGGCGTCATACACGCTGGTGAGTACCTCGAACTCCTGAATCGCATCCACGGGCGGAGTGACGCCGAACGTATTGAGCTTGGGATCGCCGTTATAAATGCCGTCCAGCAGAAAATTGTTTGAGTCCTCGCGCGCCCCGTTGATGTTGAGCGCCAGATCGCCTCGCACCGAGCCCGCCGAGCCCGGAGCCGCCGGCGCAACTCCCGGCGAAAGCAATGTGAGTTCGTAAAAGTTCCGGCCGTCGAGCGGCAGTCCCGTGATATTGCGATTTTCGATCGCCGCGCCCAAAGCCGCGGAATCGGTCTTCACCATAGCGCGCGTCGCGGTGACTACGATCGCGTCGGTGCGATTTCCGGCAAGCAGCGGCACATCCACGTGGAGCTCCTGATCGACCGCGAGCGTGAGCGCCTGCCGGTGGGTGCGATGACCGGCGTGTTCCACCTGCAACTGATAACTGCCGGGTGGCAGCGCCGTTACCAGAAACTCGCCATGGAGGTCACTCACGGCGCTGCGCTTTTTATTGGTCGCTTCTTCGGTCAAGGTGACCGCTGCCCCGCCGATTGGCTGATGCGAAGCATCGGTCACAGTTCCAGCGATGGATCCACGGACGGATTGGGGGCTGGCATTCGGCGCCAGCAGCAGCATCAGGGAAAGGGTGCAAAGAAGTCGGAGCATGAAGCCAGTCGAATCCCTATACTATAGCCTGACAACCGATGCGTTTCGTTTGGGTGCTTCTTGTTCTGACGTGGACTCCGGCGCAAAGTGAGGACTGGCCACAATTTTTGGGCCCCACCCGCAATGGCGTCTACGCCGGGACGGAGCCCGGCCTGTCTCCTGCATTGGTATGGAAAATCGAGGTGGGCCACGGTTTCAGCGCGCCTGTCGTTGCGCGGGGGCGGGTCATCCTGTTCCACCGTCAGGAAAATCGCACCCTGGTGGAAAGCCTGGATGCCGCCACCGGCAAGCGCGTCTGGGTGGCTGAATATCCGACGGAATATCGCGATGACTTCGGCTTCGACGATGGTCCCCGTGCGACTCCAGCCGTCGCCGGCGAAAGAATTTACACTTTTGGCGCCGAAGGCGTGTTGCAGGCGCTCGATTTTTCAACCGGCAAACGTATCTGGAGCGTGGACACCAGGCAGAAATTCGGAGCCGGCAAGGGCTTCTTCGGCGCCGCCTGCTCGCCGCTGGTCGAGGATGGCCGCGTGCTGTTGCAAGTGGGCGGGCCGCACGGAGCGGGCATCGTGGCCTTTGACGCCGCCACCGGAAAGACTCTCTGGACGGCAACCAATGACGAATCCGGCTACTCCGCGCCTGTTTCCACCACCATCGGCGGTGCGCGTCACGTGCTGTTTTTCACGCGTAGCGGCCTGGTGGACATCGACCCTGCAACCGGCAGGATTCGCTGTCAATTTCCGTGGCGTTCCCGCAGCCACGCGTCGGTGAATGCGGCTGCGCCGGTGGTAGCCGGCAACCTGGTCTTTCTCTCCGCGAGCTACGGAACCGGCGCGACGCTGCTGGAAATCCAAGGCGCCGAGGTGAAGCAGCTTTGGGCCTCCGCTGACGCACTCTCCAGCCACTACGCGACCAGCGTCTACCACGACGGCTACCTGTACGGCTATCACGGCAGGCAGGAATACGGCCAGAGCCTCCGCTGCGTAGAACTTAAGACCGGCAGAGTGCAATGGAATGTGGATGGCTTCGGCGCGGGCACGGTCACACTGGCCGGCGGCCGCCTGCTCCTGATACGCGAGAACGGGGAACTGGTGTTCGCGCCGGCCTCCCCCAAAGAGTTCAAACCGCTAGCCCGCGGCCAGTTGCTCCCGGCGGTAGTCAGAGCCTATCCGGCAATCGCGGATGGAAAGCTCTACGTGCGCAACGAGCACACACTCGCGTGTTTCATTTTGCGATAGCAGTCTCTTCGCTCCGGCCGATCCGATACAACTTCGTCGCGGTCCGAATAATCAAACTGCCGCGCGCGATCGCCGGTGTGGCCATGCACATCTCGTCGAGCGAGTTCTTGCCCAGCACCTTGAAGTCCGGGCCGGCCTGAATGACGAAGGTGTCGCCGTCCTCACTGAGCGCGAAAATCTTGCCATTCGACGCCCACGGCGAAGCGGTGAAGGCTGAAGCCTCAGGATCGATGCGCTGCTTGCCGTAGACCTCGCGGCCCGTGCGTGCGTCGTTGCAGGTAAAAATGCCACGGTCGAGCAGTGTGTAGTAGTAATCGCCGTAAACCAGCGGTGACGGATTATACGGTCCGCCCTGCCGCTGATACCAGGCAATGTACTCGTTGCTGGTCTCGCCTTCTTTCAGGCTGATGTCGCCGCGCGCGCCGGCCCGCACCGCGTATACCGGCCGCACCTGATCGCCCACGTAGCCGGAAGCGAGAAATAGCAGGCCATGCTGTGCGAACGGCGTCGGGATCACAATCGACGACATCCCACCGAGTTCCCACAGCAGCTTGCCATCCAGATCGTAGGCGCGCACCTTGCGCGTCCCGGAAGTGATGATCTCTGTGCGCCGCTCGGTTTCCCAGATGTACGGAGTGGACCAGTTGCTCCCCTCGTCGCGCTCCACGCGCCAGATCTGCTTGCCTGTGCGCTTGTCGAGCGTTATGAGAAACGACCTGTCGTCGTTGTCATTGACCACATAGATGCGGTCCTTGTAGAGCACCGGCGATGCCGCGGTACCCCATCCATAGCGCGTGCGAAACGGACCCCAGCTCTTCGACCAGACAGGTTTGCCGTCCATGTCAAAAACAAACAGCCCCAGGTTGCCGAAGTAGGCATAAACACGCTCGCCATCGGTGACCGGCGTCTCCGAGGCGTACGTGTTCTTCAGGTGGTGGGAACTGGACGGCGCGCCGCGATGCACCTCGCGTTCCCAGGCGATCTTGCCGATCTTCCAATCGACTGCATAGACCATCCAGCGGTGCTCGTCGGTGGGAATGCCCTCGCGGTTACCGCCGAAATAGAGGCCTTTCTTGGGGGCCTCTGGGGCTGTCGCGCTGATGACGGATGTCAGGAAGATCCGATCACCCCAGATTACGGGCGAGGACCAGCCGCTGCCCGGAATTTCCGTTTTCCACACGACGTTCCGCGTAGCGCTCCAGGCGTCGGGCAGTTGAGGATCGTCGGCGACGCCGCTGGATTGCGGTCCGCGAAACTGAGGCCACTGGTCGGCGGAAAAGGCAATAGCGGAGATCACCAACAGCAGCAGAGCGCGCATGAAACAACTCTACTACTGGTAAACTCAGAAAACGTGACCCCCACTATCCCAGCCACCCTTGATACAAGAGTAAAATCCGCGCGAGAAGCGCTAGATGCGTGGGTGCGTGAAATCGTTTCGTGGCACTTCGATCCCGACACCGGCTGCCCCTTTTGGCTGGATTTCGCAAAGCGCCTCAATTGGGACCCGCGCCGTGAAATTCGCGGCTATGCGGATCTCGATCGGTTCGGGTTTTTCCAGGATGAATGGCTGCGCGGCGGGCCGGTGCGCCGCTGGGTGCCGCGCGCTTATGCTGACCGGCCGGTATTCATCTTTGAGACCGGCGGATCGACGGGTGTGCCCAAGTCGCGGATCAGCGTCGAGGATTTTCGCACCGATTACGAAGCCTTCAGCGCCACTCTTCCCGATGAATTCTTTCCGCGCGGCGCCGACTGGCTCATGGTTGGCCCCAGCGGTCCGCGGCGGCTGCGCCTGGCCGTCGAACACCTGGCACAATACCGCGGCGGCATCTGTTTCATGGTGGACCTGGATCCGCGCTGGGTGATCAAGCTGATCAAAATGGGCGAAATCGACATGGCCGAGCGCTACAAGCAGCACGTGATCGAGCAGTCCCTGACGCTGTTGAAGGCGCATGACAGTATCCACTGTCTGTTTACCACGCCGAAATTGCTCGAAGCGCTTTGCGAAAAGGTATCTCTAAGAAAAGCGGGCATAAAAGGAGTTTTCTGCGGCGGGACGGAGATGACGCCGCAGTTTCACCGGTTCGCCGTGGAGGAATTGCTGGACGGCGTCTACTTCGCTCCAACCTACGGCAACACTCTTATGGGCCTGGCGGTGCATAAGCCGCGCGTTCCGGAAGACAATTTCGCCGTCATCTACTATCCGCCGGCGCCGAAGGCCGTAATCGAAGTGGTGAACCCGGATCAGCCCGATCGCGTTGTGGGTTACGGCGCAACCGGCCGCGTGCGGCTGACCACGCTGACGCGCGAGTTTTTCATGCCGCGGTTTCTGGAGCGCGACGAAGCGGAGAGAGAGCCGCCGTGCGAGCTGTATCCGTGGGATGGGGTACGCAATGTGCGGCCGTTTTCGCGGTTTCAGTCGAAGGTCGTCGAAGGAGTGTACTGAAGTGCGAAGGCAAAAGGCAAAAGGCAAAGGGCAAAAGGCAAAAGTTTTCGGGGGCACCCTTTGATGCTTCATATCCCGTTAGTGCGGCATGGTAAGCCTTATCGCAGCCTGGATGTCGCGCGGGTGCCGCACTACCGGACGCGCGAGCCGTTTGTGGAGATCAGCCAGGCGAATGTCGGCTTGATTCGCCGGGACCTGCTGGATCTGGACGGCACGCGCGAGAGGCTCGCGGAGTTTTCCTCGACGGCGTTATTGGAAATCTGCGAGGGCGCGGCAGAGCTTTTCCTGGGCGGCTCGCTTCCGCTCGGTGACGCTGTGCAGACGCCTGACGATTACGTGCAGCAGGTTTCGGCTACGACGGGACTACCGTATGTTCTCGCCCGCAAGAACATGCAGAAGATCTACATGATGATGGCAGAGATGCGTGCCGTGCTGGGCGGGCTGACTCGGAACCTGGATCTCGTGGTGCTCGATCGCGGATTCGGGGCGGCGGCGGGGCAGGAGTTGAGTTTCTTTCCGCGCGGGAATTCTTTGGGCGTCGTGCTACCCAGCAATTCGCCGGGTGTCCATTCACTGTGGATTCCCGCTTTTGCGTTGAAAGTGCCGCTGGTGCTTAAGCCGGGCAGCGCGGAGCCGTGGACGCCGTACCGCATCATCCAGGCGCTGATCGGCGCGGGCGCGCCGTCCGAAGCGTTCTGTTACTACCCTGCCGATCACGCCGGCGGCGGCGAAATTCTGCGCCAGTGCGGGCGTGGCATGGTTTTCGGAGATGCCGGTTCCACGAAACTTTGGCAGGGGGATTCTCGTATCGAAGTGCATGGTCCCGGCTATAGCAAGCTCGTCCTGGGCCAGGACGCCGCGGACGATTGGGAGAAGTATTTGGACGTGATGGTGGCTTCTATAGCCGAAAACTCCGGCCGGTCGTGCATTAACGCATCCGGCGTGTGGACAACGCGCCACGGCGCCGATATTGCCCAAGCGCTGGCCGAAAAGCTGTCGCGCGTAGTTCCTCGGGATGCCGAAGATCCCGAAGCCCAGCTTGCGCCGTTTGCTGATGCCAGCGTCGCCGGGCGGATCTCGGACCTGATCGACAGCCAGCTTGAAGGCGCGGCGGACGTAACGGCTCAACTGCGTGACTCAGGCCGCCTCGCTACACACCAAGGCTGCGCCTACCTGCTGCCAACCATCGTGGATTGTCCGGGTCCCGAACATCCGCTGGCCAACCGCGAGTTTCTGTTTCCGTTCGCGAGCGTGGTCGAAGTAGACGAAGCCGAAATCCCAAAGGCGCTGGGGCCGAGCCTGGTGGTGACGGCGATTACACAGAACCAGAAGCTGATTGACCGGCTGCTGGCTTCGCCCTTCGTGGGCCGCCTGAACCTGGGCGCCATTGCCACCAACCACATCCAGTGGGACCAGCCGCATGAGGGCAACCTGTTCCATCACCTGTACGCGCGCCGCGCGTTCCAGCGTGCCATGGCTTCATGAAAATTCTCTCCTTCACCGCCGGCGCCGCAACCATGTATTGCGGCAGTTGTCTGCGAGACAATACGCTGGCGGCGGAGTTGATGGCGCAAGGCCACGACGTGACGCTGCTGCCTCTTTACACGCCCACGCTGACCGACGAGCCGAACGTCAGCCGCAAGCGGGTTTTCTTCGGCGGTGTGAGCGTGTATCTCGAACAGCACGTGGCGCCGTTCCGGGCGACGCCGGCGTGGCTCGACCGTATCTGGGATTCCATGCCGGTTTTGAAAGCAGCATCGCGCCGCTCGATTGCCGTCAGCCCGCAACAACTCGGCGAACTCACGCTCTCGATGCTGCGCGGCGAGCATGGCCGGCAGCGCAAGGAGTTCGGCAAGCTCGTCGAGTGGGTGCGCACCCAGCCCGCGCCGGACGTGGTGAACCTGCCGAACTCCATGCTCATCGCGCTGGCCGCACCGCTCAAAGCCGCGCTGGGGCGGCCGGTCTGCTGCACGCTGCAAGGCGAAGATCTGTTTTGGGACGGCCTCGGCGAGCCGTGGCGCTCGCAGGCGCTCGATCTGATCCGCTCGCAAGTCGACTCCGTGGACGCGTTCATCGCTGTCAGCGATTACTACGCTGCCTTCATGTCGCGTTACCTGGGAATCCCGGAGCGCAAGATGCGCGTGGTGCCCATCGGCATCAATCTCAAGGGCCACGACACGAACTTCCGTTTTCACACCAATTGTTTCACCGTGGGATATTTCGCGCGCATCGTGCCTGAAAAGGGCTTGAATCTCCTGTGCGAGGCCTATCACAAGCTGCGCCGGGAAACCGATTTTTCCGGCGCGACGCTCGAAGCCGCCGGTTATCTCGCGCCCGAGCATCGCGGTTACCTGCACGGCATCGAGCAGCAGATGAAGCAGTGGGGTCTCGGCAACGAGTTCCGCTACCGCGGCGTGCTCGACCGCGTGCATAAGATCGACTTCCTGCGCAGCCTCAGCGTTCTCTCGGTTCCCGGACCGTACGCCGAGCCGAAAGGAATCTACGCGCTCGAGGCGATGGCCAACGCAGTGCCCGTGCTCCAGCCGCGCCACGGCGTTTTTCCGGAGATGATCGAAAAAACCGGCGGCGGAATTCTCGTCGAGCCGGGCAGTGTGGACAGCCTGGCAGAGGGCCTGTACTCCCTGTGGCGAGACCAGGCACGAGCGGCGGACCTGGGGCGGCGAGGTGCGGAGGGCGTCAGGCGGCATTACAGCGCGGCGCGGATGGCGGAGAGAGCCGTGCAAGTGTACGGGGAAGTTGGCGCGGACCGCGCCCACTCATCGCCGCGAGTCACGAACGCGTGAGATTCGCGAGCTAGTTTCCCGGCTAGAGAGTGCCGGAGCGGGCTGATCGGTTTCTTTCCAAATATGATGGCGTACTTAAAATGACCGAAGGCAATGGAGAGAACAGGACGGAAAGAGCAAAACGCACATCCAATGGCGCTAGTGGCCTGTCGCAGAGAAACAATTAGCATAAGGGCGGTGTCTAATATGACATGCCCTTCGAATCTGAGCCCATCGCGCTGAACGCGGCCGAACGAGCGGAACTCGAGCAGATGACTCAATCCCGGACGCTCCCCGCCGGAGACGTTTTCCGTGCCCGTTTGATTCTGCTCCTCGCAGATGGCGTACCCTACCGGAGCATTGAGGAGCGCCTGGATACGACAGCTCCCACGATCTCTCGCTGGAAGGACCACTTTCTGAGAGACCGGGTTGCCGGGCTGATCGAGGCGCGACACCCTGGGCAAAAGCCCTTCGTGATGACGCCCGCGCTGCAGGCTAAAGTGCTGAATGCGACGCGCCGTAAACCACCGGACGGATCGACGCACTGGTCGTGTCGTAAGCTGGCCGGACACCTGGGCATCAGTAAGGACGCCGTCCAACGCATCTGGCACAAGGCTGGATTGAAGCCGCACCGGTTAGAACGCTACATGGCGAGCGATGATCCCGACTTCGAGCGCAAGGCCGCGGACATAATCGGCTTGT
>Ga0335077_10004524_pt1 | contig 16973 bp, 17 predicted proteins | sample Lox_Sample_31_FD_207151 | JGI IMG/M metagenome (GOLD analysis project Ga0335077, IMG submission 207151) | Soil microbial communities from Loxahatchee National Wildlife Refuge, Florida, United States - Lox_Sample_3.1 | ecosystem: Environmental > Terrestrial > Soil > Wetlands | place: USA...
GCTGAAGGTGAGCACGGTGAACGGCTCGATCGAGGTGTCCTTCGCCGGCCCCATGCGCCAGGCGAGCCTCGAGACCGTCAACGGCTCGGTCAGCATCACCTGTGCGCGCGAGTCCTCGATCCGCTGTACGCTTCAGACGACGAACGGCCGCATCCAGTCGCAGTTTCCCGAGGTCACCGTCGAGGGCAAGTGGGGCCCGAAGGAGGCCCGCGGCGCGATCAACGGCGGCCGGGAAAATCTCGCGGTCGAGACCGTGAACGGGGACGTGCGGCTCTTCGTGGCCGACGCGGCGGCGGCGCGCAAGTAGGCTGCGGGTTCTCGATCGTCCGGGGGAAAGAAGTGGTGCCCTGGGCCAGACTCGAACTGGCACGGATTGCTCCACACGCCCCTCAAACGTGCGCGTCTACCAATTCCGCCACCAGGGCACGGTGCCGCGAGGGAGAAGGATTCTAGCCGAAAGTTATTTCGTGGCCGGAGCCGCGGGCAGAGGAAACGCCGGAGCCGTGCCGCCCGGAGAGGCGCTGGCCGGCGCGGGGGCCGGCGCCGGGAGAGCGGCCTTTGCGGGCGCGGCGGCCTTCGCCCGGGCGAGAACCGAGGACCTCGGCCGGGCTTGGATCAGCGAGATCACGACCGCGAGGACCGAGAACGCCACGAACGACCACGTCGTGATCTTCTCGAGAAGCGTCGTGGCGCCGCGCGCCCCGAAGGTCGTCTGCGAGGAGGAGGCGCCGAAAGCGGCCGACACGTCCGCGCCCTTGCCCTGCTGGAGAAGGACGACGAGGACCAGAAAGACGCAGACGATGACGTAGATGGGGACGAGGACGTAGATCATGCGCGGTGATGCTCCGGACCCCGAGGCGAGCCGGGGTCGGAGATGATAACGGAATCGCCGGTCAGGCGCGAGGGGCGGCCGCCGCGGCGAGGATGGCGGCGGTGTCGGAAGCGGAAAGGGAAGCTCCCCCGACGAGCCCGCCGTCCACCTCTTCCTTCGCGAAGAGCCCGGAGGCGCTCGCGGGAGACATGGAGCCGCCGTAGAGGATCCGCGTCGAGAGGGCGACCGGTTCGCCGAAGCGGGCCACGAGCTCCGCCCGGAGATGCGCGTGGGCTTCCGCGGCCATATCGGGTGTGGCGGCGAGCCCCGTCCCGATGGCCCAGACGGGTTCGTAGGCGAGGGCGAGCCCGGGAGGAGGCGCCGCGAATCCGTCGAGGGCCCCGAGCTGGGTTCGGAGGACGTCCCGCGTGAGGCCGGCCTCGCGCTCCACTCGCGTCTCGCCGACGCAGTAGAGCGGCGCGAGCCCTTCCTCTCTGAGCCGCGCCATCTTGCGGGCGAAGTCCGTCTCGCGCTCGCCCCGGAGGAGGCGCCTTTCGCTGTGGCCCACGAGGACGAGGGAGACGCCGGCGTCTTTCAGCATTGCGGCGGACACCTCGCCCGTGTACGCGCCCGCGCGCTCGATGAAGACGTCCTGGGCCGCGAGCGCGATGCCGCTCCCGAGGAGCGCCGCGCGGACGCGGTCGAGAGCCGGGAACGAGGGGGCGATCGCCATGTCCACGGCCGCTGGCCGCACGAGGGCGACGATCGCGCGAGCCAGGTCGGCGGCCGCCGACGGGGTGCGGGTCATCTTCCAATTCGCGACGAAAAAGCGCCGGCGCTCGCTCAACGGAGGGCTTCCACTCCGGGCAGCGCCTTGCCGGCGACGAGATCGAGGGACGCGCCGCCGCCGGTCGAGACGTGCGAGATCCTGGAGGCGAGCCCCGCCTCCACCACGGCCTCGACGCTCTCGCCGCCGCCCACGACGGTGAAGGCGGAGGATTCGGCGAGGATCTTCGCGACAAAGAGGGTGCCCTTCTCGAACGGCTTCGTCTCGAAGACGCCCATGGGCCCGTTCCAGAAGATGGTCCTCGCGTCCTTCGTCATGCGGCGGAACATCGCGACGGTTTTTTCCCCGATGTCGAAGGCGGCCGCGTTCTCGGGGATCGCGTTCATCGCCACGGTCTTCGCCTCGCCGGCCCTCTCGAGGGACGGCGCGACGACGAAATCGGAGGGAAGGACGAGCGCGACCCCGCGTTCCCGGCACCGGTCGAGGATCTGACGGGCGACCGGGACTCCCTCGGGCTCGAGGAGCGAGCTCCCGATCGGGAGGCCGAGCGCGGCGACGAAATGGTTCGCCATGCCCCCTCCGACGAGCAGGACGTCGACCCTCTCGACGAGCGCCTTCAAGGCGGCGAGCTTGCCGAGGATCTTCGCGCCGCCGAGAACCGCCGCGAAGGGGCGTTCGATGTCGGTGACGACCCTCGCGAGCGCCTTCAGCTCCTTCTCCATGAGGAGGCCCATGCCGCGCGTCTCCCGCGAGAACAGCGCCGCCAGGCCGGCCGTCGAAGCGTGCGCACGGTGAGCCGTGCCGAACGCGTCGTTGACGTAGACGTCGGCGAGAGCCGCGAGCCGGCGGCAGAAAGCCGGGTCGTTCGACTCCTCGCCGGCGTGAAAGCGCAGGTTCTCGAGGACGACGGCTCCGCCCGGCGCGACCCCCGCGACGGCCTTCTCCGCCTCCTCCCCGATGCAGTCCTGGGCGAACGCAACGGGCGCGCCGAGGCGCGCCTCCAGCGCCCGCGCCACGGGAGCGAGCGAGTACTTTGGGTCGCGCGCGCCCTTGGCCTTGCCCAGGTGCGAGGCGAGGACGAGACGGGCGCCGCGCTCGCGGGCGAGGTGGAGTGTGGGCAGCGCCTCGACCACGCGCGTGTCGTCGCGCACGGCGCCGTCCTTCAGCGGCACGTTGAAGTCGACGCGCACGAAGACCCTCCTGCCGTCGAGGTCGAGATCGCGGATCGAGCGCGGAAGGTCGGCCATGGCGTTCTCCTGTCCGGAAGGTCGCGCGCGCGATCTTATGCGCCGGGACCCTTATAGTCTCGCCGGTGACCGCCGACGCCGGGCCCGGGACGCGGGTGACGCCGTACATTTACGCGGCCGGGCGGCTGCGCCTCCTCGACCAGCGCCGCCTGCCGCACGAGGAGGTCTTCCTCGACTGCGAGAGCGCGGTCGAGACGGCCGCGGCCATTCGCGGTCTCGCGGTGCGGGGAGCCCCGCTGATCGGCGTCGTCGCCGCCTACGGCCTGTGTGCAGAGGCGCGGCGCGTGGCCGCGCGCGTGCCCGAGGATCTCGATGTCGCGTTCCAGCTCGGCGCCGGGAGGCTCCTCTCGGCGCGACCCACCGCCGTGAACCTCGCGTGGGCAGTCGGGAGAATGCGCGCCGTCTTCGAGGCCTCCTCCTTGGACCGTGCCGAAGAGAGAGTCCTCCGCCTCGAGGAGGAAGCGCGCCGGATCGCCGAGGAGGACCGCCTCGCCTGCCTCGCGATCGGCCGCCTCGGCGCCGCGTGGCTGCAGGGGAAGTGGGCGGGTATTTCCGGCGTTCCGGCGGTCCTCACGCACTGCAACGCGGGGGCGCTCGCGACGGCGGGAATCGGAACCGCGCTCGGCATCGTGCGGGTGCTCGCGGCCGAAGGGCCGCTCGCGATCCTCGCGGGTGAAACGCGGCCGTTCCTGCAGGGCTCGCGCCTGACGGCCTGGGAGCTCAAGCACGACGGGCTCGACGTGAGGCTCCTCCCGGACGTCGCGGCCGCCTCGCTGATCAAGGGCGGCCGCGTCCAGGGCGTCGTCGTGGGAGCCGACCGCATCGCCGCGAATGGTGACGTCGCGAACAAGATCGGGACGTACGGCCTCGCACTCGCGTGCCGGGCGCACGGCGTCCCGTTCGTCGTCGCGGCCCCGACGACGACGATCGACGTCTCGACGGCGGAGGGCGCGTCGATCCCGATCGAGGAACGCGCCGCCTCGGAAGTGACCTCGCTCCCGCTGCCGGGCGGAGGCTCCGTGTCCCTCGCGCCGGAGGGCGTCTCCGCTCTCTATCCCGCCTTCGACGTGACCCCCGGATCCCTGATCGACGCGATCGTCACCGAGCGCGGAGTCTCCGTGCCGCCGCACGCGGACACGCTCGCGCGCCTCCTGCGATGAAGCCGGCCGGGGCGCTCGTTCTCGGCCTCGAGACGTCCTGCGACGAGACGGCCGTCGCGCTTCTCGACGGCTCGGGCCGGGCGCGCGCCTCCCGCGTGTCGTCCCAGGAGGAGGCCCATCGCCTCTTCGGCGGCGTCGTGCCCGAGATCGCGGCGCGCGCGCATCTCCAGAACCTGCCCCCGCTTCTGGACCGAGCGCTCGCCGACGCCGGCGCGAGCCTTCTCGACGTCACGGCGGTCGCGGCGACGGCCGGCCCGGGCCTCGTCGGCGCCCTGCTCGTCGGCCTCTCGGAAGGAAAAGGCCTCGCGTTCGGGCTCTCGGTGCCCTTCGTTCCCGTGAACCACATCGAGGGGCACGCGTTCTCGCCTTTTCTGGACGGCGACGGGGGCCCTTCGGCACCGGTGCCGGGGACGTTCGCCGCGCTCGTGGTTTCGGGCGGCCACACGCACGTCTTCCGGTTCGAGGGAGACAGGATCGAGCGCCTCGCGCGGACGCGCGACGACGCGGCCGGCGAGGCCTTCGACAAGGTCGCGAAGATGGCGGGCCTCGGCTATCCCGGCGGTCCCGCGGTGGACCGCGTCGCGCGGCGCGGCCGCGCGGCGCGCCCGTTCCCCCTGCCGCATTTCAAGGACGGCTCGCCCGACTTCAGCTTCTCGGGCCTGAAGACCGCCGCGAGAGACCGCCTCCTCGAGCTGGGCCGCGCCCCCGCGCCCGGATCGACCGGCGGTCCCTCGCTCCGCGAGGAGGACGCCCCGCAGGAGCTCTGTGACCTGATGGCCGACGTGGAGGAGGCGATCGTCGCCCAGCTCCTCCACCGCGTGTCGCGGCTTCACGAGGCCGGACGCTTCGAAGTCCTCTCGGTGTCGGGCGGCGTGGCCGCGAACACGCTCGTCAGGGAGCGCATCCCGGCGTGGGGGCGGGCGCACGGCGTCGACGTCCGGCTCGCCCCGCGCGCGCTCACGGGCGACAATGGCGTGATGATCGCGTTCGCCGGCCTCCGGAGGCTGCGTTCGGGCCGCACCGGCGAGGGGCTCGGCGCCATCGCGCGCTCGCGTTGGCCGCTCGAGACGCTAAGATAAAGAGTTGCGCGCGGCCGGCCGGCCGCGCGTCACCACGGCATGACCGACCCCTCGCGCATCCGCAATTTCTCGATCGTCGCCCACATCGACCACGGGAAGACGACGCTGTCCGACCGGATCCTCGAGATCACGGGCGCGCTGTCCGCGCGCGAAATGACCGAGCAGGTGCTCGACGACAACCCGATCGAGAAGGAGCGGGGCATCACGATCAAGGCGCGCTCGGTCACGCTGAAGTACCGGGCCGAGGACGGAACGGACTACGTCCTGAACCTCATCGACACGCCCGGACACGTGGACTTCACGTACGAGGTCTCGCGGTCGCTCGCCGCGTGCGAGGCGGCCGTGCTCGTCGTGGACGCCACGCAGGGCGTCGAGGCGCAGACGCTCGCGAACGCCTACCTCGCGATCCACAACGACCTCGTGATCGTCCCGTGCATCAACAAGATCGACCTCCCGTCCGCCGTCCCCGAGATGGCGCGCGAGCAGATCGAGGAGATCATCGGAATTCCCGCGCGGCACGCCGTCCTGACGTCGGGCAAGGTCGGCACGGGCGTGCGTGACCTCCTCGAGGAGATCGTCCACCTGGTGCCGCCTCCGGCGGGTGATCCGGAGGCTCCGCTCAAGGCGCTGCTCTTCGACTCCTGGTTCGACCTCTACCGCGGCGTCACGTGCCTCGTGCGCGTGCGCGACGGCCGGCTCAGGCCGGGGATGAAGATCCGGATGATGGGCACGGGTTTCGGAGGCGAGGTGCAGGAGGTCGGGATCTTCAACCCGAAGCCTGAGATCGTGCCGGAGCTTTCCGTCGGCGAGGTCGGTTACGTCATCGCGGGCATCAAGGACCTGAAGGCCGCGAAGATCGGCGACACGGTCACGGAGGCGGAACGTCCGACCAAGGGGGCGCTGCCCGGGTTCCTGGACGTCAAGCCGATGGTCTTCGCGTCGATCTTCCCGACGGAGACGGACGCGTACGAGGACCTCCGGGACGCGATGGAGAAGCTCCGTCTCAACGACGCGTCCTTCACGTTCGAGCCCGAGTCCTCGACGGCGCTCGGCTTCGGCTTCCGCTGCGGCTACCTCGGCCTCCTCCACCTCGAGATCGTCCAGGAGCGCCTCGAGCGCGAGTTCGACCTCTCGCTCATCACGACGGCGCCGTCCGTGCCCTACAAGGTCAGGACAACGCGCGGGCAGGAGCTCGAGATCTCGAATCCGGTCAAGCTCCCGGAGGTGCAGCTCATCGACGAGATCAGGGAGCCCTACATCCTCGCGACGATCATCACGAACGACGAGTTCCTCGGCGGGATCCTCGCCCTCGCCGAGGACAGGCGCGGGACGCAGGTCTCGCTCGGGTACGCGGGCACGCAGCGGGCCGTCCTCAAGTACGAGCTGCCCCTGAACGAGGTCATCCTCGATTTCTACGACAAGCTCAAGTCGCTCTCCAGAGGCTACGCCTCCTTCGACTACGAGCTCGTCGACTACCGCCCGGGCGATCTCGTGAAGCTCGATATCCTCATCAACGGCGAGCCGGTGGACGCGCTCGCGTTCATCGTGCACCGGGACAAGGCGCAGGCGAAGGGCCGCGCGCTCGTCGACAAGATGAAGGAGATGATCCCGCAGCAGATGTTCGAGGTCGTCATCCAGGCGGCGATCGGATCGAAGATCCTCGCACGCTCGACGGTGAAGGCCCTGCGCAAGAACGTTCTCGCGAAATGCTACGGCGGCGACATCACGCGCAAGAGGAAGCTCCTCGAGAAGCAGAAGGAAGGCAAGCGGCGGATGAAGAAAGTCGGCCGCGTCGAGCTGCCCCAGGAGGCCTTCCGCGCGCTGCTCAGGGTCGACTGATGACGCCCGGAAGGCGCCTCATCGAGACGAGCGAGGCGGTCCTCGTGGCCGCCGCCCTCGCGCTCACGTTCAAGGGTTTCGTCTTCCAGATCTACCACGTGCCGAGCTCCTCGATGGAGGACACGGTCCTCACGGGTGACTACGTGCTCGTGAACAAGTTCGCGTACGGGCCGCACCGGGGCCCGTGGGCCCGCGTCCTGCCCACCCGCGACCTCGCGCGCGGGGACGTGGTCGTCTTCCGCTACCCGCCCGATCCCGGCCGCGATCTCATCAAGCGCGCCGTCGCAGTCGCAGGGGACCGGATCGAGGCGGAAGCGAAAGTTCTGCGCGTGAACGGCAGGGAACCCTCCGAACCATATGCCGTGCATCGCGACGCGACGACGTATGGAACGGGGGCGCCGCCGTCTCTTCTTCAGCGGGACCGGTTCGGGCCGCTCACCGTTCAGGCCGGCCGCTTCTTCGCAATGGGCGACAATCGCGACGAGTCGCAGGATTCGCGCTTCTTCGGGACGGTGCCTCTCACGCATCTCGAGGGGCGTGTCGTATCGATCCTCTGGTCCGTCCGGCAGGGCTCGCGCGCCTTCACGGGCCGCGGTGCGGCGTTACGCCGTTTTCTCGATACCGCGCTAAACTTTTTGTCCCGGACACGCTGGGAAAGAACTTTCCATGCCATTCGCTAGCGCGCGGCCCGGACCGCGCCAGAAGGAGAACACGATGCGGCGAGCCTCCATGAGATCGCGGCGGGGGGAGGGGGCCTTCGGGCTCATCGTCGGGCTGGGCATTCTGTTCGTCGTCGTCGTGGCGTGCGTGCGCATCCTCCCGCTTCACATCCGCGGGAACGAGATCCTCGACGCGATGAACGAGGCGGCCAACTTCGGGGGCCTGAAGGGTCCCGAGAAGCTGAAGATGGACATCTACCTGAAGGCTCAGGACTACAAAGTGCCGCTCAAGATGGACGCCATCCGCATCGATCGCAGCGGCCAGTACATCACGATCTCGGCTCAATACGAGCAGACGGTGGACATCTTCGGCTACAGGTACGTCTACAAATTCGACAAGAAAGTGGAGAAGCCCGTCTTCTAGGGCGATGGGACGCTCGCGCGAGGAGGAAGCGGCAGCGCCGCTCGTCGAGGTCCGGCTCGACGTGTGGCTGGACGTCTCGTGCCTCTTTCGGACGCGGTCGCAGGCGTCCGCTGCGTGCGCGGGGGGAAAGGTGGACCTGAACGGGCGCGCGGCGGACGCGCACAAGCTGGTCCGTGCCGGCGACGGGCTCGAGATCACGTTTGCGGCCGGTCGCCGGACCTTTGTCGTGAAGGGCCTCGCCGAGAGACACGTTCCAAAGGCCGCGGCGCGGGCGCTCTACGAGGAGACGACACCTCCGCCCGCCCCCCAGGTCCTCGAGGCCCGGCGGCTCGAGCGCCTGCTGGCGCCGCGGGACGGAGGCGGCGGGCGTCCAACGAAGAGGGAGCGCCGGCAGCGGGAGAGGGCGCGCGGGTGGTGAGGCGCCTCCCGCGCCTGCGAGCCTACGAGATCCTGCTGCTCGGCGACCTCGTCGTGGTCGTCCTCCTCCTCAGGCTCCGCGCGCGGCTCGCGCTGGACGTCGTCCGCACGCTGCTCGACACGCGGGACTTCGTCTCGTTCACGGCGCCGTTCCTCCTCGGCGGGGTCGTCGTGCGCGCCCTTCTCGCGGCACGGCGGGGCCGGTGGCGCGGAGTCGCGCGCCTGCGCGCCTTCCTGAAGCCGCGGCCGCTCGCCGACCTCGTCCGTCTCCTCGCGGCGATGCCGCTCGTGTCGTATGTCTACAGCTGGCTGAAGGTCGCGCTTCCTCTGCTCAGGCCCGATGTCCTCTACGACCAGGGTCTTTACCGCCTCGAGACCGCTCTCCACTTCGGCGTGAACCCCGGACGCCTCCTGCAGGGCCTGTTCCCCTACCCGGCCCTCTGGCGGGTCCTCGACCACTACTACGGCGTGTTCATCCTGACCGTGATGGCGGGTCTCGGCTGGTTCGCCGCGACGCTCTCGATCCGGGACCGCGCGCGCTTCGCGGCGGGCTTCACGCTCCTGTGGGTCCTGGGGTCGTGGTTCTACCTCGCGGTCCCGTCCCTCGGGCCCTGTTATGTCCTCAAGGACGACTACACGAACGTTCGCGTCTCGATGCCGTCGCAGTCGGCGACGATGAACCTCCTGCTCGCCCAGTACGGGCGGGTACACTCGTTCCACCACCGGCCCGAAGGCACGGACCTCTCACCGTACCTCGGCATCGCCGCGATGCCGTCCCTCCACGTCGGGGCGCAGGCCTTCCTCATGCTGTTCGCGCGCCGGCGCTCGCGGGCGCTCTTTCTCCTGTTCGCCGCCCTGACGACCCTCACGTTCTTCACGGGGGTCGTTTGCGGCTGGCACTACGCGATCGACGGCTACGCGGCCCTCCTCCTCGCGTGGGTCGCGTTCAAAGCCGGGGGCCTGAGCGTCCCGAACGCGTAACATCGACCGCGAATGCGCGTTCTTCTCTTCACCGGCAAGGGAGGGGTCGGCAAGACGACCGTGGCGGCGGCGACCGGCCTGACGCTCGCGGCCCGCGGCCTGAAGACGCTCGTCATGTCCGTGGATGCCGCCCACTCCCTCGCGGACGCGCTCGATCGCGACGTCGCGCTCACGGATCACGCCCACGGCGCGGCCGTCGCGGTCGCCGAAAACCTGTGGATCCAGGAAGTCGACGTCACCGAGGAGATCGGCCGTCACTGGAAGGACATTTCGGGGTACATCACGACGCTTCTCGCCGTCACCGGCGTCGAGGAGGTGCTCGCCGAGGAGCTCGCGATCTTTCCCGGCATGGAGGAGGTTTCGGCGCTCCTGTACGTGAACCAGTACGCGCGCGAGCGGGCCTTCGACGTCCTGATCCTCGACTGCGCGCCCACGGGGGAATCGCTGCGGTTCGTGTCGCTTCCGCCCACGCTCGAGTGGTACATGAAGAAGCTCTTCCGGCTCGAGCGCTCCCTCCTGAAGGTCGCGAGGCCGGTCGCGAAGAAAGTGAGCGACCTGCCGCTTCCGCCCGACCGGTATTTCGCGAACGTGCAGTCGCTCGCGCAGAAGCTCGAAGGCGTCGACGCGCTCCTCAAGGACCCCGGGACGACGACCGTGCGGCTCGTGACGAACGCCGAGAAGATCGTCATCAAGGAGACGCAGAGGGCCTTCATGTATTTCGGCCTCTACGGCTTCACGGTCGATGCGGTGATCGTGAACCGGCTCCTGCCCGACGGCGTCCAGGACCCCTTCTTCTCGAAATGGCGGAGGACCCAGGGCGTGTTCCTCGAGGAGGCGCGGAGCTATTTCGATCCCGTTCCGGTCTTCACGCTTCCGCTGAGGGACGACCAGGTCCTCGGCGCGGCGGCTCTCCGGGAGCTCGGACGGGAGCTGTGGGGCGCGAAGGATCCAGGAGCGTCCTTCCGCTCGGATCCGCCGTATCGCTACACCAAGCGCAACGGAAGATACGTTCTCACGCTCGACCTCCCGTTCGTCGACAGGCACGAAGTCGATCTCGCGATGGCCTCCGGAGACCTCGTCGTGCGCATCGGCAACGTGCGCCATCACATCCCGGTCCCACGGATGCTCTCGGGCCTGTCGCCGTCGGGTGCGAAAGTCGAGGGCGGCAAACTCACGGTGCGCTTCGGGAAGGCGCGCGAGGCGGGAGAGGACGCGGAAAGGCTCTCCTAGAAGGGAAAGCGAGGACGGCATGTCTGAAGAAAGCGATTCCCGCCGGGCGGGCCGAGGCGCCCGCAGACGGCGCGGTGCGGGCCGCCATGCGACCAGCCGCACACCCGCCTCTTCCTCCTTCGAGGAAGATTTCGGACCGGGCCTCCACAGGGAGCGGGCGCCCGAAGCGAAGGAGCGAGGCGGTCCGATCCCCGGCCTCGCCTGCGCGGGAGAGGGCTGCATCTTCAAGCCCGCCGCGGACCTCGTCGCCAAGTTCTCGCTCCGTCGCGCGCGGGGCCACGGGAGCACCCTCTCTCGCGCCGCCACCTCCGGCATCGAGTTCATGAAGGCGCTGCGTGATTTCCTCGACGAGGAGATCGCGCTCGCCGAGCGCGCCGGCGGGGGCGGGGCGCGGCCGCGCTACGAGAAGATCCAAGTCGAGTGATGCGGATTTCTTCCGTGCGCCTCGTGTCGTGTCTTTCGGCCGCGACCCTCGCCGCCGTTCTCGCGGGTTGTCCAGCCAAGGACGACATGACCGGGCCGAACGGAACGGCGAGCCCGACCCCGACGCCCGTGAATACGCCCGCGACACCTCCGCCGCTCGGATCTCCTTCCGGCCCGACGCCGACCGCGACGGCCGTCTTCACCGGAACGCCGCCGACCGCGACGCCGACGGTCGGGCTCGGCGTGACGCTTGCGACTTTCACGCCCACGGCGGGAGCCGTCACGCCGACGGACACGCCCGTTCCGTCGAGCCCGACGGCGACACCCTTCGCGGGCACGCCGACGCCGACGCCGTTCGGAGGCGTTCCGACGCCCACGTCCCCGCCGGGGACCACACCGACCCTGAGCACGACCCCGACGCCCTTCGCGGGCACGCCCACGCAGACGCCGTTCGGAGGCGTTCCGACGCCCACGCCGCTTCCGACGGCGACGTTCACGCCCTGAGGCTCAGAGCGCCGCGGCGATCTCGGCCACGATCGCGCGCGCGGCGGCCGCGGGGTCTTTCGCGCCCGTGATCGGGCGGCCCACGACGAGAAGGTCCGCGCCCGCGCGGATCGCCTCGAGAGGCGTGGCGACGCGTCTCTGGTCGCCCGCGGCCTGGCCGCGCGGCCGCACGCCCGGCACGACGAGGAAAAAGTCTCCTCCCAGGGCCGCGCGGATCGTCTCGATCTCCTCGGGCGAACAGACGACGCCGTCCAGGGCCGACTCCTTCGCGAGGATCGCGAGGCGGAGCGCGGCTTCGCGCGGCGAGCCTTCGAGGCCGACGGCCCGGACGGCCGCCGCGTCGAGAGACGTCAGGATCGTCACGGCGATGAGCTTCGGCGGGCGGAGCCCGGCGCTGGCGGCAGCGGCGCGGGCCCCTTCGCCGAACGCCTTCATCATCTCCGAGCCCCCGGCCGCATGGCAGTTCACGATCGAGGCGCCGGTCTTCACCGCGGCGGCGGCCGCGCGGGAGACCGTGTTCGGAATGTCGTGGAGCTTGAGGTCGAGGAACACGCCGGCTCCCGACCCGGCGAGCGAGCGGACGAGCGAGGGGCCCTCGGCCACGAAGGCCTCGAGGCCCAGCTTCAGAATGCCGGCCTCGGGCGCGACGCGGCGCGCCATGGCGAGGAGCGCCGCGCCGTCCGGGAGGTCCAGCGCGACGGCGAGCCGCGATCGGGCGTGGGGCGCCTCGGGATTCATGCGAACGCGTGGTCCTCTCGCGGGCGCGTCCGGAGCGTGCCGACGAGGTCGGAGACGCGCGCGACGCCGTGCCTCTCGCACCACGCGGCGAGCTCCCCGACGAGCCGGCCCGCGAGCGAGGGATCGCGGAAGTTCGCGGTCCCGATCTGGACCGCGTTCGCGCCGGCGACGAGGAACTCGGCGACGTGCTCGACGGTTTCGATCCCGCCCATCCCGAAGATCGGGATTCTGGGAAGGGCCGTGCGCACCTCCCACACCATGCGCAGCGCGATCGGGCGGATCGCGGGGCCCGAGAGCCCGCCGGTCGTGAAGCCGATCTTCGGCTCGCGGCGCTCGAGGTCGATCGCGAGGCCTACGACCGTGTTGATGAGCGAGAGCGCGTCGGCGCCGGCGTCCACGGCCGCCCGGGCGGATGCGACGATGTCTGTCACGTTCGGCGAGAGCTTCACGACGAGCGGATGGCGCGTGGCGGAACGGATTCGCCTCACGAGGGCGGCGAGGGCCTCGGGGTTGTTCCCGAAGATCATGCCGCCCCTCACCACGTTCGGACAGGAGACGTTCACCTCGATCGCGGCCACCCGGCGGTCGTCGCCGATGCGCTCCACGACCGCCACGTAGTCCTCCTCGGTATCGCCCCACACGTTCGCGATCACCGTTGCGCCGAGGCGCGCGAGCTCGGGCAGCTTCTCGGCCAGAAACGCGTCGACGCCCACGTTCTGCAGCCCGATCGCGTTCAGCATTCCCGCGTCGGTCTCGCAGATGCGCGGCGGCGGGTTGCCGCGGCACTCCCTTCGCGAGAGGCCCTTCACCGAGATCGCGCCGAGCGAGGCGAGGTCGAGATACTCGGCGAACTCCAGGCCGTAGCCGAACGTGCCGGACGCCGTCGCGATCGGGTTCTTGAGGCGCAGGCGGCCGAGGGCCGTGGAGAGATCGACGGTCACGGCTTCAGAGGCGCGCCCAGTCGATGGCGGTGGGCGGCACGCAGGGGCCCTCCTTGCAGATCGTCGCGAAACGGCCGTCCGCCATCGGGACGACGCAGCCGAGACAGACGCCGAACCCGCAGGCCATCTCGGACTCCATCGCGAACGAGCCTTCGAGATCCGCGTCCCGAAGGAGCCGGGCGAGCGTGCGGAACATGGGCAGGGGGCCGCAGGCGTAGACGCGGCGGTAGCGGGCGCCGCCCCGGAGCGCCTGCTGGACGAGGTCGGTCACGCGGCCCTTCCGCCCGAGCGAACCGTCGTCGGTCGCGTATCGGCAGCGGTGGGGCCCGAGGAATCGCTCGAAGTCGCCGCGCTTCAGCACGTCGTTCTCGTTCCGGCCGCCGTAGAAGAAGTCCGCGGCGATGCCTCGCGCGGCGAGCGTGCGCGCGAGGAGCACGAGGGGAGCGAGGCCGATCCCCCCGGCGACGAGCGCGACGCGGTCGGAGGAAAGGAGATCGTCGATCGGGAACGGCACGCCGAGCGGGCCGAGCACGGGAAGCGGCGTGCCCTCGGCGAAGCGCGCGAGCGCCGCCGTTCCGACCCCCGCGATCTTGACGACGAACTCCAGCGCGGGTACGCCCGCCATGGTCGTCACGTCCGCGATGGAAAACGCGCGTCGGAGATACGGGCGAAGCCCCTCGCCGACCTGGATCATGGCGAAGTGGCCTGGCCTCGTCCCGGCGCCGATCGCCCCGGCGGAGAGAAAGAGGGAATAGTGCTGCTCGTCGTAGTGGATCGTCCTGAGGATACGGAGCGATTCGTTGACGGCCATCGGGAAGGAGGCGAGACTCGCCGGGCGCGGATTATGAGCGAGGGACGACCGGCGTACCACCTCCCTCTCGCGGGCGCGCTCCTCGGCCTCGCGGCAGGCGATCTCTTGCTCGGCCTGAATCCGGAGCTCCTGGGCGCCTTTTCGGCGGCGCGACTCCTTCTCGTCGCCGCAGCGGCCGGAGCCGTCGTCGCCTCGCCGCTCGCTCTCTGGCCGCGCGCGCGGCGCGCCTCGCGTGCCGGCGCGGCGCTCGCCGGCGGCCTCCTCGCCGCGTACGGCGCCCTCGTCGAGTTCCAGAGGCAGGCGCTCCACGACTTCGTGCCCGCAGGGGCCCGGCGCGTCCTCGTCGCGACCGCGATGGCGGCGCTTCTCTCGGCCGCCATTCTCGGCGTGCGCGCCATGCGCGGCGGTCCCTCCGCCCGGACGCTCTCGATCCCTCTCGTCCTCTTCCTCCTGCCGCCGTTCGCGGGCCGGCGCGCTCCGGAGCGGCCGTCCCCGGAAGCGTCCCCTGCCCCCCAGCGCCCGCCGCGCCGGAATCTCCTCGTCGTCGGGTTCGAGGGCGCCTCCTGGAGCCTTCTCACCACGTACGCCTCCGAGGGCGTCATGCCGGTCGTCGAGCGGCTCTTACGCGAAGGAGCCGCGGGACCCCTCGCGGCGCTCGCTCCGTACGATCGCGCCGCGCTCTGGACGACGGCCGCCACGGGCAAGCGCCCGTTGAAGCACGGCGTGGTCTCGTCGCGCCGCTGGGAGACCCCCGGGGGAATTCTCCGGCTGCTGCCGGTCCTGCCCGGCTCTCCCATTCCCGGCGGCGGGCGCTCCCTCGCCGGTGCCTCGTCCCGCCGCAGCCTGACATTCTGGGAGATCCTCGCTGCTCGCGGCCACGAGGCCGCCGTCCTCGGCTGGCCCGCCTCGTCTCCGGCGCGGGAGGGGCTCGTCCTGTGGGCGAGTGACGCCTTCTTCGATGGAGACGCGGGCGCCGACACGGCGCTCCCCGCCGCGGCCGCCGCGCGGGCCCGTCTCTTCCAGGTGCCGCCCGAGGCCGTCGACCGTCCGCTCGCGCTCTCTCTCGTGCCCCACGGCCTGGCCGCCGGCGAGGCCCGGCTCGATCCGCTGCGCGGAGCGGCGCGCGACCTGACGGTTGCCGGAGCGGCCCTGGCGGCATTGCCGGGAGGCCCGCTCAATGTCTCGGCGCTCGTTCTCTCCGGCCTCGTCGAGGCGGGTGCCCTCTCCGGCGCCGCCGAGAATGCCCGCTACTGGGGCCTTTCCTTCCCGGAAAAGGAGGCCGAGGCGCGGGCCGCGGCGCTGCGCGCCTATTACCGGTTCCTCGACGACCTTCTCGGCGAGATTCTCGAGCGCGAGGGCCGCGAGCGCACGATCTGCCTGTTCGCGCCCGTGGGATGGGGGCCGCCGCCCACGCTCGAGGCCATCACGCTCTTCCTGCGGGGACGGAGGCCTGTGGCGAGTCCCGACGCCGCGCGGGACGGTTTCGTCCTCTTCGCGGGAGCCGGCGTCAGGTCGGGCGTGCGCCTCACGTCCGCGAACGTCCTCGACCTGGCGCCGACTCTGCTCGTCCTCGCTGGCGAGCCCCTCGCCCGGGACATGGACGGGCGCGTCCTCGCCGAGGTCTTCGACGAACGGTTCACGGAGTCGGCGAGCGTTCCGATCGTGTCGACCTTCGAGGCGTCGGGGCCTCAATGAACGGTTCGGCGAGAAGAACGCGCGTCGGCCTCCTCCTCGCGCTCGGCGCGCTCGGCGTCTTCCTGCGCGTTGTCAAGGCGCGAGACTGGCCGGCAGGACCGTGGATCGACGAGATCTACTTCCTCAGGGCCGCGCGCCTGTCGGCCGTCGAAGGCTTCCGGTCCCTCTTCGAGACGACGCCGATGCAGCCGCCGGACTTTCTCTTCTCGAACACGTGGCGCTACTACCCGAGCAACATCTTCCTCCTGCCGCTTGCGGCTGCCGACCGGCTCGCCGGAGGCGGCATGGCCTCCGTCCGGCTCATCGCGCTCGGCTCCGGCGTCCTCCTGTTCCTGGCGTCGCTCGCGCTCGCCGCCGAGGCCACGCGCGAGCGGCCGCGCGCGCTGCTGCCGGCGGCCGTCCTGCTCGCGACGTCACTCTGGCTTCTGACGCAGGCGCGGTGGGCGTGCGACGTCGTCCTCACGTCGGCGGTCGTGACGGCGGCCGCCGCGGCAGGACTGAGAGCCTGGAGGCGCTCCTCGCCCGTATGGGCGATCGCGTCCGGAGCGCTCCTCGGGCTCGGGGCGGCGGGATACACCTCGGCGCGCCTCGCTCTCGCCCTGCCGGCGGCCGCCGCCGTCGCCGCCTGGGCCGCGGGACATCGCGCGGCGCGCCGCCTGGCGCTCCTCGCGCTCCTCGCGGAGGTCGTCGTCGTCGCGCCCCTCGCGCTCCATTACGCGCGGCGGCCGGAGCGCCTGACGGCGCACGTGAAGGATCTTTCGATCCTCGCGAGGCCCGCCTCGGAGGCGGCGCAGGCCTTCCTCGCGAACGTGCGCGATTACGCGGCGCTTTTTTTCGTGCGCGGGGATGCCATCGCCCGGCATGGCGACCCGGGCCGCCCGGTCGTCCTGGCGGGCGTGGGGGCACTTCTCGTTTTCGGCGCCGCGGCCGGTGTCGCGCGCGCTGGCGTCGAACGGCTGCTCCTTCTTCCCATCGCGGTTTTTCTCGCGGGAGGACTCCTCGCGCGCGATACGGAAAGCGCGAACGCGAGCCGCGTGTCGCTCGTGGCCCCTTTCGTCCTCACGCTCGCGGCGCTCGGGGCCGCCGCCCTCGTCGAGTCTCTCCCCGCGGGCAACCGGCGCGCCGGGGGTGCGGCCCTCGTCGGCCTCCTCGTGGTGACGGCCCTTCTCGACGTCTCGGGCTTCGTCCGCTGGGTCACGGGGCCGCACGTCGAGAACAGCTTCGGCG
>Ga0335077_10004525_pt1 | contig 16973 bp, 18 predicted proteins | sample Lox_Sample_31_FD_207151 | JGI IMG/M metagenome (GOLD analysis project Ga0335077, IMG submission 207151) | Soil microbial communities from Loxahatchee National Wildlife Refuge, Florida, United States - Lox_Sample_3.1 | ecosystem: Environmental > Terrestrial > Soil > Wetlands | place: USA...
CGGATCACGGCAGCAACTCCTAGCACCGCCAGCACGACTCCAAACGCCAGAAGCCATCCCCAGTGATGGATCATCTCCGGAGTGGCTTGAACGATAGTGATTGAATCCAGCATTGTCTTCTCTCCTTTCACAAAACTCGAATCGATTCCCACCAGCCAGGAACGATGCTCCTCTCATGGACGGACCTTCGGCAGAGCTATCTCTAGGGAACGATTCGCGCTCTTCGGGCCGACATGCTCAACTCGCGAACGGGCGAGCTCGCTTCGCACAGGCCGTGGGGCATCGAAGCCGGCGGCTGCAGCTGGCGGTCAGGTCCAGCCACCCGCGTCACGCCATGACCTTCAGCAGCAGTCGCCTTTCGCATGTCCTTCATGCCCCTGAGGGGCGAGACCAAAGACACGCAAAGCTTCAGCTCAATTGCCAACAAAAGAAGTTCTCCATTCATGAGCTCAGCGCCTCCAGGGTTCTCCGGGCCGCCAGCGAATACATCAGCACCGTGAAGCCGCTAAAGATGAGATTGATGCCCAGAATCGTTCCGATGGCCCAAGTGGAACTGGACGGCCAAGGCCGCATGATCAGATAGGCAAGAAACAGGGTGACGATGCCATCGAACAGGACCCATCCTGAGCCCGAATAGATGCGGAACTGGAAAAACGTAACCAGCTCAAACACGCCTTCCATGACAAAAATCACACCCATCACCACAGTGAGTGACTCCAGCGCGAGTTCGGGATGGAAAGCTAGATAACCGCCGCCGGCGACGTAGACGATTCCGATCAGCGTTCGCCAAATGAATGCCCCAGCGTTGCGGCCTGCAAAAGCCGATGCCAGGTATGCCAGGCCACCCAAGACGATGACCCACGAAACGATGACAGAGACGGCGATGCCCGATGCGAGCGGAAGGATCACTGCCACAAATCCCAACAGGATCATGACAACTGCCCATCCAATTGATGCCCCTGTCACTTCCTTGAAAACGCTCTTTGTGGTTCCCATAGAATTCTCCTTTTCCGTATTCCGCAAATTGAGGAGTCCTTAATCGACCCGCCGCTGCGGGTTGATTTGGGGATAGGCGAGTCAAGGGATCGTCAACCGGCATTTCCAGTTCACATATCTCCTCGCCACATGATCAACACGGCAATCGACTCTTTACCCCGGCGTCGAACTCCGGGGTACTCACGCTTCAGTGTGATTTGACTTTCGCTTCGATGCCCTTGACCGACTTCTCGAAAGAGGCGATTCGCGCTTCGAGATCCTTCTTGACTTGCTCCCACCACTTGTCTTCGCCCGAATTCTTTAACTCCTGGAGCTTCTGATGGAGCTCCAGCTTTTGGGCTGTCAGGTCAGCGATAGCCTTGATCTCGACGTTGGCTTTCGCTACCTCCGCCCGGGCTTTCAGCGTGTCAAGCTTTGCCACAGCGGTATTGACCTGGGACTCAAGCTTGTCGTGGATGGCGTGCTTCGCGGTAGTTGTCTCGATGCTCATTTTGCTTTCTCCTCAATTTCGCTGTGTCGTACATGGTTCTTCGAATCACGTCAACTTCTAATGCAATGCAAAGGCCATATCTAAGCTGTTGATGAGCCTCACTTGGATAACTCACGCCATCGCAATTCCTCCGTGAATTTCGCGAAACCACAGAAAGCGCACTTCGCCGGTAACTGGGGTTAGGCAAAGCGGCCGGACTACTTCTCATAAGTGTTGGCTTTTGTTAGTTTCCGCAACCAGGCTGCCTGGCCATCGTGGTACTTCCGGTCAAGCCGTGGTGAGCAGAGATGTGGAGACGCCATTCACACGTTGAAGGAGTCACCGGTGCGCGCTGGCGCGAACTGGCTGGCGCCGGTTTCAGAGCCGGCACGGCCGGCAAACAGCAGGGGCCGCAGACAATGGCCCGATCTCTACGAAGAAGGCCAACGACAGGATGGTGGGGATGTCCGCGGATGCGCCGAGTGACACCAAAGAACTGCGAGTGTGAAATGTCATCACCGAACCTAATGCCAAGCCTGACGCGATCAAGAGCGGAAGGGACTTGTGCCCGACCTCGACAATCTGTCGTCCGATCTGGCCTCCCTCAGAAGGAGGGCGGGAGGCGTCGGTGATCGCACGAAGCCCGAAAAGACTGACCTTACCGATGAATTCGAACAACTCAGGCATAGCTAGCCTCTTTGTTTCAATGCAGCCAAACTGGCACCGGAGGACGGAACGCGAATGCCGTCCTCCGGACGCTCAGTTGAGCACACAACTGTCGTGGCCGCAGTCGCACTGGATCTCGGTCTCCTCCACATCGTCCGCGGTCGAACAGTAGGTACTGCAGTACTCCTGCTCCGGTTGAACCATGCACTCGCACAGCTCGTGCGCGCACTTGCACAGTCTCTCTTCATCCCTGGTGTTATCCATGGTCTGCCTCACTCTCCGAGATTCAACTGAACAGAACAGGGATCCAACGACGCCGCGCTTCACGGATACTAAATGTGCGTTACGGCGGCTTTCGCCTGCAATGCGGCAGCCTTGGCCTTGAGCGCTTCGGCCTTGGCCTTCGCTTCACGCTCCGACGCTTCGCGCCGTTCTTTGACTTTCTCGAGCCGCGCCTGAATCTTGGAGTCCAGTTGGTTGATCTTCTGCTGGAGCTTTGCCTTACGATCGGCGTGGGCCTTTGCATGCTCTGCCTTCAACTGCGCCAGATCGGCTTTCATCGCATCGTGCTCTTCCTGGTTCACCGCATGCCTGACGCTTGACAGAGCCCGCCGGAATACCTTTCCGCCGATGCCTTCCATGCGGAGGTCGACCGGGGTCGTCCATTCTTCCTCAATCTCAGCAACCACTGCGAACTTGCCCGGTTGCAGTTCCTTGGTGACGTCGTCGACGAAGTCCGCGCCGATCCTGGCATTGTCCAGGTCGGCAAAGGATCCGCCAAGCAACCCGACAGATGCCCCAATTGCCAAGCCAACCGGACCACCGAAAAGGCCGATAAGGCTTCCAAGCGAAGTCCCGATGAGGGTTCCGAGGGGCCCTTGGTCACTGCTTTGCTTTACTGTTGCAGAGCCATTCGCATTCTTGACGATTACCGCATCGGCGTAGACGGAGATGCTCCCCTCGCTTTCCAATTGATACAGAGCCTTCTTCCCCTCGTACGCTTTCGATTCGGTGTCGAAGACAACGACTAACATTCTGTCCATAGCTGCATTTCTCCTTTCGATCTTGTCTTGCAGCCTCTCCAATGCACTTTACCCGCCAATCTCCAACCGGTTCAAAACGCTGGGGCGTGTGCATCGCGATTTCGCATTCTTCTCGCGATTTTCGCGAAGTTGCGACAACGGGTCGATCCAGGAGGGGCATTCGCCGATCCTTCGCGGAGGGTCGTGAATTTGAGAGGGAATCGCGAGTGTCTGGATGCCACTTGCGCGCGTTTTCAATGAGTTAGATTTGGCGCTCGCATTGCTTCAGAACAGAACATGCGCCCGGATGCGAGAAACGGTTCGCCTGTTTTGACGCGGCAGCTCACGAACTCACACTCGCTCTAGACTGCGAGACACCGAAGCTGTTATCCGGAACTTGCGGGGCAGCGGCGGTCTTCTTATGAATGGATCGATCGGGGAATGAAGTTCACTGGATCACCAGGAAGGAGAAAAGGAATGACGAGCGATTCGGATGTACAAAAAAGTGTTCAGGACGAACTCAAATGGGAGCCAGGTCTCACCCATGCGACGAAGATTGGAGTAGGTGTCAAAGACGGTGTCGTGACACTAAGCGGCTCTGTGAATAGCTACTTTGAAAAATGGGCCGCTGAGCGGGCGGTAAAGCGAGTATTTGGCGTGAAGGCCTTGGCTATGGAACTCGAGGTCGAGTTGCCAGATTCCACTGAGCGATCCGACTCCGATATCGCACGGGCAGCCGAAACGGCGTTGGAGTGGGCTGTTTCGGTGCCCCCCGATCGCATCCGGGTGATAGTGGAACGTGGGTGGCTGACTCTGCAGGGTGAGGTTGACTCGGAGTACCAGAGATCGAACGCCGAGCTTGCCGTGCATGGCCTGATCGGACTGAAGGGGATTTCGAATGACATCGCAGTCAAACCACCCGTAACGCCCACCGAAATCAAGGCCAAGATCGAGGCTGCGTTCCAGCGTAGCGCCATTCTGAACGCAAGTCTTATCAGAGTGCAGGTCAATCACGGAATCGTAACTCTCATCGGCAGTGTGCATTCCTGGGCGGAGCGCGAAGAAGCGGAGCGCGCGGCCTGGGCGGCCCCTGGCGTCTCCGAAGTGAAAAACCTCATTCAGTTTGACTACGCCTCTAGCCTTGTTGATTAGTCGCAGTGAATCCGCAGTGTAAGTGTTGTGCCGGGAATTGAGAATCATCCCCCATGAGGATGCTCACCCTACTCATGATGCCTGACTCGGTGTGGAAATGGTTCCACCGGCTGGGAGGACCCGGCTTGGTCCTGCTGGGTCTCTCCGACAACACTCCTTTTATCTCTGCCCCGCCGGGAAGCGTAGACCTATGCGTCATCCTGCTTGCGGCACACCGCCCGGAGTGGTGGGCCTATTACGCCCTCATGACCACATTGGGAGAGGTGCTTGGAGGTTATCTTACATACCGGCTCGCGGAAAGAGGCGGCCAGCAGACCCTGGAAAAGAGAGTGGGGAAACGGCGCGCCGAGATAATATACAAAGGCTTCGAGAAATTCGGAAGCATCACAGTGCTGGGCGGTGCTCTTCTCCCACCGCCCTTTCCCTTCACAACCGTTCTGATGACAGCCGGGGTGATGCAGTATCCGCGCAGGAAATTCTTGTCCGCGCTGATCGTAGGGCGCGGCTTGCGTTTCTTTGCGGTAGCTTACCTGGGAAGAAGCTACGGCCATCAAATGATCAGCTTCTTCTCGCGAAACTACCGTACGTTCATGTATGCCCTGATTCTTCTGGCGATTGCGGCTGGTATCTGCACACTGATCTACTTCTTGTGGTACCGGCCCACGAAGGCACGTAAGGCGCGCGAAATGGACACGCAATCTTGAACTCTACTGGTTCCCGTGGTACACGAAGATTAAAGGGGCATGGGATTACAACACCGGGCTATTCGGCGCTAAGGTCTAGAAGGAATTGCCATAATTCAAAAAGGGGGAGCCGCGACCTGCTCAGGAAGCAGTCACGTACCGGCAAGGAAGGAAGAGAATGTTTAACGTTTTGACGATCGCAAGAGAGTACGGCAGTGGGGGGTCGGATATCGGGCGCAAGGTCGCTGAGGTTCTGGGCTGGGAGTGCTTAGACAAGCAGATCATCGAGCGGGTCGCAGCCATGGGAGAGGTGGACCGCAACTGGGCTGAACAGGCCGACGAACACGCGATTGCATGGTGGGAACGAGTGATGAAGAGCTTCCGACAGGGAGGTCTCGAATCGTATGTCGGGGAGAGGGCTAATCTTGGAGTGGATCGCGATACGGTGCAGGTATTCACCGCAAGCATCATTCAAGAGGCCGCCAAGATCGGAAACTGCGTCATCATCGGACGCAGCGCGCAGTGCGTTTTGCAGCGCCATTCTCGCGTCCTTCGCATGTTGGTCTATGCGCCGCTCAAAGAGAAGCTTGGGCGCATGAAACTGCGCCATCCGGACGAGCACGACTTGCCTGCTCTGCTGCGCCGCAAAGACTCCGAGCGCCTCCACTATGCACGGTACTATTACGACTGCAACTCGGCCGATCCAAGACTTTACCACCTCACCTTGAACAGCTCTCTGGGTATCGATACCTGTGTCAAACTGGTTGCACAGATCATCCAGTCTTCATGGGCGGAGTAGAAGCTCAGGGATGAACTGCAAGAACTGGACAACTTCCCAACTGGACAACGCGATACGTTGTAGAGCCAAATACGGCGTCGTCCAAAGCATTGCGACCATGCACGGTCATGATCACCAGATCGGCACTGCTATCGCGGGCAAGCTGGATGATCTCTCTGTACGCTCTGCCGACTCTAACCGAAGTGGTGACTTTAGAGGTCACTCTTGCTTGCGCGGGAACGAGCGCATCTCGCTTCATAGTAAGTCTTTCAACCGCGATTCGCGGGTGTATCTGATATGCCTTCCGACACGCTTAGGGGCGAGGATATCTTTTCGGTTCGCGGGATTGACAAACATCTCCTCGCGGCTTCCAAGCGAAGTCCCGGCAAGAGCCCCAAGTGGTCCGTCATGACACTTCACCCTACGCCGTCTTGAACTGATACTTGTTGATGTTCATGGACCTGATCCTTGACTCAAGAGTGGATGGCGGGATGCCAAGTCTGGCTGCCGCGCCAGACGGCCCCGACACTCTGCCTCTTGTTTCGGCCAGCGCCGCGCCAATCGTTTCGCGCTCGCCCATTGCAAAGCTGCCAAAGGAGGCACGGACCTGCGGTTCACTGTCGAAGCATTGGGGGCAAAACCAGCTCTTTTTCACAGTGAGCTTTCCTCGTTCGTAGATCACCACGGATCGCTCAATGATGTTCTGCAACTCACGAATGTTTCCGGGCCAGGAGTATCTAACAAGAGCTTCCATCGTTTCGGAAGAGATCTCATCGATGGTCTTGTTCATCCGCTGCGCAAATTGCCGGGCGAAATGCCGAACTAACGGCGGAATGTCTTCCGCGCGTTCGCGTAGAGGGGGAATGGTGATGGGAAAGACATTGAGCCGGTAGTAAAGATCGCTGCGAAACTGCTTTTGTAGAATCATCTCCTCCAAATTGCGATGCGTCGCGGCCACGACCCGCACGTTCACTGTCTTCGTCTGCGTGCTGCCCAAACGTTCATATTCTCGCTCTTGCAAGACCCGGAGAAGTTTCGGCTGCAACTCTAGCGGGATATCCCCTATTTCATCGAGAAACAACGAGCCCTGGTCGGCCAGTTCAAGCCGGCCAATCTTTTGAGTGATCGCTCCGGTAAACGCGCCGCGCTCGTGGCCAAAGAGTTCGCTTTCAAGCAGGCCGCTGGGAATGGCGGCGCAATTGACCTTGACGAGGGTCTTGCTTCTGCGGCGGCTCCGTTCGTGAATGGCCCGCGCAATCAGTTCTTTGCCGGTGCCTGTCTCTCCCAGCAAGAGGACCGTTGAATCGGTGGCCGCAACCAGTTCAACGAGGTCCAGCACTTCACTGAGAGCCCGGCTCTGTCCCACGATTCCAGCGAAGCCTGCCCTGTCAGAAACTTCTCCCCCTGAATAGAAAACCGCATTCGCTAGGCTCGTGGACTCACTTGGGAAACACACTTGATGGTCACGCAAACCGTATTCTGAAGCGTTAACCAAACTCATAACTAACCTCCAGTCACTTTGATCGCTTGCGCCAAGAAAAGGGGTCTCGACCAAGCGCTCATCAGCGTGTGTTTTTCTTCCCTCTCAATCGGCTCGCGGATGTATGCCCGACAAATGCAGAGCTGGATGCCGGCCATGCGCTATCATTTCCAGCAAGTTGTGGAGAGTGAGTGGCAGCTACCAACCGGACGTCCACCTTTTGCGTGCGCCCGCCATTTAACCCAGTCGCTCGAACCTTCGCACGCCGACATTGTGTTCATCAGACTTGATTGAATGGTGACGAAGTTGCCACAGACCTCTCCGCGCTGCTGACCACTGCCTTCCGCTAGGATTACATCTCCATCGCTGCCCGAACGCTTTCGAGCAGAGCGTCATCGTTGAAGGGTTTCGCAAAGAACTCTACCGCGCCTGAGCGAAGAGCCTGCATTCGCATCGTTGCATCTCCGTGTGCGGTGACAAAAATGGTCGGAATCCGGCAGTTTTCTGCAATCAGCTTTGCATATAGCTCCAGACCGGACATTCCTGGCATGCGAATGTCGGTAATCAAGCATCCGGTCTGGTGTTGACGACCTGAATCAAGAAACTCTTCCGCGGACCTGAACGCGATTGCTGGCAAGGGGGCCTCTTTCATGAGGCCTAGCAAAGCGGCCCTAACTGAGTCATCGTCATCGATGATTGCAACCATTCTCGATCTTGTCTGACTCGCCACATCCGAAGAATAGCGCATCTAGCAACAGGCGCAATCATACGTTGGTATCAATTGCCTCCCGCTTTGAGCGCCCAACCTGCATGCCCACCGACTCTGTGCGCAGGAGATGTCCAAATCCCGACATATGATTCTGCCAGGCACCCAACGCGCAAAGGTCTACGTCGGCGCGAAAATGCACAGACTTGAAACACATGACGCGTTAACCACAAATTAGGGGAGCTACAAATTTAAGGCTCGGCAGGCTCGACTAATTGCCGGTCAATAGCCTGAGCTTATCCGCCATCCTAATTAACTCGGCTAGGGATTCAGCCTGCATCTTGTGCATGACACCCCCGCGCTGAGTCTTCACGGTGATTTCGCTGGTTCCGAGTTCCGCTGCAACCTGCTTGTTGAGCATGCCGGTGACCACCAACTGCATAACCTCGCGCTCTCGCGGGGTCAGTGTGTCATAGCGCTTTCGCAACTCAGCCACTTCGCTCTGCTGTTGACGTCGCGTACGGTCCCGTTCAAGCGCCTGCTGAACAGCATCCAGCAGGTCCTGATCATGGAAAGGTTTAGTCAGAAACTCTATCGCACCGGCTTTCATCGCCCTGACGGACATCGGGATGTTTCCGTGGGCGGTGATGAATACGATTGGGATTTGCACGCCCGCGTCCGCCAACTGCCGTTGAAAATCAAGGCCGCTGAGACCGGGAAGCCGCACGTCCAGAACCAGGCAGCTCGGGCCATCCCCGCCGCGCCGAGCCAGAAACTCCTGGGTGCTGCTGAACGACTCCGAGTTCAGTCCAACGGACTTCAGGAGGCCCTGGATGGATCGCCGAACGAACGTGTCGTCGTCGACGACGAAAACCGTCGATGAGTCTTCCGTGGTCACGATTGAACACCGGTTGCTGCGGGAAGTGTAAAGCAGAACGAAGCGCCGCGACCGGGATTCGAAGTCGCCGAGAGACGGCCCCCGTGGGACTCAATAATAGTGCGGCTGATCGCTAATCCCATCCCCGTTCCGTGAGGCTTGGTTGTGAAGAAGGCGTCAAAGATCTGATCCTTCTCCGGCGGCAATCCTACACCAGTATCACTGACCGAGACGAACAACTGATCATCGGCGCTGCGCTGCGAGATGATGGTTATCTCACGTATGCCGTCAATCCCCTTCATGGCGTCGATCCCGTTGATTATAAGATTCATGAGCACCTGCTGCATCTGAATGCGATCCCCGGCAATTGAGGGGACCTCGGCAGCGAGGTCGCTGTGGATGGAGATACCGTATCGAGCCACCTCTTTACGCAAGAGCACAACGATTTCGTTGATTACTTCGTTGACATTGACCAGCTCACGTTGTTGAGCGCCTTTCTTGTAAAGCGAGGTGGTCCGGTTGATGATCTCGACTGACCGCATGGCATCTTCGACCATTCGTGAGGCCGCCTCGCGTGCCTCTTCCAAATCGGGCTGGTCGCGCTTGAGCCATCGCATGCAGGTCCTGGCGTCGGCGACGGCAGCAGCGATTGGCTGCTTAACCTCGTGACCTATCGATGCCGCCAGTTCGCCCAGCATGCTAACACGGTTAATGTGCATCAGATCTGCCTCCAGCTGATGTAGTTTCTCGCGCTCTTGTTCCGCGCGCTTGCGTTCTGTCATGTCGACGTGGGTTCCGACTACCTCAATCACGTCACCACTCCCACTGAAGACCGGATGGCCAATGGCATGAATGTGTTTGACCGTTCCGTCGGGTAGCACAATCCTGAACTCGGTGGCCAATTCTGTTCTCTCGTAACGGGCCTTTTGAGTCTGTTCGACAATCTTGTCCCGATCCTCCGGATGGATGCGTTGCAACATCATCTCGCGAGTCGGCGGACCCAGCTGCGGATCAAAGTCCCAAATTCGGAAATCCTCTTCGGACCAATAGAGGATCTCTAGGCTGTTGGCATCGTTGGCAAAACTGCCCGTGTGAGTAAGCCTTTGCGCTTCCGCCAAATACGCTTCACTGCGTCGTAGAGCTTCCTCAGCGCGTTTTCGCTCTGTAACATCCGCAGCTGTGCCAAAGTATTGGGCGAGGTTTCCGTCATCATCGAGGACCGGATGCCAAATCGCGTGGAGATGCTTGATAGTGCGATCACGCAGCATCAGCCTGAAGTCCTGCGAGAACTCAGCTTTCTCACGGAATCCAGCCCGGGCGGTTTCGGACATCCAACGAAAATCTTCTGGATGCACAATTTGAGCGGCTTCGCTAGAAAGGGAGGTAACGCGCTCAGGATCTAATCCGAAGATTCGGAACATCTCCTCCGACCAATAGAGGGTTTCTCTCGTGGCAGGCAAATAGGCCCAACTGCCGGTGTGAGTCAGTCTCTGCGCCTCCGCCAAATAAGCCTCACTGCGCCGCAGAGCTTCCTCAGCCAGCTTTCGATCTTCGATGTCGGTGCGTGTACCGTACCACCTCAGGATCCGCCCGTGCTCATCCTTCAGCGGGTTGTCTCGGATTAGAAACCAGCGATATTGCCCGTCTTTCCCCCGTATTCGTACCTCGATCTCGACAGGCGCACCGTCGGCACGCGCCCGTTCGCGCACGATCTCCAGCTTTTTCAAATCCTCCGGATGAAAGATTCGGGCAACTGCGTCTCTTGACTGCATCTCTTGCGTGCTAAGGCCGGTGTATTCCAGTTCTTGCCGGTTGGCAAAAAGAGGGCTCCAATCCGCGTCAAAAACAAAGACCTGTTGGGGAATCACATCGACGAGCTCTCGAAGCTCCCCTTCGCTCCGCCGAATCTTTTCCGCAGCCTGCTTTCGATCCGTGATATCGCGAATAATGCTGGAAATCAGCACGCCTTCCCCGGTTTCGAGCGGGCTGAGGCTGACCTCCACCGGAAACTCGCTTCCATCCTTACGCCGGCCAAACAGTTCCAGCCCAGACCCCATTGGCCGCGTGCCGGGGTTGGCCGTAAACGCCGCGCGTTTTTCCGGATGTTTTCTTCGGAACCGGTCCGGCATCAACATTTCGATTTTCTTCCCCAATACCTCTTGTCGCTGATAGCCAAACAGCTTCTCCAGTTGCGCGTTGACCAAAATAATTTCGCCCTCACGATTCACGACCGCGACCGCATCTGGCGCCGACTCCAGCAGCCTGCGGAATTTCTCCTCGGCTTGCTTGCGGTCTTCAATATCAGTCATGACCCCGTACCATCTCAGAATCTTCCCTCGCTGGTCTCGCAGTGGCAGGGCGCGCACCTGGAACCAGCGATACCTCCCGTCGGCACCATGGAAACGCGCTTCATACTCCAACTGTTCGCCGCTGTCTACCGACTTCCGCCATTTTTCGAGAACCCGATTGAGGTCATCCGGATGAACTGCAGCTCCCCAGCCCGAACCTGGCGCTTGATCTACACTCAACCCCGTGAACTCCACCCAGCGCCGGTTGACGAAGGTGCGCGAGCCGTCGGGTTGAGCCGTGAGAGCCATGGCGGGAATTGTCTCGATCGCCTCCTTAAATCTCCGTTCCTGCTGCTGCAATTGCCGAAACCGGAGTCGATAGAGCGCCCAGAGCAGCAGCAGAATCAAGGCCGCACAGATTGACCGGAACCACCGAGTATTCCACCACGGGGGTGGAATGCGCAGACGCAGCGCGACGCCCTCTTCATTCCATAAACCGCGATTGTTCGACCCTTGAACACGGAATACATAATCGCCCGGCGGCAAAGTCGTGAAAGTGACTTGCCGATGCGCACTCGATGTTTCATTCCATTCTGTCTCGAGCCCTTCGAGTCTGTACCGATATCGGTTCCGATCCGGGTCGACAAAGCTGAGCGCCGAGAACCCGAGAGAGAAGACATTATGCGCGGCAGATAGGGTGAGAGAGTTCGTGACGGAGATTGACTGATTCAGTGGAGAGTTTCCCGCGCCGGCTTTCGACTTCCCGAACAACTTAAAATCGGTGAGAACCACCGGAGCGATGTATGAACTATCAACCACTTTCTCCGGAAAGAACGCCGTCACTCCAGCGGTTGAGTCAAAGAACATTTCTCCCCTCGAACCCTTCCACCCGGTGTGCGGACCGTACATGTTGCCTCTCACTATGCCGTCAGAGGCAGAGTAGTTGGCGAACGTTTTCGCGCGGGGATTGAACCGGGAAATCTCATTGCGCGTGCTTAGCCAGAGATTGCCACGATCGTCCTCGTGGATACCGGTGATTAAGTTGCTCGGTAGCCCGTCTTGTTCGAAGTACGCAGTGAATATTTGCGTTACGGGATCAAAACGGTTCAGCCCGTTCTGCGTCCCTATCCAGATGATCCCGGAGGTGTCGATACAGATCGCGGTGACGTTATCGTTGCTAAGGCTTCCCTCAACTCCAGGGCGATTCCGGTAAATGGTAAAACGCCCGGTTGAGGGATCAAAACGCTCTAAGCCCGTGTACTCAGTGCCCAGCCATAGGGTTCCCTTCGCGTCCTCCGCGATGACCTGGTATTGGTTCAGACCCTCTCCACTTGCTCTGTACACCCGGAAATGTCCCGTCGCCGGGTCGAACGAATCAAGACCGTCCATCGTTCCAACCCACAATACGCCTTTGTGATCCACAAAAAGGCTTGGCACGTTATCGTTGGATAGGCTCTGAGGAGCAGCCGGATTATGACGATACGCTTTGACCTGGCGCGTCCGCGGATCGATTCGATTGAGTCCCGCATAAGTGCCAAACCAAAGAGCACCGGAACGGTCTTCTGCAATCGACCTGACGGCGGAGTCAAAGACCTTTCCGTAGTTACCCATGTCATCGTAATAAGAAACCCGCTCCGCCTTCCCCTCAATCCGATTCCCCATCGGTTGGGACCCGATCCAAAGGACGCCGCGGCTGTCCTCAAAGACCGAAGCCGAGAGCTCAACATCCTCGCTGACCGAACTGCCGATCTTTGGATGGTAGATTTGAAATGGCGATGGCCTTCTGTCGAACCGAGTAACTCCACCTCTAGTGCCGGCCCAGATGCTGCCCTCGCGGTCCTCATACAGCGCTAGCACTATACCAGTTCCAAAGCTCTCTGGAACCCGTGGATTGCTCCGGTAGCGGACGAACCGTGTTCGATCGCGATCGAGTTTGAGAAGGCCGCTGCTGCCCGTGCCCAACCACAAGGTTCCGTCGACGTCTTCGTAGATTGAATCTACCCCAGTGTTCTGGCCCGATTCGTCATTGAAAGAATATTGGGTAACTTTGTTTGCTGCTCGATCTACCACAGCCAGGCCGTTCTTCGAGGAGAAAATGGCCCAGAGAACTCCCGCGTGGTCCTGGAAAAGAGACATTCTCAGCGGTTCTACTCCGTCCATCAGCGAAAAGTGTCGCGTCACTTTTCCCGTATCGCGGTCGAAGATGTCTAATCCTTCCTCGGTTGCGACCCAAAACGTCCCGTCCTTCTCTTCGAGGGTCGCCTTGAGTAGATTGCTACTCAGGCTGGAGGGATTGTTAGGTTCGTGCCGGTAATGGACGATATGCCAGGTGGCGGGATCCACCCGGTATAGTCCCTGGTACGAGGCGACCCATAGCATCCCCTTGCGGTCTTGGCGAATGTCAAGAACGAGACCTTCGATCCCAGGAGTCCCAGGACCAGAGAAATGAGTGAACTTATCGGTTGCCGGATCAAACATGTCGAGAAAGGCATCGGAACCGACCCAGAGCTTCCCAGATCGATCTTTGAATAGCGCATAAATCGTGGTGCCGCTTAGGCTGTTCGGATCTCTTGGATCATGCCGGTATTGTCGAAAACCATAGCCGTCATAGCGCATCAGACCGTCCGAAGTGCCAATCCACATAAATCCCTGATCGTCTTGCAGAATGTGGTTGACTTCGCCCTGTAACTGGCCCTGTTCGGAGTGTGGCTGGGTGAAGCGGATGTCATTCCCATCCACGACAGGCAAGACCACCCTCCGGCTCGATTGAGGTAGCTCGGAGCACACTCCAAATGAGCAGGAAACGGCGAGAAGTCCGGCGCAAGTTGCGTCGCGAATGCACTTCAGGATTCTCGCCGCTGCAGAAAGGCCAACGTAGCAGAAGAGACGGCCGTCGACCATCAACATCCGGCTCGAAATGGAACCGTTGCTCATGAATCGACCCGCTGCCCAGAAATCTCTGAGTACAGGGTCAGTTTGCCGTCTTTCCAACTGTCCAGTCCTTTATGAGTGCCAATCCACAGAGTTCCATCGCGCGAAACGAGCACGGTTCGAATCAGGCTGCTGGGGAGAAACTCACTCCCTCCTGGCTGCCACGGGACGCTGTGAACGCCGTCGAGGCGAAACAGACAGAATTCCGCTCCCAGCCAGAGATAGCCATCGGGCGTCTGCGCAATGGAGGTGATGGTGCCTTGGGTAAAGCCTTCGCGAACCTTCCACGCAGTGTGCGCGTATTGACTGATGTCGAGAGATGGGTTTAATGCGAAAGCAAACGCGCAGCACGCCAGCAGGATGGCCAGCGAGAGAATGGTGTCTCTGTGGACGCTTCCCATTCAGGCATCTTATCCTCTAATTCCATTGAGTTTGAATCCTGAATTGCGATAGTTTGTGGACATTCGATATCCCGGCCCCGGTTTTACCTTCCCCATCTCAATTCCTGGTAATGCCCTATGGTCAACTGGAAGGCGTACAAGTTCGTCCAAATCGTGGCATTATCAATGGGCCTTGCGCTTGCTCGGGGTGCGACGGCGCAGAGAACTCCCACTGGCACGATCTCGGGTTACATCGTCGGTCCCGACGGCCGCGCTGTGCCCGGCGCACGCGTGGTGGTGGAACCCAAGACCCGAATTCACTGGCGGAACCGGGGAATTTCCGGATTGCTCGTAGCACACCAGGAACCCCAAGAGAACGACCGATGGAACTAGTCACGGAGTGAGAAACCGCGTTCGTAGCAGACCGTGTTTTCGGTACTATCCACGTTTCGAGAAAAAACTGGCGCTAAGCAGTTCCACACGGGTACGTTTTCGAGTAGCGTCTTCGGGAAGAAGAAGATTGCGCCGCAATGTGGTCACAGCGAATCCGATGTTCTAGGGCATGCAGATGGCCTTGATCGCAAACATTCTGTTTCCGGTGGATTTCTGCGGATGTCCACTTGAGCGAATAGTGGCCAACTCGTACACCGGTCCTCCTGCAGATCCCATCCCGGAGCGATGAAAAGTTGTTGTCCCGCTAGCCGGTTTTACAGACAAGTGGGCTTTCCGCTACCACTGGCGATAACAAAGTATCGCCTCAAGTTCGATGCGAAGTGCCTTGAAAGGGGGTGATTCCGCTCGCTCACGGCGACCGGGACCGGGGAAGTTACCGAACACCGACTTTGCAGGCAGTTCGCGGGATCACCTCTGGAATGCACGTGATCCGCTCGGCATCGTCGGTTTTCCTGCCAAAGCGTCCTGTTCAAAGAACAAACCGACCGGCATCAACGTCGACATCGAGTCTGCTATCTTGGCGATGTTTGAGAGGTGGGCGCTTGGAAGACCAACTTCTGGGAATGCTTCGCGGCCGACTCACAGACATCGTGTTTGGAGCAATTTTCCTGTTCATCGGATTGGCAGCTTGCTTCATTGCTGCCATCCGTCGGCGGAGCGGCGTACGTCTCGTTACCTGGCTAGGAATATGGAGCGCGATGTATGGAATCGGGCTCCTGTTTCGGTCGCCGGCTGTCGTTGCGGCTCTACCTATCGTGCTTCAAACAACCGTCCCCTACGTGAGCACTCTGATCGCGTACCTGCTCTCTGTCGCTGCCATGTTGGCCTTCTTGGAACTAAGCCGGGGTGGAACTCGGCCTGTGATCAAAATCTTGATTCTTGCCGAGGTGGTAGTCGCTGTTGTCGGAATTTGCTGGTTCGCAGTCGGCGGATCAGCCGAAAAGTTCATCCCGCTCCATAGGCTTATCTCGGATTGCGGCCTTCTTGTGCTCATAGCGGTCGTTATCGTCAAGAAACTGTCTGACAAGTTCCTGGTTCTATTCGACCGCCGCGTTCTAGCGGCAGGCACGCTCGTTTTTGCGACCGAAGCTCTCTGGTCGAACGTGATGCGCCCGCTGCATTACCAGCAATCGGGCCTCTCAAGCCATCTGGCTTTTGGTATGTTCCTACTTTCGTTCGGGTGTGTCGCCGTGCAGATCATCCATGCCAACGAGCGTCGTTTGCAGGTGATTGAAGACGAGCTCAAGGTCGCCAGGGAGTTGCAGTTCTCAATCCTGCCGGCAACTGTTCCCGAGGTCTGCAGCCTCCGGATCGCCGTTGCCTATCGACCCATGACCGCCGTCGCTGGTGACTTCTATGAGTTCATTCCCGTAGATGGGAAGCGGGTAGGCTTCCTTGTGGCGGACGTCGCCGGACATGGTGTGCCGGCCGCGCTTATCGCTTCGATGATCAAAGTGGCGATGCAATCCGTGATGACCTGCGCGGATGAGCCGCGCGAAGTATTGCGTGGCTTGAACCGCATCCTTTACGGGCTGCTACGCGATCGATTAGTCACTGCGGCCTATCTGTGGCTTGATACCGGGAATTGCAAGGCAGTGTATTCAGCGGCAGGGCACCCGCCGCTTCTGCGCTGGCGAGAAGGCAAGCTGGAGCACATCGAAAACAATGGTCTTCTGTTCGGAGTCATCCCGGAAACCGATTACCCCGTTTGTGACCTGTCGATCCACTCTGGCGACCGCTTCCTGCTGTACACAGATGGCGTGATTGAGCCCCAAAATGCCAGCGGCGATTTCTTTGGCGACTGGAAGCTTGAACAAGTGGTTCGCGACAATCAGTCCCGTGCGCCTTCTGAGTTATCCGAGCAACTGCTCACCGAGATAAACGATTGGCAATCAGCCTCGGCGGCCCAGCAGGACGACATCACACTCATCGTTATTGACGTGGTTTAATCATCGCGAATGCCATCGGGAGACGACGCCCAAAGACCGCCCTGGGAGTTCGCGCGGATTCCGATTGGATAGTCGGCCAAAAGGGGAACTATCCACATGGCCGAAAAGTCGCCTATCCGGACATTACGCATTCTCGGACTGGT
>Ga0335077_10004526_pt1 | contig 16971 bp, 16 predicted proteins | sample Lox_Sample_31_FD_207151 | JGI IMG/M metagenome (GOLD analysis project Ga0335077, IMG submission 207151) | Soil microbial communities from Loxahatchee National Wildlife Refuge, Florida, United States - Lox_Sample_3.1 | ecosystem: Environmental > Terrestrial > Soil > Wetlands | place: USA...
GTGGGGCACCCTCTATGACGTTGTCGGCTCTGTCAAGGGACACCTCGACTGCACGAGCGGCGAGGGCCCGTTTTTCTCTTCACCTGATGGAATCTTTTCTCTTTCCTTTTTCTTGACCAAGGCTCGCTCTTTGAATCTTGCGATGGAATCTGGTTCCACCAACCATCTATTCGGTCACCGACTTCCGACCATGATTCGTTTTTCAGACGCCGCGATCGCTCGCGGGAGCAAGGCGCCCAATCAGGCTAGCGATGAACTGGTGTTCATCAGGGTGCCCCCCGGGCTGCCTTGCCTGCGAACCAGCTGTGCGTATGCTGCTCCACTACGCAGCATCCAATACATACGCACCGCCAATTTCCGCGCGATGGCTACCTTGGCCACCGCGTGTCCTCTTCGGAACTTCAACCGCTGATAGTCCTGCCGCAGTTCGGGATCGACGCGGACGGCATGATGTACCGTTTCGATTAACAGCCAGCGCACCATGGTGTTGCCCTGTTTGCTGATGGCTCCGAGCCGCCGCCGTCCTCCGCTGGATTCCTCGCTGGGATTCAGTCCGAGATAACTGGCGATCTTTTTGCTACGGTGAAAACGAGTGATCGGACCGATGGCCAGCACGAACGCCAGCGCCGTGACGGGACCGATGCCCGGATGGGTCATCAGAAGCACCGCATCTTCGCGGCGTTGGGCTTCTTCTAAAACCGCGCGATCCAACTCCGTGATGGAAGGTTCGAGTTGGTCGAGCAGCTTCAGAAGTTCGGCGCGCCGGCGGCTGGTCCACGGAGCCAGGCCCAGGCCTTGCAGCTCCCCGCGGCCTTTCTTGGTGAACAGCTTTTTCTTGCGGCAGAGTCCTTGACTCATGGCCAGCGCGTGTAGCTGGTTGCCCAGCATGGTGCGCATGCCTACGAGCTTGTGGCGATGCCACAGCAACTGCCGCAGATCGCGTTCGGCCGGCGTGGGAACCCAGATCTTCGGAAAGCGTTTTGCCAGCAGCAGATCGAGAATGAGCGCAGCGTCACGCTCGTCGGTCTTCTGCTTGCGCGTTTCACTGGCGCGGATCTTGGCAGAGTCCCCGATCCACAATTCGTGGCCGAGCTGCGCAAGTAAATGCTCGAACCAGTGAATCGGGCCGGTAGCTTCGATGCCCACGCGCACCGGTTCGTGCGAATTCTGCAGTTCCCGGTAGAACGTGTGAGCCTCGCCGCTCTCGTGATCCAAACGCCGCTCCAAAAGAAGTTCGTAGGTCTCTTCTCTGGCCATGGCAATCTGCTGGTAGCGTGTGTGAAAATCACATCCTATAATCAACATTGCTCGGCTCCTTTTTCCGAGCCTTGGTCGTCCAACAGCTGCCAAGTTTACTCGGAACGAGGAGCCGACAACGTCATCCAATCAGGCCGGCGCACTGGCGCGCCAAGAAAAATGCTCCAGGTGGCGACGGCGAGCGGCATGCCTACTTGGAGGAGACCGGAAGCTATGTGAACGCTAATCGCCGACGGTTCCGCTCGTGCGACTCGCACGCATCAGGGTGAGGCCGAAGATCAGGACATGGGAATTGTTGGGCAGAGTGAAGCTTTGTATGGTCTTTCTGCTGTCGAGAGGGAACGAATATCCGTAAAGATGAAAGGTGCGGTCATCTCTGCCGCCGCCGCTGCCGACGCGATAAGGCACCTGAGCCACGCCGAATTCACCATCGTAATTTTCCGGGGTATACCAATCGCTAAGGCTTTGAGAAAACGAGTGTGAGGAGCCGTCGGAATAGTTGGCTGTAAAGTTTTGCGACTCCTGGTCACCCTGGACCGCCACCGCCAAGAGCTTCAAGGCGATAAATTTTCCTTCCGGCAGAGCAATGGTGCGACTCGTGACCACGTCAGACGAATTAGGATGCCCGAGGGCGAATGGCACGGCATCCCAAGTTTTCGCTTCATCCAGAATTTCAGCCGGAAAAGCGTTTCCGATTCCGTCGAGACTCCCCTGCGGACTAAACATTTCCCCATCGCCGTAGACGCCAGTGAGGTTGAAGTCGCTGGAAAGGTCTACCATACGCAGCCGAGGCTGAGACTTAACCGTGACCGCCTTGGCGGTTGGATGAACGGGTGGTGCTACGGCCGGACGCCGGGCTTCGGCGCTGTCCTCGGCAAATCTGCCTGGCGGCGGAGGTCCGTTGAACAAAAATCTCAGAGCCGCCGTGGTGAGAAAAACCGCGAAGCCCACAAACAGGACGGCCACCGGCCAGCGAGCGCCCGAGCGCTTTGAGTTTGTTCGAGCTTTATCGGGGACAAAGGAGGAGGCCGGTTGTTCGACATTGGCACTTCGTTGCAGGCGCTGCAAATCGGTTCGTATCTCCGCGGCGAACTGATAGCGGAACTTCGGATTCTTTTCGAGGGCCTTGAGGATGATTTCTTCCAGCCTTGGGGGAATGGCGGGATTGAGATGAGAAGGAGGATCGGGAACGCGATGCAAGATGGCGCTAGAAATCTGGTCAGTGGTTTCGCCACGGAATGGCAGAACTCCGGTGGCCATCTGATAGAGGGTGATGCCGAAAGAAAACAGGTCGGAGCGGGCATCGAGCTGCTCGCCGCGAACCTGCTCGGGGGACATATACGTGGGGGTTCCCATCGCTTTGCCCAGCACCGTGATCGCACCAGTTGCGGAGGAGGCTGGAAAGGAGGAGGCGGCAGGTTCGGAAGCAGCAGGGGCAGACAGAGCGGTCGATTTCGCCAGCCCAAAGTCGAGGACTTTCGCGCTGCCGCGCTTGGTCACGAACACGTTGGCAGCTTTGATGTCCCGGTGGATGATGCCCTGGGCGTGGGCGGCACTCAGCGCATCGGCGATTTCGATGGCCAGCTCGAGAGTCTCGTGCAGAGGCAGAGGCTTTCCGGAGATACGGCGCTCGAGAGTCTGGCCGTCGAGGAACTCCATGGCGATGAAGCGCTGGGCTTCGTTGCCGTCTCCCGGCTCGAGTGGCAGCTCGCCCACGTCGTAAATGGTGCAGATATTGGGATGGTTCAGGGCCGAAGCGGCCTGGGCTTCGCGCCGAAAACGCTCTAAAGCGGCTTCGTCCTTGGCGAGTTCCGCGGGAAGAAACTTCAGGGCCACATTGCGGTTCAGCCGGGTGTCCCTGGCACGGTAGACCACGCCCATGCCCCCGCCGCCGAGGCGTTCGAGAATCTGATAATGGGATGCGACTCCATTCGCCTGCGGCTTGCTGCCCGCCGGAGCTGGAGTTGAGGTTGGTTCCGGCGCCAAAGCTGGCTCTTCGAATTGCACGGCCAGCATGAAGCGGTAACCGCGACGCGCCAAGGTCTCAATGAACTTTGGCTCTTCGGCGGAATCACCCAGAGCTTGGCGGAGCCGGTTCATGGCAGCGCTGATGCTGTGCTCGAACTCGACGATCGTGTCGTTGGGCCAGAGGCGCTTGCGGAGGTCCTCGCGGCTTACGACGTCACCTGCGTTTTGAAGGAGTGTCTCCAGGATCCGAAACGGCTGATCGGACAAGCGCGCGGTTTTGCCCTCTGCAGTGTGGAGTTCGGCGGTGCGCAGGTCCAAGCGGAACCCAGAAAATAGCGCGGCGACGGGGAGATTCGGCGATACCTGCATGCCTGGGGGCCTCATCCTGATTTGCAAGCGTCTCTTATTCTACGGTTGAGGGCGAACCTTGGTTCCAACCTAAATAGACTGTCTTGCCAACGAAATGGTTTGGTGCGGACCTGGTTGGAGGGCTCATACATGGTTCGAAGGCCTGCCGAAAATTGTCTAACTAACAGAAAACAGTACACATAGTTCTGTGATAGCGAAATGATCCGCTTATGAGCCACCGCGCATTGAAGCTGTGCCTGGATCGAATAAAAGTTGCCCCAACACGCAAGAGCGTGCTGGGGGGCGAGCTTGAAATCCACGGGACAAAGGTTTTCCCAGTCGAGCTGTTGGGGACGATTTGCACGGGGAGGAGCCTTGCTGTCGGCATTGATTGTTGGGCTCAGCGCCAACCCTGCTCTGTGCCAGAATCGCGGCGGAATTCTTCAGGGAAGCACCCCGGCAAAGGGGGCCAAATCCGAAGATCCCCACGCCGAGGTCAAGCTGACGCTCCGGGTCTACAACTACGCCCATGTGGACCGGCGATCACTTGCGCAGTCAGAAGAGGTGGCCACCCGGATCTTTTTGAACATTGGAATTGAAACAGAATGGCTGGATTGCCCGGTTCTCAAAAACTACAGAGTGGTCTCCGCAGGCTGCGATACCGACATGGGGGCGAGCGATCTCGTCGTGCGCATCTTGCCTCGCGAGATGGCACAGAGACTTCGGATGCCTGGCGAAACCCTCGGATTGGCCCAAGCCTGCCCGGACCACGAGCCAGCCTGTGAACTCGATGTGCTCTACTCGCGCGTAGACCAACTTGCCGCAAAGGGCTACCGGGCCGACCGGATTCTGGCCTATGCCATCGCACACGAAGTGGCACATGTACTGATCGGGCCGGAGCATTCGAAAGAAGGCATCATGCGGGGAGAGTGGACCCCGACTGATCTCCAGTACATGTCGTGGGGAATCCCCCTGCATTTCACGAGGGAGCAATCGCAGCACCTGTACGATGCGGTCCTGCGGCGCAACTCGTCAGGCATGCAACTTGCGGAACGGTCGAATTCCCGCCACCTGGGTGTCGAATGAAGGTTCGGGCCGAGACCAATCGGTGACGTGGGATCGCTCGTGGGATGGCCCACTACTTGAGGCGCGATCCTACGCGGCTTGGCTATGGGCAGAGCAGTGGAGGACGCCGAGGTAAACGCTCCAGGGGCCGACGGCTTCGCGAACCTGATGGGCCATGACGCGGGAAATCTGGTGAAGATGGGTGAGATCGTGAGCGGCCCAGGTGGCGAGGAGCTGCGATAGAGTGACCGGGCCGAAAGCGGGATGGCGGCCGCGGCGGGTGAGGTCTTCGGGCTGAATTTTCAAGGCGCGCAATTCTTTCAGGTTTTCCGAGCGGACGCGGGCGAATTCATCGAGAAGCTGCGGGAGCGTTCTGCCTTTGCTTTCGCGGACATGACCACCGCGCTCGAAGGGCTCAAAGGTACGGGTCTCACCATATTCCAGAATCATTTTTGCGCGGGGAACCCAGTCGGCGCGCTCGCCGTGGATGAGGTGCGCGACGATATCGAAAGGGCTCCAGGTGCTTTCGCCTTCGTTCTGAAAGGTCCATGATTCAGGGAGATCGCGGAGAAGCGTATCGAGAGCCGGGGGAGTGCGGGAGAGAAACGCGATAGTGTCCTGGAAGTTGGGCACGTTGAGCTGCATGGTGACCTCGGATTGCTAGAAGCGACTGGGAAACGCTTTGATTGTAGCCGTTTCTTGACGATGCGGGCGGGGGAGAAGGAGCGGGAATGAAAAGTTTTGGGACAAGTTTTCTGCTGCTGACTGTGATTCTGACCGCGGCGGCGGGATGTGAGAGGAACAGGGGAGCTAAACCGAGCGAGAACGGCGCGCCGGAAAACTGGGGCGTTACAAGAGATGCAAGAGGGAACATCACCCTGCAGAATCAAAAACCGGTCGCGCCGGAAATGGTTTTTGCGGCAGAAGGCTCTACGGAAGCGCTGAAAGCGATTCTGGCTCAGCCGGAAGTAATTCCGGAACTCCAGGAGATGCATGCCGGGATCGCGCTGGCGACGACGGAATTAAGCCCGGGACGGGCGCAGATTGTGAGGCAACTGAATGCAGCCGGGATCCCGGTGACGGCGTGGCTGGCGCTGCCGAAAGCGCAAGGCTACTACGTGAATGCAGAGAATGCGGCGGAGACTGAAGCGCGATTCGCGGAATTTGAAAAGTGGAGTGCGGAATACCAGCTGCATTGGGCAGGAGTGGGACTCGACATCGAGCCGAGCGTCCGGGAATTTTCGACGTTCTTTCATGGCGACAAGTTGGGGCTCGCATGGCTGCTGGCGAAGCGATATTTCGATCTGGGGCGGGTGACGCGCGCGAGGAAGGAGTACGCAAAGCTCATCGGAAAAATGCAGGCGGCGGGATACGCGGTCCAAACTTACCAGTTTCCGTTTCTTGCCGACGAGAGGATCGAAGACACCACGGTGCTGGAACGAGTATTCGGGATCGTGGATGTGCGCGGGAATCTGGAAGTGTTGATGATCTACACGAGCTTCCACCACTCGCTGGACTCGGCGATGATCTGGGCGTATGGGAGGGAGGCGCAGGCGATTGCTGTAGGGGTGACGAATCAGGCGGCGAATGCGCCCGGGTTCACTCCGCTCGATTGGGACGAGCTTTCGCGGGACATGATCGTGGCCAGTTATTTCGCGCGGACAATTGGTGTGTACAACCTGGAAGGATGCGTCGAAGAGGGATTTTTGCCGCGGATCGCAAAGTTGAATTGGGGGCAGCCAGTGACGATTTCGGCAGGGGCGGCGCAAGGAGCCCTGCTTATCCGGAAGCGAGTGCAACAGGTGATTTGGATTGCTGCACACCTGCTGTATTTTGTCGCAGGATTTTTCGCGGCTCTGATTTGTGTGATGTGGTGGTGGAGCGCGCGGAGGCGCCAGAAGAGATCGCAGATTCGACTCGCGGCCGGGCGGGAGCACGAACTGTGAATTCGACGCAAGTTTTGGCGCAGCTTGAAGAAGGGAGCTCCGGCCAAGTCAGCGGACGCGCATGCCGGCTTTTTTGTCCCAGTGAAGCGGCTTATCAAAGCGGGCCATGGGAGCTTCGGGGAGTTCGCCGACGGAAACACCGTATTTCCAGTCGGGCGGGCAGATGGCGATGTAACGGGCGTAGCCACCGGTGCCGCCTTCCAGCTTCGGGAAGCCAATCGCTACGAGCGCGCCTTTTTCGGGAACTTTGTCGAGGCGGGTCACGCCTTCGGCTTGCGTGTAGCCGTTGCGCAGCAGCCAGGCTTCGCCTTCGAGAGTGGGCGTATCGTCGGTGTCGAGCGCCTCGTGGCCATGAAAAAGAATGTGACGCTCGAGGTGGAGAAATTTTAGAGCGGCGAGAGTGACGCCGGGAAATTTCTTTTCCTCTGCAAGCGCGGGATCGGGCCACTTTTTGGACCAATCGGAACGAATGAAAACCACGGAGCCTTCTGGAATGCGGCCATTGCGCTGCTCCCAGGAGTGGATGTCCGCGACGGTCATCTGGTAGCCGGGATCCTTCGCGACTTTGTCCTGAATGGGGATCACCACGAGAGGACGGATCGTGTAAGTCGGCGGCAATTCGTCGATGGAAGGGTAGTAAGGATTCCAGTGGGCGGGAGGATCGAGCTGGGTTCCGAGCTGGTCGGTGGAGAGGTCGTAGTGGGTGGCCTCGAAGCCGTCCTTCTCGTAGGTGTAGGGCCGGTTCGAGGCGGGGTCCACGGTGGGCAGAAATTTGGATGGTCCGAAGCCGTGCCAAACGGGGATCGAAGGCGTGATTTTGTGGGTCATGTCAACGTACTTGGCATTTTTGAAATACTGCTCGTAGACGGGCCACAAGGACGTCTCTTTTGAAGGACGGCTAGCGACAAGAAGAGAACCAGTGAGCAGCAGAGCAAGAGAGGCGAGCGAAGTAATTTTCCAGAGGTTCATTTGAATCCTTCCCGGTGAGGAGATGGAGCGAAAGGAAAATCCCGCTGCGAGAACAAAACGAAAAATAGACAGAGTTCAAGATTTTCCCGACAAATTGTATCGAATGGGTCGCAAGGGCAGCAGAGTTTTTGTTCTCGTGGCTCTTAAGGAGTGGAAAGGCCAGCGGGACCCTGAAGCCCGAAGATTTCTCAATTTGAGAGCCGGGCCCAAGTACAAGTCAGACCAGGGCAGTACAGCGATTCTCACGCCAACAGAACACGGCAATCCATGATGCATGCAGAGAAGATGTAACCGGGAAGTGCGAACCTCATCTAAGTACTCGATTTGCGATGGCCCAGGAAAGCGGTGCGGAGCACTCAAGACCGCGCGGCCTACGGTGAATTTTGGTCAAGATTGGAGAAACACATGAAGCGACTCGAGGGAAAAGTGGCAGTGGTAACTGGAGGAAATAGCGGCATCGGATTGGCGACAGCGAAGCGGCTCCAGGAAGAAGGAGCAAAGGTCGCAATTTCCGGAAGGAACAGAAAGACACTTGATGAAGCGTCAAAGACGATCGGCAATGGAGTTTTGACGGTACAAGCGGACGTGGCTGAGCTTGGCGAAGTAGAAAAGTTTTATGCCGAAGTTTCGAAGAAGCTGGGAAAGATTGACGTGCTCTTCGTAAACGCTGGCGTGGCGAAATTCGTGCCGCTTGCGGATACGTCAGAGAAGGTTTTCGACGAGCAGTTCGATATCAACATCAGGGGAGCGTACTTCACGATCCAGAAGGCTCTGCCGCTGTTGAACAACGGAGCTTCCATCATCTTGAATACGAGCGTCGTGGGCAACAAGGGCTTCGCGGGAGCGAGCGCTTATGCGGCCACCAAAGCTGCGTTGCGGTCGCTAGCGAGGACGGCAGCGACGGAACTCGCCGACCGCGGGATTCGGGTGAATACGGTGGCGCCAGGTCCGATTGAAACTCCGATCTTTGAAAGAACAGGACTCCCCAAGGAAGCGCTGGACGAGTTTGCGAAAGATGCCATTTCGAAGATCCCATTGAAGAGATTCGGGCAACCGGAGGAAGTGGCTGGCGTGGTGGCTTTCCTGGCGTCCAAGGATGCGTCGTACATCACCGGAGTGGAAATCAACGTGGATGGAGGAATGGGCCAGGTTTAAGACTGAAGGCCAGACGAAGAGCCTGGAAAGCGCAGACAGGAGACCCCGCACGCGGTGGAAGCGTGGGGGGTCTTTTTTTGGAGCGAGGCAGGCCGCAATCTTGAAACAGCGCAAAGCCTGTCATTACGGAAAGCCTTGCGTCTGAACACGAACCAAGTACTAGGCGGGGACGGTGATTAAGAGGGAGCAAAAGACAGAGAAGGAAGGGCGTTTCCTTGACTTGGGAAAGGGCGGCCCCAATAATGGATAGGCATGAACACGGGCGCTGGAGGCGCAGAAAAGCCGATGTTCCTCGACATCAAGGAGCTTGCTGTCCGCAAGCTCCGGATCAACAAGAGTTTTTTGCCGGGGAGCATTGACTTCCACTCGACGGAATTTAAACAGCTGGAGCCTCTGGAAGTGAACGCGACGGCGGAACTGGTGGACGGGCAGATCCGGATCACCGGGAACCTGGAAACGAAGATCGAGCTGGTGTGCGCGCGGTGCCTGGAGCCGGTGGTGGAGGAAGTGCACCGGGCGTTTGACCTGTTCTACAGCCCGTTGCCGAAGGATACCAAGCCGGAAGAAGAACGAGTGAAGGATTTGGACGCAGACATTGCATTTTATGTCGGAGAAGGACTGTTTCTGGCGGATGTGTTGAGCGAACAGGTGCTGTTGGCAGTGCCGATGAAAGTAATCTGTCGAAGCGACTGCCGGGGATTGTGCCCGACTTGCGGTGTGAACCTGAACCACGAAGAGTGCCGCTGCGAGACCCATGGACTGGACCCGCGACTGGCTCCCCTCGCGCGCATCAAGCAGGACTGGCTGAAAAAACAATAGCTTTCAAGGGCGAAAAACCCATACAATCCGGCCCGAATAGGGATTCGGGCCGGGAAAAGAGGAGTATTGCCATGCCTAACCCAAAACGCCGTCATTCGAAGAGACGGACGAGCACGCGGCGGGCGCACGACCATCTGGCCAAGCCGGCGCTCGGGAAATGCCCGAATTGTCATGAAATGAAGCAGCCGCACCAGGCTTGCCCGCATTGCGGATATTACAAAGGCCGGGCAGTGCAAGAAGAGTCGGCGTAAGGGCCTGCCTTTTACCGGTAGCACCGGTTCGAAGTTCCCATGATTACCATCGCCGTAGACGCCATGGGTGGAGACCATGCGCCCCGCCCCGAAGTCGAGGGCAGTGTGCTGGCCGCGCGGGAGCTGGGCGTCCGGGTGCTGCTGGTAGGGCAGCCGCATGCGATCCGGCAGGAACTGGCCAAGCACGCTACGCCGAATCTGCCGATTGAAATTGTGCCGGCGAATGAAGTGATCACCATGCAGGATCACCCGGCGCAGGCGTTCCGGCGGAAGAAGGATAGCTCAGTGCATGTGGCCGCGCGGCTGGTGCGAGAAGCGAAAGCGGACGGCCTGGTGAGCGCGGGCAACACCGGGGCGGTGATGACCGTGGCGCGGTTTTTGCTGGGTACATTGGAATCGGTGGACCGTGTCGCACTGGCGGCTCCCTTTCCGAATGCGAAGGGTGGAGTGAGCGTGTTGCTCGACGTCGGAGCCAATGTGGATTCGAAGCCCGAACACCTGGTGCAGTTCGCGGTGATGGGGGAGATCTATTACCGCGCGACGTTCGGCCACCGGCGGCCTAGAGTGGGACTGCTCTCCATCGGGGAAGAGGAGATCAAGGGGAACGAACTGACGAGGGAAGTACACACGCGGCTGAAACGCAGCTCGTTGCACTACGTGGGAAACGTGGAAGGCGGGGATTTGTTTTCGGGCGATGTGGACGTAATTGTATGCGACGGATTCGTAGGCAATATCGCGCTGAAGATCTGCGAAGGGTTGGCGGTGCAGATTTTCGGGTTGCTGAGGAAGTCCATGAAGAGTTCGCTGTTTTCGCAGTTGGGCGGAGTGCTTTCGAAAGGCGCGTTCAAGGGCTTGAAGAAGACGATTGATTACACGGAGTACGGAGGGGCGCCGCTTTTGGGAGTGCGCGGCGTGTGCGTGATCGGGCACGGGCGCTCGAACGCGAACGCCGTGAAAAATGCCATCCGCGTGGCGGCGGGGCTGGCCCGGGCGCGAGTGAACGAAAAAATCGAAGAGGAGCTTTCGCTGGCCGCGGCAAGGGAGTGAAGGCTTCGAGGTACGTGCAACGATGGGAAAAGTAGCGTTCGTATTTCCAGGTCAGGCTTCGCAATACCCCGGAATGGGGAAAGAGCTGGCGGAGAAATATCCCGCGGCGCAGGCCGTGTTCGACGAGGCAGACAAAGCGCTTGGATTTTCAATTTCGCGGATGTGCTTTGAAGGCTCGGAAGACGAGCTGAAGCAGACAGCGAACACGCAGCCGGCGATCTTGACGTGTTCCGTGGCGGCGTACCGCGTGGCGGCGGAAAAAGGTTTGCAGCCGAACTATGTGGCGGGGCATAGCCTGGGAGAATACTCGGCGCTGGTGGCGGCGGGCGCGCTGAAGTTCGCGGAAGCGGTGCAACTGGTGCGGAAACGTGGAACGTATATGCAGGAAGCCGTACCGGCGGGAGTGGGAGCCATGGCGGCGATCCTGGGGCTTTCGCCCGCGGTTGTAGCAGATGCATGCAAGCGCGCGGCGGAAGGCGAGATTTGTTCGGCGGCGAATCTGAATTCGCCGGACCAGACAGTGATTTCCGGGCATGCGAGCGCGGTGAAGCGCGCGGTAGAGATCGCTTCGCAACTGGGCGCGAAACGCGCCGTGATTTTGCCGGTGTCCGCGCCGTTCCACTGCGCGCTGATGATGCCGGCGCAGGAAAAGCTGGCGAAAGATCTGGCGAAGGCGGAGTTTTCGGACTTGAATTTTCCGCTGGTAACGAACGTGGACGCCGACACGATTGAAAAGGGAGAGGAAGCGCGGAGTGCGCTGGCGCGCCAGGTGACCATGCCGGTGCGGTGGGAAGAGTCCGTGCGGATGTTGATTGACGAGGGCGTGAACACGTTTGTGGAAGTGGGGCCGGGGCGCGTGCTGACAGGATTGCTGCGGCAGATCGAGCGGTCCGTGGCGGCGCTGAATATCGAGGACGAAAAAAGCCTGTCGGCCACGATGGAAAAAATTGAGGCGGCGAAGAGCGACGCGGCTTAGAAAAGAAGTGGCGAGTGAGGTGTGGCGAGTGAGGAGTGGCGAGTGGCGAGAAGGGACGGAGGGGATGTTTAGTTTGACGGGGAAAGCGGCGGTGGTGACGGGAGCGTCGCAGGGAATTGGGCGCGAGACGGCTCTCGCTCTGGCGGAAGCAGGGGCGAGAGTGGCGGTGGCGGCGCGCAGTGAAGAGAAACTTGCTTCGTTGGTGAGCGAGATAGCGGCGAAGGGCGGCGAAGCGCTGGCGGTGAAGATGGACGTGGCGGACGGCGAGCAGGTGAAGGCGGGATTCAAGCACGTCATGGAGAAATTCGGGCGGTTGGACATTTTAGTGAACAACGCAGCGATTACGCGCGACGGTCTCGCGATGCGGATGAAGCGCGAGGATTGGGACGCGGTGCTGCAGACGAATCTGACCGGCGCGCATCTATGCATACAACAGGCGCTGCCCGTGATGATGCGCGCGAAGGCGGGAAGGATCATCAATATTTCGTCGGTGGTGGCGGAGACGGGCAATGCGGGGCAGGCGAATTACGTCGCGGCGAAGGCGGGGATCATTGGGCTGACAAAGGCGATAGCGATCGAGATTGCCTCGCGGAATATCACCGTGAATGCGGTGGCGCCGGGCTTTGTCGAGACCCCAATGACCGATGTGCTGCCCGAAAAAGTGAAAGAGGATTTGAAGGTGCGAATTCCGTTAGGGCGGTTGGGAGTGCCGAAGGATGTCGCGGCGGCGATCGTGTTTCTAGCGAGCGACGAAGCGGCCTATATCACGGGGCATGTGCTGGATGTGAACGGCGGGATGTATTTGGCGTAAGGCAGGAGGCGGGAAAGGTAATCGAGGGTTTGGTATGGCTGAATTTCGAGATCTCAAGCTCATTCCTGACTGGCCGCGCACAAGACAGCTTCTTGCGGCGCATTTGGGCAGCTCGGAAGATGAGGTCCAGGCGATGTCCGAGAGTGGTGAGTCACTCGACCAAGTTGAACTGACCATGGCTATCGAGGAAGTGCTTCACGGCTTGCACCACTGAAGCTAGCAAAGTTGACCTTGGGGGACGGGGCCAATAGAATGGGCAGGTTGCTTAGGGACGGTTGAAACACACGGAATTGGCGCAGGATTGGGTCGCGCCTGCCAAAGTTAGGCAAACGGAACTGAAACGAACGAGCTCCGGCCAAGCCGGAGCGGAGGAACAGGAATGGCCAGCGTAGAAGAACGCGTGAAGCAGATTATCGTCGAGCAGCTCGGCGTAGATGAAGGGGAGGTGACGCCGACCGCATCGTTCGTAGACGACCTGGGCGCGGACTCGCTCGACCAGGTGGAATTGGTGATGGCGTTTGAAGAAGCGTTTGGCATTGAAGTGCCGGACGAGGACGCCGAAAAGATGACCACGGTGAAGGATGCCGTCGACTATATCGAGAAGCATGCCAAGGGAAAGTAACCGCCCTCGATCCCGCGGGCATCTCAAACCAACAGGAGTAGAGGAACGTTGAGCCGCCGAGTTGTCGTTACGGGCGTTGGGCTGGTCTGCGCGCTGGGAATCGGCACGGAAGAAAGCTGGAAGAACCTCGTCGCCGGAGTGAGCGGAGTCAGCCTGATCACGAGCTTTGACACTACCGGTTTCGACTGCAAGATCGGCGGGGAAGTGAAGAACTTCGACCCGTTCCAGTGGATCGAGAAAAAAGAACTGAAAAAGATGGGGCGCTTCATCCAGATCGCGCTGGCGGGCGCGGATTTTGCGGTGAAGCACGCGAACTGGAAACCGGAGGATTCGGATCTGGATGAAGTCGGCGTGTACATTTCATCGGGGATCGGCGGATTCGACATCATCGAGCGGGAGCACGGCAAGCTGCTTTACGGCGGGCCGAACAAGATTTCGCCGTTTTTTATTCCCTCTGCAATCGTGAATCTTGCATCGGGGCACGTTTCGATCCGATACGGCGCAAAGGGGCCGAATTCCGCGACGGCGACGGCGTGCTCGGCTTCGGCGCATGCCATCGGCGATTCGTTCAAGATCATCGAGCGCGGCGCGGCAGAAATGATGATCTGCGGCGGCACGGAAGCCACAGTCACTCCGATGGGCATTGGCGGATTTGCCTCGATGAAGGCGCTCTCCACACGCAATGACGATCCGGCAACGGCGAGCCGTCCGTTCGATGCGGACCGCGACGGATTCATTGTGGGAGAAGGCAGCGGAATTTTAATTTTGGAGTCGCTGGAGCACGCGACGAAGCGCAATGCGCCGATTCTGGCGGAGATTGTGGGCTATGGCATGTCCGGGGATGCGTATCACATCACGCAGCCCGCGGAAAATGGCGATGGTGCATACCGCGTGATGAAAGCCGCGATCAAGGACGCCAAGCTGACCGCGGAAGATATCAGCTACGTAAATGTGCATGGAACTTCCACGCCGCTCGGGGACGTGATCGAAACGACAGCGATGAAGAGGCTCTTTGGCGAACGCGCCATCAACAAGAAATTGCCGGTGAGCTCGACAAAATCCATGACCGGGCATCTTCTGGGCGGTGCGGGAGGGCTCGAAGCGGGCATCAGCGTGCTGGCGCTGCGCGACCAGGTTTTGCCACCGACGATCAACCAGTTCACGCCCGATCCGCAATGCGATCTGGATTACATCCCGAACGTGGCGCGCAAGGCTACCGTGGATTACGTGCTGTCGAATTCGTTCGGATTCGGCGGTACGAACGCCGCGCTGATTTTCAAGCGCTGGGCGGGCAAGTAACGCGAACAATCTTTCGTGGCGCCGGACGCTCCGCCGGCGCACAGAGCCAGGGCTAAGAGGACGGTCATCATACCGGCCGAATACGCGCAAGAGGAAAATTCCCGTGAAAATCATCGTGTGCATCAAGCAGGTCCCGGCGAAGGACGCGCCGCTGACCATTGCCGGAAACTGGATCAAAGAATCGGACATCGGCTTCGAAATGAACGAGCCGGACAGCTACGCGCTGGAAGAAGCGCTTCGGCTGAAGGAAAAACATGGCGGGGAGGTGATAGCGCTCTCGATGGGACCGGAGCGCGTGAAGCAGACCATCAAGGAAGCGTTGGCAAAGGGCGCCGACAGGGCGATTCACGTCGCGGACGACAACTTCGCGCAACTCGATCCGCTGGGATCGGCGAAGGCGCTGGCCGCAGCAATTCAAAAAGAAAATGCCGACTTGATTTTGACAGGCTTGCAGAGCGATGACCAGGGATTCGGGCAGACCGGAGTGCTGCTCGCGACATTGCTGGACCGGCCGCACGCGACGATCATCATGCAGATTGAAGTGCAGGACGGAAAGATGAAGCTGAAGCGCGAATTGGAAGCGGGATGGTTCCAGTGGATGGAATGCCCGTTGCCCGCGGTGCTCTCGATTCAGTCCGGAATCAACAAAGTTCGCTACGCAACCCTGAAGGGTATCATGGCCGCGAAGAAAAAAGAGATTGCGACGGTGCCCGCCGCTTCGCTGGGCGCGGCCGCCCAGCCGACGCAGCGCGTTGAGAAGATTTACGTGCCCGTGAAGACGAAGCAAACCGAGTTTCTGGCGGGAACTCCGAAAGAAGTGGCGGCGAAACTCGTGGAAAAGCTGAAGTTTGAAGCGAGGGTGATCTAGCCATGAAAATCCTCGTGATCACGGAACAAAGGCAGGGAAAGTGGAACAACGCGAGCTTCGAGACGCTCGCCGCGTCCCAACGGATTGTGAGCGAAACTTCGAGCACGGCGACGGGCGTCATCATCGGCAAGAATGTTGCCGGGCTGGCGGAAGAGTTGGCTACAAAGAACGTGGCGGAAGTGCTGCTTGTCGAACATGATCTGCTCGAAACATATACGCCAGACGGATATTGCATTGCACTGAAGCAGGCAATCGAAGCGGCAAAGCCCGATCTGGTGCTCTTTCCACATACCTATCAGGTGCGGGATTTCGCGCCGAAGCTTGCTGCAATGCTGGGCAAAGGGATGATCGGAGATTGCATCGGCTATCGAAACGAGAATGGCAAATTGGTCTTCGTTCGGCAGATGTTCCAGGGGAAGACCGCGGCGGATGTGACGTTTCAAGGCGCCGGGCCGTGGTTCGCTTCGTTTCAATCGGGGGCGTTTCGAGCCGATCTTGTCGCCGCTCATCCGTCTGGCAAAGCACCGGTGAACAAGATCGCCGTGGAGCTGAAGACGGAGCAGATTCGCACCAAGCCGCTGGAACTCTTCCGCGAAGCGAAATCGGCTGTGGATTTGACGCAAGCGCCGCTGATCGTCTCGATTGGCCGGGGAATCAAAGCGCCGGAAAATATTCCGCAGGCGGAAGCGCTGGCAAAAGCATTGGGCGCGGAGATCGCGGCTTCGCGGCCGATTTGCGATGAAGGCTGGCTCCCCATGGAAAGGCAGATTGGAAGTTCGGGCCAAACCGTGGCACCGAAGCTGTATCTGGCGTTGGGAATCAGCGGGGCAATCCAGCACGTGGTCGGAATGAAAGGCGCGCGCACGATCGTGGCCATCAACAAGGACCAGAACGCGCCAATTTTCGAGATCGCGGACTATGGTGTGGTCGGCGATATTTTCGAAATCATGCCCGCTCTTACGGAAGAATTGCAAAAAGCAAAAGGCTCGTAACCTTACAACCCCCAAAATGCCTTCAATGGGACCGCGAAATGATGTGCTCTGACGTTTTCCGCGTCACCGCATCTGCTAGAATTCGAGCGATATGATGGTTCAACGGGAACAACTGGAGGCGGATGTATTGATCGTGGGCGCGGGGCCTGCGGGGCTTTCGTGCGCGCTGCATCTGGCGAATCTGATCAAGATACACAACGAAGCAGGCGGCAAGCCGGAACTTTCTTCAGAAAATATCTACGTTCTCGAAAAAGGCCGCGAGATTGGCGCGCAGCAGCTTTCCGGCGCGATCATGAATCCGAAGGCGCTTGCCGAATTGGTGCCGAATTTCGAAAAATCCGCGCCGCTCGATACGCCGGTCACGGATTCGGCTGCGCTTCTCTTCACCAAAAATTCCTCTTTCCGGTTTCCCATCACTCCGCCGCCATTTCAGAACAAAGGCAACTACGTCGTTTCGCTGAACAAAATCGCAAAGTGGCTCGGCGGACTCGTCGAAGCCGCCGGCGTGAATGTTTTCAAGGAGTTCGGCGGTGCGGAACTCGTCTATGACGGCGACGGGGTCGGCGGCGTCATCACTG
>Ga0335077_10004527_pt1 | contig 16971 bp, 14 predicted proteins | sample Lox_Sample_31_FD_207151 | JGI IMG/M metagenome (GOLD analysis project Ga0335077, IMG submission 207151) | Soil microbial communities from Loxahatchee National Wildlife Refuge, Florida, United States - Lox_Sample_3.1 | ecosystem: Environmental > Terrestrial > Soil > Wetlands | place: USA...
CATGACCCTGCATCTCGTTTGGGCATACACCGATGCCGCGCGCGTCAAGGGCTCGGTCCCGGCCGAGTTGGCCGACGTGGTCAAGGAGATGAAAGGGATTCTGCCCTACGCTGGTATCAGCCTGCTGGATACCATTCAATTGAAGGTCCGGGACGGATTGGACATCCAGGATGCCTTGCCCCCCTGCACCCTGGAGGCGCCCGGAGCACTGCCGGTCTTCTACAGTGTCAACTTCCACCTTCCGTAGCCGCTGATGGCAAGAGCATGTCAGTGCGCAGTTTTCGGTTCGGGGTCAAAGTGCCCGTGAGCACCATGAGCGCCGCGGGCGGGTTGTCGTACCAGGATGAAAGCATCACCACGCCGTTGACTGTCTGCGATGGTCAGAAGCAGGTAATCGGAAAGGTGAAGTTGCGTCCCACTTCCGGAGACGACATGTTTGTGGTCCTGACCAGCCATGTGAAATGAGGGCCTGACCGCCGCATCTCGTCGACGCGATTTTAGAAGTCGTGGAGCTCTTTGGCATTGCAGCCTCGAAAACGGGGGCGACGTTTTCCAGGTGGCGCGCGACAAGCGTCCCGAGGAGTCGGGAGCGGCAGGCAGGAGTGCCAGGCAGGAGAGCCTGCGCCACATGAAACGGAAGTCGCGCCGTATAATTTGCTAAAGATGCGCGCTTCAACCGTTACACTCCTGATCATGCTCTTTGCCCAGCTTGGGGCAATTCGTCCGGCCATCCCCGCGGAACCGTCGTGTTGCGGGCAGATCACGGAACAGGGCAGACGCCTCCTGGCGGTGCTGGATGGCATGAATGTCGAGTCCTTGTGGCTCGCACATGAACATGTCAACTGGGAGACGGGCCAGCCGGACAAAGGAGCTGACTATAGCGGCCCGGGCCAGTCGACGCACTGCAGCGCGTTCGCGGCGGCGGTAGGGAAACGGCTGGGAGTGTACCTGCTGCGGCCGCCGGAACACGGCCAGGTTCTGCTGGCAAATGCGCAGGCGGAGTGGTTTCGTTCTCTGGGAGGCAGGCAGATTGGATGGCGGCCGGTAAGGGACGCTCGGGCAGCGCAGTCGCTGGCGAACCGCGGGAACCTGGTGGTCGTCGTGTATGAGAGCCCCGACCCACACCGGCCCGGACACATTGCGATCGTCCGGCCGGCCGAGCGTCCCACGCGCCTGCTGGACGAGAACGGGCCGGAGATCACGCAAGCGGGTCAGAAAAACCATACCAAGACCTCGACCAAGGTGGGTTTCCTGGCGCACCCGGGGGCGTGGCCGGCGGGCGTGCTGTATTACGCACATTCCATCGATCAATAGCAGCGTCGAGGGATCAGACGCGCCGGCCGAAGCGCGGCCACAATGCTAAGATCACCTGAAGTGACTATCCGGACGGCCAGCGACCGCTCGCTTTTGATTTCCTTCGGCGGCGAAATCTCGATCGAGGCACACCAGCAGGTGAAGCTGCTCACGCAATGCCTGCAGGGAGTTCGCGGGATCCTCAACCTGCATCCCGCATACGCGTCCGTGCTCGTGGATTTCGACCCGCGGCTGCGTGCTCATGATGAAGTGGAGGCCCTGGTCCGCGAGCGCCTGGAATTCGCCAGTCACGCCGAGCCGGTCGCGCCGCGCACCGTCGAGATTCCCGTCCGCTACGGCGGCGAGTACGGGCCCGACCTGCCCGATGTCGCGCGCCACACCGGCCTCTCGACCGAACGCGTGGTGGAGATGCACTCCGCAGCCGAATACGTGGTCTACTTCGTGGGCTTCTCCACGTGCTTTCCGTACCTGGGCGGACTGCCAACCGAGTTGGCCACGCCCCGCCTGTCAGCGCCGCGCAAGCACGTCCCCGTAGGCAGCGTGGCGATCGGCGGCGGACAGGCCGGTGTCTATCCGCTGGCCTCGCCCGGCGGCTGGCGGTTGATCGGCCGCACGGAGTTGCGCCTCTTCGATCCCGACGGCTCGCCCCCGCCGCTCTTGCGAATGGGCGACCGAGTCCGTTTCATCCCAGTCCCGGAGGCCCGCGCCTGAACCACGTCCGCGTGCTTTCGCCGGGGCTGCAGACCACAGTCCAGGACTTGGGCCGTTTTGGTTGGGCGCACTTCGGCGTCTCGGCATCCGGGGCGGCCGATCCGTTCGCATTGCGGGCCGGCAACCTGCTTGTGGGAAATGCGGAGAACGCAGCGGCGCTGGAAATGACCCTCGTGGGAGGGGCTTTCGAATTTGAGTCGGATGCCACCGTGGCGCTTACGGGTTCGGATTTCGGTGCCGGGCTGCCTCTGTGGAGCCCGGTCGAACTGAAGGCCGGGCAGACCCTCCGCTGCGGGCCGACGCGTTCGGGCGCCCGCTGTTACCTGTGCGTGCGTGGCGGCATCGCGGTGCCCCTGGTAATGGGCAGCGCGTCGGTCCACGTGATGACGGGTGTCGGGGGCCACGCATTGCGCGCTGGGGAAATCCTGCCGGTCGGCGAAACCGCCGTGCGCCGCCCGCGCGGTCCCGCCCGCGACATGCCGGAGTACCAATCCGGCGAGACCATACGCATCACGCCTGCCACTCAAGCCGACTGGTTCGCGGACGACTGGCACACGGGGCATTATGTGGTGAGTGAGGAGTCCAACCGCATGGGTTTGCGGCTGCGCGGTCCGGCGATTCCCAGTCCCGGCGGCCACATGCTCACCGAGGGGGTTCCGCTTGGCGCGATCCAGGTACCGCCGGACGGCCAGCCCATCATACTCTTCGTCGAACATCAGACCACCGGCGGATATCCCAAGCCTGGCAACGTGATCTCGGCGGACTTCCGCCGTCTCGGCCAACTTCGACCCCGCGACCAAGTCCGCTTCGAACCGGTCACGCTCGATCAAGCGCTCACCGCCCTGCAAGAACAGGAGAAGTGGCTGTACCGGCTGTAGAACCGTTGCGGCAGAGTGGCTCCCAGCCTTGAATCGGGTTAACCTTGCTGGCCTACCCCATCGGCGGTACTCTTGCGGAATGCGACCCCTTCGGTATTCGATCAACATCACATTGGACGGGTGCTGCGATCATCGTGTAATGTTCGCGGACGAAGACGTGCATCGTCATGCGGTCGAGAACCTCGAACAGGCCGATGCTCTCCTCTTCGGCCGGGTGACTTACGAAATGATGGAGGCAGCGTGGCGGCCACCAGCGCGGACGGGGGTGAGGCCTGATTGGATGGAACCCTTCGCCCGGACGATTGACGCGGCAAAGAAGTACGTCGTGTCGAGCACCCTGGACCGAGTCGATTGGAACGCGCAGCTCGTGCGTGGGGACCCAGGGAAGGCCGTCCAGGAGCTCAAGCGGGAGTCGGGTAAGGGACTGTTCGTGGGAGGCGTGAAGCTCCCGCTGGCATTGGCGGAGCTGGGATTAATCGATGAGTACGAGTTCGTGGTGCAGCCCAGGCTGGCGGGCCACGGGCCAACGTTGTTCGCGGGGCTGTCGAAGCGTGTCGAGTTGAGGCTCGTGGGCCGGCTGGAGTTCGGCTCGGGGGCGGTGGCGATGCGGTATGAGCCGAGAAGGTAGCCGTTGGGGCTTGGAAACCCGAGTCCTTGCTCCGGGAGTGTCACGCTCAACTCTTACGAGCCCCCGGAAGCAGTCGCGTCGCCGGCCGGACCGCTGTCCGGAATAGGATCCGCCGGGGGCCTTCGCTGTACACCATTTCCGCGGTTATTGCCTTTCACGGTCAAGTGCCGGCTCCGGAGAACGACTGATAGTCGCTGGGTCCGTCTGGCTTCCAACCGGCAGGTCGGTCGTGCTCAGGCAAACAACTTCGTGGTGGGCGAGGCATGTGTCTTTCTGGTCATGCGGGTCGGTTCTCACAGATCGAAGCTTGAAGAGAGCCTTGCTCGCCAAGGCTCTCCCGAGTTGCGAATTCAGCTCGCGATCGCGCACGCTTGTGCATGAATAGATCGCGACAGGCGCGACTGGGCAGGCAGAGAAGCCGTTTTCTCTACGCGTGATTTTTGCGACGATCCCGGAGCCCCAGAGAGTGCCATCACGGGCCGCAGTGAGGGGCAACACGATGCGGCCGTTCGGCGACAGACGCTGGAGCCAAAGGGGGTGAGGATGTGTCACCCCGGCATTGATGAATATGGCGTCGCACTCACCCGGGTCGAACGCCGCGCCATCTCCACCGTGCACAGAGACGTTCGGGTAGGCGGCGAGGTTCGCTCGCGCCCGATCCGCCAACACTCCGTCGACCTCACTGGCGAGGACGCTTCCACATGCGCCAGCTACTTCGGCCAGGATCGCCGTGTAATAACCGACGCCGCAGCCCAGGTGATAAACGCGGTCGCCAGCCTGGAGGTCAAGGGCATCGATCCATCGAGCCAGCGCACCCGGCTGCCCGTTGTTCAAATAACGGGCTGGATCAAGGGCAACCAGAACATTGTGATAAAGGTCTCTCGGATTTTCCGTTGTTGAATAACCTTCGCGCGGCAAGCCCATTAGCGCCATCATGGCCGCATCCGCCGAGGCGATCCGCCACGGTGGTGGTCCCATGAACTTCTCGCGAGGCACGCTTGCGTAGGCCGCCAGAAGCGGCGCCGACTTCAAGCCGGCCGCGATCCCGATTTCATCAGCATAAAACTGGCGGTAATCATCGAGGGTCATGCGGCGGCTCAAGTATCTCACCGGGTCAGGCGGCGCGCAACCGAAGCGCCGATGACCGGGTTGCGGGCGGCGCGTGCCGGCACACGCGCGGCAGCCTCGAAAACCCCTTGGCGGGCACCGGCGCGGGAGGCGGCCAAAAGCGTCCCGAAGAGTCGGGGCCCGGCAAAGGAGACAGGGAGGAGCGGCAGGGCAAGGCTTACTTCGCGAGGCGGTTGTACTTTTTCAGGACTTCGGCGAGACGGTCGTGGGGTAAGGCGGTGACCTTGTGGCCGGAGAATCCGGTCATGGTCTCGGCTCCTACCATGGCGTTGACGATGGCTTCTTCGGTTGCCTGCACCGCGCCCTCGAACAGGCCATTCAGGGCATCGTTCGGCATCATGGAGACGTTGGCGGGGCCTTTGGCTTCGGCTGCTTGCGGGTTTGCGGTGGAGAAGGCGATGAAGATATCGCCCGAGCCGTTGCCGGAGGTGGAGCCGGTCCGTGCGAGGCCCATGGTGGCGCGGCGCGCCATGCGTTTGGTCTGATGGGGAAGCAGCGGCGCGTCGGTGGCCACCACGATGATGATGGAGCCGGTATCGTCACGGAAGGGGTGCTGCAGGCTGGCTAACGGCGGATTTTCGGCAATCTCCTGGCCGACCGGCAGGCCGCCGATGCGCAACTGGCGGCGGCTACCGCAGTTGCATTGCACCAGCACACCGACCGTGTAGGCACCCACCTTTCGCGACGAGGTTCCAATGCCGCCCTTAAAGCCGTAGCAGACCATACCGGTGCCTCCTCCCACATTGCCTTCGGGGACGGCGCCGGTAGAAGCGGCTTCGAGTGCGGAAGCGACGTCGCCGGGTTTTACATGAAAGCCGTTGATGTCGTTCAGGAAGCCGTCATAAGTTTCGGCCACGATGGGGTAGGTGTAGAATCCGCCGTCGAAGACGTTGGTACCGGGCTTGCGGTGGTTCTTCACCAGCCAGGCGAGGTAAGCGTCGCGGACCACCCCCACACTGTGGGTGTTGGTGATGAGGACGGGCCCGTCGAGAAATCCGGATTCCTCGAGCCAATGGGTGCCGGTCATGTCCCCGTTGCCGTTCTGGGAGAAGAAGCCGCCGAAGACAGGGTCGGAGGACTGCTTGCCGCGGGGCCAGACGGCGGTGACCCCGGTGCGCACGGAATCGCCGGAGATGAGGGTGCGGTGGCCGACGGCGACGCCAGGGACATCGGTGATGGCGTTGAGAGGGCCGGGCGCTCCTTCCAGAGGCACCCCGAGATCGCGAGCGCGCGGCCTGGTTTGGGCGGCGGCGGAGAGCAGGCTCATGACTATGAGTATGGCCACACGGCGGAATTGCATGGTGTGAGAAATGGTAGCACGGGCCACATGGGCGCTTCGGATCTCGGAGAATTCAGCAATCGGCATTTGGTAAATTGTGAGAAGTGATCCCCACAGCGTCGGAAGCATACCTGGTCATGGAGACCGGGCCACGCCGGTTTCCTCTGTCCAACGGCCAGTCGTGGACCATTGGAAGGGGTGACGGCTGCGAGGTGATGTTGGACAGCCGCTCGGTGTCCCGGCTTCACGCGCTGATTCAGAAGAGGGATACGGGAGATTTCTCGCTGGTAGACCTGGGGAGCCGGAACGGATCGTTCGTCAACAGCCACCGCGTGACGATTCCAGTAGTGCTGAACGACCGCGACCGGCTGCAGTTCGGCGACCAGGAGTTGCTGTTCCACAACCCGGTGCGTTCGACGGCGTCGAGCGGGGGCGGGGGTCTGGACGACCGGAACGCTCCGACCACGCAGATGCACACCAACAATCTGGCGACCATCGTGGTGGTGGACATCAGAGACTTCACACCGCTCGCCCAAAAGGTGCCGGAGGCGTTGCTTTCGCAGACGATCGGCACCTGGTTCCTGAAGGTAGGACAGGTGACGCAGAGGCAGGGGAGTTGGGCACAGAAATACATCGGCGACGCGGTGATGGCGGTCTGGGTGCACGACAACCGCGACTATTTGCAGGGGGACGTGATGAGGGCTCTGCGGGCGGTGCACGAGATTAATCGGGCCACCGCCGAAATCAGCAGCGCCTTACCGCTGCCCGGGCCGTTGCGCATCGGGGCGGGAGTGAACACCGGCCCGGCGATCCTGGGGGGCAACGAATTCACCGCGCTGGGAGATGCCGTGAATCAGGCCTTCCGGCTGGAGGCGGCGACCAAGGTGATGGGGCTATCGGTGGCGCTTGGGGAGCGTACGTATTCGGAGCTGGCTCTGCCGGTGCTGAATCCGTTTTCGCGGCGGGAGGTAGAGCTCAAGGGCCTGGGACTGAAGACGGCGTTCGGGATTTCGTTTGAGGAGTTGCAGGCGTTCCTGGCGGGGCGGGAGTGACATCTCCGGTCGACCAGGCAGCTTCGAAAACCACTTCGCCGCCACTGGCACTGTAGACGCCCGCCAGGCACGAGTGCCCGCGCCACGTCAATTCGAGCCGGGCGCGATCTGTACTGACGCGGCGAGCGGGGTATTCCGCGACGAGCCGCCTACGTGGAACTTGTATTCGCCCGGAAGCAGATCCCAGGCGTCCTTCCCGACGTTGAAGATCGAGAGGAAGAGGGGCTCCACTTTCACCGTGACACTTTTGCTCTCGCCCGCGCCTAACCGGATCTTCGTCCAACCGACGAGGCGGCGCGGCGGTTCGTTGGCCGCCGCGGGCAAAGCCACATAGACCTGGGCGATTTCGGTGCCCTCGCGCCTGCCTGCGTTTTGTACCGTGAAGGTGACGCCGTCGCGCGCGGCCTTCAGGCCCGAGTAAGAGAACGTGGTGTAGGAGAGGCCGAACCCGAAGGGGAAGAGCGGTTCCTTCCTCTCGGCATCGAACCACTTGTAGCCGACCTTCAACCCTTCGGTGTAGGGAATGTCGAAGGGCGGAAGCTGTCCGCCGAAAGGCCCGCCGCCGCGCCCGCCCTGCGGCTGCAGATCGATACCGGGAATCTGGGGATGCGGAAGGTCCTGCTCGTTCTTGGCAAAGGTCACGGGGAGCTTGCCCGAGGGATTGACGTCGCCGAACAGGACGTTGGCGATGGCCTGAGCGCCGCTGATGCCGGGATACCAGCTTTCGAGGATGCCGGCGACCTGGGTGGACCAAGGCATCGAGACCGGGCCGCCGGTTTCGAGCACCACGATGGTGCGAGGATTGGCCGCGGCCACGGCACTCACCAAGGCGTCCTGGTTGTCGGGCAGGGACAGCGTGCGAGCGTCGCGGCCCTCACTGGCGGGCTGGTTGACGAAGACAATGGCGATCTCGGACGCCTTCGCCAGAGCGGCGGCCGCGGACGGGTCGGTGCCGGCGTTGTATTCGATCTTCGCCTGGGGCGCCTTGCCGCGGATCATCTTCAGCGGCGAGGACGGGAAATAGACCGGAGCGCCTCCAAACATTCCGCCACCACGTCCGCCCCGTGCGCCAGCAGGCGGCGGTGGAGGCGGCACGGCGTTGCCTCCGGGCGGATCCACTTGCGCCGAGCCTCCACCCGAGAGGACGCCAACGTCGGCATGGGATCCGATGACGGCGATCGAGCGCACCGTGGCCGCATGCAACGGGAGCAGGTTGTTGGCATTGCGCAGGAGGACGATAGCGGCTTCCTCGATGCGTTGCGCGTCTTCGAGCCCTTGGAAGACATCGACTACCCGGGTCGGGGCGGGCGGGGAATCGACGACGCCGACGGCGAACATGGAGCGCAGAATGCGGTGCGCCATATCGTTGAGGCGGGCCATCGGAATTTCGTTGCTTTCGATGGCCTTCTTGAGAGCATCGCCGAAGAAGTTGTTGCCGGGCATCTCCTGATCGAGGCCGGCGGTGGCGGCTTTGTAGGTGCTGTGGGTGCCGCCCCAATCGGAGAGCACCCAACCTTTGAAGCCGAAGCTCTTCTTCAGCACCTGGTTCAGCAGGTAGTCGTTCTCGCAGGCCCAATCGCCGTCCACCTTGTTGTACGAGCACATCACGCCGGCGGCCTGGGAGTCGCGCAGGCCGATCTCGAAGGCCAGCAGATCGGTCTCCCGCATGGCGCGCCTGTCGAGGATTACGTTGCCGATATTGCGGCCGGTCTCCTGATCGTTGAGGGCATAGTGCTTGAGGTCGCCGAGGATCTTCTGGTCCTGAACGCCCTTCATGAGCTGTCCGATGGCTTTGCCGGCGAGGATGGGGTCTTCGCCGAGATACTCGAAGGTGCGGCCGTTGCGGGGCTCGCGGGTGATATCGACGCCGCCGCCGATGGACATGTTGTAACCCTGATCACGCAGCTCGCGGCCGATCACGTTGCCGTAGAGGTAGGCGAGTTCGAGGTCCCAGGTGGCTGCGGCTCCGAGCGCCGAAGGCAGGCCGGTGGAGTACCGGCTTCGCTGGGCGCCGCGGGTGACGCCGACCGCGGAGTCGGCCATGTTCAAGTCGGGGATGCCCAGACGGGGAATGCCGGGAATCCAGCCGGCTCCGCCGTTGGAGCGGTTGGGCTGGCCGGAGCCTGGCTGGCCGAAACCGGTGCCGTGGACGAGCTGAATCTTCTCGTCCAGGGTCATCTCGGCGATGACCAAATCGGCGCGCCGATCGGGCGGCAGGTCTTTGTTCATCCAAGGGCCCTGAGGCGCCTGAGGAGCCCGTCCGGGCGGCTGGGCCAGGGCGGAAGTCGCGGCAATCGCCAGCACGATGATGCCGGCGGCGGAAGTAGATGCGAGCTTAAAGCGGGAGAGCGGCATAAATGGAATCAACAGATCTTCAGATCTGAAGACTAATTTTAACTCAGCTTGTGCATACGTCACACGTAGAGGGCCGGTCACGGCCGTTGTGCCTCCCATCCGGACCGGTGGCCTCGCATTCCTGCAAAAATAAAGGCGGCGAAATGCTGGCGACCGTCGCACCACCAGAGCACCGAGTGATGCTCCATCACATCAGTTGGGAGACCTACGAGCGTCTGCTTGAAGAAAGCGGGGAGGCTTGCGGCACGAGGTTTACATACGATGGAGGAGAACTCGAGATCATGACGGTTTCCAAAGGGTACGAGACGCCCAACCGGAAGCTCGCTCTGATTGCGGAGGTTACCTCGGAAGAAACCGGACGCGCTTTCGAACCCGCCGGATCCACCACGTTCAAACGCAAGGATTTGGCGAAGGGCTTCGAGCCGGATTCCTGTTTTTACTTCCGCCACGCGCGGGCTGTCCGAAGTAAGGAGCAAATCGACCTCGCCGCCGACCCCCTCCGGGACTCATTATCGAGGTAGACATCACCCGATCTTCTCTGGATGGCTTCGTCACCTTCGCAGCAATCGGGGTCGAGGAGATCTGGCGATACGATGGGCAGCGCATCCGCTTTCACGCGCTCGAGGACGGAGTCTATCGCGAGATCGCGGAGAGCCTGGTGCTGAAGCCGATGACCTCCGCCCAAGCAACCACCTTCGTAAAAGCGAGAATCGGGCCTTCGCTCGACTTGGCTTTACTCGTAGCGCAGAGCGACTACCGGATCGAGACGCGCGGCCTTGTTGGCCGGCCAGATGCCGAAGAAAAGCCCGACCCCGACCGACATCAGGATGCCCGCCGCCGCTGCCCACATCGGCACGCTCGCCGGAATCGAGGTGAATACCAGTCGGCTGATGACGGCGATCATCCAGCCGAATGCAATGCCCGCCAGGCCTCCGAGGCCGGTCAGCGAAGCCGCCTCGATCAGGAACTGCATCAGAATGTCGGCTTTGCGCGCGCCGAGCGCTTTGCGAATTCCGATTTCGTAGGTTCGCTCGGTGACCGAGACCAGCATGATGTTCATCACCCCGATGCCACCCACCAGCAGCCCGATGGAACTGAGCACCGCCATTACCAGAAAGGTGATGGCCGTAATCTGGCGGAAGTCCGAGACCATCTGGTCGGCGGTGGAAAGCGCAAAGTTGTCCGGCTTATCGTAGGGCACGCGGCGATCGACCCGCAGCACCGTCCGCACCTCGTCTACCGCCTGGGGCAACCGGCCTTCGACAGCCGTCACCACGATGGCGTTCTCGCGGGCGTTCGGAAACATCTTCTGCATCATCCCGTAGGGCAGAAGGACGCGGTTGTCAGTATCGCCGAAGAACGACGCCGCCGGGCGCAGCATCGTGCCGATTACGGTGAACTCGTGGCCCTCCACAGTGATAGGCTTGCCAATCGGATCGACGTTGGCATACAGCCCCTTTTCCAGGTCCTGCCCGATCACGGCCACCGGCAGGCGCCGGCGGCTCTCTTCGTCGGTAAAGAAGCGCCCGACATGCAGATCCACCTGCCCGCCCCGGGCATAGGCCTCTTCCACGCCGATCAGGTTGACATCGTACATGTCGTTACCGTGGTAATGGACGTTGATCGGCCCGCTGTTTGGAAACAGCATCGTCGAGACATCCTGCACCGACTTACACCGCTCCCGGATCTCGATCGCGTTCAGATAGGTAAGGTCCTTGCGCGTCCGTTCTTCGGGTGTCAGCTGTTTAGTCCGGGGCCCCACCGGGAACTTGAAGACGATGATGGAATTGGGGCCGAAGCTCCGCAAAACGGCCGCGATGGAAGCGTCAAACCCGGTCAGGATGGCGCTGACCCCGATGATGGTACCGGTCCCGATGATTACTCCAAGCACCGTGAGAAACGCGCGCATCTTGTGCGTACGGATGGTCTGAAGCGCCAGCAGGAGTCCATTCAAGAAAGCAAGCCTGGTCATGTTGTTATTTATCGGCTCGCAACGCCTCAATCGGGTCCAGGCGCGAGGCCCGCCGCGCGGGGTAGATGCCGAAGAAGAGGCCGACCGTGGCCGAGAGCCCGACGCCGACCAGCACCGACGACCAGGGCAGGGCCATGGGCACCGAGGTCAGGTTCCGCACCACCACGGCAACGGTCCACGCCAGGCCGACGCCGGCCAGGCCTCCGGAGCCCGACAGGACCGAGGACTCCACCAGGAACTGCTTCAGGATATCGGCCTTCCTCGCTCCCAGGGACTTGCGTATGCCGATCTCATGCGTGCGCTCCGTCACCACGGCGAGCATGATGTTCATGATCACGATGCCGCCCACGACCATGAATACCGAAACGATCCCCACCGCCATGGCCGCAATCGTGGAAGTGAGGCGTTCCCAGAGGCTGACGATGGTCTCCGAGGCGAAGATGCTGAAGTTGTCGTCCTGCCCGGGGCCGAGGTGGCGATACGATCGCAGCAGTACGCGGACTTCGTCTTGCGCCTCCGACAGGTGGGCCTGATCGATGGCCTTGGCGATCATGCGGATTCCGTTACGGCTTCCATAAGTCTTGAAATAGCTCTCGATCGGCAGCATCACGAAGCTGTCCTGCGAATTACCGAATACGCTTCCCAATGCCTTCGCCACCCCCACCACTTCGTATGGGATGCCTTCGACGGCAATCACCCTGCCGATCGGGTCCTTGTCCTCGAAAAATCGCGTTCGGATGTCGCTCCCGATAAAAGCAACGGGCGCGTGGCGGCGCACCTCCTCGTAGGTAATGCCGCGGCCCTCATCCACCTGAATATTGTTGATCGAAGGAATGTTCTCGGTGACGCCCTCCAGGTCGACGTCTTCCATCGATTCGCCTTTGTAGGAGATTCGCGCCCGGCGGGAGGCCATCATCCCGAGGTCCTTCACCAGGGCCGCCTGATTGCGAATGAAATCGTACTCATCCGGACGAATCTGGGGGTTGCGTTTGTCCATCTCGAAGAACTTCTTGGGATCCCAGGGCCCGAACCAGGCCATGCGCACCACCCGGAAACCATCGGATCCCATGTTGGAAACCTTCTCGGCAATATAAAGGTCCATTCCGTGGATCAGCGCGGTGACGGCGATCAGGGTGGTGGTAGCCAGGATGATCCCGAGCAGCGTCAGGAAGCTGCGGAGTTTATTCTTGCGCAGGGAGTCCAGGGCTATCCGCGTGGCCTCCCAGAAAGAAGCGCTCAGACGGAACTCCGCAATTCGAGACACGGGCATCTTCGGTATGGTGACGCATAGGAAGAGACGAAGTTAGCTCGCCAATAGTTCCCAATCCGGCCACGATATACTGCCTTTCATGACAATCCCGGAAACGTGCCTCATGGTGGCGGCCGCCTGCTGGATCGCCTTGCCTTCCGCGAGCGCGGCGAAACGCGGCATCACGGCGGAAGACTACTTCGCCTTCCAGTCCGTCAGCGACGCTCATATTTCGCCCGACGGAAAAGAGGTTGCTTACGTCGTCACCACGATCGACCAGAAGCGCAATCGGCGCGATTCATCGATCTGGATGGTGAGCATCGACGGCCAGTCCGCCTCGCGCCGCCTCACCGCCGAGGGCGTGAACTCTACATCGCCGCGCTGGAGTCCCGATGGCACGCGGCTGGCGTTCGTGTCGAATCGCGCCGCGGGCGAACCCGGCGCAGACGAGCCGTCACGGCCGCAGATTTACATCCTGCGGACGGATGGCGGAGAGGCGCAGGCGCTGACGCATCTGAAGAGCGGGGTGAATGGATTCCAGTGGTCGCCCGACGGGAAGCGGCTGGTCGCCTTGAGCCGCACGGGTCCTGGCGACGACGTGGCGGCATCGGCGCGCAAGAGCGATGTGCGCCACTACACCCACATCTCCTACAAGTTCAATGACACGGGATGGTTCGACGACAGGCGCAGCCACCTATGGGTGATCGACGCCTCGACGGGAGCGGCCCGGCAATTGACCACGGGCGACGATTGGAACGATGCCGACCCGCAGTGGTCGCCGGACTCGACGCGCATCGCCTTCGTCTCCGACCGCACGGGCAAGGAGTACGATGACGGCCACAACAAGGACGTGTGGGTGATCGCGGCGGAAGGCGGACCCCTCACGCGCATCTCCGATCACGATTTCGACGACACGCAGCCACGCTGGTCTCCGGACGGCAAACAGATCGCATTCGCTGGACAGACCGCGCGCCGGCAATTCCCCAAACTGTACGTTGCGTCGGCATCAGGCGGGAAGTCAACGCTGGTGGCCGAGGACCTCGATCTGATTCCCACCGGCCTCCATTGGGGGCCGGGTGCCAGGGAACTGCGCTTCGAAACGGGAGTCAGAGGCGAGAACCACGTCTTCCGCGTGGACCTCGGCACGCAAAAGGTCGCGCCAGTGACTGCCGGAGAACGCGCGGTGCGCGGGTTCGACGTCAATGCAAAGGCCGGGGTGATGACTTACCTCGCCAACGATTTTCAGCACCTTGACGACCTCTACGCTTCGGCCCTGGATGGCTCGGGCGAACGCCGGCTGACGCATCTGAATGCGGCACTGTGGTCCGAACTGGAACCCGCGGCGGTGGAGCGGCTGACGTACCAGAGCACGGATGGCTGGAACATTGACGGCTTTCTGGTGAAGCCGGTGGGCTGGCAGCCGGGTAAAAAATATCCGATGATCCTCAGCATTCACGGGGGTCCTGCCGGACAATACGGGGTGGACTGGTTTCACGAGTTTCAGGTTTACGCCGCCAAAGGATGGGCGGTCTTTTTCTGTAATCCGCGCGGATCGACCGGTTATGGCCAAAAGTTCGAGCGGGGCATCGTGAACAACTGGGGCGGCATGGATTACCAGGACGTGATGGCGGGCGTAGATGCCGCGCTGAAGCAGAATCCGTGGATCGATGCCGACAAACTCGGGGTCACCGGCGGCAGCTACGGGGGGTTCATGACCAACTGGATTTTAGGGCACACCACGCGCTTCAAGGCGGCGGTGACGCTGCGCAGCATTTCCAATTTCATCAGCGATGATGGCACGCGCGACGGGGCCTATGGCCATGAAGACGACTTCAAGGGATTTCTGTTCGACGACTTCGAACAGTATTGGAGCGCCTCGCCGCTGAAGTACGCCAGGAATGTGAAGACGCCGACCCTGATTCTGCATTCGGACAATGACTATCGGGTTCCCCTGGAGCAGGGCGAGCAGTGGTTCCGCGCCCTGCGGCATTACGGAGTGAATGCCGAGTTCGTGATTTTCCCGCGTGAGAATCACAACCTGACGCGTACGGGCGAGCCGAAGCACCTGGTGGAGAGCCTGAACTGGCAGTGCTACTGGTTCGACCGGTTCCTGAACGGGAACGTCAATGCCAAGGCCCCCGATGGGCTCTAGGAAGGCAGACGTGGCGCGGGAGCATAATGGAAACACTATGAGCCACACCTGGGTGTCTGTGGTCCTCGCGTTTTCGGCCTTCGCGGCGGATGATGCGCGGGATGTGGTCGTGGCGACCCGGCGCGCGGGACGCGTGGAGATTTTCGATGCCGGCACTTTGCAGCCGCTGGGCACGATCGGGGTAGAGCCCCTGGCAGAAAGCATCCAGCCCAGCCCGGATGGACGGACCCTCTTCATTGCCCAGGCGATGCGCAGCATCCCGAATAGCTGCTGCGGATTGTTCGCGCTCAACCTGGAGACTCGCGAGATGTGCTTTCTCCGCGAGCCCGCCATGAGGAGCACACCATCGCCCGACGGGCGGAAGCTGTTCTTCCAGCGCGGGAATGTCGGCATCGAAGTACAGGATGCCAGGACTTTCAAACGCCTCTCAACGATCCAGGCGCCGGGAGTATACGCTCTGAAACCTTCACCGGACGGCCGGTGGTTGTTGGGGATCACCAACTGGAAGAGCCCGGCAGTGGACATCTTTGATCTCACTACGAACGCGATGACGCGGCATATCGAGATCCCGCAGCTTTCCTCGAGCGGGGGCTGGGTGGGCGACCGTTTCCTGCTGTATGGATTCGATGGCCACGAGGGATCGCTCTGGACGCTGACGCCGTCGAGCACCTCGCTTGGCGAAGCTGTGAAGGTCGGGGCGTTTCCCGCTCTCCCACAAAACTGCCAACCTTATGGGGCGAACCTGGCGGTGAGCGGCGGCCACTCGTTTCTTTACGAACTGTTCGGCGGCAAAGGCGACTCGGGGGACAATTGCGGCGGCAGGATACCGGGCGGCGTTTTCGAGATTGACGCCTCCACAGGTGCGATGCTCACACACCTGCTCCCCGGGATGAATTTCGGCCGTCTTGCCGTGAGTGGGGATGGGGAGCATCTCTACGGCATCGTTATTTCGCAAGGCTGGACCGGAGTGCGCCTGGTGGATGTAGAGCGCAAGTCCGGGGAGGTCATCGCCGAGCGGAGCCTGGAGGATGACGTCTGGAATATCGCTCTGGCGCGGATTCCGTCCAGCCTGGTGCCCAGCGGGTACTCCACTCCCGCGGCCTGTTCGAAGACTTTACCATGATTCGTACACTCCTCTTCCTGGCTTCCCTGCCCTTGCTGGCGCAGCCCGCGCCGGATTTCCACGCCATCGAGCAGTCGGCGCGCGAGGAACTCAATCGGTTGAAGGTGCCTGGGGCGTCGATCGCGATCGTCCGCGGCGACCGGGTCACTTTCGAGAAGGGATTCGGCACCGCCAACATCGAGACGGGCGAGCCGGTGCGTCCGGAGATGCTGTTCCGGCTCGGCTCGACCACGAAGATGCTCACGGCCAGCGCGCTGGTTGGGTTGGCGGTCGAGGGCAAGCTCGATCTGAACGCACCCGTCGGGAAATACATCACGGGTCTGCCGCCCAAGCTCTCGCAGGTCACCGCCAACCAGTTGCTCAGCCATACCGCGGGCATACACGACGAGGCGCCGATGTACGGGTCGCACGATGACTCGGCCCTCGGCAACGGGATCCACGCGTGGACCGACGAGTGGCTGTTCACGTCGCCGGGCAAGATCTTCTCGTATTCGAATCCGGGTTACTGGATGGCCGGATACCTGGTGGAGACGCTGGCCGGAAAGCCTTATGCCGATGCCATGGAGGAGCGCGTTTTCGGACCTTGCGATATGGCAAGGACGACGCTGCGACCCACAACTGCGATGACGTGGCCGCTGGCCCAGGGCCATCACGAATCGGGCGGCAGGATGACGGTGGCGCGGCCGGCGGCTGACAACGCGGCGTCGTGGCCGGCGGGGTCGGTATTCTCGCGGACCGCGGACCTTGCGCAGTTCGTGATCGCGTTTCTGAACGACGGAGCAATCGCCGGCAAACGTGTGGTGAATCCCAAGGTCTTCGCGATCCTTTCCACACCCCACTCGCGGATTCCGGATTCGGACGCCTCGTATGGGTATGGGCTGGAGATTCGGGATCTTCGGGGCGTGCATATCGTGGAACACAGCGGCTCGCGGATGGGCTACGGTTCGCACATCCGCATGGCGCCCGAGCAGCGTGTCGGCATCATCGTGCTGACGAACCGTACGGGCGCCGAACTTCCGGTGACGATGGAGAAGGCCTCCGAATTGATGCTGCCGCTGCAGGCGAAAGCGGAGCCGTCGTCCAAGCCCGTGTTGACTGTTTCGTCGGAGGACATCCGGCGGAACGTAGGA
>Ga0335077_10004529_pt1 | contig 16969 bp, 14 predicted proteins | sample Lox_Sample_31_FD_207151 | JGI IMG/M metagenome (GOLD analysis project Ga0335077, IMG submission 207151) | Soil microbial communities from Loxahatchee National Wildlife Refuge, Florida, United States - Lox_Sample_3.1 | ecosystem: Environmental > Terrestrial > Soil > Wetlands | place: USA...
TTTCCTGGCGAGCTGCCGCTGCTGAACGGCGAAGATCGCGGTGGGCCGAGGTTCGTGCGCACGGAGGTCGAAGACTGGGTGTTCACCTCCGACTACGCGGGGCGAACGCTGCGCGAGCACTTCAAGCTGCTCTCGCTGGATGGCTGCGGGCTCGCCAACCGGCCGGCGGCGGTCGGTGCGGCGGGGGCCATCCTGCATTACCTGCGAGAGACGCAACGGGCCGCTCTGGACCATCTCGACCGGCCGGCCTACTACGACCGCGCCGACTCGATGGTGCTGGACGCGGTGACGGTGCGCAACCTGGAGCTGGTGGAGCCTCTGTTCGCGGCCGATGCAGGCGCGCAGACGCAGCCGACGATGCTCGGCGTGCTCGATCAAGCCCTGACCGGTATGGGCGGGCGTCTGCTGCGGCAGCGTCTGCTGCGGCCCTCGCTGGACTCGGCCGAGATCGAGCAGCGGCTGGACGCAGTGGGCGAACTGCTGCAGCAGACCATCTTGCGGGCGGAGCTCAGGAAGCAGCTCGCCGGGATTCTCGATATCGAGCGACTGCTGGCAAAGGTCACGCTGGGCACCGCCGGTCCGCGAGACCTGCTGGCCCTGGGCCGCTCGATCGAGAAGATTCCGGCGCTGAGGCGGTGCTTCGACACGCAGCAGGCGGCGCGGCTGCGCAGGATTCACGGCGGGCTGGATGAGCTGTCCGATGTGGCCGGCCTGATTCTGGAAGCGATTGCCGATGAGCCGCCGATGAACATCGCCGACGGCGGCACGATCCGCGCCGGGCACAGCGCGGACTTGGACGAACTGCGCGATTTGAGCCTCAACGGGAGACAATACATCGCGCAGATTGAGGCGCGAGAGCGCCAGCGGACAGGGATTCAATCGCTCAAGGTGCGCTTCAACAACGTCTTCGGCTACTACATCGAGATCACGCGCACCAACCTGCACCTCGCCCCGGCGGACTACGAGCGCAAACAGACGCTGGCCAACGCGGAGCGATTCACCACACCCGAACTGAAGGATTACGAGCGCAAGGTGCTCGACGCTGAAGAGAAGATTCTCACGCTGGAAAAGGAGCTGTTCGCCGAGGTGCGGCGGCGGACAGCGGCCGAGGCTCAGCGGATCCGGACGGTGGCGGCTGCCGTCGCGGAGCTGGATGTGACCGCCGGGCTGGCGCAGGTGGCGGCCGAGAATCGTTATCAAAGGCCGTCTTTTTCCGGCACGGGCGAGATGCGAATCCTCGCCGGGCGCCATCCCGTGATCGAGCGGCTGGCCGGCCAGGAGGCGGGCCGGTTCATCCCCAACGACCTGTACCTCAACGATTCGACCGACCTGATCGCGATCATCACCGGTCCGAACATGGGAGGCAAGAGCACCTATCTGCGCCAGGCGGCGCTGATCGCGATCATGGCCCAGATGGGTTCGTTCGTGCCGGCGGAATCGGCGAGCCTGCCGGTCATCGACCGCATCTTCACGCGCATCGGGGCCAGCGACAACCTTTCCCGCGGGCGGTCCACCTTCATGGTGGAGATGACGGAGACCGCGGTGATCCTGAACACGGCGACTGCGCGGAGCTTCATCGTGCTCGACGAAATCGGACGCGGCACCGCGACGTATGACGGGCTCGCCCTCGCCTGGGCGGTGGTGGAACACATCCACACCAGGACGCGGGCCAAAACGCTGTTCGCCACGCATTACCACGAACTGACCGAGCTGGCGGAGCAGCTTACCGGGGTGCGGAACCTGATGGTGAGCGTGAAGGAGGCCGGCGATCACATTATCTTTCTGCGGAAAGTCGAGCCGGGAAGGGCGGACCGCAGTTATGGGATCGAGGTGGCACGCTTGGCCGGACTGCCGCTGAGCGTGATCGAGCGGGCGCGCGACGTGCTCAAGCTCCATGAGCGCACGGAACACGTGGCGGCGGAGGAGCTGGCGAAGACCGATGAGCAAGGCCCGATGCAGATCCAGCTCTTCGAGCCGGTAGGGTACGGGATTGCGGAGCGAATCCGCGGGCTGAACCTGGACGAGCTGAGGCCCATCGAGGCCCTGCAGTTGCTAAGCGAATTGCAGAAGGAGCTGAAGCGTTAGGTGCGCGTCGCCGGAATCATGAGCGGCACGTCGCTGGACGGGATCGACGTCGCTATCGTCGATATCCGCGGGCGGCGCGTGGAGACCATCGGATTCACCGGGACCCCGTATCCGGCCTCCGTGCGGGAGGCGATTCTGTCGGTGTCCAACACCGATACCCATACGGCCGCCATTTCGCGGTTGCACTATCGGCTTGCCGAGTTATACGCGAAGGCCGCATTGCGCGCGGTGCGACGGTTTGGGGCGGTGGAGCTAATCGGGTGTCATGGCCAGACGATCTACCACGAGGGCCGGTCCAACACGATGCAGATCGGCGAGCCGGCGGTGCTGGCGGAGCGCACGGGCGTGCCGGTCGTCTCGAATTTCCGCGCGCGCGACATCGCCGCCGGCGGGCAGGGAGCGCCGCTGGTGCCCTACGTCGATTACCTGCTCTTCCGGCACCCGACGCGGTCGCGCGTGGCGCTCAACATCGGCGGTATCGCGAACATCACGGTGCTTCCGGCAGGGTGTGCGCCCGATGAGGTGATCGCCTTCGACACCGGCCCGGGCAACATGGTAATCGACGGCTTGGCGCGCGAAGCGGGGCTTCCCTGCGACCGCGGCGGAAGGCTGGCCGCATCGGGGCAGGTCAACCGGAAGTTGCTGGACGAATTGCTGAGCGATCCTTATTACCGGCAGAAGCCGCCGAAGAGCGCCGGGCGGGAGCAGTACGGCGCGGAATTTGTCAGCCGCCTGAAGGCAACCGGCGTTCCCCTCGTGGATCTCCTCGCGACGGCCACTGTGCTGACCGCCGCCACCATCGCCATGGCGGTCGGCCGCACCGGCGAGTTGATCGTGTCGGGAGGCGGCGTGCACAATCCACAACTCATGGCGCATCTGGCGGCCTTTCTGCCGGAAGTCGCGATCTCCGCTTCAACGGATCATGGAATCGATGCCGACGCAAAGGAGGCGATTGCATTCGCCGTCCTGGCACACGAGACGTGGCGACGCAAGACGTCGAATCTCCCCTCCGCGACAGGCGCGCGTCGCCAGGTGATTTTGGGTTCGATCACACCGCGCTGAAACTCAACGGTAGACGGGCTGCGCTGCGGCCGGCGGCGCTACTTCCACGGGTTCTCCAACGCGCATGGATCTCCAATCGTAGGAGAATTCCTTTCCGCAGTCGAGACAGACGACATACATGTGGGCATGGGGCGTTGTCTGAAAAGCGTGGGCGCCGGGCAGTTTGCGCCCGCGAGTCATCGGGAACGTCGTCCTCCGGTGGGTACACCCGAATAAGGTGTCAAACAGCGTCTGAAGCATCGCGAGTCTCCTACAAATGTTAGATACAGTCCGGGCCGGCTTAGTTTCATTACTCTTGTAATCTCTTGTATCGATTAGGACAAAGAGGCTGCAATGGAGCGCGCGATGGCGTCGCCGTGAAAGCGGCCATTCTCGATAAAGATCTCGTTAGTGTGCATGCCCGCCACGATTACTCCCGCCAGGTAGATCCCGGAGCGTTGACTTTCAAAGGTTTCGGGATCGGTGCGCGGCCGCAATGTCTCAGGTTCGAGCGTGATCCCGGCGGAATTAAGAAACTCGAGATCGGGGCGGTAGCCGATCAGCGCAAAGACGAAGTCGTTTTTCAACGAGATTTCGCCCGTTGGCGTGTGTACGCGGATCGAAGCCGCTTCAATGGCAGTTACCCAGGAATTGAAATACGCACGAACCTCGCCGGTCTTGATGCGGTTCTCGATGTTAGGCCGGATCCAGTACTTCACCCGATCGGAGATACCGGATCCGCGATGAATCAAGGTTACACGCGCACCGGTCCAATGTAACTCCAGGGCGGCGATCGCAGCAGAGTTCTTGGCTCCGATTACCGCAACGTCGTGGTTGTAGTACGGGTGAGGCTCCTTGTAATAATGCAGGACTTTATCGAGATCTTCTCCCGGAACGCCTAGCCTGTTCGGTACGTCATAGTACCCGCTCGCGATCACGATCTTACGCACGCCGTAAGTGCGGTTGCAGCCCAGGCGATCAGTGGTGAACACCTGAAAGGCGTTGTTTTCTCCCTCAATGCGCTCCACGCGTTCGTACTGATGAATATTTAGACGGTAGTGCTCGGCCACGCGGCGGTAATATTTCAGAGCCTCGGTGCGATTCGGCTTCTCGTTGAGGCTGGTCATCGGGATATTGCCGATTTCCAGCAACTCCGGAGTGGTGAAGAAAGTCATGTGGGTCGGGTAGTGATAGATCGAGTTCACTACGCACCCTTTTTCGATCAGGACTGTCTTTACACCGCGCTTCTCGAGCTCGATTCCGCAGGACAGACCGGTCGGCCCGGCGCCGATTACCAGGGCGTCGAACGTCTCACTCACAATTTGCTCTCGACTTCCTTGTAAACGGCGTCGAGGGCGGCATCCAGTCCGGAAGGATCTTTTCCGCCGGCCTCGGCCATATCGGGGCGCCCGCCGCCTTTTCCGCCGACCGCCTGCGCGACCGCTCCGGCGAGTTTCCCCGCATGCACCTTGGCAGTCAGGTCCTTCGTTACCGCGGCCACGATAGAGACATTGGCGTTCTCCACCGAGGCCAATACGACCACGGCGGACTGCCACTTGTTACGCAGCGAATCGGCCAGCGCGCGCATCTGGGCGCGGTCGAGCCCTTCGACGCGCGAGGCCAGCACGCGGGCGCCGTTCACCGGCCGCGCCTGGGATTCGAGCGATCCGGCGGCGGAATGGGCAAGCTTGCTCTTCAACTGCTCGATCTGCTTTTCGAGCGCACGCTGGTGAGTGATCAGTTTTTCGACATGATCGATCAGCTCCGGCTCTCCGGCCTTCACGATGTCGGCGACGCGGCGCAGCGAGTCAGTCGATTCCTGGTACTGGCGCAGCGCTCCTTCGCCGGTCACCGCTTCGACGCGGCGGACGCCGGCGGAAATGCTGCCCTCGTACACCACCTTGCACACCCCGATATCGCCCGTGCGGCGGACGTGGGTGCCGCCGCACAGCTCGCGGCTGAAACCGGGGACCGTCACGACGCGCACCTGCTCGCCGTATTTTTCGCCGAACAGGGCCATGGCGCCGGTAGCGATGGCCTGGTCGAGAGGCAGGATGTCGGTGGTCACCTCGATATTCCTGAGGATCTCGGCGTTCATCAGCCGCTCGACCTCTTCGATTTCGGCGCGGTCCATGGCGGCGTAGTGAGTAAAGTCGAAGCGGAGGCGGCCCGGATCCACCACGCTGCCGGCCTGCTTGACGTGGGTGCCCAGCACCTGGCGCAGCGCGGCGTGCAGCAGGTGCGTCGCGGTGTGGTTGCGGCGGGTGGCGTCGCGAAGCGGCGCCGCCACTTCGGCGCGCAGGATATCGCCCGTGGCGATCGCCGCATGGGCGACGATGCGGTGCACGGTCAGGCCGGGCACACCGGGGAAGGCGGTCTCGACATCGGCGACCTTGTCGCCGGCGGCGTTGTAAAGCACCCCGTGGTCGCCGACCTGGCCGCCGGCTTCCGCGTAAAAAGGCGTCCGGTCGAACACCAGCTCCGCCTTCGTGCCGCCGGGTACCCGGTCCACCAGCTCGCGATCGACAATCAGGCCGATGACCCGCGATTCCGCTTCGAGATCGGTATACCCGAGAAACCTGGTGCGGCCCTGCTCGAGCAGCTTCTGGTACGCGGGGACGAGCGCGGCCTTTTCGGCCCCCTTCCAGCTCGCGCGGGCGCGCTCGCGCTGCTGCTCCATTTCGGAGTCGAAGCCGCCGCGGTCGATAACCAGGCCGTGCTCGCGCGCCATATCCTCCTGCTCGTCGAGGGCAAGGCCGTATGTGTCGTAGAGCTTGAACGAGATCGCGCCCGGAATGGTGCCGCCCTGAACGGTTTTAATGGCATCGCCAAAGACTTTTTCGGCCACCAGGAATGTGGTGGCGTAGCGGTGCTCTTCGTCCTTCACCACGCGCGCCACGCGCTGGATGCTTTCGATCATCTCGGGATAGGCAGGCTTCATCCACTCGGCGACGAAGCCGGTGAGCTGGTACAGGAACGGGTCGCTGACGCCGATCATGCGCACGTTTCGCATGGCGCGGCGCATGATCTTGCGCAGCACGTACCCGCGGCCTTCGTTGGAAGGCAGCACGCCATCGTGCACCAGGAACGCGCTGGCGCGGGCGTGATCGGCCGCGATCCGCAGCGCGGTGTCCACGCGGGGATCTGTGCCGGGCGTCACGCCGAAGCGGTCGGCGGCGAACTCGATGATCGGGCGGATCAGGTCGGTATCGTAATTCGAGATCTTGCCCTGGAGAACCGCGGCCGTGCGCTCCAGGCCCATGCCGGTATCGATCGACGGACGCGGAAGCGGCGTGAGCTTACCGCTCGCATCGCGGTCGAACTGCATGAACACCAGGTTCCAGATCTCCACGTAGCGGCCGCCGCAATCGCTGGGAAAAACTTCTCCCTCACAGCCGGGCTCGGAGGCTTCGGGACCGAGGTCGTAGTGGATTTCGGAGCAGGGGCCGCAGGGGCCGGTATCGCCCATCTGCCAGAAGTTGTCCTTCTCGTCGAGGCGGAAGATGCGGCTCTTCGGCACGCCGGCGACCTTCTGCCAGAGTTCCTCGGCTTCATCGTCTTCGCGGAACACGGTGACGTAGAGCCTGTCTTTGGAGAGGCCGTATTCCTTGGTGACGAGGTCCCAGGCGAACTCGATCGCTTCCGCTTTGAAGTAATCGCCGAAGGAGAAGTTGCCGAGCATTTCGAAAAACGTATGATGGCGGCGCGTATATCCGACATTTTCCAGGTCGTTGTGCTTGCCGCCGGCACGCACGCATTTCTGAGAAGTGGTGGCCCGGGAGTAGTCGCGTTTTTCCAGGCCAAGGAAGACGTCCTTGAACTGGTTCATGCCGGCGTTGGTAAAGAGCAGCGTAGGATCGTTCGCGGGGACGAGCGAAGAGCTGCGGACAATACGATGTCCGCGGGCGGCAAAGAAATCGAGAAAGCGCTGTCTGGTTTCGTGGCCTGTCACGGGGATCCTCGGCTGGAGAGTGGACTAAATTCAATTGTAGCGGAGCCGGGGCGCTACCATAAGACTGTGGCAGCTCTCACGTTCTCCGAAGCGCGCCGGATGGTGCTGGCGATGGTGCGCCAATTGCGGCGCGCGCCGGGCGTGGAGACGGTAGCGCTTGGCGAGGCGGCAGGCCGCGTGTTGGCGGAGGACGTGGCGGCCGACCGCGATGTGCCGGCGCTGGCGCGCTCGGTGCGTGACGGGTTCGCCATCCGCGCCGCGGACGTGCCCGGCCGGCTCTCCATAATCGGGGAAGTGCGCGCCGGAGACCGGTTCACGGGCGCGCTGCAAGCCGGGCAGGCCGTGGAGATCATGACCGGCGCTCCCATGCCCGCAGGCGCGGACGCGGTCGTCATGGTAGAGCACACAAAGCGGGAAGACGGCCTGGTGATTATAGAAGCGGCCGCCGAGCGCGAGCAGTATATCAATCCCCGCGGTTGCGAGGCGGCGGCCGGCGAGACGGTCCTGCGAAAGGGCAGGCGGCTCGACTACACCGGCGTCGCCATGCTGGCGGCGTTCGGGCGCGGAAGCGTGGCCGTGTGCCGCAAGCCGTATGTTGCCGTCGTCCCGACCGGCGACGAAATCGTGGAAGTGGACCAGCAGCCGGCCGACTTTCAGATACGCAATTCCAACGCGTGGTCGCTGGCGGCGCAGGTGGCGCGCGCCGGCGGCATGCCCGGAGTGCTCGGAATTGCCCGCGACACCGCAGCCCACACGCGGGAAATGATCGAGCGCGGGCTGCGCGCGGACCTGCTGCTGCTTTCGGGCGGCGTTTCGGCGGGCAAGTATGACGTGGTCGAACCGGTGCTGGCGGAGTGCGGCGCAGAGTTTTTCTTCGACCGCGTGCTCATCCAGCCTGGCCAGCCGCTGGTCTTTGGGCTGGCGCGCGGAACGTTTTTCTTCGGGCTGCCGGGAAATCCCTCCTCGACTATGGTCACGTTCGAGGTCTTCGCGCGGGCGGCGCTGGAGCTGATCGGCGGCCAGGAAGAGACGCCGCTGCCGATGCCCCTGGCGCGGCTCACCCGCGACTTCCGGCACCGTCCCGGCTTAACCCGTTTCCTGCCGGCGCGGCTCAGCGAGGCCGGCGACGAGGTGACTCCACTGGAGTGGCATGGATCGGGCGATGTGCCGGCGCTCACGAGGGCCAACGCCTACCTTGTGGCCGAACCCGACCGTCCGGAGTACGCGCGGGGAGAACTGATCCGGGTGCTGCTGAAATGAAGAGACTCTCGCACTACGATTCCGCGGGCAGCCCCCGCATGGTGGACGTCTCCGGGAAGGCGCAGACCCGGCGCACGGCTCGCGCGCACGCGTTCGTGCGGATCGGGAAACGCGTGCTGAAGGAGCTGCCCGCCAACCCGAAGGGCAACCCGCTGGAGATCGCGCGCATCGCCGGCATCGCCGCTGCGAAGCGCACCAGCGAGCTGATTCCGCTATGCCATCCGCTCATGCTGACGCACGCCGACGTGGAGGCAACAGTGGAAAAAAATGGAGTGCGGATCGTCTCCAGTGCATCCACCACGGGGCAGACCGGCGTGGAGATGGAGGCCCTGACCGCCGCCGCCGCCGCCGCGCTGACCGTCTACGACATGACCAAAGCGCTGGACAAGGCGATCGAGATACAGGATTTGTATCTGCTCGAAAAGACCGGCGGAAAGAGCGGAAAATTCCGCCGCGGGAAGAAATCATGATCGAAGCCGCGGTTCTTACCATCAGCGACAGCGTCAGCGCCGGAACACGCGAAGACCTCTCCGGCCCCGCGGTGCGTGACAGATTGGAACAGCTGGGCTGGCATGTCTCAGTATCCGAGGTGCTGCCGGATGTCGCAGTCGAGATCACGCGCAAGCTGGCCGCGCTCGCGGATGGAGGAAAGGTATCGGCAATCTTTACCACGGGCGGCACCGGGGTGGCGCCGAGAGACGTCACCCCGGAGGCCACCCGGGCCGTGCTGCATCGCGAAATCCCAGGATTTGCGGAACTGATGCGGGCGCGCGGCCGGGAATCCACGCCCCTGGCAGTCCTGTCGCGCGCAGTCGCGGGAACGCGCGGCAAAGTGCTCATCGTAAATCTGCCCGGCTCGCCTAAGGGTGCCGTGCAATCCCTGGATGCTATCGTGGAGTTGGTGCCTCACGTGCTCGAATTGCTGCGAGGGCGGACCGAACACGCGTGAACAGGAGAAGTATGCGACGACTGCCAACCGTCATTCTCACCTGCGGCCTGCTCGCCGCACAACAGCAGCCAACGACACCGCAAGGCAAACCGCCGGAGCCCGGACAGCCGCCCGTAACCATCAGGACCACCGTCATCCATGTAACCGCGCCGGTGCTGGTGTTCGACCGCGGCGGCGATTACGTCAGCGGCTTGCAGCCGTTTCAGTTCCACCTCTACGACAACGGCAAGGAGCAGAACATCAATGTGGACGTCAGCTACACACCGATTTCCTTGGTGATCTGCCTCCAGGCCAATGCCCACGTGGAGAGTATTCTGCCGCAGGTGCGGAAAATCGGAAACCTGATTTCGCCGCTGCTGATCGGCGAACAGGGAGAGGCCGCGCTGATCGCCTACGATTCGCGCATCCGGACACTGCAGGATTTTACGTCCGACAGCGACAAGATTACCAAGGCGGTGAGCAACCTGTACGCGGGTAGCAACTCCAACCGCATGATCGACGCGGTGGTGGAAGCTACCCGGCTGCTCTCGCACCGGCCGGAAAATCGCCGGCGGATCATCCTGCTGATCGGGGAGACGCGCGATCTGTCGAGCGAGAACCGCCTGCGCGAGGCCCTGATCAACCTGCAACTGACGAATATCCTGTTTTACTCGGTGGATATGTCGCGGCTGTTCTCCACTCTGACCGCGAAACCCGATCCGGGACGGCAGAATAACCTGCCGCCTGCCATGAGCCCGGCAGTCGGGTTGAACATGCCGGCTACGCCGACCACGGTGCAGCAGGCCACCGGATTCGGCAATGCCGGACGCGCGGAATTCATCCCCCTGATGGTGGAGTTGTTCAAGGACGTGAAGGCGGTCTTCAAAGATAACCCGGTGGAAGCCTTCACCAAGGGAACAGGCGGAACCGAGCTGAGCTTCTACCGCCAGCGTGGTCTCGAGGAGGCCGTGCAGCGCATCGGCGCGGAGCTGCACAGCCAGTATTTCGTGAGCTACAGCCCGAACAACTCCGATGAGGGCGGCTTCCACGAAATTACTGTGACGGTAGCCAGTCCCGACGTGAAAAAAGTGCAGACGCGGCCCGGGTATTGGCTGAGCAACAAATAACGGACGCGCCTTACCGCTTCGCCACCTGCAAGTTGTTGGTCACTTTGAAGACGCCGGTCACCGTGTTGGCGCGCACGCCGGCCTGGTCTTTATCCGCTTGCGTATCCACGACACCCTCCAGCGTCACGTTGCCGTTGTCCACGATGATGTGAATCGGCGGCACCGCTTGTAGCGCATAGCGGTCCAGGCCCGGGTGGCCGTAGATGGCGTGGTATTCGGCCAGGCGGATTCGGTCGTCCATGGAAGAGAGCGGCAGCACCTGGATTTCGTTATTGACGCGCTCCACCCCCTCAATGCGTTTGACCACGTTTTGAGCATCGCTCTTGAGGGTGGGGCGGGTCACCTGGCCGAGAAGGGTCACTGCCGAGCCATCGACCTTGTAGGCCAGGTTGTCGAACACCCCGTAATAGGGCAGCATGACGAGTTCGTGCCGCACCTCCTTGACGAGACGATCTTGCGCGGCCTGGCTGCCGGGCTGGGCAATAGCAGCGGCACACACCAACAGAGTGAGCGCGGGAACACGAGCATGAGTCATTTCATCCTCCGCTGACTGTGAATGCAATCGGGAAGCCAAAACCCGCTATTCGAGGTTGACCAGGGTCGCCGGAGCAGTGCCCTTCAGCACGGAGGCGGCGTCCTCCGCGGTGAAGGACTCGACCTTGGCGGAAATGTTCATGGAGCAGAATTTCGGGCCGCACATGGAACAGAAGTGCGCGTCTTTGAAGCCTTCTTCGGGCAAAGTCTCGTCGTGCATGGACCGAGCGGTCTCGGGATCGAGCGACAGGTCGAACTGTCGGTTCCAGTCGAAGCGGTACCTGGCGCGGGACAGCTCGTCGTCTCGGTCGCGGGCGCCGGGGCGGTGGCGCGCAATATCGGCGGCATGCGCCGCGATCTTGTAGGCGATGATGCCCGCCTTGACGTCGTCGCGGTCGGGCAGGCCGAGGTGCTCCTTCGGGGTCACGTAGCAGAGCATGGACGCGCCGTGCCACCCGATCATCGCCGCGCCGATCGCGCTGGTGATGTGATCGTATCCCGGGGCGAAATCCGTGACCAGCGGGCCGAGCGTGTAGAAAGGAGCTTCCTCGCACATCTCGCGCTCCTTCACGACCTGCATCTCGATCTGGTCCATCGGGATGTGGCCGGGGCCTTCGATCATCACCTGAACGTCGTATTCCCAGGCCTTCCTGGTGAGCTCGCCGAGGGTGGCGAGCTCGGCAAACTGGGCTTCGTCGCTGGCATCGGCGAGAGAGCCCGGGCGGAGTCCGTCGCCAAGCGAGAAACTGACGTCGTGCTTCTGGAAAATCTTGCAGATATCCTCGAAGCACTCGTAGAGCATGTTCTGCTTGTGGTTCTTGACCATCCATTCCGCGAGAATCGATCCGCCGCGGCTGACGATTCCGGTGACCCGTTTCGTGGTCAGCGGAATGTGCTGCACCAGGATGCCGGCGTGGATAGTCATGTAATCGACGCCCTGCTCGGCCTGCTCTTCGATGACATCGAGCATCACCCGCGCGCTCAGATCTTCCACGCGCCGGACCCGCGTCAGGGCCTCGTAGATGGGCACGGTGCCGATGGGGACTGGCGATGCGTTGATGATGGCCTGGCGAATCCCCGGGATATCGCCGCCGGTGGAGAGGTCCATCACGGTGTCGGCGCCGTACTTGACCGACCAGGCGAGTTTCTCGAGCTCGCCCGCGGCATCGCTGGTGACCGAGGAATTGCCGATGTTGGCGTTGATCTTGCAGGTGGAGGCGACGCCGATGCACATCGGTTCGAGATTCGTGTGATGAATATTGGCGGGGATAATCATGCGCCCGCGGGCGACTTCGGAGCGGATCGTATCCGGAGCCAGCTTCTCGCGCCTGGCGACGTAGTGCATCTCCTCCGTGGTCGCGCCCTGCCGGGCGTAGTGGATCTGCGTGCGGATCTTGTCGTTTTGCCGTTTGGCTACCCAGTCTGTGCGCATGTGATGGCTCCCTGTTTCCGGCGAGGCATACCGGACGCGGCTCGGCGGACGCGAACGTCAATGAGAAGCGGCGCGCGCGCCCGCGATTCTGCTACGTGGTCCCGCTACTACTTCTTCTTCTTGGGTTTCTTGACTTCTTTCTTTGGGCTTTTGTCCTTGGCCACGTGATTGATCCTCCCTTACAAAAGGATTATAACCGCTGTGGCGGCAAAAAGACGCGCGCCGTACGAGGAATCTGCCCCGCGAGCACCCTGCCTGCCCGGCCGCTAAGACACTCGGTAGGTCCGCCCTCGCCAGCGGAACGTGTTTCCCCAGGCCGAGGACACGAGCGCCACCAGCCACACCCACGTGGCGAGCGGCACCCAGATGGCGTGAATCCAGATGTGGCGCTTGAACCAGGCTTCCTGTTCGGGCATGGCAGCCCTGGCGAGCGTGGCGCGATTCAATCCCTTCAGCATGCCCGGCGAGAGCTGCGCGAGAAGGGCCCATTCCGCCAGGCGGCCTCCCGCAATCGAGGCGGCCACCGAAGCCGCCATTCCGGCACAGTAGATGACATGCGCGATGAGCGCCGGCCACCAGAGGCGGGGAGCGTAGATCCGCGTGATCAAAAGCTGGCGGCGGATCCAGGGAAAGAAACGGGACGCGCTGGTGTGGTCGAAGCACGGAGTGAGCGCGCCTGGAACGTATACGATTTGGAGGCCGGCGGCGCGCACGGCCTGGCTGAGCGCGTAGTCGTCGGAAATGGCATCCTCCCAGAACTCGGGCATGCGAATCTCGAAGAACACCTGCTTGCGAATCGCCATGGCGCCGCCCCACGCGAAGCGGTTCGGACCGGGGCCCATCATCCCGGCGGTCACCCCGTCCCACACGCTCCGCAGAAGCGACCAGAAATCCGGCGGCACGGGCGTGAACCAGCGATACCCGGTGCTGGCCCCGACGCCCTCTTCGGCAAGCGGCGCCACCAGCGCCCTCAGCCAGCCGGGATTGACGCGGCCGTCGGAATCGGCGAAGGCGAGGACCTCGGTGCGTTTGCGCGCCACTCGCACCGCGATCTGAAGGTTCTGCACCTTCTCGGAGATCTCCGATTGCTGCTGGTGGGCGAGCACGACCTTGGCGCGCGCGGGCAGAACGCCTTCGGGGATATCGGCGGCTTCGCGGGCGACGATCAGGAGTTCGTAGTCGGGATAATCGAGCGCCGCAAGGGCCGCGAGATTTTCGCGCAGTCCTTCATCCGGCCCCTTCACGGGCACGATAACCGTGGCCGGCGGCAGCTCCACCGGCTCGGCCGACAGCCGCCAGGCCACATAGGCGGCGCGTTTGCGTTCGCCGCGGAGCCCAAGGAATGCAAGCAGGATGGCAGGGGCTGCAAACAGCCAATACCACATCAGGCGATGGCCGCCTCGCTGAATACCGAGAATTCGCTGAGGGCGGGACTTGCCGAAGCCTGTTCGATGCGCAGGCGCAGCCGCGCCGCGATCACCGGCGATTCGAGGCGGATCAGGCGGCGGGCGCCGATGCTGGTCGCGGTGGCGATTTTTTCCCACCCCCCGGGCTGCCACCGTTCCACGGTCACCGCATCGATGCGCTGGCCGAACCGGATCGCCTCGCGGAGGCGGATCACCTGGATCTTCGCGGGGCGGCCCAGGTCGAGGGTCGCGTCGGGGCTGGTCACTTTGTCGTCGGTGGCCCAATACGTATCGGGCCGGCCGTCCACCAGGTTCGCGGCGCCGTACTGCTTGTCGCTGCCGCGCACGTGGGTGGCGTCGGTCTTGGCCTTGGCGGCCAGGTTCTGAGTGAAAGTGCCGCGCAGATACGCGCCGAATCCCTGGAGCGCGGCAAGATCCTCGGCGGAGAGAAGACCGTCGCGATTCGGCGGCACGTTGAGGAGCAGGGTCGCGCCGCGCCCGGCGCTCTGGTAGTAGAGATTGACCAGCTGCGCGGGCTTTTTAACCCGCGCGTTCTCGGCTTCGTGCCAGAACCAGCCGGGGCGAATACTTACGTCACACTCGGCAGGCATCCACTGCTTGCCGTTGCGATTGCCGGTGTTGGAATCGGCGGTCCGGACATTGCCGGGCGATGCGGGGCCGCCATCCTCGCCGACTGGGTCGAAGGTGTCCCAGCACGGGTCGCCGGCGATGCCGCGCTCGTTGCCCACCCAGCGGATATCGGGGCCGACGTCGCTGAAGATGCACGCATCGGGCTGCATCGCGCGAACCATCTCCCAGGTCTTGGGCCAGTCGTAATAGGTGTTGCGGTCGATGGCGCGCTTCTCCCGCGCGCCGCCGTAAAAACCGTCGCCGCCATTCGCGCCATCGTGCCAGACCTCGAAGATGGGCCCGTAACCGGTGAGGAGCTCGGTAAGCTGCGCCCGGTAGATCTTGATGTACTCGGGCGTGCCGTAGGCCTTGCTGTTGCGATCCCAGGGAGAAAGATAAACGCCGAACTTGAGGCCGTGCCGGGCCGCGGCCTGCGAGACGTCGCGCACCACGTCGCCCTTGCCGCCGCGCCACTTGCTGTAAAAAACCGAGTGGTCCGTGGTCTTGGTGGGCCACAGGCAGAAGCCGTCGTGGTGCTTGGCGGTGAGGATCACGCCGCGCATGCCAGCGCCCGCGAGGGCGGAAACGATCGCATCGGCATCGAACTTCTCGGGATTGAATACATCGGGGTCTTCGTCGCCGTAGCCCCATTCTTTGTTCGTGAAGGTGTTCACGGTGAAGTGGAGGAAGGCAGTGCATTCGAGCTCGTGCCATGCGAGCTGCCGCGCGCTCGGCAGGGCGCCGAAGGGCTGGGGAGGCGGCGTGGATTTGGCGGCGAATGCGGCCGTGGCGCCGGCGAGAAGAGCCCGTCTGGTGATCATGTCTGTTGAACGTTCATTGTCGCACTCTGCGGCACGCGCGGGCGCGGATGCGAAGGCCGCAGCCAGGCGTTATAGAATTGGCCCTATGATCAGAGCCTTGCCACTTCTTCTCTTGCTGGCGCCGTTCGCCCGGGCCCAGGATCCGCTGATGGAAGCCGTGCGGTCGCGGTACCAGGTCGTCACTCGGGATCTGCTCGACGCGGCGCAAGCCATGCCGTTGCTGACCCGCGAGACGCAATAGCCCGAATCCTCTGACACCGGTAGACGGCCGGGATGGATAATACTCCGCGGGTGCCGTACAGGCCGTCTATTTCTTGGGCCGGCCGCGTCCGCGCTTGGGCTTGGCAGCCTCTTCCGTGGGAGCCACGGCGGCTGCGGCCTCGGTCTCTTCGGCTTCGGCCTCGGGTTCGGCGTCGCTTTCGATCTCGAGGTCCGTGTCGGGCTCCGCTTCCTCGGCCGCGGCATCGCCGGGATTGACCTTCTTGAGTACCTCGTTGAAGAGAGCGGCCTTGCGGGGGTCGACTTTCGGTGGCGGCGCCTGTTCGTTGCGGTAGTCGTGATCGCTGTGGCAAGTGCGGCACCGGACCTTGGCCGGCTTGCCGTTCAAAACGGAGACCACATTGTGGTTCATGACGCGCTTGCAGCGCACGCAGTAATCGTCGATGTCGTCGCCGAGGCGGATATCGCGCATAGAAGTCTCCTAGCTGCTCACCGGCGCGGGGCTGGCCTGGTCGGGCTCAGGCAGCGGCTGATTCCTGGCTTCCGGCACCATCCACTGCGCCGGCTCGAAGCCCACGTATTTGCAGATGCGCAACTGGCCGTCCGCGGTCTCCAGAAGATCGCCAACCTCGAGCGGAGCGCCGGAATCGCGCAGGACTTTCCAGGCGTCATACTCATTGACCGCTTCCACCTCGCCGCCGGGCTCGAAGTCCCTCGGTTTGGCGGCCGCCGGGCCGGATACGTGCGGCGCCCAGCGGAATTGCTGCCGTGGCGAATCCTTCATGCGGAAGATCCGATAGAGCGGCATAGAGCTACATTCTAACTGAACTCATCGCTGCCAGAGCATCGCGCTCGCCGAGGGCGATCCAGCGCAAGATGTTTTTCGGGTTCCAGACCAAGGCATCGTAAAGAGAGCCGAGCCGCTCGGACGGTTCGATGCGGGTCACCTGGAGTCCCTTCCCGGGGCGCTTGCTCCAGAGCGTCGCCTGCAATGTCCGGAAGAGAGGAGTATTGAGGACGTTCAGCGCGACGGCGTACGTCACGCCGAGTTTTTCCGCGGCCCACAGAGGCAGTCCCGCGCGAAAACCGCCGTCTACATAGCGCCGGCCATCGATTTCGACCGCGGGGAATACGCAGGGAATCGACGCCGATGCGGCGAGGTGGCGCCAGCTCAGCTCGTCTCCTCGAACGATGTGGCAGCGGAGCGATGGCACTTCGACGGTGGTGAGGGCGAAAGGCGACGTCGGAGGGTAGCGGTCGCACAGCAGGCGTGCTTTCTCGTACATTTGTTTCGGGCGGTCGCGCATCACGCTCGCCATGCTCGAGTCGAGCCACTCGCGCTCGAGATCGGCGGGGGAGGCTCCGCCGGCGATGGCAAGCCCGTTAAACGCGCCCGCGGACGCGCCCACGATCAGGTCGGGGTGAAACCGCTCGCGGAGAACGCGCCAGGCGCCGATCTCCCACGCGGCCCACAGGCCGCCCGCGGAGAGCACCAGGGCCGTCATAATGATAGGGTCGCATGTTCCAACCCGGC
>Ga0335077_10004530_pt1 | contig 16969 bp, 17 predicted proteins | sample Lox_Sample_31_FD_207151 | JGI IMG/M metagenome (GOLD analysis project Ga0335077, IMG submission 207151) | Soil microbial communities from Loxahatchee National Wildlife Refuge, Florida, United States - Lox_Sample_3.1 | ecosystem: Environmental > Terrestrial > Soil > Wetlands | place: USA...
AATTATCCGTGGCTGCTGGCGCCCGGGGCGGCGATTTTCATAACGGTCCTCGCCTTCAACTTCCTCGGTGATGGCGTACGAGACGCGGTGGACACAAAAAGCCAGGGATGAAGGAAGAATGAAGCACGAAGAAACAAAATGGGGAGCGTACGCGCCTCGCGTGCCGTTCGGTGTGCCCTCGCGCCGAACACGGATTTTGTTGCGCCGCAAATCAGAATCAACTTTGAGATGCCAACGACGAGGGCGCCGTTGGCAACACGCGAGGGCGCGTGCGCTCCCCAATTCCATCTGATGCAACTGCTCGAAATCAAAAACCTGCAGCTCGATTTTGGCAAAGGCACCGAGGCGCTGCGGGCTGTTGACGGGGTGTCGCTCAACATCGGAGCAGGTGAAACGGTCTGTCTGGTCGGCGAAAGCGGCTGCGGCAAGACCGTCACCGCGTTGTCCATCGCGCGGCTGGTGCCGGCGCCGCCGGCGAATTACGTGGGCGGGCAAATTTTGCTTAACGGTCAGGATGTGCTGAAAATGTCCAACGGCGAATTGCGCACCGTCCGCGGCGGCGTAGTCAGTTATATTTTTCAGGAACCGGGCGCGTCTCTGAACCCCGTTTTTCGCGTCGGCAACCAGATCAAGGAATCGCTCAAGCTCCATAAACCCGAAAAGGCGAACGGCACCGAAGTCGTCCGGCTGCTGAAACTCGTGGGTATTCCCGCGCCGGAGTCACGCATCCGGAATTATCCGTTCGAAATGTCCGGTGGCATGCAACAGCGCGTGATGATTGCCATGGCGCTGGCCAGCGAACCCAAATTGCTCGTCGCCGACGAACCGACGACCGCGCTGGACGTGACGATTCAGGCGCAAATTCTTGAATTGCTGCACGACCTCAAGCAGCGGCTGGGCATGGCGATTCTGCTCATCACGCACAACCTCGGCATCGTCGGCGACATGGCTGACCGGGTGGCCGTGATGTATGCCGGGCAGATTGTCGAACTGGCGCCAGCAAAAGAGTTGTTGCGCCGGCCATTGCATCCGTACACGAAGGCGCTGATGAACGCCGTTCCCAAATTGGCCGGCGGCGCCGACCGCCTTTCAGCCATTCCGGGCAACGTGCCGAGGATTGGAAACTTTCCGCCCGGCTGTCGTTTCGTCCCGCGTTGTCCAATTGCCAAACCGGAATGCTCAAACAAAATTCCCGAGTTGACTGAAGTCGAACCCGGACGGTGGGTCCGATGTCCGTTTTGGAATGCATCATGAGTCTGTCCGAAGTCAAAAACCCGAAGGAACATTTTCTGTGGAACTCGAGTCGCGGATCCCGTGCGTATTTTTGCCGGATTGACGTTCAGCCCGACATGCGTTTAATTCAACCAGCATCGAATTGATGGTCACCGGCCTTAGACGAACAAAGTAGCGTCGCCGGAACCTGGTTGGATTGAATTATCGTTAAAAAATTGCTCCCGTAGCTCAAATGGATAGAGCAGCGGTTTCCTAAACCGCGGATCCCAGTTCAATTCCGGGCGGGGGCGCCATATTGGTCATTGATTCGCAAACAGTTGCAGTGCGGGAACATCCCCGCAGTGAGCAACCTCGTAATCATATGAACTTTTAACTGTCTATGGTGTTTAATCATTTATGAAGACCCTCTTTTTCAGAACAACCACTTTGGGAATCGCGCTGGCTGCGCTTTGGCTGGTCAGCAACTATTCTGCCCGACTCTCGAATGTCCAGGCGCAACCCGCACCGCCGCCAACCGATACCGGCGCTTCGGCCGTTCCACCGGCCAGCGTCACGCCGCCGCCGAACATTTCGCCCAACAGCCCGCTCGCACAGGTCGTCCGGCTGGTCCAGGCCGGCGTGGAGCAAAGCGTGATCATGAGTTACGTCTCAAATTCCACCAGCACGTTCAATCTGGACTCGGACACAATTATTTACCTCAGCGACCTCGGCGTGCCCAACGAAGTCGTCACCGCGATGATGCAGCGCGACCAGTTTTTGCAGCAGCAAATGGCCGCAGCCAACCCGCCGCCGTCTCCTCCACCCGCGCCGGAGACTCCCGCGACGGAACCGACCGAACCCCCGCCGCCGCCAGAACCCACCGAGGTCACGGTGAATTATTTCTACAGTTCGCTCGCGCCGTATGGAACGTGGGTGGAAGTGCCAGACTACGGCCGGTGTTGGCGGCCGACTATTGTCGTTTACAACTCCGGCTGGCAACCGTATTGCGACCGCGGGCATTGGGTCTATTCTGATTGCGGCTGGTTTTGGGCTTCGGATTATTCGTGGGGCGTCACGTTTCACTACGGGCGCTGGTTCCGCCATCCGCACCTGGGCTGGTGCTGGTGGCCGGACACGGTCTGGGCCCCGTCCTGGGTCACGTGGCGTTACTCAAACGATTACTGCGGCTGGGCGCCGCTGCCGCCGTTTGCGGTTTACCGGCCTGGTATCGGCTTCGTGTATCGCGGGAGCGGCGTGAGCATCGGATTTGATTTTGGCCTCGCCGTGAATTGCTTCACCTTTGTACCAACACGATATTTTTGCGACCCGCATCCGCGTCATTATCGCATCGGCGCGAGGGACGAACCACGGATTTACAATCAGACGACGGTCGTCAATAACTTCAATTTCGACGGCCACAACCACAACATCGTCAACAATGGCATTGCGGTGCGACACATCACCGACATCACCCGGACGCCGATTCACCCGGTCCCGGTGCGTGAGTTGAGACTTCCAGCCAGACAACCGTGGCGAGGCGCGCCAACCAGTCAGCCGGGCCACGGGCCGGGCACGACGACGGGAAATCCGCCGCATCCGGGTACCGCCTATGACAGCCGAAACAGTTTCACACCACACGGCGGATTGCCAACCCAGAACCGGGTTCTACAGCAGGGGAACAATCAAAATCAACCGCCGAATCGTAACTGGTCTCCAGTTACACAAACTCCGACCGGCCCGTCAACCCAAAGCCGTTATTCACAGCCGGCGAACGGCCAGACTTTGCAGCCGAACCGAAATTGGCCTGATAATTCGCAAGTGCAAACCCGGAATTATGACAACAAACACGTCGCTTCGCCGCGCGGACAACAATTTGAAGAGCAGACACCGCACTACACGCCGCAGATACCTCATCGCGAATTTACCACGCCGGGCGAACAACAGCAGTCGGCACCACCAGTGGTGAGCAATCCCGGCGAGCGAACCTTCAACCGGTCGTCCGACCAGCCGGGACGGGGCCAGCACCAGAGTGGATCACGCCCGAATGACTCCGCGTCACATTCGTCGCAATCATCCCAGTCCTCATCGTCGTCGAACCAGTCCAACAACCAAAATCAGAACCAAGGCGGGCGGGGACATTGAAGGTTGCCGATGCGTGGCAGAGCGCCGCGATGAAAAACGTCGCGGCGTTTTTGCTTTGCAACCTTTCTACCGCTGGCAAAATGCGCGCGTGGGCATCACGCCTCGGCAATTTGAACAAATGCGGGAGCGCCTCAGCGGCGTTTCCTCGCGCATAGCCACGCCACTTTTTGAGACAACGTTGCGCGCTCAAGCCAATGCCCATCGTGTGATTCTCGGCCTCGATCCGGCGCTGCGCGGGACCGGCTACGGCATTATTCGCCTCGCCAGACCGCACCCGCTCACGCTGGCACACGGGACGATTTCGTGTCCGGCAACCTGGCCGCACTCGCGTTGCCTTGTGAAAATTGTGGAAACGTTGCGCGACGTTTTAAAGCAGCATCAACCTGCCGTCTGCGTTGTCGAGGGCCTGTTTTACGCGCAAAATTTGCAGACCGCCATCGTCATGGGCGAAGCGCGCGGCGCGGCGCTCGCGGCCGTCGCCGAAGCCGGGCTGGAAATTTTTGAAATCGCGCCGCGCAAGGTGAAGCAGGCGGTCGTTGGCTACGGCGCGGCGCAAAAAACCGCCGTGGCCAAAATGGTCCAGCGCATGTTGAATCTGCCCAAGCCACCCGCGCCGGACGCGGCGGACGCGCTGGCGCTGGCGTTGGCCCATGCGCAGGAGAATTCGCGGTACAATTTGACGACGCCGAAGAGAATTTGAGCCGAGATTGGTTAAATGAGTGATTGGTTAAATAAGTTAAACGAGTTAAATAAGTCTTTTGGCGGCACACCTTGCCGAAGGTCTTCACCAATCACTCATTTAATTAGTTACGGATTTAACGGACGACCATGATCACCTTTCTCCACGGCAAACTCGTCGAGGCGCTGCCCACGCAGGTCGTCATGGACGTGAACGGCGTCGGCTACGAAGTGCTCATTCCACTGTCTTCGTTTGACAAACTGCCGCAGCCGGGGCAGGACGTGAAGCTGCTCACGCAATTGGTCGTCCGTGAAGACGCGCACACGCTTTACGGTTTCATGTCGGCGGCGGAACGCGACTTATTCCGCCTGCTCGTCAACACGGTTTCCGGCATCGGCCCAAAAATCGCGCTGAACATTTTAAGCGGCATCAGCGTGACGGCCTTCCGCGGGGCGGTAGCCGGCGGCGACGTGAAGGCGCTTTCGCAAATTTCCGGCGTCGGCAAAAAAACCGCCGAACGCATCGTCGTCGAGTTGCGCGACAAGATTGGCGCGGCGGGCGCCTGGGAAGCCGCCAGCGCGCAGCGCGCCCTGTCGCCGGACGACCAGAAAGTCAACGACGCTGTGCTCGCGCTAATGGCGCTGGGATTCAAACAAATTGAAGCGCATGATGCGGTCCGCGCCGCGCAAACGATGCTGGGCGCAAAGGCCACGGTGGAGGACCTGGTGCGCGCGTGCCTGAAAAAAGGAGCCTGATGCCGGTTGTGAGGCCAGAACCACAAAATTCCGCCGCCCCCAAAGCGTCCAAGCGCAAATCCGGCGTGGTGGTGCCGCACAAAGCTAAATGGCGTCAGCGATTCGTCGCGGCGCTGGTTTACCTGCTCGTGCGCTGTGTCGCCGCAACGGTCCGTTTCAAACTAAAGGATGGCTCCGGCTTGTTCAAAGGCACCCCCGAACAAAAATTGATTTTCGCCTTCTGGCACAACCGCCTGGCGCTCTCGGTGGTTTTGTATCGGCGGTATTTTTTGCGATTCGCGCCGGAGCGGCGGATTGCCGGCATGGTCAGCGCCAGCCGGGACGGCGCATTGCTGGCGCAGATTTTCGAACACTTCGGCGTCGAGCCGGTCCGCGGGTCTTCGAGCCGGCGCGGCGGCCAGGCGCTGCTCGAACTGACGACCTGGGCCGAACGTGGTTGCGACCTCGCCATCACGCCCGATGGCCCGCGCGGGCCGCGCTACGAAGTCCAGGACGGCGTGATTTCCACGGCGCAACTGACTGGCCTGCCGATTGTGCCGGTGTCGTATCATCTCAATTGGAAAATTCAGTCGAAAAGCTGGGACCGTTTTCAAATTCCACTGCCCTTCACGCGCTGCGAAATCACCGTTGGCCAAATCCTGCGCGTGCCGCGCGAAGCGGGCGATGCCGAGCGCGAGGAATTGCGCCGGCGGCTGGAGGCGGAGCTGCGCACGATTACGCGGGATTAACCCTGTGACACGTGACGAGTGACAAGTGACATGAAAAATACCAGCGCGCCCATGCCGGTTCTTGTCACCCGTCACCTGTCACTTGTCACCGCATTATGATTGCCCGCGTCAGCCTCGAAATCGCGCTGCGGAAGGAATTTGATTATTCGATTCCGCCCGGCCTGGCAGGGCAAGTCGAAGTTGGCAGCCGGGTGCAGGTGCCATTTCGCTCGCGAAAAATTTATGGCACCGTTACCGCCCTGGCCGAGGAATCGGCGCTTGCCGGACTCAAACCCATTCTCAAGGTCATCGGCGCGCAAACGCTCGTCACGCCGAAAGTTTTAAAGCTGGCGCGCTGGATTGCGGATTATTACTGCTGCGCGCCGGAAATCGCGCTGAAATCGGTCTTGCCCGAAGCCGTCCGCAAAAAAAAGGAATCGGACGAAGGTTGGAAAAAACAATTGTTCGTCCGCGCGCTGCTGGTCAGCGGCGAATTTCCCAGGCTGTCGAAACGCCAGCAGGAAGTCTGGAACCTGGTTGAAGAACGGCGCGAGCTGCCGCTGACGGAACTGGTCGAACTGGCCGAAACCACGGCCGCAACCGTCCGCAAACTCGAAGACCGTGGTCTCGTCGAAATTGCTACGAAAATATCCGAACGCGATCCCTACGCCCGCGAACACATTCTACCGACGCAACCGCTGCCGCTAAATCCGGCGCAGTCTGCCGCACTGGAGAAAATCAAGGCAGCGATGAAACGTGCTGCCGGCATCCTGCCGGCAGATCAAATCATTTCAAACCCAACCAACTCAGGTGCAGGAGAAGGAAATTCCGGCAAGATGCCGGAATCACGCTGTGAACATGATGCCGGCATTCCGCCGGCAGAACCATCCTCTCCATTTTTTAACACGGAAGCGGACGTTCGCAAGTATTCCGGTTGGCTGCCACATTGGCGCCAGTCGCAAAAAATGTATTTTGTCACGTTCCGGCTGAACGACTCGGTAGCGCAGGACCAGCTCCACGCATGGGCGGCAGAAAGAGAAATCTGGGAGTCGCATCACCCCAAACCTTGGGATGAAAAAAACCGGGAAGAATATCATGACCGGTTCACCAGCAGGTTGGAGCATTGGCTGGACAGAGGATACGGCAGGTGTGCGTTGCGACGACCGGAAATCGGCGGTTTGATTGAAAAAGCTTTGCTTCATTTTGACGGCGAGCGTTACCAGTTAGGCGAATATGTCATCATGCCCAACCATGTTCACGCATTAGTGCGTCCCGCGGAAGATCAGACTCTGGAGTTCATTTTGCATTCATGGAAATCTTTCACCGCAAACAAAGCGAACGTTGCGCTGAAAACCACCGGTCCTTTTTGGCGCGAGGAGTATTTTGACCACCTGGTGCGCAGTTCGACGCAATATGAAAAGTTTTGCGTATACATCCGGGAAAATCCGACAAAGGCAAAGCTGCCGCCGGGAACCTATCGGTTGGGGAAAGGATGCTTCAATTTTAACGCAATAGGTCCGGGACAAAATAAGTCCTTCCGGCAGGATGCCGGAAGCACGTTCCTTTTGCACGGCGTGACCGGCAGCGGCAAAACCGAGGTTTATCTGCAAGCCCTCGCGCACACGCTGGAACAGGGCAAAGGCGCCATCGTACTCGTGCCGGAAATTTCGCTCACGCCGCAAACCGTCGAGCGGTTCAAGGCGCGTTTCAGCTCCGGCAAGCTGCAAACGCTGGTCGCGGTTCTGCATTCGCACCTTTCCGCCGGCGAACGCCATGATGAATGGCACAAAATCCGGCAGGGCCGGGCGCGTATCGTCATCGGCGCGCGCTCGGCGGTTTTTGCGCCGGTCGAACCACTTGGCCTCATCATCGTGGACGAGGAACACGAACACACCTACAAGCAGGAGGAAGCGCCGCGGTATCACGCCCGCGACGTGGCCATCATGCGCGGCCAGATGGAGAATGCCGTTGTCGTGCTCGGCTCGGCCACGCCGTCGCTCGAAAGTTATTACAACTGCAAAAAGGGCAAATACATCCTGCTCGAACTGCCGGAGCGCGTGGACAATCAGAAAATGCCGCACGTCCGCGTCGTGGACATGCGGCAGGCCGCGCGTGGCGAAAAGGGCATCCCGATTTTTTCACCGCAACTCAAGGAAGCCATTACCCAACGATTAGAGCGCAGCGAGCAGACGATTTTGTTTTTGAACCGGCGCGGCTATTCGACCGCGTTGCAATGTCCGAAGTGTGGTTTCGTTGCGCAGTGCCCGAATTGCAGCCTCGCACTCACGTACCATCGCACATGGCAACGTGCTTCCGGCGTCCTGCCGGAAGGACAAACTTCATTTGCCTCCAGACAAACCGAAAAGATGGTTCTGCCGGCTGGAAGCACGGCAGCACGTTTGTTGTGCCACATTTGCGGTCACGTTGAAAATGTTCCGGTCGTTTGCCCGAACGAAAAGTGTAAAAATCCAGCCATCCGCTACGCCGGTCTGGGCACACAAAAGGTTGAAGAAACCCTGGCAAAACTTTTCCCGCACGCGCGTGTCCGGCGCATGGACACTGACACGATGAAGCGCAAGGATGATTACCGGAAAACGCTGGGCGATTTTCGCGCCGGCAAGACGGACATCCTCGTGGGCACGCAGATGATTGCCAAGGGACTGCATTTCCCGAACGTGACGCTCGTCGGCATTATTTACGCCGACCTCGCGCTGCACCAGCCGGATTTCCGGGCGGGCGAGCGGACGTTTCAATTGCTCACACAGGTGGCCGGCCGGGCCGGACGCGGCGATGTCGAGGGCGAAGTCTTCGTGCAGGCGTTCACGCCGTTTCATCCGGCCATACAACACGCGCGCCGACATGACTTCACCGGCTTTTACGAACAGGAAATCGAATTCCGCGAGCAGTTGAAATATCCGCCGGTGAGCCGAGTGGCGCTGCTCACGCTCAAAGGCCACAACGAGGACAAAGTGAAGTTCAGCGCCGAACATCTGCGAAAAGTCCTTGAGTCCACGGTTGGCAGTCCACAGTCCAGAGTCCACAGTCCAGAGTCCACAGTCCAGAGTCCACAGTCAGAAAATCATCGGACTGGGGACCGCGGACAGAGGACTGGCGACTTAATCATTTCCGGTCCTGCGCCGGCGCCGTTGTTGCGCGCGGAAAGTTTTTACCGCTACCAAATCATGCTGCGGACGAGGGCGATGAGCAAACTCAGCCAGACGCTGGCAAAAATCGTTGAAACGCTTGCATTACCGGAAGACGTGACGCTGTCGGTGGACATTGATCCGGTGAATTTGGGGTAATCACCAAAAGCAGTGGAGGGCCACCGCAATCCAAGACCTGCCGGACCGCTTCACGACCCCAAAGGCTGCGCTTGTGTTTTGGAGTGCGCCAGCCCTCTGGCGCTTTCGTGCTACCGTGTCCTTTTCAACCCGCGCTCCCACAAATCGAAGTGATACAACGCGACGACGACGAGGGGGTGGCTGATTTTCTCGTCGGCGACGAGTTTTTGGATTTCCGCCACCGGCACCAGCCGCGTCTCCAAGTCCTCGCCGTGGTCCCAATCCACGTCGTGCTGCAATCGGCAGTTTTCAATCAGCACGGTAAACGTCCGGTTGCTCAGGATGGCCGGGTTGGACCAAATTTTTCCCAGCACGCGCGCGTTTTCGCCCGCGTAGCCGGTTTCCTCGCGCAACTCGCGTGCGGCCGTCACCACCGGATCGGTTTCATTGGGGTCCATCATGCCGCCGGGAATCTCCAGCTCCACAGTATTCGAGCCGTGCCGGAATTGCTCAATCATCACGAGCTTTTGATCCGGCGTGAGGGCGATGACGTTGACCCAGTCAACGCTTTCGAGGACGTAATAATCGTGTTCTTTGCCGGTGCGCGGCGAGATTTTCACATCGGAGCGCAGCTTGAAGATGCGGAAATCGCCGATGGGCGTTGAACGGATTGTTTTCCAAGGCTGAATCATGCGGGAGAATTCAGAATTCAGGAGCCGGAATCCAGAATTATTTTTGCGTGCCCGGTGTCTTCTGGAATCTGAATGCCGACTGCTGGCTCCTGCCTTGTTGCGCTGCCCAGCCCTGCTTCATCAGCGTCAGCAAATGTTGCAAGGCTTCCTCGTAGCTGCGGCCCTTTTCCCGGGCCAGTTGGCGGGCGCGTTTGTCCAGTTGCACGGCCATTTCGGCGGATTTGTCCGCTGGACAGCCAAGCGCAACCAGAACTTTGGCGAGTTCGGAAATTTCCATAATCGATCGTAGCAGCGGACGTGAGTCCGCTCTAACTTCAAACAACTTTCAAAATGAGCCGACTCACGTCGGCTGCTACAAGATCATTTCACGCGCCGACGGGAACGATTTTGATGCTGACAACGCCGACACGTTTCTGCGGCTTGCTGCGCTCACCGGAGCCACCAGAGCCAACCGGCGTATTGGCAATTTTGGCCAACACGTCGTCGCCAGCGATCAATTTGCCAAACGCAGTGTATTGGCGGTCAAGGAACGAGGCGTCACCGTCACAAATGAAAAACTGGCTGCCGGCGGAATCGGGATTTGAACTGCGCGCCATGGAGATGACACCGCGCTGATGCGAGCGGTCGTTGAACTCCGCCTTGATTTGATAACCCGGCCCGCCGGTGCCCCAATGACTTTCCTGGCTCGCGTCCCGGGTCAGCGGGTCGCCACCCTGGATCATAAAACCTTTGATGATGCGATGGAAACAGGTGCCGTCGTAAAATCCTTTTCGGGCGAGCGTCTTGAAATTTTCGACGGTCCCGGGGGCGACATCCGGCCAGAATTCAATGACCATTTCGCCTTCGGTGGTGGTGATGTGGGCCAGTTCGCTCATAATAATTTCACAAGGTTATTTGACAGAATCTGCCGGGACGATGGTCGCGGACTTGATGTAATCCAGATTCGGGAAATTCTTTTTCAAGTAGGCGTTGCCTTCGCTTTGGATGCGACCCTGATCCGGTCCGCGACCACCAAACTGCGGGGCGTCGCCATACTCGCCGTAAATCCTGTCCACCACATCCATTCCCTCAGTCACTTTGCCAAAGGGCGAGAACCCCATGCCGTCTAGGTTGACATTGTTGCCGAAGTTGATGAACAACTGCGTGGTGCGCGTGTTCGGCCCGGCAGTGGCGAACGTGATGGTGCCGCGGATGTTGCTGCCCTTGACGGGATCGTCGGGAATCGCCGCCTCGCGCCACTTCGCGGAGACGTTCGGGTCGCCGTGGATGCCGAACTGGCACATGAAGCCGGGAACCACGCGGAAGAAGGCGACGTCCGTGAAGTAGCCGGAACGAACCAGGTTGTAAAAGCGGTCCGCGCCGTTGGGGGCAAGCGAGCGGGTAACTTGGATGGCAAATTTTCCTTTGGTCGTGTCGAACTGCGCCTTGAACGTTTCGGGCGCCTTGGCCGTGAGTCTGGCGGGATCGGCAAAGCCCGGCGAGGCGGACGAAAGCTGCTCTTTGCTATCCGCCGACGCGTTGTTGGTGGGTTGGGTTCCGGCGGTGCCGTGACATAAAAACAGCGCCATCCCGGCGGCAAGGCCGGCAAGGCAAATCCACATCCATGTTTTCATCGGTCGGAAATCTTCCACACAGGCAATGAAAAGTCACGCACTGAAACGCAACCGGCTCACGTTCGCGCCGGCGGCTTTCCGCTCCGGGTCATCGAGCGCGTAATCAGGCTGCCGTGGTCGGTTTTGTGCGAGCGGCTCATAAATAAAACCGTCAGGACACCGGCCAAAACCAAAAAAATCACACCGATGACGAGCGCCTTCTTTGTGCTCCAGCCGGAATTTTCCGGCGGCGGTGTCATGGCCCTCACTTGAACGGCCACGGCCGGGGCGACCGGATTGGCGGGCGGGGCCACCGGTCCGTTCGTCGGCTTCAATACCGCAACCGGCGGCGGCGCATTCGTTTCCACGTTTGCGATGACATTGGTGAGCGGCGCGGCAACCGTCGGCGGCGGTTGATTGGTGATCATCGGTGGCACCGGTGCCGGCGCCAGCGGCGGCGCATTGGTTCCCGCCTTGGTCCCAATAATGATGAGCGGCGGGGCTTCAACGTGCGGTGGTGGCGGCGGTGGTGGCGCGTTGGTCGGCTCAATTGGCGGTTGCGGCAACGGCGGGAATTCGGGAAAGTTGACCAGTGCGGGCGGCGAATCCACTGCGCAGCCGACGTAGCTGCCCAGTTGCGAGCGCAACACGATGATAAATGGTTGCCGTGATTTTTTGCGCTCCGCCTGCTGCTGCAAAAAAATCCGGTTGACGCCGGCGTCGAAGGGGGTGCCGACGATTGCACTTTCCCCGTCGCAAATTATCACAACCGTTACCCGGTCCGAATTTTGCACGATCCAATTGAGATAAGGACGCAAGGCATCAAAGCTTGTTTTTTTTGAGTAATGTTGTTTGCCAACAAACCGCAGGATGTTCGACGCAATCGTGGCGGCGTTCTCCGGGACCCAGCGTTGCAGCGGAAACTGCCCCGTATGCACTTCCCGGTTAAACGTCCACACCCCGATGCTGTCGCCGGCTTGCAACTGGCCCCGCATATTGCTCGCCAGCATGGTGTCAAACACGCGTTGAACTGACGGCAGCCGCTTTTTCATGTCGGACGACGTGTTGAAAATGAGCAGAAAACGATTTTCGACCGCTGGCGCTGCCGGCTGCGCCGGGGCCTTGGACATCAAACAAACGCCCGCCAGCAGCGCGGCGGTGATTTGCGCGCAGCGCGAATGTCTGCTTCGACCTGTTTTCAGGTTCATTTCAGTTTGCGCTGCGGAGGGCGATTGAACCGGTTCCGTTCCGCGCGATTGTGGCTCCGTAACTCATCCTGCAATTCTGTCAGCGCGCCCTCGATCAAGCGAATAAAATTTGCGCAACTTGCCACCGAACTGCCCAGGCCGCTGACCACATGCCGCTCGGCATGGTCGTCCGTGACCACCAGAACTTCGCCGTAATCGCTGAAGCGATGCGCCGCGCGCTCGATCATCTGGTCGGCAGTCTGTCCCGCGCGCGAAAACAAGACTTCTACCGCCGAATCCGGTTCGCGTTGCGGCACGCCAGGAGGCGCGCCCGCGCCGTCAAAAAAAACCGAAACCGGCGTGCCCGTCGCATCGTGATAGCGCGTGAGCACATAAACCAACTCGTTGCGCGCGCGCTCCGAATGACGCGCCCGGCCGGGAGCCAGTTCCGGCCAGTTGTGCAACAGGCTGTAACCGTCCACCAGAATCCGCATCAACGGCATGCGCGCAGAATAAAGTTCAAAGTTCAAAGTTCAAAGTTCAAAGTCGCGCTCATGGCCGTTTTGGACCCCGGCCCCGGGCATGGAGCGAAGTTGAACTTGAAACTGAAAACTGAAAGCTCGAAACTGACGCTTGTGGACAGCGCTCAATCCATTTTTCAGAAATCGAACCGGCGCATCGCCGCGCTGGCGCTGATGGTTTTTGCGCTGGACCAATTCACCAAATGGCTGGTGCTGAAAATGCTCCCGGCTTACCACGAAAAAATCATCATCGAAGGCTTTTTCAAATTTGTTCACTGGGGCAACACGGGCGCGGCCTGGAGCCTCTTCAGCGGAAACAACGTCACGCTCGCCGTCGTCGCCCTGCTCGCGCTCGTCGCGCTGTTTCTCACGCGGCATCATTTCGATTCGCACACGTTGCCCGGCCAGATTGCGTTCGGCCTGATTTTTGGCGGCATCGCTGGAAACCTCACCGACCGCCTACTGCCCGGCCGGCATGAGGTGGTGGATTTCTTGCGTTTCTATCTCCAGCAACGCGGCGGCGACGAAATTGGTTTCCCGGCCTTCAACGTTGCCGACACCGCCATCTGCACCGGTGTGGCGCTCATTTTCCTCATCACCTGGAAAAACGAGCATGCCACCAAACCCGTGACCAGTGAGAAGTGACGAGTGACATGAAAAATTGCCAATCATCGCCCGCCTCCCGTTTCGTGTCACCGGCCACAGGTCACTTGCCGCCGTAGATGCGCGTGGAAAGTTTCATGGTCGAGCAATCGCTCCCTTCCGGGCGGCTGGATGCATTTCTGCGCCGGAAATTTCCCGCCGTGTCGCGCGTCGCGCTGAAACGATTGATTGAGCAAGGCCATGTCCGGGTCAACGGTCGTCTGGTCAAACCTACGCACAGCCCGCGCGCCAGCGAGCAAATCGAAATCTCCTGGCCGGAACCCCGGCCCCCTGAAGCACAGCCGGAGGCAATCCCGCTGGACATTCTTTTTGAGGACAGATCCCTGCTGGTCTTGAACAAGCCCGCCGGACTGGTCGTGCATCCCGCCGCCGGAAACGAGGAACACACCCTCGTCAATGCCCTGTTGCATCATTGCGCCGGGCAATTGAGTGGCGTCGGCGGCGTGGCGCGACCGGGAATTGTCCACCGACTGGACAGGGAAACCAGCGGATGCCTTGTCGTTGCCAAAAACGACGAGACACATCTGGCGCTATCGAAACAATTCGCCGCGCGCGAGGTTGGAAAAATTTACGACGCGATCGTGTGCGGCGAACTCGCGCGCGACGCCGGTGAAATCCGCGCCGCCATTGCGCGGCATCCGACGCACCGCAAACGCATGGCCGTGCGCGATGACCCTTCCGGGCGCGCCGCGCACACAAGTTGGCGGGTACTCGAACGACTGAATTCCGCCACGTTCGTCGAGGCGCAATTGCACACCGGCCGCACCCATCAAATTCGCGTGCATTTCAGGTTTCTCGGTTATCCGCTCGCTGGCGACGAAATTTATGGCGCGCGGCAAAACAAAAAGCTCGCGGAACTGACCGGCTACGAAGCGCCGCGGGTGATGTTGCACGCCCGCGAGCTGTCGTTCATTCATCCACGCGCGCAGAAGCAAATGAGCTTTGAAGCGCCGTTGCCGGAGGATTTTCGAAAGGCGTTGAAGTTTCTTTATGTCACGTAGGGTCAGCTCGCCGAGGCGACCATTTTTATCATCACTGCTCGGCGGGCTGCTCTCCCAAAACCATCAGTCCAAAATTTATTCGCCTGCCGCACCGGGTTTCTGCATATTCCCTGCGATGAAATCCATGACGGGTTACGGGCGCGGCGAGTGCGCGCGGGATGGCTTCAAGGTCACGGTCGAGCTCAGTTCGGTGAACCGCAAGCAGGCCGAGATTTACGCGAACCTGCCGCGCGAGCTGGAAATGCTCGAAACGCCCATCCGCGACACCATCAACCGCCACGTGGCGCGCGGACGCGTGACGGCGCGCGTTGCGCTGCACGCCGGCAACGGCAAGCTTTCCGCCCGGATGCACCTGAACGCGCCACTGGCCAAAGCCTACGCGCGCGAACTCAATCGCCTCGCCAGACAGCTCAAACTGGAAGGCCACGTGACCCTGGACCACCTTGTGCGCGCACCGGGCGTTTTTCAGACCGACGAGGAGCTGGCGGAGGCGGAAAATTTGTGGCCGGCGGTCGAGAAGGCGTTGAAACAGGCGCTCGCCGCGCTCCTGAAAATGCGCGGACGCGAAGGCGAGCACCTGGCGCAGGACCTCGCTTCGCACATCGGCGTCATGCGCCAATGCGTCGGGCGGATCCAAAAACAGGCACCGCAGGCAACGGAACGTTACCGCCAACAACTTATCGAGCGCATCAAAAGCGCCGGGCTGGAAACACCCGCGCCGGACGACGAGCGGCTGTTGAAGGAGGTTGTCTTCTTCGCCGACCGCTCGGACATCTCCGAGGAATTAGCGCGGCTGCAAAGTCATTTCCAGCAGTTTGAGGATTGCCGGAAAATGAAGGAGCCAGTGGGCCGCACACTGGATTTTCTCGCCCAGGAAATGAATCGCGAAATCAACACCGTCGGCTCGAAGGCCAACGACGCGCGCATTTCGCGCGAAGTCGTTACTTTGAAGGCCGAACTGGAAAAATTTCGCGAGCAGGCGCAGAACGTGGAATGAAAGACGGAAGTCCACAGTCCGCAGTCCACAGTCCACAGCGGGCGCAAAAAACATCCGCGCCATTGTTGATTCTGATTTCCGCGCCTTCCGGGGGGGGCAAGACTACGTTGTGCCACCAATTGCTGGCCGCGCGGCCAGACATGACGCGCGCCATCACCTGCACCACGCGCCGGCCACGGCCCGGCGAAAAGGACGGCGTGGATTATTATTTTTTGGAGCCGGCGGAATTCCAGCGCCGGCAACGGGCAGGAGAATTCATCGAGCACGCCACCGTTTTTGGCTGGAGCTACGGCATCCTGCGATCCGAACTCATGAACAAACTGCGTTCCGGCCGGGACGTTCTGTTAAACGTGGATGTGCAGGGGGCGGCGACAATCCGCCGGCGGGCGCAAGAGGAACCGGAACTGAAACGCGCGCTGGTGACGGTGTTTTTGACGCCGCCTTCCATCAAAGTGCTGGAAGAACGGTTGAAAAAACGGGCGGCGGACGCGCCGGCAGAAATTCAAAAACGGCTGGGTATTGCCCGGCAGGAAATCACGCAGTGGAAACATTTCGACTACCTGCTGACCAGCTTGTCCGTCCCGGAAGATTTGCGGCGGATGCTGGCAATTGTTGAGGCGGAGAAAATGCGCGCGCCGCGGTCGCCGGCCCCGGAATTTTGAATCCCGGTCCCGACCCGGAAAGCCGTTTGGTATCGAATTGGCAGAAATCAGGATTAAGCTTAAGATTACGATCAAGATGAAGAAAAACATCGTCCTCGGCGTGACCGGCTCCATCGCCGCGCATAAGGCGGTGGATTTGGCCAGCCTGCTGGTGAAACAGAAGTGCAGCGTGCGCGTGGTGATGACCGCCGACGCGCAAAGGTTCGTCACGCCGTTGCCGTTCAAAGTGCTCTCACGTCATCCGGTCGTGACCGGTCTTTTTGACGAGGAGGAAGGCTGGAAACCGGCACATATCGAAATGGCCGATGAGGCGGACCTTTTGCTCATCGCGCCGGCAACGGCGAATGTGATCGCCAAACTGGCGCACGGCATCGCCGACGATGCGCTGACGTGTATCGCGCTGGCGCTGAATCCCGAGGCGAAAACTCTGATCGCGCCGGCGATGAACGGCAAAATGTGGCTGCACGTCGCCACACAGGCAAACGTCAAAACCCTGAAAACGCGAGGCGTGGAATTTATCGGCCCGGACGAAGGAATGCTATCCTGCGGTTACGAAGGCGTCGGCCGGTTGTGGCCGATGGAGGCGATTGCCAGTCGCGTTCTAAAATTGTTGCGCTGAAAATTTTTCCGTGGCGGTGAATTTATGAAATCAAGCCATCGGCAATGGCTGAAACGGCTGTCCGCGTTACTGGAGATTCCGGCGCCCGACCCATCGCGCCTGCGCCACCGCATAGAACTCATGGAGCGGGATATCATGCTGCCCGTCAAGGCGGTCTTCATCGGGATGATTTCGTATTCCTTCCTTTCGACGAAATGGTTCGGCCAGGCTTTAAGCCTTCTCGACGTGTCGGTGGAGACGGTGCAAATCATTTTCTGGT
>Ga0335077_10004531_pt1 | contig 16968 bp, 15 predicted proteins | sample Lox_Sample_31_FD_207151 | JGI IMG/M metagenome (GOLD analysis project Ga0335077, IMG submission 207151) | Soil microbial communities from Loxahatchee National Wildlife Refuge, Florida, United States - Lox_Sample_3.1 | ecosystem: Environmental > Terrestrial > Soil > Wetlands | place: USA...
TCCCACCGGCGCACGGGGACGAGCATGTCCGTGGGGAGCTGAGGAGTGGGCGCGACGGTGGTCATCTGATTTTGCGTGTCGTTGCAGACCACCTGAATGGATGGATCCACGCCGGTAACGGCCGGAACGGTGAGGACCACGTTGTCTTTGACGAACGTCTCGATCCCGCTGTTGGCCATTTCGAACTGGACCTGGTGATAGGCCGAGTTGACGAAGGGGATGAGCACGGAGTCGGTGAAGACGTCGCCCGTCGAGACGGCGGCGTCGTCGAGCAGCGAACGGACGAGCGAGAGGACGCCGGAGGCGGTGCCGTAACCGGAGGAGCCGACGACTGGCATGTTGGTTCCCTTCCCCGCACCGGATTTCGGTGCGCCCTGAGCGAATTACGCGAAGCGTTCGAAGAACGGCGGAAAGAAAAGCAAATCGAGGAAGCAAAAGCCGCAGGGCTGCGCCCTGCGCTACAGGCCTGGGCTACGGGCGGCGATCGTCGCGGCGGTCGTCGAAGCCGCCGCCGTTAGGACGATTCCCGAGGGCGCCGGAGAATTTGTTGACGCCGTAGAGAGCGCCGATGAGCAGCACCAGTCCGCCGAAATCGGGGAGCTGATGATTCAGGCGCACGAGCGCGGTAACCCATCCCATCGAGAATCCCACGATCACCGCGGTGGCCACGCGGGAGAAGCTGGGCGTGCCGTCGGCTTCGGAGAATACGCAGCGCCAGAAACCGGATGTCATGGGGAATTCCTGAACGCGTGAATGCGCCGCGGGCGCTCCACCGGAAAGCGGAGGCGGGCGGCCGCTCCGTTAGGGCGCGGGCTCGGCAGACTTCGGAACGAAGATGACGAAGGCAACCCTGGGAGGAGCGGGAAGCCCCAGGATCGAGCGCGGCGTTGCGCCCGTGGGATACATGATTTCCTCGCTCTTCGTGTAGTTTTCGAGCAGGTCGGCGCGATACACGCCCGCGACCACATCGCGATCCCACTCGCCGTCCTGGATGATGGCGCGGAAGCGCCTTTGCCGCAGTGCATCGTGCAGTTCCCGGCGCAGCGGAGCGACCTTCTGCGGATCGCCGGCCACCAGAACCGTGCAGAGATTCAGAATCTGAGCGAAACTTTCCTTCCCTGCCGCCGCGGAAAGGTAGGAGTGATTGGGCACCCACACGGGTCCGGGAATTTGCGCGACGCGTGCGGCCAATTCCCGGCGGAGTTCCCGGTCCTGGCGGTGAGGAATCACCAGCCGGGGGTCATAGGGCAGGACGCAGAATTGGATGAGCAGCGCGGCAAACACCACCGCGCGGCCCACGGCGGCGCGATCGCCCGAATGCGCCCGAAGCATCTCGACACCCTTCCAGGCGCCCAATCCCATGGCCAGAGAGAGAAAAAAATACGCGGGCAGGCGTCCATTGAGGTAAGCCCCCCAGTTGAGGCTGTACGCCCAGGAAGCGCCCACCATTCCGGCGCCAAAGCAAAGATGAAACCAGGCGGGGCGGCGGTCCTCGCTCCAAGCCGCGTCCAGGAAATACAGGACGGCGAAGGCGACGGCAATGGGAAGGACGCGGAAGATATCGTTGATCCAGAACAGCACAATGTGGCCCTTCGAAGTGAGAAAGGACGACGTCAGCGTGAACAGGTAGAACGTGGACCAGCCGCCGCTCGCGACGTGCAGGAGCGCGATGACGCCGCCGGCCAGCAGCGCTGCGGTTCCGGCATACGCCGCAAAGGCCCGCAGGCCGAGCGTCAGCGCGTACGCCAGCAGCGGAAGAATCACGAGCAGCGCCGTTTGTTTGGTCAGGAAGGAGAGACCGGCAAGACAGCCGGCCAGCACCAGCCAGGCCGCGCCGCGCTTCCAGCGCAGCAGGTAGGCGCTCAGCACCAGCAGGAAAATGTAGAGCGAGTCCGGCCGAGCGAGCTCGAACCAGTCGCCGGTTTCGCGCACCGTCGCGGCGAACAGGCCGGCGGCGACGAGAGCGAAGTAATGGCTGGAACTCTCCCGCTGCACAAACCTGTACAGAACCACGAAGCAGCCCAGCGAAGAGAGGATAGAGACGAGCCGCAGCGGCGTGAAACCGAAGCCCATCAGCTTCACCGCCAGGGCGGAGACGTAGAAATAGACGGGAGTGTAGACCATGGGAACATAGGCGAGCGCCGGCGCGGTGAACATCGGCTGCCCGTGAAGAACCCGCCCCACCTGTTCGAGAAAACTTCCTTCCAGGCGCTCGAGGTCGTAGGGCACGTTCATGCGCAGGAAGGCCAGCAGCAGGTACAAGCTGATGTAGGCGATGGCCACCGCCGCAACCGTCCAGCGCAGGAGCGGCTGAATCCGCGCCAACAGGCTTCTGGGCAGAAATTCCACTCGCGTAGACTACGCCAGCGGCTCCCGGCCGTCCATGCCCGGAAGGCGGAAGCCAGTGTGGAAGTTTCCGGCCAGGAAATCCGCGCGCGGACCCGGAGTTGCGGCCGGAGGCCTGTGGTAAAATGCGATCCGATGGACTGCAAGATCTGCAGCACAGCGAACGCCCCCGTCCTCTACCACCTGAAGTATCCCAGAGCTCCCGAAGACAGCCTGAACGTCCTGCGATGCGCCAATTGCGGATTCACCTTTTCCGAATACGAGGCGCACGAAAGCCGCCTGGAGAGCGACGGCCACGGTCCCGGGGGAGTTCCCGACGTGGATCCGAAATACACGGCCAAATTCGGAGGCCGCATCGAGCTGTACCGCAAGGTGTGCGGCCCGCTGGCGGGCAAACGGGTCCTGGACATCGGGGCCGGGGGAGGCGCCTGGCTGATGGCCGCGCAGCGCGAGGGCGCCGCGGTGGAAGGCATCGAACTGTGCGCGGACTGCCGCGAGTATGCCTTCAAAGAGAACGGTCTTCGCCTGGACCACCGTCCGGTGCAGGATCCCTACTGGCAGTCGCGAGCGGGCCGATACGACCTGGTGACGGCGTGGGACGTGTTCGAGCACGTTCCCGACCCGCGCCGGTTTATCGCGGACTGCACGGCCCTGGTGGCCCCGCACGGGCATCTCCTGCTGACCACTCCGGTGCGGGACACGGAACTGGACAACATCGGGGCGCTGCTGTATCACTGCACGGGCGGGCGCGCTCAATTCGTGCTGCAGAGCCGGTATTCGCGCACGCACCTGCAGATATTTCACTCTCACCAGCTCAAACAATTGCTGGAACGCGGCGGACTGCGGCCGGTGTATTACCGCCACTGCCAGGAATACTCGTTTCCGCTGGAGCGGTATTTTGCGAACTATGGATGCCCGCCGACGCGCGCGGCCATGCTGGGCCGGATGGCCCGGTGGGTGCTGCGCGTGCTTCCCATGGAGAACAAGGTGATGGGAGTGTTCGAGAAGTCCAGCGGCGAACCTGCCCCGGTTGCGGCTGCCTGATCCCCAAGCCGTCCATCACTGAATCACGCGGACGTTGTACGAGGTGCTCGTGGGCGTGCCGGCGGCGATGGCGCAGACGCGCACGGTGACCGTTCCGCTCGAGGAGACGAACCCCATCCAGGCGAAGCCGGCGCCGGGATCAGCGGCCGGGGAAACGCTGACGGCCATTCCCGTGGTTGCGCCCGTGACGCTGACCGTGCCGGAAGTGCACGCGCCGGCGGAAAGCGCGCTGCCGCCCAGGCTGGAGGTAGCGGCGGCGAGTGCGCCTTTCACTGTCGCGCCGCTCGAATCCACCAGGGGCAGGCCGAGATTGATTTTGTTGTTGGCCGGCGAGCCGGGATTGCCGAGATTGATCTGATTGGCGCCGCCCGACGAATTGATGTCGAAGAGGACGGTCGTGCAGTCGTTCTCGTAGTAGCGGAAGCGGCCGCCGCCTGCGAAGCTCCAGTCCATGGGCGGATTGCTGCATGATGCCGGGTCGCTGCCGAACCATCCCCATCGCGCGGGGCTGAGCGGCCAGAAATACCAGCCGTCGGAGTTTCCTTTGTAGGTGAAGTGCGTGCCCATAGAGAGCTGGTTATAGGCATATTCGCCGGCGTTCGATCCGATGGCGCCGGTGGCTAGTCCGGAACCGGGCGCGCTGACCCCCATGTTCTTCACCGTGTTGTTGCCAGGGTAGCTGTTGCAGCCGATGGAGTTCACGCAGATGTAGCCGTTGCCTGTGTTGTTCATGTCGATGCCGGTGGGATTGGCGCCGAGATTGGAGTTGGCCACATAGAGCGGCCCGAAGGAACCGGAGGAGCCCGCGGGGTTCACCACTTTGATGGTGGTGGAAACGCCGCTGACGGCGCTGATCACCGTGTCCTCGATGTGGAAGTTGAAGTTGAAAGCCGGGCCGGAGTTGGCGTCCACACCGATGCGGATGAGGCAGGGAGTCCCGGCGATGGCCGCGGAGTCGGCGGTGGTCACGTTCTTCAATCCCAGGCCGAGGTTGGGAACGTCGAAGACCACTCCCGTGCCGCTCTCGTAGATGATGTTGGAGATTTCGACGGTGGAGGCCGCGCCGGCAAATCCGGCGCGGATGATGCCGCGGTCCGGATCGCTCGGACCGCTGGTGGCCAGCATCGCGTTGGTGGCCAGGCCGGAGGGAGAAAGGTTGGCGCCGTTCCATCGCGCGCCGGAGAAAAAGAGCCAGCCGCCCGAGATCGCGTCAATCTGCACGTCGGCCAGCCCGCCGTTGAGCAGATTGTTGTCGAAGTGCATGTCGTACCACACGCCGCCGTGGATGTAGACGGCGCTGTAGCGGCCGGAGAGGTCGCCGGTGGTGATGCTGTTGTTGCGGATGAAATCGTTGGAGCTGCCATAGCCGGGCCCGCCGCCATAAAACAGGAGCGCGTGGCCCGCCGATTCGATGTCCAGGCCCTCGATGCGCACGCCGTTGGCCGTGCCCACGACCATGACGCAGCCGATATTCGGATCGGCCCAGGCGCAGGAGCGCTCGGATTTTCCATAGGCGAGCGCACTGGTGACTCCGGTGATGGTCTGCTGGTTGGAAACGATGAGCGGCGTGGTGCCGGCGGTGACTCCCTGCGGATAAATGAGTTTTCCGTTCACGCAGGTGTTGTTCGCGTAGTTGCAGGTGGCGTTGAGAGCAACCTGGTCCGGGTCAATCGTCGCGGTGTTGGTGGCGCCGAACGCTGTGCCGCTGCCCGGAACCGCCGCCACGATGAAGTCGCCGGGAGCCAGGTGGCTCGAAGGATCGGAGCCGAGGCCGGCGATGACGGTGGCGGTGCCGGCGGCTGTGCCGCTCGAATCCGCGGTGGCGCTCGCGCGCAGGAAGAAGAACGCCGTGGGCGTGCTGCCCTGCTGCCCGATCAGCGTCCAGGAGCCGTTGATGGTGGTGCTGTTCGTGCCCGTGGCCGCGCCGGCGATGGTCACGTACTCGCCGGGATTGAATGCGTGAGTGGCCGTGGTGGTGACGGTGCAGAGCTTCCCGGCGTTGCAGGTCCAGGAGGAAATGCTGGCCACGGGCAACGTCCACGCCTGCGCGGGATAGTACGGCCCGCCCGCACCGGTGGTGGACACCTGCACCTGATATTTGAAGCAGCCGGAGCGGTAACTGTCGTCGGAGAGCTGGACCACCATGCGGTTGGTGGAGCCGGAAGCGGGAGTGTAGGCGGTGGGAGGGCTGGCCGGCGTCCATCCATTGCGGTTTCCGATGCGCACTTCGACGTAATAGGTCTGCGCGCTGGTGAAATTGCCGGTGCCGCTCGAAATCGCCTCCGTGGAGACAGCAGGTGCAGCCGGAACGCTGCACAGTCCCGTGGCCGTGCCGGCATACCAGTGCGGGCCGATCTGGACGGGAGCGCTGCCCTGCTGCGGCGCGCTGACCGTGGTGGGCGAGCTGACCCCGCCGGAAACGGTGAGGTTGCCGGAAAGATTCAGGTTCAAGGCGTTGATGTTCTGCGTGACGCTGAGCGACTGGAAGCTGGGCGAGGTGGGATCGGCGGCGAGGATGACGTCGGGAATCGTGGTGACGGCCGCGCCCGCGCCGGAAATCTGGATCAGGTAGCGGCCGGGTGCGGCGTAGAAGTGATAGTTGCCCTGGCCGTCGGAAGTGAGCGGGTTGGCCAGCGGCTGGGTGAGCGCCACGTCGGAAAAGATGCCAGCCAGCGGCGAACACGGAGTGCCCGTGGCGCCGGCGGTGCACACGGTGATGCTGGCGCCCGCCACGGGCTGGCCGAAGCGGTTCAGCACGATGTCGTCTTTGCGCGAGCCCTGCGCGCGCACGATGCCGGGAACAGCCAGGAGAAGAGCGACGATGATGAATCGACGAATGAACATGCCGGATGCCTCCGGACGGAACGATGAGATGCGATGACGGAAAGAATCTAACATGGAGTTCACAGAGTCACGGAGTACTCGGAGAAAGAAGAGAAAAGAAAACGCATAGCCCCAGAGACTCGCGGAGAAAGACAAAACCTTGCGAGCCGGCGCCCCTACGGCGTGCCGGAAGCCGCTGCCACGGGAGCGCGCTGCGGAACGCCGTAGCGCGCGGCCTTCTGTTCGTCGAGCACGGCGCCGCAATGGCGGCAAATGGCCACTCCGATTTTGACCGGCTCGCCGCACGCGGGACACTCCTGCACGGGGCGGAGTTTGGACCATGCCGGGGCCAGGCCCAGTTGGCGCGCGGCGCGGCGCTGGAGATCGGAGATGAGTTCGGGACGGTTGGGAGCGCGGGCGTAGAGCGCGTCCGCCTCGTCGACCAGCCGGCGGAAAAAGGCGTCGCGGCGAGCCGCGGCTTCGCGCAGTTCTTCCGCCAGCGGCGCGTCCGCGGCGCACAGGAAGACGCCGAAGCGGCGCAGATCCGCCTCCGGGTTGTGTTCGGCGAGCACGGAGCGGGCGATGACGCGCGCCGCCCAGTAGCGTTCGCCGCGGCGGTCGTCGCCCAGATCGTAGAGTTCCGTCCGGCCGTAGATGGTGAGCAACGAGCACGGCGCGCCCGCCGGACACGCGGGGATGGTGTAAATGCCCAGCCCGGCCTGGTCGGAGTGAAATTCCTGGTCGGAGATGCTGGCGATGACGGCCCAGTCGTCGCGGTTCAGATATTCACGGTGGTCGGACATGGAGTGGCCTCCTGGGAGTGCCCGGGAAAAAGATGGAGCGCAGGACAGAACCGCAGGGCTTCGCCCTGCGCTACAGCGGTTCGGAAACGGGCTGCTGCCAAAAGCCGCAGGGCTTCGCCCTGCGCTACATAGGATTCACGACGAAGGGCTGGGCGTGGAACGCGGGAACGGCGTCGTCCAGTTGCGCGTAGGCCCAGGATTCGTAGTCGGTTTCCTTCTTCGCTTCGCGCTCGGCAATGGCGCGGCGGCGCTCGCCGGGCGGAATGGCGCGGGAAAATTCGATGGCGCGCACCAGCCATTCGACCGCCGCGGCGGTGAGCGGAAGAAATTCACCGCCGGGACCCTCGAGCGTCAGGCAATGCTCGTATTCGCCTTCGCGCGGAAACGGGCCGAGCGCGGGAACGGAGATGCCGTCCTCGCGTTCCACCGTTGCGGCGTACCAGGCCTCGGGCGGGCCGTAGAGCGCGGCGGGAAGCCAGCGCTCCAGGTGCCAGCGGTCGTGCGGAAGATATTTGGGCACGCGGCGGAGCTCCACCACTTCGCGGAGGATGCTGCCGCTCGCGGGATCGCGGTCGGTCCATTTTCCGCCGATCCAGGTGAGCCGGGACCAGCCCCACACGACGCGGAAATTGGGCCGGCCGTAAAGATTCACGCCGCCGGCGCGGGTAACGCGATCGGCGATATCGGCCGGGGCACGCTTCGCTTCGCGGAGAACCTGGATCATCTTCGGCAGGACGGGTGCGAGACTGTGCTGCTGCGCCGGGGCGCCGTGGAGGTGCAGGCACCTCCACGTGCGCGCCAGCGTTTTCTCAACACGCCGAGGGTACGGAGTTATCCGGCGAGGGAGTCTCAGTAGCCGCTCGGGACTGCCAGACCGTCGATGTAGGCTCCGTAACGGGGACCGTCCATCCAGATCTGGAAGCCGGTGTTGAAATAGAAGAGATAGGACGAAGCCAGGCCGCCCGATGCGCCGTACACCGGAAAGACGGTCTGGCCGCCGATCTCGTAGAAATCGATTTCCTTCATCACCGCGCGTCCCCAGCGGGCCAGGGCGATGAAGTCGATGCGCGTGGGATCGGCGTGGATGGAGGTCTTGATGGGCACGCCGGCCATGCGCTTGTCGGCCTGCTGGTTGAAGAGCAGGTCGGGCATGGGCGCGTCCGTGGGCACCTGGTTGCGGATGATCTCGGAAATGGTGACGCCGAGCTGCTCCCAGGCGTGCTCCTGCTCGGGAGACATGTAGGCGATCAGCTTTTCGCGGGAGAGCACGTCGGTGCCCAGCACCTTGCGCATCTTGTTGATGGCCAGGCGCACGTTGGCGGGAACCAGGGCGGCGTTGCCCGCGGCGAAGTGCGGGGTGCGCAGCGCCTCCGGATAGGTCGAGCGCGACAGGCCGAGCCAGGTGCCGGCGGTGGAGTCCAGATGGTGATACTTCACGCCGAACACGCTGACGGGCTGCGCGCCGGAAAGGCCGGCGGGAACGATCAGGTCGCCGTTGGCCAGGCCGGAGGGATTGGCGCTGACGGTGATCTGCTTGTTGAGCGGATCGACGGACTGGATGGTGGCCGTGCCGCGGTTGGTGGTGAGCGTGGAGTCGTACACCTGCACGTCCTGGTTGTAGTAGAAGAGCTGCGCGCCCGGCGGAGTGGCCAGCGTCCAGGTGGTGGAGGCGAAACTGGCCACCGAGCCGATCACGCCGTTGCCGTTGGTCTGCAAGAGCGTGTCCAGGAACCAGCGGAACTGCTTCATGCCGCTGGCCACTTCGCGCTTGGTGGCGTTTTCCACGGCGCGGTCGTTGCCGGTGGTGGCGTATTCGACGAGCTTGTTGATCTGCACGGCGAAGGACTGGAAGACGGGCGTGAGCGTGGCCACGTCGTAGACGGAGCCGGAGCCCAGCCCAAGGTCGTCCCCGTCCATGGTGTGCTGCGAGGCTTTGCCTCCCGGACGGATCTGGAGCGGGACGCGCATCGAGCGGCTGGAGACCTTCTCGACGTCGCCGCGTTTCTGGATGAGCGTGAGCAGGATGTCGTCGCGCTCAAACAGCACGGGCACCTTGGGGCGGACCTTTTCGAGTTGCAGAGCGACGCTCTGCGCATTGGCGAGTGATGGCATTCGTGTTTCCTCCGTGAATTTGTGGTGGCGCCGGCGCCGCTATGGGCGGCCGGCTCTGGGAAGTGCTGAGAAATTGTCGCGCCCGCCTGATAGGGCAGGCCGAAGGCCTTTGAGTGCGAAAGGGCGCGTGTTCCGCGACCTTTCGCCTTTACAGGCTCGGCGGGATCGGCGGGGGAGAACGGAAGCGCGTCCAGGATCGGAACCAGCCCTTCGATCGTCCTGCGCGATGCAACACCGGTCGGCGACAAAAGGCGGCAGGCCGCGCCGCGTCCTGCCGCACTCAAAGGCCTTCGGCCTGCCGGCGGTGCCGGGGTCGCGCGTAACTTCAATCCATGTTCAGGATTTCCTCGTCGGACATGCGCCCGTAATCCACGCCGCGCGGGCGCAGCGGAACGGGGCCGGGCGAGCCGCCGCGGCCCACCTCCACGCGGCTGGCGGATTCGGATTGTCGCGCGCGGCGCTCGCGGCTGGAGCGCAGCACCGTCTCGCTCCAGTCCGCCACTACGCGTTTGGCCACGGCGGGAAGCGCGGCCTGGGCGCGTCCGGAGATCAGCCGCGCCAGCGCCTCGCGCTGCGGCGCGTTCGCGGCGCCCGGCATGGCGCGCAGCGCGTAGTGAATCGATTCGCGCACCTGGGCGAGGAGCTCGGGATCGCGGCGGAGCGTCTGGTCCAGCTCGCGGAAGATTTCGCCGGAGATTTTCTGTCGCGCGCCTTCGGGCGCGTCGGGCAGCAGCTCCGCCACTTTGCTGGAGATGGAGGCGTGCACGGCCTGCTCGACGCCGGAGTTCACGGATTCCAGGAACTGGCCGGCGGCGGAGACGGGCTCGGACTGCGCTGCGGCCTGTGGTTGCGGGGGCGCGGCATGTCCTGCCCCTGCGGAGGACAACGGGGAGGCGGCCTGCGCCGTCATCGCGGCGGCCACCTGGCGGTAGGCTTCCGGATCGAGCACGGCCAGTTGCCGCGCGAATGTGAATGCGAGATCGCGGAAGGCCTGGGGCGCGAGGCGCTGGATGCCGGCCAGAAGTTCGGCGTGCACGCGCGGATCGCGCGATTCCACCATGCTGTCCAGCCGCGCCAGATCGGCCTGGGCGGTGGCCGCGGCGCGCGCGGCGGTGGCGTCGGGGAATACCTCGCGGAACTGCGCGTCGCGCTCGCAGATTTCGCGGAGCTTCGGGCCGATTTCGGGCAGCTCGAAGGCGCGCTCGAATTCCGCGGCGGGACCGGCTTTCATCCGGTCCTCTGTTTCCCCGCCCGGCTGGCGGACGGCCTCGCCCGTTTCTCCCGCGCTTCCCGCAGTTCCCTGCCCTGACGCAGGAAGGGCCTGCCCCTGGGCCCCGGCATTTGCCGCCGCTGCATCCGGCGCTTCCAGAAGATCCAGATCGGTGAGCGAATAATCCACGGCGCCGGCGGAAGGCACGCCGCTCGAATGCGATGCGCCATTTGCGGGCGCGCGAGAAACGGTGACGGTCTGTGTGGCCATGATATTTATCCTCGAGACATTCTGTAGCGCAGGGCGCGAGCCCCGCGGCACTTGCAGTTCGAAGCAGAACAAACCGCAGGGCTATCGCCCTGCGCTACAGGGCCGGGCCGGCCGGCGCAGGCGGCTCGGGCGATGCGGCAGACGTCGCGGCCGGCGGGGCGATGGGAATCTGCGGCGGAAGCGGCGACATGCCCGCGGCCTGCGCGGCGAGCGCGCGGTAATGCGCCATGGCGTGCGCGCGCACGTTGGCGAATCCCTGCGGATTGCCGGCCTTGGCGCGCTGGCCGTCGTCGCTGGACATCCAGCGGCGGCAGGTGGCCAGCTCCGAGGCGTGATCGTCGGCGAACACGTCGGGGCGGATGGACGGCTCGATGCGCAGCGCGCCGGTGAGCGAATCGGTGAAAATCTGCGGCGGCTCGGCGAGCAGGCGTTCGATTTCGCGGAACTGCTTCACGCGCGCCTCGTCGCCGGGGAGCGCGAGATCGTCCAGGCCGGCCAGGCGCTTCAGCACGGCCATGTTTTCCGGATCCATCATGGCCTGCTTGAAGGTGGGATCGTTGCCCATCAGGCCCAGGAGCTGGAAGAGCGACTGGCGCTGCTGCGTCCAGGAGACCGGGAAATTTTCGTCCGCCTCGGGATAGACGCGCACGCGGCCGGCAAGATCGGCCAGGTGAATGGTCTCCGCGGACCAGTCGCCCGACGAGCTGACCACGGGAAGCTCGAAATCCTCCACGCGGTTGCGGCGGAAGCATTCCAGCGCGAGCAGCATGAGATCGGAATAGAAGCGGCGGATGCGTCCCCAGGGCAGACCCAGGCGGCCCATGGCCTGGTCGCGCGCCAGCGCGTAGCCGCTGGCCGTCTTCTGATTTTCCATTTCGCCGCCGAAGAGCGCGGGAAATGCGCCGGTGAGGAACTGCGAGATGGGGCCGAACAGATCGGCCATGTGCCGCAGCATGTCCGGGGAAAGCTGCGCCTGCGGGGTGGCGTAGAATCCCGCGCCCACCGGCTGGCCCGGCCGCGGATGCACGGGATACATGGCGCCGGGGGCGTTGGTCTGCTCCTCGAGCGCGTCGAGGTCGATGATCTCCGCGTCCACGAAGGTGGACGGAATGCCGTACTCGTAGGTCTCGATGGCCATGTTGGCCAGGTCGTTGAGCCGCTCCTGCACGGAGATGAGCGATTCGCCGAGCGCGGGACGGTCCTGGCCGTCGCCGGGCATGGCGTGCAGCACGCGCCAGTGCTGGTCCATGGATTCGTTGCGGCTCTCGCAATACGTTTCGCCGGCAAACGCCACGTAGCAGCCGTCGGGGAACAGGGCCAGAAGTTGCGCGCGTGTATCGGGATCGTCGATGGCGTAGAAGGCCCACGGACGCAGCCAGGCGCGCTGGAAGGTCACCAGATTGGCCAGCACGTCGCCGGTCTGCTCGATCATCGTCGAGCCCTGCGCCACGGTCAGCCGCGCGATGCGTTCGTATTCCTGGTCGCCCCCCAGGCCGCCGGGCGTGATGCGTTCGGAGACGTGCGGATAGGCCGCTTTCAGCTTCGAGATGTGCGCCTCGATTCCCCAGATCAGATACGGAAATTCGTGCTGTTCGCGCGCCCACAGCGGCGTTTTCAGCTCCAGCGCGCCGACAATGGAGATCACCTCCTGGCCGTTGGCCACGCGTTCCACTCCCGCGCGCCGCGGCACGCGCACGGTCTCCGCGGGCGTGATGCTTTCCGGCGGGAGCAGCGCGCCGCACTGCGGGCAATTTTGTGCCGCCGGCTCGCCCTGACGCAGGAAGGGCATTGTGGCGGCGACGTTACCCTCCGCCGGCGCGGCCGCCGCAGCGGGCTGCACCACCCGCTCATCTCCGATCGCCCCTGCCGAAAACGGATCGCCTTCCCACGCGCACTCCGGGCACACGCCTTTCGCCGGCGCCAGCACCACGTCGGCGGCCTCGAAAACATCCTCGACCGTGTGGCCGAAGCGCTGGCCGTCCACCACGTAGCGGACGTAGCCGCCCACCTTCCCGTCCGTGTAGAGATAGAACGCGGTGTCCTGCAGCAGGCCGCGCGCGTCGTTCGAGCGTTCCAGGTATTCGATCACCTTCGTTCCGGCGCGCGCCGTGGTGATGTCGCGTTCGTCGGACGGCGATTCGGGGAAAAGGCGCGTCTGCGGAACCGATTGCGAGAGCGCAGCCATCAGCGAGAGGCCGAAGGGCTGGTAGATGTTCGTGACGTACTGGTAGCGCGGCATGTCGTCGCCCACGTCGTCGGACTGCGTCCACGACGTGTCGAACGGCGTGTGGAAGGCCTGGTCGCGTTCGCTCCACCAGATGTACTGCTTCCCTTTCCAGAACAGGCGCGCCTGGCGCACTTTGCGGATTTCCTGGCGGCGCGCGTAGATGTTTTCGCGGGCCAGCTCGTCCACCAGGCTTTTCAGCGCGTTCTGTAGCGGGTCGGGCAGCGTTTCGTTGTTCGGTCCGTAGGGATTCATAGGCTGCCTTGAATCTGAAAGCAGCGCAGGGCGTAAGCCCTGCGGTTTGTTGCTGCGATTGTCGATGGGAAGTTCCGCAGGGCTATCGCCCTGCGCTACAGAAACGAACCTCAGGATTCGTCGTCGCAGGAAGATCCCGCGGCCGCCCCGGCGCTGCGGATTTCGTGGCCGCGCAGATGATTCTTCGCTTCCCCGGCGGCCTCCGCGGCGCTCCCGTGATTCGATTCCACGGTGTGATGGCCGGCGCCGGCGTGCTGATAATGCGCGTGGACGCTGAATCCGCCGTCGCGCTGGACCTGAATGGTGACGTGCTTCAGGCGGCCGTTGCGCGCGGCGTCCTGTGCGGCGGAGTCGTCGTTCGCGCCGTCGTCGCCGTCGGCCTGGGCCATGGCCCGGCCGTAGGCGGGATTCATGTAGTGTCGTCCGGAGATTTCGGGCATCAATGTTCTCCTGTGGAACAGACATTCCTGTCTGTCGATCGGACCCAATTCGTTGTACTGGAAAGCTCAGCAGGGCTCTTCGCCGTGTCCCGTACTTTTTCCGAGCCGTTGGTGTCTAAGCTTTGATGAGCGGGACGCGGTATCAAAAGCGGGAGTTCTCATGAATCGACTACTTGTTGTCCCGATTCTGGTTTCAAGTCTCTTTCTGGGAGCGTCCTCTCCAGACACCCGGGGGCGCTTGGCGCTCCAAGAGCAGTGCTCGCATGATCATCGGGTGTGGGTAGGCCGGGTCTTGCAAGAGATGCACACGATCCAGCCAGGTATGACTCGAAAGGACCTCCTGGAGGTCTTCACGACAGAAGGGGGACTCTCCACGGGTTTGCAACGCACCTACGTCAGCCGCGAGTGTGAATATTTCAAAATTGATGTCGAGTTTGAGGCCGTCGGCCGGCCGGGCCATGCCGAAGAAGGGCGCGTGACTCTGGACGAAGACGATCGAGACGTCATTGTGAAGATCTCACGACCCTACCTGGATTTCAGCCACATGGATTAGCCGCTCTCGCGCCCCTGTCTTGGGTATGGGCCTGACGATCCGCGGCAGCGCTCTCCAATTTCTGTTTCACCTGCGACCAACTGATGGACCGCCGGAGCGGCTGCGGCGAGCGCCGTCCGGCGCCGGCGTGCTCCTGCGGCGGGGGCGCGAGCGGAACGGGGCCGACTCCCGCGCGCGCGTAGATGGCGTTACGCAGGTGCGCGTTTTCCGCTTCGAGCCGCGCCACGCGCTCTTCCAGCAGCCGCGTGTACCGCGTCGTGGTCAGCCAGTGCCAGATGGGGGAGAGCATCGAGATACAATCCAGCAGAATCAGCGGGCCGGCCTCTGTTCTGGAGACTCAGACGTAGCGCCGGCACACCGTGCAGTAGAGCTTCATCGCAGGCGCACGGGCTAATGTCGTCGCCACCAGGGCCGCAGAAAGACCGGGCGGCCGCGCTGGCGCTCTTCGCTCTCGATGCGGCGGGCCTGCATGGCGCGCATGGTGGGATCCACGGTCTTCACCTGCTGCATGCGTTCCACCAGGCGCGTCTCGAGTGGCGGCACGCGCTGGCGCAGGCGCGACTTCAATCCGTATCGCGCCGCTTCGGCCGCGTCATCGCCCTCGCATTTGGCGATGTCCTCCACATTGCGTTCATCGCGCACCAGCGACGGCAGGGTTTCAATCAGCTCCTTGCAGGCGTCCGAGATCACCCACTGGCCGGACTCGAGGAGCTGGTACATCAGCATCCAGCCGCCGACGCGGTCGTTGTCGGCGGGCGTGGGCCGCGGAATCGTTCCTCCGGAGGCGGCGGCGAACACGCTGCCCAGCTGCTCGGCGATGGTGGCTTCGTCGGTGCGCTGCGAAAACGCGTCGGGCCCCAGGAAGACCGCGTCGATTTTTTCGCCGCGGCTGCGCTCGATGATTTCGTGGGCCAGCACCCGCGGACTCATGCGCTGGGCGATGAATTCGCGGTACGTGTAGGTGTGCCCGGTGTCCTCCGAGCCGTCCTGCACGTGCCAGTAGACGGCGGCGGGATGCTCGAAGCCCCAGTCAATCGAAATCCAGCGCGGCAGCCAGGACGCGGCGCAGGGGCGGGCCATCTCCGCGGCCGGCAGGACGTTCTTGCGCAGATCGAAGACGTCGAAGAACTGGCCGGCGAAAATGTTCCAGTCGCCCTCCAGATAGGCCAGGCGCATGCGCGCGGGCAGGGCCTGGAGCGAACGGAGATAATTCCCGTCGTCCTTGTAAACCGGGTTATCGCGGAGAAGCGCGGGGATGTACTCGTATTCCTCCGCGTTGTACTGCTCCGGGTTCTCGAAGCCGGGCGGGGCCCGGCGATCGATCCACAGCGATTTGACCCAGGTGTGGCCGATGCCGCCGGGATTGGTGGCCCCGGCCATGGACGGGGACGTGCCGGGAACCGGGCAGCGGTTGCGGCTGGTGAGAAAGGTCCACTGGCCCAGCGTGAACTGCGTCAGCTCGTCCACGCCGATGAAGAGGAATTCGGCGCCCTGATACTGGTAAATGTCGTGCTCGCTTCGCGAGTAGCCGAACTGCGTGAGCGAGCCGTTGCGCCAGGTGACCAGGTGCTTGGCCTCGTTGTAGCTGAGGTAGAGCTCCCGCGGCACATGGCGGCGGAACAGGAGAATCAGCGACTTCTCCAGCTCCGGATAGGTGCGCCGCAGCAGGAGGCAATTGGAACCGGGATGGCTCCGGGCTTTTCCCACCGCCTCCATCAGCAACGCCATGCTTTTTCCCGGCCCCGCGGCCCCTCCAAACAGCCGGTACTTGGCGGGAGACTCGTGGAAAATCCGCTGCTTCTCGAAAGGCCGGTAGCGGAGTTCGGGCCGGCGAGCCTCGTCTTCCGACCACCGTTCGTCTCCCGAGCGGATTGTGAGGCGAGGCATCGTGGCAGCCGGGCGGAGCGAGGCCGGGCCATCCCCGGCCGCAGGTTACTTCGAGATGCGCGGGAAGAAGCGGCCCACGGCGAACGCGGCGGCGCCGGACAGCACGGCAATGCGCTCCGGCAGCGGAGAGAAAAAGGCCGCGGCAATCACCGCGGCGGCGCCGGCAAATTCGAGCAGGAATCCGATCTGGATTCCCCCTCCGGCCGGCTTCGAACTGCCGGCCCCGGCGGCGCTGCCGGTGGAGCTGGAAGGTGCTGGACTGCTACTCATGTTCATCCTCCTGGTGGGAATCGTTCTGCCCGCCGGGTTGCGCGGAACCCGAAGCCCGCAGCCCGGTGGTGGAAACATTTGCGGGCGCGGCCGCGCGCGAGGCCTGGCCGCCCGGAGACTTCTGCGCGGGAATGTGGCAAATGAAATCAAACGGCTCGCGGGCCGGAGCCGCGGCCGATTCGCGCGCCTCCACCGGCTGCACCGGCTTGCCGTAGAGATATTCGAGGAGCTGAAGATAGACCCTGCCGGCGGTGGCGCCGCCCTTGCCGTCCAGCAGCTTCGTGGCCACCTTCACCGGATCATTCTTCGTAAAGATGCGGCGCATGAGCGCGGAAGCTCTTCGCGGGACCCGCGAGCGCACCGCGGCCTCGGGAGCCGCTGTTGCGTCCGTAGCGGCAACCGGCGTGGCGGCCGGAGCGGGCTTGCCCGCCGGCTTCTTTTTGCAACGCGCGGACCGGGAGGCGCGGCTGTGTTTGCGTTTCATCGTTCGACTGGCGGGATGGAAGGCGGCGCGGGCCGCGTTGTGCGCGTCGCGCCCTCTGCCGCCGGCGCACCGGGCGCCTGGGAAGCGGAACGGAGCAGCCCGCAACAACCCATCGCCGGCAGGCTGTGCGGCGAGCCGCCGCCTCCCCCGCCGCTTCCTTCTTTGTAGGTGGCGAAGGCGATCACCGTGTCGTCCACGGAGCCGGACCAGTTGAGGTTGGTGGTGCCCCCGCTTGTCGAGGAAAGTT
>Ga0335077_10004535_pt1 | contig 16949 bp, 9 predicted proteins | sample Lox_Sample_31_FD_207151 | JGI IMG/M metagenome (GOLD analysis project Ga0335077, IMG submission 207151) | Soil microbial communities from Loxahatchee National Wildlife Refuge, Florida, United States - Lox_Sample_3.1 | ecosystem: Environmental > Terrestrial > Soil > Wetlands | place: USA: Florida...
GTGAGTTTGTGGCCAACATGAGCCACGAGGTCCGTACTCCGCTGAACGGCATCATGGGCCTGACAGAACTGGTGCTGGACTCCGGCGTCACTCCGGATCAGGCCGAATGCCTGCGCCTGGTCAGGCACTCGTCCGATTCCCTGCTCGCCCTGATCAACGGGGTCCTGGACTTCTCCAGGCTGGACGCCGGCAAGGTGGAGCTCGATCGCGGCGAATTCGATATGCGGTCGCTTGTGGAAGATACCCTGAAGTCTCTGGAGGGCCTCGCGCGTCCCAAGGGCCTGGAATTGAGGACTTGCGTGGCTTCGGATGTGCCCGCCCGCCTGGTGGGCGATCGGGCCCGTGTACAACAGGTGCTGCTCAATCTCGAGGGAAACGCGGTTAAGTTTACGGAGGCGGGGTACATCGAGGTTGTGACCGGATTGGAGTCCGCCGATGTCCTTCACATTCAGGTTCGCGATACCGGCATCGGGATTCCCGCCACCCAGCATGCGCTGATTTTCGAGCCTTTCCGCCAGGCCGATGGCACTACCTCGCGCCGCTACGGAGGCACGGGTCTGGGGCTGTCCATCGCCGCGCGCCTAGTGTCGCTGATGGGCGGCCGAATCTGGGTGGAAAGCGAGCCTGGCACCGGCAGCACGTTCCACTTCACCTTCCGGTTTGAGCCCGCGTTCGAATCCGCGCCCCCCGCGTCTCCGGCATCCGCTATCGAGCCGGCCCGGCTTTCCGCCCTCAGCATTCTGCTGGCCGAAGACAACCCGATCAACCGCAAGGTCGCCTGCGCCATCCTGGAGAACCGCGGCCACCAGGTCGCCTGTGCCGTGGACGGCCGCGAGGTCCTGGATGTGTGCCGTGACCGAACCTTCGACGTGATCCTGATGGACGTACAAATGCCGGTCATGGATGGTTTCGAAGCGGCCGCCGGGCTGCGCCAGCTCGAAGAGCGGTCCGGCGGGCGCACGCCCATCCTTGCCCTCACCGCGAACGCCATGGAAGGCGATCGCGCGCGCTGCCTGGCCGCGGGCATGGACGGCTATCTCGCCAAGCCCTTCAAAGCGGCAGAACTGCTCCAGGCAATCGCCACAGTCCTGGAAGCCTCCGCTCAATTCCCGGGAAAGTCGTAGATGTACAGACAGTGCCCCACGATCGCGCGCGGCGAAAAGCGCGTCATCCACTCGTCCCCCCGGGCATAGTTACGCCGCACCAGCGCGCTGTCGTGCGCCACCATGTGCGCGCTCACGGCGTACAACCCCGGTGGTGGGTGGAACCAGACTTGCGAATCGGCCATCTGTTCCACCGGCATATCGTACGCGCCCGGCGGGAAGCTGCCGAAATAGGCGAGCCGTACGGTGCGCCCTTTCGCGTTGCGGCCGAGCCACGTCTGAAGCTGCTTCAGTCCCTGGCCCCAATCCACGTTGCTGTCGTCCAGCCAGGCGATCCCACAGCGGCTCCCGCCGTCCAGCCCCACTTTACCCGGATCGTCCAACAGGCATGCCGACTCGTTGAAGTAGCTCAAGCCGTCGGGATAAATGCCGGCCGCCGCCACCGCCGCCCACATCGCCAGGATCGCTCCCGCGATGCGCCTCCCCTTCGCCGGCGCGCGCAGCAGCGAAGCCAGCGCGATTCCGCCCAGCAGGTGCGCGAACGGCAGGCACGGAATGATGTAACGGATCCCCAGGTTGTCTGCTTTCCAGACGTGCAGCAGAAAGATCGCCGCCGGAGGCGCCAGCAGGAACAGCTTCTCGCGCAGCGCGAAGTCTTTCCCGCGCAGCACGAGGATCAGCCCGGCCGCTGCCAGCGCGATCGCGGCCAGCGGCTCTTTCAGCAGGTACGCCACTGCGAAGTAGCTGGTGAAGTTCGACGCCAGGTCGCCCGCCATGTAGACCAGGTAATTCGCCGCGTGGTCCGCGTTGACCTTAGTGACACCCGCAAGGTACGCGCCGGGACCCTGAAACCGGTAGATGGCCAGCACCACCACGGTTGCGATGCCGTAGATCCAGAGCAGCGCCACGGTCGCGGCGCGGGCGCCCTTTCGCCGGCGATCGATCAGCACCAGCCCCGCCGCGAGCGGCACCAGAACCACGGACGAAAACTTGGTGCAGAGCGCCAGCCCGAGGGTGATCCCGCAGACCGCCATCCACGCCCGGCCAGGCGCCCGCACCCAGTTCCACAGGCAAAACAGAAAGAGCAACGAGAAAGCTCCGAGCCCCACATCCAGGGTTACCAGAATCGAGTGCCCGACGATGGTCGGGTCCAGCACATACAGCCCCAGCGCGCACAGCGCCGCCAGCTCGCCCGCGATCTGCCGTCCCCAAAGGTACAGCACCAGCCCGCCCATCAAGCCCACCAGCATCATCGGCAGACGCGCCCACAGCAGCGCTTCCTCCAGCCCGCTCTTGATCAGGATGAGGCTGCCGATATCCCACTGCCACTGCTCGGCCCCGCGCAGCAGGTCGCGCGCCTGCGGAACGTCCTGCCACTTCCCGCCGCCGAGTGTGAGCCCGGCCCCGCTCAGCGCCTTGAGCAGCGGCGGATGCTGCGGATTCACCGACAGGGAACCGAGCTGGACGTACGCCACGCCCGCCGCGATGTGCCCCGGCTCGTCCCAGGCCGGCGATTTGGCGCGGCTGGCAAAGAACACCTCGCCGAAGAAAATCGCCAGCAGCGCCGCTGCGACGGCAAACGTCCAGGGCGCGCGCGGGGTGGGTTTCATGAAACCCGCATCGTAGCATAGAGGCGGGAACCGCCCGCCGGCGGACGGTGTCCAACTGGCATGCTCGAAGTCCGGCAATTGACCAAGCTGTACACCGGAATCCCTGCGGTGGATCACGTCAGCTTCACGATCCATCCCGGTGAAATTCTCGGCTATCTCGGCCCGAACGGAGCGGGCAAGAGCACCACCGTCAAGATGTTGATCGGCCTGCTGGAGCCCACTTCCGGGCACATCGAGTTTCATGGCCAGGACATCCGCCGCGACCTCAAGGCCTACCAGCGCCGTGTCGGGTACGTGCCCGAGGAGCCGCACCTCTACCCGCACCTGAGCGGAAGGGAGTATCTCCAACTGGTCGGCCGCCTGCGCGGCATGCCACGCCACGCCCTCGAGCCCAAAATGGACGAGCTTTTGCGCCTTGTCGGGCTCTGGGAGGACCGCCACTCGCCGCTGGCGTCGTATTCCAAGGGCATGCGCCAGAAGATTCTGCTGATGGCGTCTCTCCTACACGATCCCGAGCTGCTCATTCTCGACGAGCCATTCTCCGGCCTCGACGTCAACGCATCGATGATCCTCCGCGGCCTGCTGGACGCGCTGGCGGCCCGCGGAAGAATGGTGCTCTACAGCTCGCACGTGCTCGAAGTGGTCGAGAAGGTCTGCAACACGGTCCTCATCCTTCGAAAGGGCCAGGTGGTGGCGCACGATTCCGTCGCCCACCTTCGCGACATGATGGAGAAATCCTCTCTTGAAGGCGTCTTCGCCCAGTTGACGCAGCCCGAGGACACGAATGCCGTGGCGCGCCGCATCCTCGATGTGGTGACCGCATGAAGCGACGGCTCCGCGAGTGGCTGGACGAGACCCACGGCTCCGCCTGGGAGCTGGTGCGGCATTTCCTGCTGCGCTTCTTCGACAACGACATGATCACCATTCCCGGCGAATGGCAGAAGGTCGCGGTCGGCATCTTCGCGTCACTCGTGTCGGTAGCGCTCGCTCTCCTTTCCGTCTACCGCGACCGCTATAAGCACTTCGACTCGGCGCCGTTCGCCGAATATCACCAGGGCGTACGCGACGACCTGATTTCCTTCATCGCGATCACCATGGCGGTGACCGCGCTGCTCACCATCCTGCAATGGCAGAGCCTGTTCCCCAGCCTGCGCGACTGCCTGGCGCTCGCCGGGCTCCCGGCGCGCCCGCGCGAGATCTTTCTCGCCAAGTTCGCCGCTCTGATGGTGGTCTTCTCCGCGTTCGTCACCTCCATGACCGGAATGCCTGCGATCCTGTTCACCTACCTGGTGACCGGACGGTGGCAGGAGAACCCGGGCATCTTCATCTACGTGGCCGCGAGCTTCGTCGCGTTGGCGGGCGGATGTGCTTTCGTTTTCTTCACCCTGGTCGCGATCCAGGGCATTCTGCTGCATCTCTTCCGGCCGCACACGTTCGGGCGGATCTCTCTCGCCGTACAGGCCGTGCTCTTCGTGGCGACGGTCGGAGCCGTCCCCCTCATGGGCCGCCAGCCCGCGACGGCCTACTGGTGGCCACCGCTGTGGTTCGTCCATCTCTGGGAATCCATGATCACCGGCCCCGCGCCGCTGGCCCGCAACGCCCTGCTGGCCATCGCGATTCCCGCCGCGGTCTCGATTCTGGCCTACCTGCTCAGCTACCATCGCTACCGCCGGATGCTGCTCGAGGCGCGCGTCAGCCCGCCGTCGGCGCGCAGGGCGGGACTCGGCCCGCGCCTGCTCGAGCGCTGGATCGCGGACCCCAGGGAACAGGCCGCGTTCGCTTTCATCTGGAAGACGCTCTTCCGCAGCCGCAGTCACCGCCTCTTTCTCCTGGCCTACGCCGGCGCTGCGCTCGGCTGGATTACCAAGGGCCTGCTCGATACTCCGCCCGTTAACCTGCGCGATGAAGGCCTCTATGGATTCACGGTCGTGGTCGCCCCTGTCGCGGTCTCCATCCTCATCACGCTCGGTCTGCGCTATCTTTTCACGCTGCCCGTGATGCTGCGCGCCAACTGGGTCTTCCAGGCGGTCGAATCGGAGGACCGCCCCGCCTGGAATGCGGCCATCGAGCGCTTCGTAATCTGCACCGGGATCCTGCCCGTGTTCGCCGCGGGGCTGCCCGCCGCGGTCGCGGTACTCGGTCCGGTGCGGGGCCCGGCCGCCACGGGGCTCGGTCTCGCTGCCGCGGTGATCTTCTTCGAGCGCTATTTCCGCGACTGGCGCAAGCTGCCCTTCACCTGCTCCTACCTGCCCGGCAAGCAGCCGGTGTGGCTTCTGATCACGCGTTTCGCTGTTGGCTCCACATTCCTCGTTCCGATCGCGCAGCTTCTACTCTGGGCTTCCGCCGACGTGACCTCCTTTATTGCGCTCTCCACCGGACTCGCCGCACTCTGGTGGCGATGGCGCCTCAGGCGCCGCCGTCTTTGGTCTGCGGCAACTACGCTCTGGGACGAACAGCCCGCGCCCGCTGTCGAGGCTATCGACCTCCAGCGTGCCAAGGATGACGATGGGCCGCTTTCGCTCGGCTCTGTCCGCCCGAGTGTTCCGGAATTCGGCAGCTCTCTCATCGCCTCTCGCGGGCTCCTACCTCAATCCTGGCGAGAGGAGATCGATGAAGACCGGCGCAGCCGCGCCCTTTGGGAGACCTTCTGGGAAGACGTCCGCTACGGCGCTCGTCTCATCCGCCGCAATCCGCTGCTGTCGGCCGTCGTCGTGGTTACTCTCACCGTCGGCATCGGGATCAACGCCAGCGTCTTCACAGTGGTGGACCGCGTCGCTCTGAAGCCGCTGGTCCACCGCGATCCCGAGAGCTTCCTTCGCCTCTTCCCCGAAAACCAGCGCACCGGGCACGACCGGCCGGTATCCTACTCCGAGTACATCGCCCTGCGCGAACGGAACCGCTCCCTCCGCCAGCTCGCTGCGTTCCGGCTCTTTCCCGCCCTGATCGGCGACGAGGATACCGTGGGCAGCCCCGCCCTCGCCGTCTCGTGCAACTTCTTTCTGGTCGAAGGCCTCGACCGCCCCCTGCTCGGCCGGCTGATCGACGCTAACGATTGCCGCGCTCCCGGCCAACTGCCGGTCGCGCTGATCAGCGAGACGGTTTGGCGCACGCGCTTCCAGTCCGACCCGAAAATCATCGGCCGCAGCGCGCGGATCAACAACCGCACCATTCCCATCGTCGGCGTCCTTTCCGACCGCACCTCACTCTGGGTGCAGCCGGTGGGCGTCTGGGTGCCCTATACGGCACAGCCCTTCTTCGACGTGGACCGCAACTTTTTCCAGGAGGACGCGTTCCTCTGGCTCTTCCTCGCCGGCCGCCTCGCGCCCGGATACAGCCGCTCTCAGGCGGAGGCCGAGTTCAACGGCCTCGAACGCCAACTCGACGCGCTGGAGCCCGGCCGCCGCACCGCGGTCGAAACCACCGACGGCTCCTGGATGCAGACCTTCGAGTTGAGCGCCGGCGGCCGTGAGCTTTTCCTGGTCTCCTTTTTCTTTGGCGCCTTCTATCTGGTGCTCTTCATCGCCTGCGCCAATGTCGCCACGCTCCTGCTCTCGCGCGCCGCCACGCGCCGCCGCGAAATCGCCGTACGCCTCTCTCTGGGCGCGCCGCGCATTCGCCTGGTCCGCATGCTGGTGACGGAGAGTGTCCTGCTCGCCGCGCTCGCCGGAGCCGCCAGCGTCTACCTGCTCTACCACGTGCCGCGCCCGCTCTTCCGCCACATTGCCCCGCGCTCGCCGGAGATCCCGATGCCGCCCGATTGGAGCGTGTTCGCCTACGTCGCCATCATTGTGCTTCTCACGGGCCTCGCCAGCGGCCTCGCTCCCGCGCTCGAATCCGTCAAAGTCGATCTTGCCGCGTCCATGAAGGGCGCCGGCGGCACGCTCGGAGGCTCCGTAGGCGGCAGCCGCGTGCGCGGGTGGCTGGTCACCGCGCAGGTCGCGATGAGCCTGGTGCTGCTGGTGGAAGCCGCGCTCTTCGGCCAGTCCGAAAACCACAACCTGCATTCCGACCCCGGCTACATGCCGCGCCACGTCGTGGTAGCGCCGCTGCGTTTCCCGGACAACACTCCGCCCGCCGCCGCGGAGGCCCGCTACAACCGCATCGCCGAGCGGCTGCGCGCCCTGCCCGGCGTCCGCTCCGTCGCTGTCTCCGACGACGCCCCGATGATCGACCACTACACCGTCCAGGTGCGCCCGCCGGCGCGCCCCGATGCCGTGCAGCCGGTGGACGTCTATTCCGCTTCGGCGGGATTCATGAACACCCTGGGCGTACCGCTCGTGCGCGGCCGCGATTTTCTGCCTACGGACCGTTTCGCCATCGTCGTCTCCGAGTCCCTCGCGCGCACCTTTTTCCGCCGGCAGGATCCTGTCGGCAAGGTGCTCGACTTTCACGGCGTTCCCGTCACTATCGTCGGCGTGGCGCGCGACGTCGCGCCCCTGCGGATCGGCGGCAGCGACAACCCGCCCGCCTGGCGCACCGGCATCACGCACCCGGAACGGGTCTTCCTGACAGTGCGCTTCGCGACCCCGGCGCTGGCCAGTCCGGCCAGTATCCGCGCGGCCATTCGTGAGGTCGACCCCAACCTGGTGGTGATCTCACGCAACCTGCAAAGCTGGATCGACCTGGTCACGGATTCGATGTGGAACATGGTGACCCTGATCGTCATTCTCGGGATGGTCGCCACCGCGCTCGCCACCAGCGGTATCTACGGGGCGGTGAGCTTCGCCGTCAACCAGCGCATGCGCGACCTCGGCATCCGGGTGGCGCTCGGCGCCACGCGCGCCACCATCGTCCGCGAAGTGCTGGTGATGGGCGGTAAGCCGGTTGGGCGCGGCCTCGTGATCGGCGCCTGGATCAGCGTCGCCATGGCTGCCAGCCTGCGCGAGAACCTCAAGGGCTCGATCCTCCGCATCGATTCCACCGATCCCCTGGTTTATGGATCGGCCATCGTGCTGCTGGCGGTGGCAGCCGCGATCGCGATGATCGGCCCGGCGCATCGCGGCTCGACCTCGGACCCGCTCGACGCGCTGCGCTGCGAGTGACCCGCTTGTTATAATCCCACCCAATGCTCCGCCAGAAGCTGATGGCCCATCATCGCGACGACGGCTTCCGCTGGCGCGGCGCCGAAGTCACCCGCATCGAAGGCCTGAGCGATGCCGTGTTCGCATTTGCGGTCACCTTGCTCGTGGTTTCGCTCGAAGTCCCCAAGACCTTCGACGAGCTCCTGGTGGTAATGCGGGGCTTTTTCGCATTCGCCGTCTGTTTCGCCCTGTTGCTGCAGGTTTGGCACGAGCAGTACAGGTTTTTTCGCCGTTACAATCTTCAGGATTCGGCGTCTCTCTTCCTCAATTGCATCCTGCTCTTCCTGGTGCTCTTCTACGTGTATCCGCTGAAATTCCTCTTCACGCTGCTGATCAACGGTTGGTTGGGCTGGCCGGCGGGCATACAGATCAAGCCGCGGCAGCTCCCGCAACTGATGGAGATCTTCAGCGGGGGTTACCTGGCGGTCGCCTGTGTTTTTATCCTGTTGTTCTCACATGCCTTGCGCAAACGCGAAGCTCTCGAATTGAACGACTTTGAGGTCTTCGACACCAAAGTCAGCATCGGCGCCGCCGGGCTCAACGCGTTCACGGCGCTGGTCTCGCTGGCGATCGCCGGATTTGCGCCGCTCGCGCTCAGCGGCTTCTCGGGCATGATCTACCCAATTCTGCTTGGCCCGAGCTTCGGCATTTATTACAACGTGATGGGCCGCAGGAGGCGCCGGCTGGCTGCATCGCCTACGCCGGCTTGAAGAGCCCGATCCTATTGCAGTCGATATCGGACAACCAAACTCCACGCCGGTACCGAGCGGTACGGCGCGTGTAAGCATCTGCGGCCCTGCTGCTCATAGTGATTCAGTCAGTGTACAGCGCGCGCCGCCTATTGTAGAACCGGCAGCGTGAGATAGTCCGCCGGCACAAACAGGCTGCCCTCGGTCACTCCCTGCGGGGTGAGCTTGCGCAGGCGCTCGGTCAGTTCGCGCCCGTTCAGAAACCCGGCCAGCGCGTCCTCGAACGCGCGGGTGATTCCCACCACCTGCTGTGGCGACTCGTGCGCGAACTCCAGCCGGAATCGCGAGATGCCCGCCGCGCGCCAGTCCGCCAGGTGCAGCGCAGCCTCCTGCGCCTCGGCGCCGAATACCGTATTTCGGCACCCGACGTCCGCCAGCACCGGATGCGCCCGTCCCGCCGCGTCGCGCAGGGCCACGCGGTGCTGCTCGCACGGACGCCCGCAATCCAGGTAGCTCCTGCCGTTCGAAAGGAACCGCGCGAACACGCAGTGCTCGGTGTGAAAGACCGGCAGGTGCTGATAGGCCACGGCCTCAATGCGTTCCGCGCCCGCCTGCGCCGCAAGGTCTGCTACCTGTGCCGCGTTCAGGTCATGCGCCGGCGTGAGAGCCGCCAGACCCATCGCCAGCAGCTCCCGCGCGGTAATTGTGTTGGCGGCATTGAGGCTGAAATCCCCGATCAGGTCGCCGTGCGTCCTTTCGCGCAGAGCCTCCAGCAATCCCGCCGACCGCACCAGGATCGGACAATCGCAGCCGACCAAAAAATCCGCGATCTTCTCTTCGCCCGGCTTGAGGACGCGCGGCGCCGCCACTCGCACCGCGATCCTCTCATGCCGGACCTCTTCGATCGAGGGTTTCAGGCCGTACAGGTCCAGATAGTCGAGCGTGATCGAAGCCGGCCGCAGCTCGATAGCCGCCGCCAGCTGCTCCGCCGTGCGCACGAGCAGGTGCAGTTCCGGCTCCCGCGCCGGCCCTTTCGGCGCCGCCGCGATCACGCCGGCCTTGAGCCTCTCACGCCGAACGAAGCCCGCCTGCGCGAGCTGTAATTTCTCGGCGGCCTCCCGCCGCATGGCGTTCAACATCGAGCTGGGCGCAAACGGGGCGCCTTCGACGTCGGCTTCAACGCCGGAAAGCTCGTACGGCGTGTTCCCCAGCCGTCCGAACTGCTCCCGCAGATAGTCCGTGTCCACCGCCCGGTGTCGCGCTGCTCCCAGCACCTGCCCGCTCTCTACGGTGATCGAGATCTTCCCAGCGGACCACTCCGTCCGCAGCCGCTCTCCTTCGCGTGCCCGCACACGCACCCGAACAGCCTGCTTGCGAACTGGAGCCGTCGTCTCCGTGTACGCCCGCGCCGCTTTGTCGACATCCGGATCGTGCGTCCGCCACACCAGGTCGCCGCGGCGGATCCGCTCCGCGCGGAGGGCGCCATTGCCGAACCGCAGTTCGGTCCCTACCACCTCGAAGATGCGCCCGCCCTCTTCCGGTTCTTCGGGACTCCGCCAATCCGCCGCGTCGAACACCACGCCATCGCCGGGCTTCAGGGGCGCGACGCGGTTCGCTTCCGAAGGCTCGACGGACACTCCGCGTTCCGTTACCCGCGCGACCCGTCCCATCAGCACCCCGCGATGCCGCGGCGCCCGCCCGCGCACGACTGCCTGGTGGTCCGTGCCGGTCAGAAAGAACGGGCCCAGCCCGCGCGAGTACACCTGCTCCAGCCGCAGCTCCTCCGCTGGCGAAATCTCCACCGAATGCCCGGCCCACGCCTCGTCCACCGCCTTGCGATAAGCCGCCGTGGCCAGCGCGACGTAGTCCGCGTCCTTGTAGCGGCCCTCGATCTTCAGCGTCGAGATGCCGATCTCGATGATTTCCGGCACCTGGCGCAGCGCGTAAAGATCTCCCGGGGACAGCAGGTACCGCGCATCGCCCAGCGGCCGCTGCGTGCCATCCACCAGCAGATCGTACGGCAGCCGGCACGCCTGCGCACACTGCCCGCGGTTGGCGCTGCGCCCGCCCCACGCCTCCGACGACAGGCACTGCCCCGAATACGCCACGCACAGGGCGCCGTGCACGAAGATCTCGAGCTCGCAATCCACGGCCGCGCGAATCGTCCGCACCTCGGCCAGGGAAAGCTCGCGAGCCAGCGTTACCCGGCTGGCGCCCATACGCTGCGCCAACCGCACGCCATCGGCATTCGTCACGCTCATCTGCGTGCTGGCATGCAGCTCCAGGTCCGGCACGATCTCGCGTGCCATCCTGAGCACACCCAGGTCCTGCACGATGATCGCGTCCGCGCCGGCCTCCGCGATATCGCCCAGCGCCTGTTCCGCTTCCTGAAGCTCGTGGTTGAACACCAGCGTGTTGAACGTGACGTACCCGCGAACCCCGCGCCGGTGCAGCGTGCGCATCACCTCGGGCAGCTCGCCCAGCGAGAACCCTACTTTCGCACGCGCCGTGAAATGCTTGAGCCCGAAATAGACCGCGTCCGCCCCGGCCTCGATGGCCGCGCGCAACTGCGGCCAATGCCCCGCCGGGCTCATTACCTCTGGCTTGCGTCGTCCGACCACCTTTCCCAGTATCCCAAGCGCCGCCCGTCCAGTGAGCACCACCTCCCCGTTGGTGTCAGGTGTGAAAGGGCGTATAGTATATCCGGAGGTAAAACTCTCCTATGGTCGATAAGAAAGCTGACCTCGCGGGTCCCGGCATCGGCGACTACGCGGAATTAGAGAAGATCCTGCCACAGGATTACTCCTCTCTGCTCTCCGTCAGAGACACCCAACACGCCATTTTCGCCGCAAAGCAATTCATCGAAGAAAATCTCTGCCGTGCCCTGAACCTGATGATGGTCACCGTGCCGCTGATCGTCGATGTCGATAGCGGCGTCAACGACCTGCTCGATCGCGACGGCTCCCGCACTCCGATCCAGTTTCACATCTCCAACGACCGCGACAAGCACCCCATCGACGCCCAGATCGTGCAGGCGGCCACCAAGTGGAAGCGTGTCGCGCTCCGCCAGTTCGGCATGCAGCCCGGCGAAGGCCTGTGCACCGACATGCGCGCCGTCCGCAAGGACTACTTCCTCGATCACGACCACAGCGTCTACGTCGACCAGTGGGACTGGGAGCGTGCCATCCACTTCTACGAGCACGATCTCGATTTCCTCAAGCAGACTGTCAACGCCATCTGGAAGGTCCTGACCGATGCCGAAGAGTTTCTCCAGGACCGTTTCCGCGCGCTCAAGAATCCGCGCTACCCCAATCTGCCCAAGAAGCTCACCTTCCTCCATGCCGAAGACGTGCTCGACATGTATCCCGACCTGCCGCGCAAGCAGCGCGAGACGCGGCTGCTCCAGGAGTGCCCGGCGGTCTTCATCATCGGCATCGGCTGGACCCTCAACGACGGATACCCGCACGAGCTCCGCGCCGCCGACTACGACGACTGGTCCACCGAGACGCGCTCCATCGACGGCCGCCCTTGCCATGGCCTGAACGGCGACATCCTTGTGTGGAACCACGTCACGCAGCGCCGCCACGAGCTCAGCTCCATGGGCATCCGGGTCAACGCGGACGCGCTCAAGAAGCAGCTCCGCCTCACCGAACAGACGCACTTCCTGAACTACCCATATCACCAGGGGATCGCCAACCACGAACTCCCGCTCTCCATCGGCGGCGGCATCGGACAGGCCCGCACCCAGATGCTCCTTCTCCGCAAAGCGCACCTCGGCGAAGTGACCGTGAGCGTCTGGCCGCAAGTCCTGAAAGACATCTGCGCCAAAAAGAACATCCACGTGCTGTGACGCGGCACTACAACTCGATGGCGACCACCTCGTGATCGGTCATTGACGGCACGGTCACGCGCAGCTCCCCGGCAGTCTCGCGCGCCCGCGGCGTGCCGCCCGCCACCAGCAGTTTCACCGCACGCGGTTTTTTGCCTTCCGGCAGCCGAACCGCCAACTCCTGCGCCGGCAGCGGAATGAACTCGCGCAACGGGCCTTTCATCATCATTGGATTCGTCAGGTTCACCAGGTGCACGGTCATCGAATCCTTCTGCCGCCACACCGTCACGTCGAGCACACCCGGACCCGTCACCGTGACGGGACGCGGTTCGTTTGACGCCCAATCCACCGCATTGCGCAGCAGCTTTCCGTGATCCACCGCCAGCACCTCCCAGAATGTGCGGTCGATGTCCCACGGGAAGTACACCACTCGCCCGCCGCCGGTTTCGCGCGCATACGCTTCCGGCTGGTTCGTGTGGTCCACGCGCGGAAACACCTCCTCCATCGGCAGATCCGGATATGACGGGATGAGCGTCAGCGGCGGGTCCGGGTATGGGGCGTTCGGCTTCGTGTGGACGCGCGAGACGCCGTTGATGATGCGGTCGGCGTTCTCCAGGCCGCGGAGCAGCGGGCCCCGCGTCTCCAGCCGGAGGTACGAGTTCATCATGCGCGCATCCATTCCGCCAGCGTACGAGGCCCCGAACAGATCGCTCAGACCGAAGTCCGCCCGCCGCACCCCGTGCTCGTCGTAGAGCGACGTCTCGAATGTGGCCACCACGCCGCCACCCCGCCGTACGAAGTCGCGAATCTGCCCGCACTGCCGCTCGCTCATGGCGGCGATGTTGGGCAGGAGCAGCACCTTCAGTCCAGCGATCCGCTCCGCGTCCATCAGCTCGTCGTGCACCATCTCGAAGGGAATCCGCGCCTCGATCAGCGCCTGGTAGAACCCGAGCGTGTGATCTTCCACCTTGGCCCGCGCGCGCTCGCCGCCGTAGTAATGGGCCGTCTGCTGCGAGAACACCATTCCTACGCGCGCCAGCGGCGAGGTGTTGCGGAGGTAGCGCTCGTTGCGCCAGTGCCACGTGTAGACGTCTTCCACGACCGGCAGCCAGCGCTTGTCCCGCAGCACGCCGCCGAACTTCGTGAACCACGGCCGCAGCCCGTTGGCGATCCCATCCAGCGCCCACAGCCGGATCTCCGGCCCGCTCTGCACCGAATCCTTCCAGCGGTACGCCTCCTCCACGCCGACGCTGAAGATGCCCCCGATCGGCTTATTGCCCAGCCCTGCGCGATACTCCTTGCCGTTCTTGCCGTTCGCCCAGGATGCCGTGAGCCCGCTCCGGGCCTGGCGGTCGGCGAAGAGGATCGACGCCTTCTCGCCCACGGTCTTCATGTTCAGCTCGCTCAGCGCACCGCCGCCCGAGTTCGCCACGAACCGCGCCTTTGGATTGGCCTCGCGAATCGCTTTGTCCCACACGTCCCACAACTCGAACAGGCGGTGCTGGTGCCACTGGATGTACGCCCGCCGGCTCGCGTCCTGCGGATCGAGCGTGCGCGGCAGATCCAGCCCGGTCGCCTGCTTGAAGTTGCGCGTGCAGTGCTCGCAGTAGCACATCCCGCTGCCAGCCCAGCGATTGCTGAAGACGCCGTCCACCTGGTAGAGGGTGACGATCTCGCGCGTCACCCCGGTCATGAACTCGAAGTTGTACGGCCCCAGGGCGCACGTCACCCACAGTTCCGGCATGGACCAGTGGCGCCGCTTTCGCCCCTCGGCGTCCACTGCGATCCAGTCCGGGTGCGCGTCGTACACATCCTGGTGCACCGCGTGCGGGTCGGTACGAGCCAGCACCGTCATGCCGAGCTTGCGGCAGCCGCGGACGAGATCGCCGAAGGGGTCAGTGTCCTTCATCCACGCGCTGCGATAATGCAGCGGAATTTTGGTCGGATAGTACGCGACACACCCGCCGGCGCTCAGGCACGCGGCGTCCGAATGCGTGCGCTTGAAGTAGTCGAGCCAGAAGCCGAGGTCGTAGCTGCCCGGGTCGTTCTCCACCAGGGTGAGCTGCGCCCATCGCATCGGCCGGTCGAACAGCGGGTCGAGCTCAGCAGGCGGGGTAGCATCGGCGGAGCCGGCGATGGCGGCCAGAGCGGCGGTTTTCAGGAAGTCGCGGCGTGTCTCCATGCCACACATTGTATGCGCGCTACAATGCCAGCCATGAATCGCCGTACCATCCTGCAATCCGCCCCGCTTCTGCTCAGCCCAGCGACCGTGTTCGGGTCGCAGGCCAACTCCACCATCGAGCTCGGCCTGATCGGCTGCGGAGGCCGCGGCAACTGGATCGCTCCGCTGTTCACCGAGTACGCCCCAACGCGCTGGGTCGCCCTCGCCGACGTAGTGCGCGCCAAGCTAGATTCCACACGCGACAAGCTGAAGGTCGCCGCCGGGCGCGCCTACTACGGCCCCGACGCCTACCGCGAGCTCGCCCACTCCGCCGTTGACGCCGTCGTGATTGAAACGCCGACCTACTACCACCCGGCGCACGCCGCGGCAGCCGTCGAGGCCGGCAAGCACGTCTACAGCGCCAAGCCCATCGCCGCCGATGTACCTTCGAGCAAGGACTTCCTCGCCGCGGGCCAGCGCGCCGAAGCGAAGGGCCGCAGCTTCTGGGTCGATTTCCAGAGCCGCGCCCGCCCCGTGTTCCAGGAGCTGGTGCAGCGCATCCGGCGCGGCGACATCGGCAAGCCCGCGCTAGCCCAGGTCTTCTACTACGCCGGCCGGCCCTGGAAGGACCCCGCGCCCGATATCGACCCCGCGCTTCGCCGCATGCTCGCCTGGTTCGGCGACCGAGCGCTCAGCGGCGACATCATCGTCGAGCAGAACATCCACGTGATCGACATGGCCAACTGGTACCTGGGCTCGCACCCGCTGAAGGCCACCGGTTCCGGCGGGCGGACCGACTGGTCCGGCACGCAGAACGTCACCGGCGACGCCTACGACCACTTCAGCGTGACTTACTGGTACCCCAACGACGTCCACGCCAGCTTCAGCTCGCACCAGCTCAACGGCGCGTTCAGCGATCTCTGCGTGCGCTGCATCGGCGTGCGCGGCACCGCCGACACGCACTACGGCGGGCTGGTCCGCATCGCCGGCGAGAATGCCTGGAAGGGAACCGACCAGGACGACACGTTCCGCGGCGGCTGCGTGGCCAACATCCAGATGTTCATCGACAGCATTCGAAACGCCAAGCCGATCAACAACGCTGCGACCGCTGTGGAGAGCAACTTGACTGCGATCCTGGGCCGGACCGCCGCCTACGAGCAGCGCCTGATCACCTGGGACGAGATGCTCGCGTCCACCGACCGCTGGCAGGTGAACCTGCCGTTGAAGTGGTAACGCTCAGCCCGTCTTCCGCGCCTTGAACGGCTGCCCGTGCTTTGCGCCTTCGCGGGTACGCGTACCGGTCATCTGGTCGCCGTCGATCGTCACCTGCCAGGAGAAGTTCACAGTCGCCTTCTTCCCCGTCTGCACGGTCGTAAACGTGAGCTGATTGCCATCCAGCCGCGCGTTCTGAATTTTGTGCTCCCGCGGCTTCTTCTTGCCCGCCGTGATCACGGCCCCGGAGACCTGCCCGTCGCGCGATTTCAGCGAAAGCGTGAACGAGCGGGTGTTCTTGCCCGCCGCGATTTCCGCGTTCCACTGCCCGTCGATCCCCGCCGCGGCTGCAGCCAGCGCGCCTGCCAAAAATGCCAGTGCGAATCTCATATCTTCACAAACCCGCACCGGGACCAAAAGTAGCTACTGCGGCGCGCCCCTTCCTCCTCCGCCCGGGGGCGTGGTGAGCCGGTATCCTTCGGGCGGCTCGGCTCCAGCCAGCCAGCGCACGAAGTAGTCCCAGCGGCGCCGCACCATGTAAGCCTCGTTGCCGAAGCCGTGATTCCGGTTCGGCAGCATCAGCAGGTCGAAATCCTTGTTCGCCTTGATCAGCTCGTCTACGACCAACAGCGTGTTGTAGGGGGGCACGTTGTTGTCCATGGTGCCGTGGGCAAGGAGCAGCTTGCCTTTCAGGTTCTTGGCCTGAAGCTGGTTGGCCTGGTTATCGTAGTTCGTGGTTCCGTCGCCGTTCGTCTCGAGCAGGCCCTGCCACTTCTCGCCCCAATCGTCTTCGTACTCGCGGTTGTCGTGATTGCCCGCCTCGCTGATCCCGACCTTGAAGAAGTCCGGGTAACGGAACATGGCATCAGCCGTGGCGAATCCGCCACCCGAGTGCCCGTAGATGCCGGCGCGTTCCAGGTCGATCCACGGATACTTCGCCGCTAGCTGCTTCATGCCCGAGACCTGATCCGGCAGAGTGTTGTCGCCGAGATTGCCGAAGTATGCTTCGTGGAATTTCTTGCTGCGCCATGGCGTGCCCATACCGTCGATCTCGACCACGATGAAGCCCAACTCGGCCAGCGCCTGGCAATCGCCGCGCGCGGCGGAGAAGCTGCGGCTGCCGACGCTCCCGGTCTGTGGTCCCGGATAGATGTGGTTCACGATGGGATACCTTTTCGACGCGTCGAAATTCGATGGCCGGAACATCAGGCCGTACAGGTCGGTCGCGCCGTCGCGCGCCTTGACCGTGAACGGAACCGGCGGC
>Ga0335077_10004537_pt1 | contig 16936 bp, 16 predicted proteins | sample Lox_Sample_31_FD_207151 | JGI IMG/M metagenome (GOLD analysis project Ga0335077, IMG submission 207151) | Soil microbial communities from Loxahatchee National Wildlife Refuge, Florida, United States - Lox_Sample_3.1 | ecosystem: Environmental > Terrestrial > Soil > Wetlands | place: USA...
CGAGGCTCACGTAGGACTGCGTGAGAAAGCTGATGGACAGATGCGGGTCGAGCCCGGGCGCCTCGCGCTCGGCGATCCTGATGACGCCGCCGTGCTTCGGTTGCTGCGCCGACGCTCCTCGGACCGCGGGCAGCAGGGCGACGAGCATCAGGAAGACGGTGAGGGCGGGGCGACGAGCCATGAGCAGTCCTCCTCCGGTGAGAGGCGATGGTCGAAGCGGGCTCATTATGCGTGACCCATTCGCGTTGTCAATGCGCCCGGGCACGCTCACGGCATCATCCGGGTCCGCTGCGGTCCTCGCTCACGCCATCCCGAGCACCGTTCACCAGCTCGCGGAGCAAGCGCTCGATCCGGTCCCCGACGTGGCGCCAGGTGAATTGCGTCTCCACGCGGCGGGCCCCGGCGCGGCCCTTCCCGGTCAGGATCTCGCGGGGCGCCTCGTACGCCTGGCGCATCGTGTCAGCCAGCACGCGAGGGGAAACCTCGCAGAAGTCGACGGCGTCGATGTCGACGGGGAAGCCGAGCCGCAGCCGGAAGGTGCGGCCGGCCGGCAGTTGGATTCGCTTGGCGGGCACGAGGAACGAGGTCTCGTCGTCGGAGAAATCCAGGCACGCCCCGAAGCGCGGAAGGATGGTGGGCACGCCGCACGCAAGCGCCTCGAGCGCCGGGCTCAGGAATCCCTCGGCCCGGTACGGGAAGACCGCGACGTGGCATGCCCGGTACAGCGCCGCCAGTTGCGGCGCCGTCAGCTGGCGGTCCATGTGCAGGATCTCCGGTGCGCCACGGTCCGCGATCAGCCGAGCGATCTCGTCGCGCGCGGTGCCTTCGCGGTAGAAGACGTTGGCGCCGTGATCCTTGATCACGAGGCACACGTCGTCGTCGCGCCGGAACGCGTCGACGTAGGCCGAAAGCAGGATGTCGATGCCCTTTCGCCGGACCGTTCCCCCGACGAAGAGGAAGGTGAACGACTTGCGGGTCGGTAGAGGGACGCGCGCGCCCGTCGGCCGAAAGACGGCGGGGTCCACTCCGTGGGGGACGATCCGGACTCGTCGGGGATCCACGCCGCCGGCGATGGCCTGCTCCATGATCCAGCGACTGTGCACCCACAGGGCGTCGTAGCGCTCGTGAATCAGGTCCGCCCAGCGGCGCGGGAACGGTCCGAAGTCCGAGGTCCGCACGGCGACGTGCCGGGCGCCGGCGACGCGGGGCGCTTCGCCGAACTCCGTCTGGTAGTTGTGGTGGATCACGATGTCCGGCGGCGGATCCACGGTCGTGCCGGCGGGAACCACGTAGTGCCCGCGGGACTGCAGCTCCCGGCTCCACTGCGCGTTGATGAGCGCGTGCGATTCGACGCCCCGGCCATCGTCGTCGAAGGCCACGACGACCCGGTGGTCGGTGTCGCGCCGGCGCCAGCCAGGAGGCGGCGGCGCGAAGAATGGAGCCGACGGCGCGACATCGGTCGAGGCCCAGAGCCGGGGGGTCCGCCCCTGCTCGAGGTCGCCGAAGTGCTCGGCCATCCGGGGGAACTTCTTCTCGATGTCTCCGCAGTAGTGGAGGAGACACGTCTGAGGCCGGAAGTGCTCGGCGAAGTCCGCCAGGACGGGGTAGGCCACGCTGAACGTGGGCAGCGGCCGCGCCCGGATCAGCCCGCGCAGGACGAGGGCGTTCAGCGCGGGCTGATCGTAGCCTCGAGCCAGCGGCCTCGTGTCGAGCAGCGCCATCCAGCGCTCGAGGCACTCGCCGAGATACGCGCCGGGGGCGGCGAACACGCCCGAGTTGATGCCGCGACGCCACCGAGCCTCCTCCAGCTCGGCATCGGTGAGACACCCGTTGTACATCGGCGCGGACATCGGCTGGAATTCGCGCGAGTAGCGAAAGCAATCCAGCCCGTCGAGCAGTGGCATGACGTCGCGAATCGCCAGGACGTCGCAGTCGGCGTACATGACGCGATCGTAGACCGTCAGGTCGAGGAAGCGGTGCACCCTGAGCCGCCCCAGGAGATAGCTCTCGTGCGGCTCGCGGCCATGCGTGTCCTCGCGCATCTGGCGCTCGTCGACGGGAACCACTCGAACCTCGGCCCGCACGTCGGCGGGAATTGCCTCCGGCCGGTCGGTGACGACCGCCAGCTCGCCGGAGTACCGGCCCCACCGGCGAAACGAGGTCGCGCACATGCGCACCGCCTCGAGGTATCGAGGCTCCTCGGCGCCGATCGCGACGAGGTAGAGGAGATCTCCCGCCATCACGCCTCCTGGTCGAGCAGCGAGACCAGCCTGTCGAGCTCGTCCAGGGATGGGCTCAGCTCGAGATCGTAGGCCGGCAAGGAACCCAGCACGTCCGTGAGCCGCGCGAGGAAATCGGCGTAGTCGCTTCGCGCGTGGAAGCGCAGCATGCTGCCGTTGATGGCCATGAGGCGCAGGAGCGCGTCCTGCCGGGTCACGCGACGGACCGCGAACCGGGTACCCACGTGAGGGAAGAAGAGGCGGTCGACGACGCGCGCTTCGTGAGCGCGGACGGCGAAGAAGCGGTCCGCGGGGAACTCCTTCTTCGACACGCCGCTGACGTCGATGGTCTCCGGCCCCAGCCGACCGTCCAGATAGAAGCGCTCGGTCTTGGCCGTCACCCGCATGCGGCCGTTGCAGCCACTGACCATCGTGCGGCTGTCCACACGCCGCGCCAGCACGTGGTCGTCGGCCAGGAGCTCCGCACCGGCCCCTCCGAGCGCCGCCGAGATGGTGGACTTCCCGGCGCCCTTCGGACCGGCGAAGAGCGAGACGGAATTGCGATAGCGGAGCGCGGCGGCGTGCAGGATCATCCGGTCGAGGAGCAGGAGCGCCCGGTTGAAGAGGATCCAGAAGTGGTAGGCGAGCCCGTCGTCGCGCAGCGCCGGATCGTGGACGGTGAAGGCGACGTCCGCCGGCGAGACGTCGGCTCTCACCACGCCCGTCAAAGGATCGGACTCGATGATCGAGACGCCGGCCTCGCGTCGAACGACGAGCCGATCGTTCAGCGAGGACGCGGCGAAGCGCGGCTCGACCCGGATGCTGATGGTGACGTCGACGCTCGACGATCCCGGGTCCGCTTCGGGCAGGAGCGGCGCTCCGTAGGCGCTGGCGAGCATGGCCGCGTACCGCCCGGGCGTCGAGCGCAGCGCGCAGTCGAGATCACCGAGGCGCCAGCGGTGGACCGGCTCCCGCTCGCTCACACGCGCTGACGCGCCGGGCGCCGAAGCCACCCCAGGCTGCGCGCGATGATGTGAAGCCGCACGAGCGTGCGGCGAACCCGCCAGCGACGAAAGATCGTCGCGCTGCGCTCGGTCGCCGCGCGCCACTCGTCGTCGCTCGCATGAAGCCGCGCGCCGTCCCGCTCGCGGGTCACCACGCGTCCGAGCACGTCGTGGCGCCTGGCCCGGAAGCGCCGATCCGGCCAGTTGTCACACCACAGGAGGATACTGTTCCGGCCCTTGCGCGCCACGCGGCGGGTGGGGAACTTGTCCTCGAAGCGATACGTGACGAGGTCGCCTCGCGCGATCTCGCGCCAGACGACCGGCTCGACGATCAGGCGGTCGCCGTCACGCACGAAGGGCAGCATGCTGTTGCCGTGGAAGCGTACGTCCATCGCACCGGACCGCAGGAGCTGCAGTTCCTGTGCGACCTGTCGGGCCGAGGCGTGCCTCATTCCCCGCTGAGGATGAGGGTCTCGAGATTTCCGAATCGCACGAGCTGCGGCGGCTCGTAGGCGTCACGCGGCGGAGATGTCGCCGCGACCGCGGTGGCTGTGGCCAGGGGCGAAGGCTGGTCCGACGGCACGAGGAGGCGCGCACTCGTGAGGTCATCGAGAAAGGCCGTCACGTCTGCCTGCACGGCTCCGAGGGGCTGCCCGTAGCGACTGGTCAGCGCCGCCGCGAGGTCCTCGCGCGTTCGAGGCTGCTCCATGAGCGTCCAGAGCCACGTGCCCGTCAGGTTCAGGCTGAAGTAGTCGGAGGTCTCCGAATTGATGATCACCGCCTCGTCGTCCACGACCCGCCAGGCGATGTCCTCTCGGTTGACCCCCCACGCGCTCATGACTCCCCCTTGACACTCCAACGACCGGATCGTGACACTCTGACGTCAATTATGACACGGGCATGCTCATGGTCGAGCAAGACGCGCCGGGCCAGCCGCGCTGCCGAATGTCCGCCGATCCGGCGCTTTCGATGCGCCGGGTCCCGATGAGGGACCTTCTCAGGCGAGACACGCTAGAATCAGGCGGCCACCCACCCAGTGCAGAGGGGTACGGTCCGAGCCCTACGATCGACGAACGGAGGCGTCCATGGCTTGCGATCCGAGTGTGTTTGCCGAGGTCCCGATCTTCTCCCTGCTGGACGCCGACGAGCGGGCGATTCTCGCCGACCACGTCGACATCCGGCGCTTCGTGGCGCGGCAGCGTATCTACAAGGCCGGTGATCCCGGCCATCGCGCGTACATCGTTCTGAGCGGGCGCGTGCAAGTCAGCATGGTCGACGAGGAGCAGCGCCCGGTCGTGGTCGACATGCCGCAGCGGGGGGAGATCTTCGGCCTGTCCTCCATGCTCGCCGAGTCGGCCCACCTCACGACGGCGGTGGCTCTCGAGGAGACGTCCGTGATCGAGATCGACCGCGGCGACATCGCCGAGCTGCTCAAGCGGAAGCCCATGGCCGGCCTGGACATGCTGACCATGGTCGGCAAGCAGTTCAGGGCGGCCCAGGAGTTGGTGCGGGTGCGGGTAGTGCGCAACCCGAACGAGGAGATTGCCGAGGCGGAGACCATGGCCGACCGGATCGCGGATCGGGTCGCCCACTTCGGCGGGTCGTGGCGCTTCATCGGGTCGTTCGCCGCGGTGTTGCTGATCTACGTGCTCGTCAACCAGATGGTGCCGCTGTCCTGGGATCCGTATCCGTACATCCTCTTGAACCTGTTCTTGTCCATGCTCGCCGCCGTGCAGGCGCCCGTCATCATGATGAGCCAGAACCGACAGGACGCGAAGGACCGGCTGCGTGGCGAGCTGGACTACCGCGTCAACATGAAGGCCGAGGTGGAGATCAGTCAGGTTCTCGAGCGGCTGAGCCGTGTCGAGGACCAGCTGGACGCTGCGCTGGGACGGCAGGCGGCGGGCGGCGGGAGCGCCTGACCTGGCCCGAAGGCTGGCCGGAGACGGCCCGCGGTCGCTCCCGGGGCGCGCGAGGAGACGTCAGGTAGCGGCGCCGGTCAGGATACCGCGCGCGCGGAGACTCCGCGGCGGCCGACCTCCAGGACGGTGAGGATCGTCAGCGCCATCAGGACGGCGGCCACGACGAAGATGACGCGCGGCTGGCCATGGTCGATCAGCGCGCCGTAGATCGGCGGCATCACCAGCGTGCCGAGATCGAGACCCGAGTAGACGAAGCCGAAGGTCTTCCCCGACGCGCCGTGCGGTGTGGCGGCGCGCACGAGCATGTCCCGTGACGGGTTGGTGACGCCCTTGGCGAAGCCGATCAGCGCGAGGAGGATGGCGAGCGACGCTTCCGGCGGGCCGCCAGAGGCAAACACCAGGGTCAGCACCGCCGCGACGCCCATGCCGGCGCTGGCGAAGAGGTCGTGCCGGTGCATCCGATCGGCGACGAAACCGCCGCAGAGGACGCCTGCGCCGTTTCCGAGCAGGTAGGCCGTGAGGGCGCCGGTGGCGAGCACCAGCGGCGCGCCATAGACGGTGGCCATCATGGCGACCGCGAAGTTCTGCACGGCGCTCATGGACGCCGCGATCAGGACGAAGTAGGCGAACGCCATCGTGATGGGCGGCGTCAACAGGAGCCGAATCGCGGCCACGACTCCCGGCCCCGAGGGCGCGTCCTGGGAGGGGGCGCGACGCGCGACGTCACCGAGCGAGCGCTGTCGAAGGATGACGAGCGCGGTGAGCACGCCCACGACCCCGACGCTCGTCACGGCGACTCGCCACCCGAATGCGGCCGACAGCGCGCCGACCACCACCGGCGAGAGCACCCAGCCCATGCTGCCGGACATGCTGTGGGCGCTGTACGCGCGGCCGAGCCGACGCGGATCGACTCTGGCGTTGAAGATCGAGTAGTCGGCCGGATGAAAGACGCCGTTCCCGAGGCCGGCCAGGGGCATGATCGCGAGCAGCACCAAGTACGACGGCGCCATCCCCGCCAGCGCGATGGCGCTGCCGAGGAGTGCGAGCCCGCCGGCGAGGACGCGTCGAGCGCCAAGGTGATCGACGAGGAAGCCCGAGACCAGCTGGCTGATGGCCGACGCGCCGGCGAAGGCGGTGATGAGCAGGCCCAGCTCCACGTAGGAGGCGCCCAGTTCCGCCCGGAGCACCGGAAACAAGGGCGGGAGGACGAGGCTGTAGAAATGGCTCAGGCAGTGGCCGACGCAGACGAGCGCGATCAGGCGAGCATCCGAGGCCGCCGATCGGGCGATGAGAGCACCCCCACCCTCGCCCTCGCGCGCAGTTGGCGAACTCACGACGCTAGGCGACGCCGTCGCTGCCCGGCACGACTCCCCGCGGGAGGCTCTCGATGTGGGCGCAGATGTCTCGCGGTCGGGTGAGCCATACGCGCTCGCGATGCCGGGCAATGTGTTCCAGCGCGCGACGGAGGCGCCGGATGCGGTACGGGCGGCCCATCACGAACGGATGGAGTGAGATCGGACACACCAGCGGCTGATGCTCGGCCTGGGCGAGCATCTCGTCGAACTGGTCGATGATCATGTCGGCGAACTCATCGGAGGTGTGGTGGTACCAGATGACGCCACGCGTGTCGTTGACCTCGATGGGGTAGGGCATGGACAGGATGGGCCCCGAGCGCGTCTTCATCCAGATCGGCTGGTCGTCCATGGTCCAGTCCATCACGTAGCGATACCCCGCTTCCTTCAGGAGGTCGAGGGTGACTCCGCTGTTGGAGAGCCAGGGGCTCATCCAGCCCGCCGGTCGCGCGCCCTCGTGGCGCTCGATGGTGGCGGTGACACGGGCGATCAGCGCGCGCTCCGCGTCCTCTGCCAGGTGCCCTTGTTCCTCGGAATTGGTGATGCCGTGGCCCAGGATCTCGTCGCCCCGCTGGCGGAGCCGGGCGGGAATATCCGGGCACAGATCGTAGACGGCGACGTTCATCTGCGCCTCGACGGGCAGTGAGATGGCATCGAACAGATCGAACAGGCGCCAGACGCCCACGCGGTTGCCGTAGTCCCGCCAGCTGAAGATGCTGTGGCTCTGCGCCTGGTCCGGGGGAGCGATGGCCGCGCCCTTGCCGACGCCGTAGCCAAAGGCCTCGATGTTGACGGCGACGTAGACGGCGAGGCGCCGCCCGCCCGGCCAGGTGTAATTGGTGCGCGAGCCGATGCTGGAGTACGAATACCGCCCGTGAGTTGGCAGCACGAGTGACCTCCTTGTCGTGGTGGCGGTCTCGTGATCGATCGGACGATCACTACATGCGATCGGCGACCGACACGGACCTCATGGCCCGGGATGCACCAGGATCTTGGCGTGGCGCTCGGGTGATGCGAGATCCGCGAAGGCTTGCGCCACGCCGTCGATCCCGACGTGACCCGTGAGGAGCGAGGCCACCGGGATCGCGCCGTCGGCGATGTGGCGGAGCGTGGCGGCGAACTCCTCTGGTGTGTACCCGAGGACGAACTGAAGGTTCAGCTCCTTGCTGATCCCGATCAGCGGATGGATCGTGTCCGCCTCCATGCACACACCGACGACGACGATGCGCGTGCCCCGCGGAGCGGCCGCCATGACCTGATCGAGGACGCCGGTCACGCCCACGCACTCGAAGACGACCGCCGGGCGCCGCGGCGGGCCCGGCAGCCAGGGCGGAAGCCGGGGGGCCCGGTCCAGATCGCGCCAGACGGCGGCCTCGCGCCAGCTTTGCCACGGCGTGGTGTCGGCAGGATCGACGACGACGTCGGCGCCGAGCCCGGCGGCCAGCTCGCGCCGCCGCGGAGAGAAATCGGCGGCCACGATCGGCCCCGCGCCGGCCAGACGCAAGGCCGCGATCACCGCGAGCCCAACCGGGCCGCAGCCGATGACGAGCGGCACATCATCGCGGTCGAGCCGTGCCTTGGCGACGGCGTGGACGCCGACGGCCATCGGCTCGGTGAGCGCCGCGTGGTCGGTCGCCAGTCCGTTCGGCACCTCCAGCAGCAGCGCCTCGCTCAGCCGCATGTACTCACCGTAGCCACCCGGGTTCTCGTTCGAGTATCCGATCGACTGCGGCCCGGTCGCCCGCATCAGCGTGGGCCGCGAGCACACGCGAGTGCCCACCTTGGGGGTGCGGGCGGTCTCCGGCCCATGCTCGACGATCTCGGCGCAGAACTCGTGCCCCATGACCACGTCCTTGCCGAGGTCCATGACACGCGTGTTACCGGCCAGGCGGGAGGCTTCGACGAATGCCGGCGCGTACTTCAGCGCGTGCAGGTCCGAGCCGCAGATCCCGCAGGCCAGGGTCCGCACGAGCACCTCGCCCGGGCCGGGTTCCGGGATCGGAACATCGGCGACCACGAGCGTCCGCTCGCGCATGACGGCGGCGCGCATGGCGCGGCTCATCGGTTGCCCTCGGCGTCGAGGCGCGTGGCCTGCGCGAGTCTGGAGGGTGTCGCGACCGTGAGCCCCGGCCAGATGGTGAGCCATTCGATGGTCAAGGTCATACGAATCTCCTCTCCGTCCATCGCGCCTCGGGACCCTCGCGTGAGTCCCGCCGCGAGGCGTGCGCCAGGGAGCCACTCTATCACCGAACGGCTCGTATGCTGAGAGAGGCTCGGTCTTGGCAGGAGCGATACAATCAGGAGCTGGACGCCGCGGCGACTCGCGGCCAGCGCGGCTGGCCGACCACATGGAGACTTCGGGGCTCGCGCGGGACGGGCGACGCGAGGAACGGCCCGAGGTGGGCTCCGTGTACACGCAATCCAGAGCGGAACAACGGATGAGACCAACAGCGTCCTCAGCAGGGAGGGTCCAGAGGCCTCGCCGAGCGATTGGGCTGGTCGCGCTGGCGACCGCGCTGGCGGGATCTGCGGGCCTCGGCGCGGCCGGCGAGCGTCCGACCGGTCCCGCCATTGTTCAGGAGTTGCGAGACTTCGACACGATGGGCAGCGTGCTCTACGTCGGGGCGCACCCGGACGACGAGAACACGCAGCTCATCACCTACCTGGCGCGCGGCCGCGGATACCGGACGGCGTACCTGTCGCTCACGCGCGGCGACGGCGGCCAGAACCTGCTCGGCCCGCAGTTCTTCGAGCAACTCGGCGTGGCCCGCACTCAGGAGTTGCTCGCGGCACGGCGCGTGGACGGAGGGCGACAGTACTTCACGCGGGCCAAGGATTTCGGCTATTCCAAGAACCCCGAGGAAACGCTGAGGATCTGGGACCGGCAGGCCGTCCTGGCCGATATCGTCCGCGTGATCCGCTCGTTCCGGCCGGATGTGATCGTGACGCGCTTCGCTCCGGAGCCCGGACCCACGCACGGTCATCACACCGCGTCGACCATCCTGGCGGTGGAGGCGTTCAAGCTGGCCGGCGACCCTCGAGCGTTCCCCGAGCAGCTCGCGGAGCTGACGCCGTGGCGGCCGAAGCGCATCGTGCACAACGTGGGTCTCCTGGGGGCCGCTGCGGCAGGGCGCGATGGGACCGGCGTGGTGCGCATGGAGATCAGTGGCGAGGACCCCGTGCTCGGTGTCTCGTTCGCCTCGATCGCTGCCTGGAGCCGAGGCATGCACAAGACGCAGGGATTCGACCTGGGAGGAGGCCCGGGGGCCGCTCCACGGACGACCGAGTCCTTCGTCTTGCTCGGCGGCGAGCCGGCGACCCGCGACATCTTCGATGGCGTGGACACGACCTGGAACCGCGTCCCGGATGGCGGCCCCATCGGACGAATGACCGAGGACATGCTCGCGCGATTCTCACCCGAAGACCCCGCGGCGAGCGTGCCCGAATTGCTGGCGATCCGCCGTCGCGTGGCTGCGCTCCCGGAGGATCCGCTCATCCGCGACAAGCGGCAGCAGCTCGACCGGATCATCCAGGCCTGCCTCGGTCTCGAGGTGGAGACGGTGGTCGATCGCGCCGAGGTCGTGCCCGGAGAGAAGGTGAAGCTGCGCAACACGGCGATCGTGAGGTCTCGCGTCCCCGTTCGCTGGATGGCCGTGCGCTACCCGAGCATTCACCGCTCGATCACCCGGGCGCTCGACCTGCGCGCGAACCATCCGGTGGTCCGTGAGACGACGTGGACCGTGCCGGCCGGCACGCCCCCGAGCCAGCCGTACTGGCTCCGCAAGGAGGGAACGGCCGGCCTGTTCGAGGTGGACGACGCGGCGCTCATCGGCCAGCCCGAGAGCCCGCCCGTGCTTCCGATCGAGTACGTCTTCGACGTGGGCGGCCAGACCCTGATCATCCCGGATGAGCCCGTGCCATCCCGCTCTGCGCGCGGCCCGATGCCCCGTCGCCTCGAGGTCATCCCACCCGTCTCGCTTCGGTTCCCGTCCAGGGTGGAGCTGTTCGCCCCCGGCGCCACGCGCCCGGTGACGGTCGAGCTCACCGCCGCGCGCCCGCGCTCCACCGGCTCGGTGAAGCTGGAGGGGCCGGCCGGCTGGAGCATCAGCCCGCCCTCGCAACCATTCCGTCTCGGCGAGGCAGGCGATCGTGCCCGATTCACGTTCACGGTCACGGCGCCGGCCGGACCCACCACGGGTCGGCTCGAGGCCAGCGTGACGATCCATGGCACACGGTTCAACAACGAGCGCGTCGAGATCCGCTACGAGCACATACCGTTTCAGCTGCTCCAGCCGGCCGCGATCGTCAAGGCCGTGTCGCTCGACCTGGCGATTCGAGGTCCTCGCGTGGGGTACCTGCCTGGCGCTGGTGACGACGTGGCGGCTTGCCTGGAGCACATGGGGTACGCCGTCACGGAAGTGGGCGGCGCCGACCTGACCCCGGAGAAGCTCGCGGCCTTCGATGCCGTCGTCGTGGGCATCCGGGCCTTCAACGTCCGGAAGGATCTCGCCGAGCATCTGCCGGCGCTGTTCGCGTGGGTCGAGACCGGCGGGAATCTGATCGTGCAGTACAACACCGTGGAGGGCCTCGGCGAGAACTGGCTCGCGCCCTTCTACCTGCGCATCTCGCGCGACCGTGTCACGGACGAACAGGCCCCGGTGACGCTCCTCGCGCCCGATCATCCCGTCTTGACCACGCCGAATCACATCACGGCGGCGGATTTCGACGGATGGGTGCAGGAGCGCGGTCTCTATTTTCCCGATCAGTGGGACGAGCGCTTCGTCCCGATTCTCGCCACCGGTGATCCTGGTGAGACGCCGCTCCGAGGGGGACTGCTCGTAGCCCGGCACGGGAAGGGGTATGTCGTCTACACCGGCCTGGCCTGGTTCAGGCAGCTGCCGGAGGGAGTGCCCGGAGCGTATCGCCTGTTCGCGAATCTCGTCTCGGTGGGCAAGTGATCCCGCCGTCGCAGCCCGACCAGGGCACGGATGCCGAGCCACCGGACCTGCCCGGATTCCGCACCTGGCGCGACCTGTACATGTTCGTGTTCGGGTGGTTCGTGCTCGTGGTGGCTCTGCTCACCGTGTTCACCTGGATGTTCTCGTGAACCTCGCCGACTGGGTCGTGCTGATCGGCACCATGGTCGGCATCGCGGCGTACGGCTTCTGGCGCACGCGGCACGTCCGGAACCTCAACACGTACCTGCGGGGCAGCCAGTCCACAGGATGGGGCACGATCGGCCTCTCGGTCATGGCCACGCAGGCGAGCGCCATCACGTTCCTGTCGATCCCCGGGCAGGGCTTCGAGAGCGGCATCGGCTTCGTGCAGAACTACTTCGGCCTGCCGCTCGCGCTCATCATCGTGAGCGCCGTGTTCCTGCCGATGTACCGCCGGCTCGGCGTGTACACCGCCTTCGAGTTCCTAGGCCAGCGCTTCGACGGGAAGACGCGCCTGCTCGGCGCGGGCCTGTTCCTCCTGCAACGCGGGCTCGCGGCGGGTGTGACCATCTACGCGCCGGCCATCATTCTCTCCACCGTGCTGGGGTGGCGGGTGGATCTCATCATCGTGTTCGCCGGGCTGCTCGTCGTCGTCTACACGGTGACGGGCGGTAGCGAGGCGGTCAGCATCACGCAGAAGTGGCAGATGGCGGTGATCGGCGGCGGCATGGTGACGGCCCTGATCGTGCTGCTCGCCAAGCTGCCGCCGGGGCTCGGAGTCGGGGGCGCCGCGCACGTGGCCGGCGCGCTCGGCAAGCTGAACGCGGTGGACTTCTCGATCGAGCCCAGCCGGCGCTACACGCTCTGGACGGGCTTGCTGGGCGGCCTCTTCCTCTCGCTCTCGTACTTCGGCACCGACCAGTCCCAGGTGCAGCGCTATATCGGCGGGGGATCCGTGCGCGAGGGCCGACTCGGACTGATGTTCAACGCGGTCCTGAAGATCCCGATGCAGTTCTTCATCCTCGTGCTCGGCGCCTTCCTGTTCGTCTTCTACCAGTTCGCGCCGGCGCCGGTGTTCTTCAACCAGGCCGAGTGGCAGCAGTACGCGCAAGGGGCGGACGGCGCCAGGTTCCGCGCGCTCGCCGACCGCCACGCCGCGGCCGTGGCGGATACCCAACAGGCCATTCGTGCGTGGCTCGACGCCCGCGCCACCGCGGACGTGGCTGGGGAATCGGCCACGCGCGCCACCATGGTCGAGGCCAATCGTCGCGCCGATGCGGTGCGCTCCGAGGCCAAGGCCGCGCTGCTGACGGCCAATCCACGCGCCAAGACGAAGGACTCGGATTACGTGTTCATCACCTTCATCCTGAACGAGCTTCCGCACGGCGCGATCGGTCTCCTCGTCGCCGTGATGTTCGCCGCCGCCCTGTCGTCCAAGGCGGCCGAGCTCAATGCGCTCGGCACGACGACTACGATCGACTTCTGGCGCCATATCCGCCCGCTCGCCGCGGCCGACGAGCGGCGGAACGTGCGCGTGGCGAAGCGATTCACCGCCCTGTGGGGCGTCTTTGCCGTGGCGTTCGCGCTGTTCGCCGGGTTTGCCGAGAACCTGATCGAGGCGATCAACATCCTGGGCTCGCTCTTCTACGGCGTCGTCCTGGGGATCTTCCTGGTGGCGTTCTTCCTCCGACACGTCGGCGGCCATGCCGTGTTCTTCGCGGCCGTGGCGGCCCAGACCCTCGTGCTCGTCATGTTCTTCTCGCTCAACATCGGCTATCTCTGGTACAACCTCATCGGCTGCGCGGCGTGCATCGGCCTGAGCGTGATCCTGCAAACGGTCCTGGGACCGCGTGCGTCGGCGCCGGCCGGACAGACGGCATGACCGTCGAGCCGGTGATCGCGTTCGGCCAGCAGCCCTGCGGATTCTTCCCGCGGCGGTTCCTGGTCGCCAAGATCCTGACGGCCCGACGACTGCATGCCGAGATGGGCGGACGCATCGTGTTCTTCTGCCACGACAGCGACCATGACCCGCGCGAGACGCGGACGATTCTTCGCCATCGGAAGACCGGGGAAGCCGCCGCGCTCAACTTCGCCGTGGGCAGCAAGCTCGAGCGCAAGTTCTCGCCGCTCTACGCCAAGCGCATCGCGCCGGACTGGCACGCCAGGACGATGCAGCAGCTGCCCAACTACGTCGATGGCCACCTGATCGACCTGTTCCGGATGACGTCGGCGGAGACGGTCGCGGACTTCTGCCTGCAGATGTATGGCCGCCTGGGCTGGCTGGACGGAGTCGACGTGGTGCGGTCGAGCGATCCGGTGGTGCGGCGACAGGCCTGTGATGTGGGCGAGTTCTACGTGGACGTGCCGTACGAGGGCACGATCGTCCGTGCGCGCCGGCAGGGCGGCGTCCTGCTGCTCCACGAGGGGGGCGAGTCCTTCGTGACGGTCCCGACGAGGGACTTCGCCAAGGAGCAGGTCAGCCCGACGCGGGACTCGCGGCTGCGATGGATGCAGTCCGTCCTGCGATGCACCCACTACGTGACCGGCGCCAGCGAGCAGGACTATCTTCACCAGGAGGACGCGCCGGAGATCACCTTCGTCAAGCGAGTGCCGATCGATCGCCCCGATGAGGCCTATGCCGACCTCGCTTGAGCCGCCCGTGCTCGCGTTCGGCGCCCATCCGGACGACATCGAGTTCGGTTGCGGCGCGGTGATCGCGCAGGAGACTCGCGCCGGGCGGGTGGCCCACCTGGTCGTGTGCTCGCGCGGCGAAGCGGCGACCCACGGTCGGCCCGAGCAGCGAGTCGACGAAGCGGAGCGGGCCGCGGCGCTGCTCGGCGCATCGATCGAGTTCGTGGAGCTCGACGGCGACTCGCATCTCGAGATCCGGGCGGCGCATGCGATCAGTCTGGCGCGAGTGCTCCGGCGCATCCGGCCGGGCGCGGTGCTGGCGCCGAGCCTCGTCGAGAACCAGCACCCCGATCACGCGCGCCTCGCTCGGCTCGTGCGCGACGCGGCACGACTGGCGCGATTCGGCGGGGTGTCCGAGCTGCGCGAATGGCCCCCGCACCGCATCGCGCAGCTCCTCTTCTATGCCCTGACCTCGGAGTCCGAGCCGACGGACGTCTCGCCCGTGCTCATCGACGTCTCCGCTCCGGCGACGGTCGCGGCCTGGGTCGCGGCCATGGAGGCGCACGCGTCGCAGACCAGCTCGCGCAACTACGTCGAGCTGCAGCTCGCGCGGGCCCGCCTTCGCGGGCTCAGCGCGGGCGTGGAGTACGCCACGGCCTTGTTCCCGGCCGACCCGCTGGTCTTCGGGTCGCTCTCGGGGCTGGGCCCTGCGGCGCGCGGGTTCTGACACGATGCTCGGCGATCCTCTCCGGATCGGCATCACCTGCTACCCCTCCGTGGGAGGCAGCGGCATTCTCGCGACCGCCCTGGGCGAGCACCTCGCCGCCCGCGGCCACGAGGTGCATTTCATCTGTTACGAGCGGCCGTTTCGATTGCCGGAAGACGCGCCACGGATTCACTTTCATCCCGTCGTCGTCAACGACTACGAGCTGTTCAGGTTTCCCGACTACACCTTGCCGCTCTCCGTGCGCATGGCCGAGGTGAGTCGTGAGCATCGGCTGGATGTGCTGCACGTGCACTACGCGGTGCCGCATGCCACGGCCGCCATTCTTGCCCGATCGATGCTCTCCGGCGAGCGGCAGCCTCGCGTGGTCACGACCCTGCACGGGACGGACACCACGCTGCTGGGCTACGATCGGGGCTACGCGCCGGCCATCAAGCACGCCCTGGGCTGTTCGGACGCGGTCACCGCCGTCTCCGAGGCCTTGAAGCGCGAGACGCAGCGCGTCTTCGACTTCGGTGGGCCGATCGAGGTCATCCACAATTTCTTTGCGCCGCGCCAACCGCATCGGGCGCTCGATGATGTGCGCCAGGAGCTGGGACTCGGGGAGGAAGTCGTCGTGACGCACTCCTCGAATCTCCGTGCGGGCAAGCGGATCGATCTCTTGCTCGAGACGGTGGCCCGCGTCCGCCCGCGCGACGCCTTCAAGCTCCTGATCCTGGCGGGGGAGCCCTTCGCGCCCTTTGCCGAGCACGTGCGGCGGCTCGGGCTCGATGATCGTGTCATCGTTCGCGAGAAGGTCAGCCACATCGAGGACTATCTTCAGATCGGTGACATCGGACTCTACACATCGGAGATGGAGAGCTTCTGCCTGAGCATCCTCGAAGCCATGTGCTTCGGCTGCCCGAGTGTCTCCACCCGCGTCGGGGGTATCCCGGAGGTGATCGAGGACGCCGAAAACGGCGTGCTGGTACCTTTTGGCGATGTCGCCGCGCTGGCCGAGGCGCTCCAGGCCTTGATCCGCGATCCGGCGCGACGGAAGGCCCTCGGACGGGCAGCGCAGGCTCGAGCCCGGGAGAGGTTTTCGCCCGACGTCATCGTTCCGCGCTACGAAGCGCTCTACCGGCGACTCTGCCAATGACGGCGGCCTTGACGACGCGCTGGGCGCGAGGCAGGATCAGCCGGCGGTTACCCGGGAACCCGGGCCTCGAACGCGCGCGGCACGGGCCGCGCACGGAGCCGAAACAGGACGTGCCAACGAATCCACCGAGGAGGCCAACATGAAGAATGCCCTGTACGCGTGCCTGCTGATCTGCGGTGTCATCGCTTTGCTCGCCCCGGCGCCGGCCGCCGCGCAAACCGCCTCGCCGACGATCGTCAAGGAGCTCGTGGCGACGTGGCAGCGGGCGGGGACCGACCTTCTCGACGTGGCCGAGGCGATGCCAGCCGACAAGTATGGGTACAAGCCCACCGCCGAGATGGCGACGTTCGGCGACCAGCTCGTGCACGTCGCCGGCATCGCGCAACGCTTCGTCGACAGCTCCAAGGGCGTCAAGACCGAGGCCCATGCGCACAACGACATGTCGAAGGCCCAGGTCATCAGCATGCTGAAGCAGACGCTCCAGGCCGGGCAGGAGGCGCTCGGGGCACTCACCGACGCGCAGCTCCTGGAACAGGTGAAATTTCCGTTCGGCGACCGCATGGTGACCCGCTTCACGTTCTGGATGGGGCCGCTCTATCAGTTCCGCAATCACCACGGACAGCTCGTCGTCTACCTCCGTCTGAACGGCATCGTTCCGCCGACTACCGCCCGGCGACCCTCCTGACCGTTCAGGGGCCCCCTCCGGATGCCGGCGCGGGCAGGCTTGCCGCGCCGGCACCGCCTGAGCTCGACGCCGGATCGGGACGCCCAGCGTCACGCGCGACGCCCATCTTCGACACCGGCTTGTGGGCCAATGCCGTGTAAGTAGCGGCTTTATCGTCACGTCTCTCTGGCCGCGTTCTTGCCTCCTACTACTCGAGACCGAGCTCGACCACGGCCGGCCGGTGCCATACCATTCTTGACCGTGACGCACCGCGCCGGCGCCGCGCGACGCAAGTCTTCGGGTCGCAGCAGGAGGACAGACGATGCGAACGTCGGCGATGGAACG
>Ga0335077_10004540_pt1 | contig 16928 bp, 14 predicted proteins | sample Lox_Sample_31_FD_207151 | JGI IMG/M metagenome (GOLD analysis project Ga0335077, IMG submission 207151) | Soil microbial communities from Loxahatchee National Wildlife Refuge, Florida, United States - Lox_Sample_3.1 | ecosystem: Environmental > Terrestrial > Soil > Wetlands | place: USA...
GAAAGGTGGCTATGCGCTCGATCTGTATGCGGGCGTTGGATTCTTCTCGCTGCCGCTAGCGAAGGCTTTCCAAAAATTGGTAGGCGTCGACGCCAATCCCTCGGCAATCCGTGACCTGAAGACCAATGCCGAGTCCGCGGGAGTCCAAGTGGTATCCGAGAACGAGCACACCGAAGAATTCCTGAAGAAGCAGCAGGAGCAACCCGACTTCGTGGTGCTTGATCCGCCGCGCGCGGGATTGGGTGAGGAGGCGGCGGCTCGGCTGGCGAACCTGGGTGCGGCGGAAATTGTGTATCTATCATGCGATCCAGCGACGCTGGCCCGCGATCTTTCTGTTCTTGCAGGGACTGAACGCAAATCCAATACGACGATTGCGACGACGCACAAATACGAAATCAGCGATGTTCACCTGTTTGATTTGTTCCCACAGACGTTTCACATCGAGACCTTGGTGAGGTTGCGAAGAGTTTCATGAGGCTGCCGGCCGTGGCACTTGTCGCTGCATTCGCTGGCGGCAGTCTGCTCGGCCTTTCGCAGGTGATACCCGCTCGCGCCGCGCTTTATCCCTACCCAGCAATTATCGCCGCGTGTGTGCTGGTGCTGATTGCAATCGGTTTCGTTCTGACCTATCGAGGCTGGCTATGGCCGGCGGCGGCGGTATCCCTTAGGCTGCTGGATCGGGCTGGGGTGCATGGGTGCTCTGATTACGCGGCAGCCGCTGCCTGCCGAGCACGTGCTCTCACGCCTAGCTGCACAACAGTCGCCACTTCGCACCCCTTTGCGCTGGCACGGGACGCTACGCGACGAACCGGCTCGTTTGCCGTGGGGCTACCGAATTGAGCTGAGCCTGAACGGAGTGGACACCGCCGACGGCTTCCTACCACTCACGGGCGGCATGCGCGTCGGCTTCACGCCGAAGGATGGCGAGACGCGCTGCCGGAACTGCATGCCGATGACGAGCTTTCCCTGTTCGCGGAAGGCCGGTTGCCGTTGCACTACAGGGACCCAGGCGCATTTGACCGCCGAGCCTTTCTGGCGCGACAGGACATTCACCTGCTGGCCACACTGCGCGCGAGCGTGTTGTTAGAGAAGACAGCCACGGCCGTGCCTTCGCTGCATTCCCGAATCGCGGCAGCGCGCAGCCACTTGCGCCAGCGTCTGGACGCGATGTTCGCCGCGTCGCCGCAAGCAGCGTCCGTTTTACGGGCCATGCTGCTGGGCGATCGCAGTTTCGTTGATCGAGCGGAATCCGTTAACTTTCAAAAAACCGGGACGTTTCATGTGCTGGTGGTCGCAGGGCTCCACGTAGGCGTGCTGGCGGCGTTTTTGTTTTGGGCGGGACGTGCATTACGCGTGCCGCGCTTGGCGCACACGGTGGTGATTCTGGTGGTGCTGTCGGCTTACGTGATCATTGTCGAGCAGCGTGCACCTGCGTGCGCTGGTCGATTGGAACGACGTGACGCGCGATATCGGTCTGCAACCGCGGCAAGTGCAATTTCGACTCGATTTTCGAGATGCAGTGGGGCTGTTTACAAAGCGGCTGTGCGAGCGCACAAGGCGGTACGCCGAGCAACTAAGTGCGTGGGCGGCCCGCGCCGGTTTGCGAATCGCTGAGATTTTTCTGCTGTCGCTGGTGTTACAAGTTGGGATGCTGCCACTGATGGCGGGAGATTTTCATCGAATTGCGCTGCTGGGCCCAATCGCGAATTCCTTCGTTGTGCCGCTGACGGGTGTGCTGGTTCCGCTGGGGTTTTTGAGCTTGGCGTTGTCGTTCGTCGTCCTTGGCGCAGCCGGGGTATTGGCTCATCCTCTGGCGTGGCTCGTGGAGTTGCAGGAACGGATCGTTTCTCGGATTGCAGCAATTCCGCACAGCAGCTATCGGATTCCCGGTCCACCCATGTGGCTCATCAGCGTGTTTTTCGTCATCGCAGTGGTGGCGGTAATGGTTCTACGCGGGAAGAGGTTGCGCCCGTCGGTGAATGCCATCATCGCATTTTGTTTTGCCGCAGCTTGCACGGCAATCGCGACGCATCCCTTTCCACCGTCGATAAACGGAAAACGGCTGGAGGTGACGGTGCTGGACGTGGCGCAGGGCGATTCGATTTTGGTGGTCTCGCCGACAGGAGGCACACTGTTGATCGACGGGGGGAGCGTTCGAAGGCTTTCGAGGAAAAGAGGAGCATCTTGGCGCGGACCCAGGGGAAGAGGCGGTGTCGACGTATCTGTGGTGGCGCGGCTTTCAAAAGATCGATGCCGTTGCGTTGACACACGCCCACCAGGACCATGTCGGAGGTTTGACGGCCATCCTGCAGAATTTTCGCGTATCGCGGTTGATTCTCGGCCGCGAGGCTGCCGCGCCGGCCTTCACCAAACTGAAGCAGGTTGCGGACCGGCTGCACGTTCCTATGGAGCACCAGCGCCGAGGGCATAGCTTTTTGTGGGACGGCGTGCAGGTCGATTTTTTGTGGCCAGAAATCTCACCGGAGGAGATTGCACCACAGGCGAAGAACAACGATTCGCTGGTGATTCGTTTACGCTACAAAGATCGAACCATCCTGTTGCCAGGCGATGCCGAGAAACAGGTGGAATACGCCATTCTTGCGGAGAACGATCCGGGTTTTCTGCACGCCGACGTCCTGAAGGTCGGTCATCACGGCAGCAAAAACTCGACCATGCCGGAATTCCTTTCTGCCATCGCGCCTCAGATTTCGATCATTTCCGCGGGCGAAGAAAATCCCTACGGCCACCCCAGCCCGGAATTACTGGAACGGTTAGAAAGCAGCGGCTCGCGGATTCTGCGCACAGATCGCAACGGAGAGGTGCAGATTCTCACGGATGGACATGACTTGCGGGTCAGTTGTTTCGAAGGCTGCCGCGAGACGTTCGTCGCCGCACTACGCGCGCAGGCGCCAGATCGCCAGCAGTCCGACAAGCAATAGAACGAAACCAATCGCGGCCTGATATTCGTGGTTTTTCCGGTACTGCTTCCAGGAGAATCCGGCCGAGGCCGGCGGAGTTGCTGTTCGCGCAAGCAATCGCGGAAAGAACAATGGGACGGCTGCGGCGTAGTCGTCGAAGGCGGCGCCATGCTGCTGCTTCAACTCCATTTCCTCGCGGCGCATCACCAGGGTGTACACCAACGCAAAGTAGAGGAAGAGCAAGCCGCCGGCCCACCACGAATTCATCGCCAACGCCGCTCCGAGCATCAAAACGCTGCTGCCAAAGTACAACGGGTTGCGAGTACGGGCATACGGCCCGGTGGTCGTCAGGATTTCCTGCTTATGCAAGTAGCCAGCCGCGTACGCACGAATAGCCAGTCCAATTAAACCCAAGAGCGCGCCGAGCCCGACAGAGCGAGGCGTGGGCCGCGCCAGCCAAAGCGCCACAATGGCGAGCAGATAACCCAACCGCACGCGCCAACGGGCAAAAAAGTCTAGTACCGTCACACGCGCGCTCCCAGTCTTGTTTTCACTGCTTCGAACACCACTTCGACCGAGAGCGCCAGAAGAGACGGGTCAGTCTCGTTCGAGCGAGAATAGGTTGTGGCCGCATTCGCGCTTCGCAGCACGGGATCTCCCGGAGGAAAGGGTCCATTTCGACGCGGGTCCGTCGGGCCAAACAGTGCTACGACGGGCGTTCGCAGCGCAACGGCGAGATGGAGCGGGCCGGTATCTCCACCGACGACGCATTCTGCGTTACGCAGCAGTGCCATGAGCGGCCCCAACTCACCATCGTAGGCAATCGCGTTCCCTTGTCCGTACGAAGCCAGCACGGCCTCGGCGAGTTGCCGTTCGCCCGGACCGTAATTGACGATGCAGGGTAGGCCCATTTCCCGTCCGATCCGCTCCCTCAATGCGCCGAATCGGTCGACGGGCCAGCACTTCGAACGCCAGCCGCCCCCGGGGCTTAACACGACATAGCGAGTAATCCCGTGTTTCTGGAGATCGGCGTGCACTTGTCGCGCATCGTTCTCGTTCACGCACAAGGAAAACTCTCCGACTCCCGCTCTGGCTCCCGCACGCACGGAAAGCTCGCCGTTCTGCTCGGCGATATGTTCCGTTTTGGCGTCGACACGGTCGGTGTAGAGAATTGGCACGCCGTGCTCACGGACTGTCCGCGACGAGAAGCCAATGCGCCGACCGACGCCACCGAAGAACGGCAAGAACGCCGCCTTCCATAAACCCTGATAATCAATCGCCGCGTCCCAGCTGTGCGAGCGCAGTCTCCGTACAACCTTGCGCACAGAGCCCAGATCGCGCGAATCGACGGGCCAAATGTCTGACGCTAATCCACTGCTGGCGACCAGGTTCACCCATCGCGGATGTGTGAGCCAGACAATCTCGGCTTGCGGAAAAGATTCGCGGAGTCCGGCAATGGCGGGAAACGTGTGCACGATGTCTCCCAGCGAGCCGAGCCGGACCACAGCAAAGCGCGTATCAGCCATGCGGCCCTTTCCGGATCGCTTCCAAGAAGCCGCGCGTGGAATGATCCTTGGGATCACCCACGATGGCGACGCGAATGCCAAGGCGTGCGCTGGTCTCACGTTCGGGCACGGTTTCCGCCGTATAGTCGGTCCCTTTGGCGTGGACGTTGGGTCGGAGTTCCTCGAGCAGCGCCGCGACATCCGGTTCCGGGAAAATGACGACGTGATCTACTTCGCGCAGCGCGGCCACCAATTGGGCGCGAGCCTGCTCGTCGAGGATGGGCCGGCCCGGGCCTTTCAAGCAACCCACGCTGGAATCGGAATTCACGGCGACGATCAGAACGTCGCCTTCGCGCTTGGCACCGGAAAGGTAACGCACGTGGCCAACGTGCAGCGTATCGAAGCAGCCATTCGCAAGAACGACAGACTTACCCTCGCGCTGATAACGTGCGGCTGCAGCAATGGCGGAACGTCTGTCGATGATCTTGCTTTGGGCGGAGCGCATGATTCAGGAAGTCGTCTCGGAGGCAGAGTTGCGGATGGCGGCGAGCAATTCATCCCGCGTCACGGTTGCCGTGCCACGCTTCATCACCACGAGCCCTCCCGCAATGTTGGCGATATGCGCCGCTTCAAGCACCGAGGCGCCACTGGCAAGGGCCATCGTATACGCGGCCAGCACGGTATCACCGGCCCCGGTCACATCCACGGCTTGGTCGCTGCCGTGAACGGGAATATGAGCGGTCGGTCGACCGGGCTCGAAGAGCGCCATACCGTCTTTGCCACGCGTGACAACAAGCGAAGTCAACCGCATAGACCGCAGAGTGGCGCGCCCGCAACGCTCAAGTTCAGCGGTGTTTCGGCCAATCGTGGTGTGGTGAAGAGCCTCGAGTTCGGCTTCGTTGGGCGTCGCGGTGGTTACACCGGCGCGGCGAAAGGCGGTCAATTGGTACCGCGAATCGAGGCTGATGGGGATGTGGCGCTTCACGTCGGTTACCACCGCTTGCGCCGTCTCCGGGCTTACAACGCCAAATCCGTAATCGGAAATAGCCAGAGCATCGGCAGTCTTGATTCTGGCTTTCACCAGCGACCGAATCCTGCGAAAATGCGATTCGCTCAACGGCGTATTGGGCTCGTAGTCGACGCGCAAAACCTGCTGTCCGACGGTGTGAGTCCACCCGGCGAGGAAGCGCGTTTTTGTTGGCGTGGGCCGCCCTTGTACCTGCAAGAGGCCGGAGACGTCGACTTTCTTTTTGCGGAACTGCGCGACGAGGCTGTCGGCGGCTGCGTCGTCACCTACGACTGAGATGGGATAGACCCGCGCGCCCAAGGCGGCGAAGTTGTTTGCGGCATTCGCACCGCCCCCAGGGACAATCTCCGTTTGGCGATGCCTTAAAATCAGGACGGGGGCTTCCCGGGAAACTCTGGTGATCTCGCCGGACTGAAACGAGTCGGCTACAAAGTCGCCCAGCACCACCACGCGCTTCCCTTCGAAGCGTTCCACACACTCGGCGAGAGCCATCAAATCCACGACTGCCGAGTCGCGCCTGTTCTGTCGTCTACCCTTCATCGCATCCGTCCTCAAACCCAAACGCAAAACATACGAAATTGCAGCACGCGAGGCAAGTTGACTCACCTAACCCGCGGAAACCGAGGCAAATTGAAGCCGCAGCGCGTCTGTAACCATGCTGGGAGTCACCGCAAGCATGCAGCGATGATCGGTCGGGCATCGCCGCAAGAAACACGGACTGCAGTATGGCCTCTGCTGCACAATGCTCATGCGCGGCGTGACCGGCGCGGTTCCCACGGGATCGGTTGGCCCAAACACGGCGACGATCGGTAGGCCGACTGCGGCGGCAACATGCATCGCGCCGGAGTCATTTCCAAGAAACACGTGACAGCGCGAAACCAACGCTGGCAAATCGGACATCGACGTCTTGCCCGTCAAATCGACTGGCGGACGGTGCAGGTCTTTGGTGATGGCCGCAGAAACCGCCAGCTCCTGCGGCGTACCAAACAAGATCACGTCAGCGTCGACTTGGGAAACAAACTCATTCAGTGCCCGCGCAAAGCGATCAGGAGGCCAGCATTTTGCTGAACCGTAGGATGCGCCGGCCCCAACCGCGATTCGCACGGCATGAGGACGGGAACCCGCCTCTACCAGCTTCTGCATGGCGCGGTGTTTTCCCGAATCCGGAACATGCAGCGAAATGTGCTGGTCGTCTTCCCAACTCTGAATCCAGCCGACACGTTTCAATAGTTCCAAATAATAGAATTTTTCGTGAGCCGGGATGTCGCCCGTTTGGGGAACGGCGATGGGATCTGTAAGAAGAAGGCTGCGCCCGTCGCGCGCGTAGCCGATGCGCTTGGGGATCCCTGCCCGCCAGGCGATCCATGCGGCATCGAACGCATTTTGCAACAACAAGGCCGAGTCAAACTTCTTGGAACGCAATTCCGCTGCGAGCGCTTCCCTTCCTCGCCACCCTTGATGAGTGCTGTTGGGATCATAAGGAATCAGCTCATCGCAAATGTTCTGCTCGCGGTAGAGATCGGCCACGTAGGGACGCGCGACCACGGAAATCCGGGCATCTTGAAATCCGCTACGCACAGCACGTAGCGCCGGCAACGCCATGATGGCGTCTCCGACCCAGTTCGTTGCGCGAATCATGAGTTTCATACCACGGGCATCCTGGCCGCGATTTTTTCGCGCAGCAGATTCAGCAGAGCTTCTTCCTTCGCAATCTCGAGGTCGATCACGGCCACATAGGCTGGCATCTCTGCAAAGGTCACGCCGGCAAGGTTCTGCGCGTCCTTTTCTGTGGTCAGCAGCGCACTGGCGCCCGCATGACGGGCGGCGGTACAGAGTTCTTGCGCATCGCGCTGATCGTATCGATGATGATCAGCAAACCCACACTGACTTGCGACGGCGATATTCCAATTCTGGAGATCGCGAAAGAAGGCCTTAGGATTGCCGATGCCGCAGAAAGCGTAGAACGGGCCAGGCCCAATCTCATCGCGGCTCGAGGTCTGGATGCCGGTTCCGAGCCGGCGAAACCCGAGTAACCGGGTAGCCGCAGAAAAAACGGGATAGTCGCGAAATCTTTCGATCGCCGCGCTTGTTCCCGGCACGGTTTCCGTTCGCGTGAATACCAGAATATCGGCGCGGGTCATGGCAGAGACCGGTTCGCGCAGGCGGCCGGTAGGCAGCATGGTCTGCCGAGCCAGCGGCTGCGAGGCGTCCATCAACAAAATGTCGGCGTCGCGCGCCAAGCGTAAGTGTTGGAATCCATCATCCAGCAAGAACAAGTCGACATCGGTTTCCAGCAGTTTCCCGTTGGCGAAGCGGTCCGCGCCCACTCCGAAAGCCACCTGATTTTTCAGCCGATACTTCATTAATTCGATTTCGTCGCTGGTGCCGCCTGCGCCCTTGTAACCACGGCTGAGAATCCCGACGCGTTTCCCTTCCGCTAGAAAACGTTCCGCGAGCCAAATCACCATGGGTGTCTTGCCCGTCCCGCCAACGGTAAGGTTGCCAACGCTGATGACCGGCCGATTCAAGCGATGCTGTCGCAGAGTTCCGCGTGCATACAGCGCCGCGCGGACGCGAACCAACTGGCCGTAGAGCACCGAGAGCGGCCAGAGCAGAAGCCGCAGCATCGGCGGCAGATTCATCGAGTGGCACCGTCCAAGGTGCGCGAGACTTCGTCAAGGGCGCGGGTGAGCGCGCCGCGGCTGTTCTCGACGAGAGATTTCGCCGACTGGCCCATTTTTTTCATTTTTTCCGGCTGCTTGAGCAACTCGATCCATTCGACACCGGCATCCTCGGGGCTGTGCGCCTGGATGGCGGCACCCGCTTCGAGAAAGCGGCTGGCAATCGCCGCAAAGTTCTCCATCGACGGCCCGAACACCGGCACTTTCCCGAATGCAGCAGGCTCCAGAATGTTATGGCCGCCGGCGTCGACCAGCGATCCGCCGACAAACGCTCCGTCGGCTAGCTGATAAAGCGAAGCCAGTTCACCGATACTGTCGAGCAGCAACACGCTGGCATCATCGGGAATACCACTGACTTTGTTTCCACCATTGGGGCTGAAACCCGGGCCAGGTACCGGCAATTCGGAGCGCCGCACGAATTTCCGGTGGGACTCCTCAATGAAGTCGGCGGCCGCGGCGAACCGTTCAGGCTTGCGAGGCGCAAGCACCAGCAACGCTCTTGGAAAGTCGCCCTGCACCACGCCGAAGGCGATCAGCGTCAACGGCTCCTCGGTAGCTACAACGCTTCCCGCAACGATGACCGGCCAGCGCTGCTTTCTTCGGCATTCCTCGGCAAGCCACTGCGAAAGAGCTGTCGGCTCCGGCAGGCTCATGTCATATTTCAAATTGCCGCTGACTCTCACGCGATCCGCGGGCGCACCCAAGTGGCGAATGCGCTCCGCGTCGCTTTCCGTCTGCATTAGGTAAGCAGCGCCGTTCCGCAAGGCGGAAGCCAGGAAAGGCCGCAGATAAAAACCGACGATCCCGAGGTACTTCTGGAATCGCGAGAACGATCGGTCTGAAATGCGCCCGCTCACGAACACCACGGGAACGTCACGGCGTTTCGCTTCGCGAAGAAAATTCGGCCATATCTCGGTTTCGAGCACCAGCACCAATGCGGGGCGCACCGCATTCAGAGCGCGACGGACGCAAAAGGCCCAGTCAAACGGGAAATAAATGAAGGCGTCGGCAAACGGCATGCGTTGTTTGGCCAGTGCGAAGCCCGTGAGCGTGGTTGTGGAAACGACGATGGGCCGCTGCGGATACTTTCCTTTCAGCTGTTTGACGAGCGGCACGCCGGAAAGCGATTCTCCCACCGAGACGGCGTGAATCCAAATCGCGCCTTCGTTGGCACGGCCCAGCTTCTGCAAACCAGGGAACGAGAAACCGAGCCGTTCGCCCAGGTTGCTGAAATATTTTCCATGCCGCAGCCCTTGAATCAGCCAGTAAGGCGAAGTCAAAAGGGCGGCGAGGCCCATCAATACGCTATAAATGAAATACACTTTAGTTTCTGACTCCGGTCTGTTCCGGTTTCTTGTGACCAGGCGCGTCTCCGGCTCAAGGGCAACCCTGATTTGCCTACCGGAATCGAAGGCCTAGGAATGCAAACAGTTTATTATAGCCTTATGCGAATTTTCCTTGCTTGCCTACTGTCGACCGGAACCGCTTTCTTGCCGGGAGAACAATCCACCAGCCAGGCCCCCGCCGCACAACACGACTCGATCAGCGATTCGCACGAGGGAGTGACGATCAGCGTCGATCCGTGGACGACCGCCAGCCGCTACAAGGAGAAGTTTCCGAAGAAGTCGCCTTTTGCGGGCGGGGTGATCGCGATTTATGTTCGCGTCCAGAACGACAACGATCAGGGCATTAAAATCGATCCCGAACGGATCCGCCTGCTGGTGCAAATTGACGAAGACGACCGCCAGGAGCTGGAGCCGCTCACTGCCGACGACGTGGCAGACGCCGTGCTGCTGAAGGATAACGGCAAAGATCCGACGTCACGGCGTAACCCGCTGCCAATTCCGGTAGGCAAGCCGCGGCCTTCACGCGATGCGAATTGGACCACCATGCGTGACGCTTGCCAGAATGCCGGCATCCCCAGCAAAGTGATCGGGGCTCACAGCTTCGTGGAAGGCCTAGTTTATTTCAATCTGCGCGGCGAAGTAGAGCTGTTGCAGACAGGCCAACTTTATCTTCCTTCATTGACAACGATGGGAAGCAACCAGCCGATTTCGTACTTCGATATCCGGCTCGGAAAAGGCGCGGGAAGCTGACTCGCATTCGCAGCAGCGAGAAAAGCTTCCACAGCTTATTCGGCTCGCAGTTTGCGGGGGCATTCCCCGTCGGCTAACATGGATTGTCGACAATTCCTGGACTCACTCAAATTCAATGCAACAGTTGCTGGACAAACTAAATCCGGAACAGCGTCTTGCGGCCGAAACCACCGAGGGACCGGTATTAATTCTCGCCGGCGCCGGCACGGGCAAGACTCGCGCCATTACTTATCGCATGGCGAACCTGATCGCCACGGGCACGCCCGCCGAGAGCATTCTCGCGGTTACCTTCACTAACAAGGCCGCCGAAGAGATGCAGAACCGCGTCACCGATCTTTTGCTGCGGGCAGGAGTTCCGCCGGCTCGGCCGTGGCTCTCCACGTTCCACTCACTTTGCGCGCGGCTGCTGCGGCGGGAGGCGATGGCCGCGGGACTGCCCAAAGACTTTGCGATCTACGACGATGACGATCAACTCGCGGCGGTGAAGCTGGTAATGGGGCGCCTGAAGATCGATGATGATGCCCTGACCCCGCGCAATGTTTTAAGCCGCATCAGTTATGCAAAGAACCAGGCGCAGTCGCCACAGCAGATGCGCAGTGAAGCCTTTAGGCCAGACACGCGCAAAGTGGCGGACATTTACGCGGGATACGAAGAGATATTGAAGCAGAGCAAGGCGGTGGATTTCGACGACCTGTTGCTGCGTTCCGCGCGGCTGCTGCGAGAGAATCCGCAGGTGCGCGAGCGCTGGCGCAACCGGTTTGCGTATGTTCACGTGGACGAATACCAGGATACCAATCGCGTCCAATACGACTTACTAAGGCTGCTGACCAACGAGCGGCAGAACATCTGCGTGGTGGGCGACGAAGACCAATCCATCTACCGTTGGCGGGGCGCCGACGTTTCGATCCTGCTGAGTTTTTCGCAGGACTTTCCTTCCGCCAAAGTGGTTCGCCTGGAACGAAATTACCGTTCCACGCAGACGATTCTGGACGCTGCCGCGGCGGTGGTATCCAACAACCCGAACCGACTCGGCAAGTCTCTGCGAGCCGAGAACGCCAAGGGCTCCAACCTGCGTTATTTCGAAGCGCGCGACGCGCAAGCCGAGGCCGAGTACATTGCTGGGGAGATCGACCGCGTCCTGAGCGATGACCCTGACCAGACTTGCGCGGTCGAATATCGGACAAACTTTCAATCGCGCTCGTTCGAAGAAGTCTTTCGCCGCCGCGGACTGCGCTACAAGCTCGTTGGCGGTTTCAGTTTCTATAATCGCGCCGAAGTTAAAGACGCTCTGGCCTATGTGCGGCTGGCACTACACCCGGAAGACGACATTTCTTTGCTGCGCGTGCTGAATGTTCCGGCGCGGGGAATTGGCAAGACCACGGTCGATGCTCTCCGGGAAATTGCGGATCGCGAGAAACTGTCTCTGTGGGATGGCGTCGAATCGCTGATGACGAATCCGACGTCGACACGCGCGGTGGCACCCATTCGTGCGTTCCGGGAATTGATCCTCCGTTCGGGTGAAGCCTACACCCAGAAAGAGGCGGCGGAATTTCTGCGGTTTCTGCTCGAGGAATCCGGCTACATGCCCATGTTGCGCGACCGCAATACGCCCGACGATGTGGCGCGGCTCGAGAACCTCGAGGAATTGGTTCGGGCGGTGGCCGAAAGCCAGGAAGCCGGCGAGTCTTTCACTGACTTCCTCGACGCCGCGGCTCTGGTGAGTGACGCCGACGCGTATGAAGACAAGCCCGGCGCCACACTGATCACACTACACAGCACGAAAGGTCTGGAATTCGACCACGTATTCCTCACCGGCATGGAAGATGGTATTTGCCCGCACAGCCGATCGATCAACGAAGACCAAGGCATTGAGGAGGAGCGGCGGCTTGTGTACGTGGGCATGACGCGGGCGCGGAAGACGCTGACTCTCACGCGCGCCCTGTATCGCCGCATTTTCGGCAACGAACAACAGATGCGCGCCTCGATGCCGAGCCGGTTTCTGGGAGAGATACCGAGCGAGTTGGTGGACACCGCCCCGGGTTCGATGGCCGAGATTGGTCAGAGTCGCCGCTATGAGCCCGACCCGGAGTATTCCTATTCGGCCGAAGAATTCCTGCGCCGTGTGCGCGGCGGGCCGGCTCCGACGCAGCGAGCAGCACAACGCAGACCGTCGACTTCCACGTCGCCGTTTGGGCGCTCCTCGATCAAACGCGGTGCAAACGCCGATCCCCTGCTCGGGCAGAAAGTCCGTCATCCCGAGTATGGCGTTGGCACCGTGGTGGGTGTGGAGGGAGAAGACGACGACCGGCGCGTCAGCGTGAGCTTCCCTGGCCGTGGCACGAAGAAATTCATCGAGCGCTACGCGCAGTTACAGCAGCTATAACGCCGTTGCGAACGAAGCGAGTGCCTCGCTCAAGCGGAAACCCAAGATACGCCACACTGCAGACTCCATCGGAGTGACAGAATTGGACTTTGATCGCAATCTGTTTACTGTTTGGATTCCTGCGGCGGAGCCGGTGGGGGCTGTTTCGCAAGTTCGATGACATCGATTTTAAGTGAAGGCCGGAGCGCGAGCATGGAGTCACCCTTGCCGGGCGCCACACTGGTTACGTCCGGGGTGCGATTCGCCTGATCCGGCTGGCCGTACGGCCGGAGCACATCAAACGCACTGATCGGATTGCCCGCGGCGTCGAGCACGAGCATACCCAAAGAACGCAAATCAACCATGTAGAGATTCCCGTTTGAATCCAGAGCGAACGTGGCGGGAACTCGATCGCTGCCAAATGCCCAAACCCCTTTCGGGGCGCCCTGAGTATCGAAAAACAAGAATCGCGCGTTGCCGCTATCAAGAACAAACAGCATTCCGTGGTGCAGGGCAATGTCAGTGGGATCACTGAGTTCTCCGGGACCTTGGCCTCGTGACCCGATGGAACGAAGGAACTGACCATCCAGGGTATAAACCTGGATTTCGTCACGGTAATGATCCGCGACGTACAGCTCTCGACGAGAGCGGTCGATGGCGATTCCGAACGGGGTATACAGGTGGTCGCCGCCAATCGACCTCAGGAATTTTCCGTCAGGCTGAAACACGAGCACGGCGGCCAGCAGCGGCTCACTCACATAAATGTTATCGCTGCCATCTACGGCGATGTACGTCGGATAAAGCATGCGCTGATTCCGGTCGCCGTTGAGCTGCGAACGCAAACCCGATTCCACATCGAAAACGTGGACCAACGAAAGAGGAGGATCGCTAATCAGTATCCTTCCCTGAGAATCCGTGGCCATGCGAAATGGAACACCAAGAGGAATGCCTCCCGACAGCTGGTCTTTCCGGGATTCGTGAAATTCGGCCGGCTCGATGCTGCGAATCGCCTTCACCTGAGCGTTCACGTCGGGCTTGTCGATGGATTGAGCATTCACCGTGAAAGGCTGCAGAACTGCCGCTAAAGGAATCAGCAGTGCAACACGGGAGCGGGCGGGCCGTGGAGATGCACACATACGGATACCCTCCAGCAATCTGGGAGAATTCCGCGTACTTGGATGAGTGATACGAAACAGGAAGGCGGCTTCGCTTTAAGCCGGGAGCGACCTCTCCATTTCGGAATGTATACCCGCGAGATGGTGGATGCAAGCAGCGCGTTCGGCTTGGTTGCTAAGCGAGAGAACTCGCGATAAAGTGAGGCGCTATCATTCCTACATCACGTGCCCGCCGCTAACCAGGATAGTTTGTGCGCGGACGCGATCGGAGAGCGTGAGTGGCTTCACCACTGTTCCGCTGTAAAAGCATCGATCAGCTGCTGTCAGACTCGGAAAACGCGGAAATAAAGCTCAAGAAGTCACTGGGTTGGCTGAGCCTCACGTCACTGGGGATCGGCGCGGTCATCGGATCCGGAATCTTCACGGTAGTGGGCACGGCTATAGCCGGCCAGACCCTTCAGGTATCGTCGGTGCTGAACGCCCCGTTGCTTCAATACCTGCTCACGCGTTCCACTTCTTTCGGCCGTCCGGGTGCCGGGCCGGCCATCGCGCTTTCGTTCATTCTGGTGGCGATCGTCTGCGGATTCGCTTCAGTGTGCTATGCGGAGCTGGCGGCGATGATACCGATTGCGGGCAGCGCCTACACTTACACCTACGCGACGATGGGTGAACTGATCGCGTGGATTATCGGATGGGACCTAATCCTGGAATACGCGGTGAGCAACATGGCGGTGAGCGTAGGCTTCTCCGCACATGTGGTCGACCTGCTGGACTGGTTCGGGTGGCACCCGGACCCGAAGTGGATTTCGCCCGCCTACCTTCCGGCCGGCCTCCCAGACCTGCAAGGCAATATGATCTACGGACCGGGTTGGCATTTCGGCTTTAACTGGCCGGCGTTCATCATCGTGATGCTGTTGACGGTGATTCTGGTGCGAGGCATCAAAGAGTCCGCCGAGACCAACAACATCATGGTGTTCCTGAAGATCGTGGCGATCATGGTGTTCGTCACGTTTGCCGCGCGATTTATCCATCCGGCGAACTGGCATCCCTTCGCGCCCAATGGTTGGCCTGGAATTCTGACCGGCGGATCGATCGTGTTCTTCACGTATATCGGGTTCGACTCGGTGTCGACCGCGGCGGAGGAGTGCAAGAATCCGCAGCGAGACTTGCCACGCGGAATTATCGCGACGTTGGTGATTTGCACCATCCTGTACATCGCCGTGGTGGTTGTTCTGACGGGCCTGGTGCCCTGGAAAACCCTGATGGACGATGCGGCGCCGGTAGTAAACACCATGAAGCGGCTGCATTTTGGCGGTATTCGGCTGATCGTTCTGTTCGGGGCACTGATGGGAATGATTTCTTCTTTGCTGGTGTTCCAATTGGGACAGGCGCGGGTTTGGTTTGCGATGTCGCGTGACGGTTTGCTGCCGCGGATCTTCGGGCGGGTGCATCCGCGGTTTCATACACCAGACTTTTCGACGTGGCTTGCCGGATTTGTGGTGGGGATCCCTGCCGGATTGCTGGACATCGGCACGCTGGCAGACCTTTCCAATATCGGCACGCTGTTTGCTTTTGCGCTGGTCGGGGGCGGTGTGCTGATTCTTCGCTACCGCGAGCCGGAGCGCCATCGCAGCTTCCGGGCTCCGGGTGGACCGATTGCGCCGATCATCACCATCTTGACGTGCTTGCTGTTGATGGCAGGCTTGCCGATCATGAACTGGTTGCGATTCTTCTCGTGGCTGGTAATCGGTCTGGTGATTTATTATCTCTACGGACGCAAGAAGAGCACGCTTAGACTGGCTGACGCAAAATAGGTAAAGGCTTGCTCAAGGACGATTGATGCTCGGCGGAAAGCTGCCCACATCCATACGCACAGGCATAGCACTGCTCCTGGTTGTGTTGCTGGGGCTAATGCAGCCCATCGCGATTCGCGCCTGGGGCAACAATGCGCAGCGGTTAATCGTGAACCGCGCGGTGGACACCCTGCCCTACGAGGTCCGGCCGTTTTTTGAAGCAAATCGCAACTACCTGGTCCAGCACGTAAACGATCCGATGAACCAACTGGACAAGCATCCCAATGAGCGGCAGAACCACTTCATTGAACTGGACAAATACGGCAAGTTCCCTTTTGACGCCTTGCCACACAACTATAAAGCGGCCATCGCCAAGTATGGCAAATCGAAAATCGATGCCACCGGCCTGTTGCCCTGGCAAATCGGCGTCTACAGCGCGAAGCTCACAGAGGATATGAAAGCCGGCCGATGGGGGGAGGCCAAGGAAGATGCCGCGTTCCTGGCCGACTACGTAGCCGAAGCGCACGACCCTTTTAATACCACAGAAAACTTCGACGGAACGATGAGCAGCCAACGCGGAGTGAACGAGCGCTTCAATACCGTCCTGATTGACCGCTACGGCTCCTTTTTCCCCCTGAACCCGCACGATGCCTCGTTCGTCAGTGATCCGACGAATTACGCCTTCGACATTTGCTTGAACGCGCACAGCAACGTCGAGGCTATTCTGCTGGCCGACCGCAGCGCCAAGCAGGGTCTGAGCTCGTATACCGACGAGTATTACGATCGCTTCTACAATCTCGCCGCACCGGCGCTGATTCGGCAACTCTCCGACGCTTCCACCGATGTAGGCTCTTATTGGCTCACCGCATGGATCAACGCAGGCAGGCCGCAACTGCCGCATTAAATCGGTAACCGTGAAGCCCCGCGACTTATCCCAGACCATCGCCGCACTGCCCAAGGCCGAGTTGCATCTTCACCTGGAAGGCTGCATCCGGGCAGAAATTGCGGTGCAACTCGCGGCGCGCCACGGTGTGACTCTGCTCGAAGAAGAAGTGCGACGCCGGTATGACTACAGGAATTTCCTGGAGTTTCTCGAAGCCTTCAAATGGGTGACTTCCTTCCTACGGACCCCCGAGGATTTTGCGTTGCTGGGATCAGATCTGGCGCAGCAATTGATCGCGCAAAACGTGCGCTACGCTGAGATCACACTTTCCGTCGGCGTAATGCTGTTGCGTAAGCAGAACCCGCAGGCAAACTTTGAGGCGCTGCTGCAGGCCACCGAGCCGCTTGAGAAGAACCTTCGCCTCAACTGGATCTTCGACGCGGTGCGGCAGTTCGGCCCCGACATGGCTTTGGAAGTCGTGCAATGGGCAAAGATCTGCCGGTCGCCGCGCATCGTGGCATTCGGGATCGGTGGCAATGAGCTCAGCA
>Ga0335077_10004541_pt1 | contig 16927 bp, 11 predicted proteins | sample Lox_Sample_31_FD_207151 | JGI IMG/M metagenome (GOLD analysis project Ga0335077, IMG submission 207151) | Soil microbial communities from Loxahatchee National Wildlife Refuge, Florida, United States - Lox_Sample_3.1 | ecosystem: Environmental > Terrestrial > Soil > Wetlands | place: USA...
AGAGGAACCGGAACCTGCCGAGAAGAAACATATCCATTTGGTTCCGGCCGCAACCTGACATTTGTTTATCTGAACATCAGCAATTTCCTCGAAAAGCTGGGAGCTAGGAAGAGCTAGTAGCTAGAAGCTTGTTTTATGAAAACTGGCATCATTGGCCTGCCACAGGTGGGCAAGACATCTTTATTTCGGATTCTCACGAAGGCGAATCTCCCGCAGGCGCACGCCAATCCGCGTGAAGCGCACGTCGGAGTCGCGAAAGTTCCAGACGACCGACTCGACCGGTTGGCCGCAGTTTTTAATCCGAAGAAGTTGACGCACGCATCGGTCGATTACGTCGATGTCGGCGCGATCGGCCAGGAGGCGCTGAAGGAATCGGGATACATCGGGCACCTGCGGCAGGTCGATGCACTCGCGCACGTGGTGCGGGCGTTCGAAGACGAATCGATTCCGCACGTTGGGCCGGTTGATCCGCTTCGCGACATTAAGAATGTCGAGTTCGATCTGATGGTCAGCGACCTCGGGCAGATCGAAAAACGCCTCGAGCGCGTGGAAAAAGATTTGAAGAAGATGCGCTCAGCCGATCTCGAAAAAGAATTCGAGTTGCTCAAGCGGGCCAAGGCTCATCTTGAAACCGAGCGCCCGCTGCGCGAACTGGAAATGACGCCCGAGGACAAAAGGCGCTTTCGCGGATTTATGTTTCTGAGCGAGAAGCCGATTCTTTACGTACTGAACATCGGCGAGAGCTCGGAACTGGGCCAGGACCTGGAAGTCGCAGTGCAGAAGTATGGTGTTGACATGTTGATCGCCGAGCCCAGTTCGGGGGGACGGGCGGGGGCGCCCGTCCCCACACAAGCAGGGGCGACTGCCATTTGCGGCAAAGTGGAAGCCGAGCTTTCCGAGATGAGCGATGCCGATGCCGCCGAATTCCTCTCCAGCTACGGGTTGAAAGAGAGCGGTCTCACACGTCTGATTCGCACGACCTACGCGCTACTCGGCCTCATCTCATTTTTTACGGTCGGAGAAGACGAATGCCGCGCCTGGACCATTCCCGTGAATACACGTGCAGTGCAAGCCGCGGGCGCGATTCATTCTGATTTAGAAAAGCATTTCATCCGCGCTGAGACCATCCGCTGGGACCAATTGCTCGAAGCGGGCTCTGAAGCGAACGCCCGCGCCAAGGGTATTTTGCGCCTCGAAGGGAAGGACTACGTCGTCCAAGACGGTGACGTGCTGCACATTCGGCACTCGGGGTGAAATGAGGCTCTACAACACAAAGTCGGGTTGTGTGGTTGAGTACCAGAACCGCTGGCATTCACTGGGAAATTCTTCATGGGATGAGTTGATCACGGGGGACGATCTTGCAGGTTGGCTGCGCGATGTTATCGGAAATTCACGGGCGGCGGATTCGGCACCAAGCACAGACGGCCTGCTCGCACCCATCGGTTCACAGGAAGTGTGGGCTGCGGGAGTGACTTACCATCGCAGCCGCGATGCACGCATCGAAGAATCGGAACCGGCCGGCGGCGGGGACTTTTATGACCGGGTGTATCAAGCGGAGCGTCCGGAGCTGTTCTTCAAAGCCACGCCGCACCGGGTGGCTGGCCCGGGTGCGAAGGTAGCGATTCGGCGGGACGCGAAATGGTCGGTGCCCGAGCCAGAGCTGGCGCTGATGGTGAGCCCGCGGGGAAAGATTCTCGGCTACACGGTCGGGAATGATATGAGCTCGCGCGATATTGAAGGCGAGAACCCGCTCTATCTTCCGCAGGCCAAAGTTTACGACCGCAGTTGCGCGCTGGGACCGTGCGTGCTGGTTGCATCTGATCCGCTGCCGAGGACAACGGAAATTTGGCTGGAAATTTTGCGCAATGGCAAGACGGCATTTACCGGGCGCACCACGCTGAATGAGCTTAAGCGCGATCCGGAGACGCTGGTCGATTATCTTTTTCGTGACAATTCTTTTCCGAATGGATGCTTTCTGCTGACAGGGACAGGAATCGTCCCGCCGGACAGCTTTACGCTTGCGCATGACGACGAGATTCGCATCTCAATCGAGGGGATTGGGACACTGACGAACTTCGTGGGATGATCTGCAGCAGCAGATTGAATCCTGCTGCTGCACGTGTCTAACGAATCGCGATTAATCGGCTGTAGCGGTAACTTCCTGCGCGCGTGCTTCCACTCCGATCCGCATTCCATAAAACGAGCGATAGACGAAGAAATACGAGATCAGGAAGAAGACCAGAGCCAGCACGTGGGTGAGCGTACCATTCTTCGACGCCAACTCAACCGCCAGTTCAACCGCCAGAAGTCCGAAGAGGGTGGTGAACTTGATGACCGGATTCAAGGCGACCGAAGAAGTGTCCTTGAACGGATCGCCAACCGTATCGCCAACGACGGTGGCGTCGTGCAGCGCGGTCCCTTTTTGCTTCAACTCGACTTCGACAATCTTCTTAGCGTTATCCCAGGCGCCGCCGGCGTTAGCCATGAAGATGGCCTGGTACAAACCGAATGTGGCGATCGAGATCAAGTAGCCGATGAAATAGAACGGTTCGATAAAAGAAAAAGCCAGCGTCGCAAAAAAGACCGCGAGAAAGATGTTGAGCATGCCTTTCTGCGCGTATTGTGTGCAAATCTGCACGACTTTCTTGCTGTCAGCAACCGACGCTTTTTCGACCCCTTCCAGCCGAATGTTTGCCTTGATGAACTCGACGGCCCGGTAGGCGCCTGTGGTTACAGCCTGCGTGGATGATCCGGTGAACCAGTAAATCATGGCGCCGCCGGTGATGAGTCCCAAGACAAAGGGCGCGTGCAAAAGGGAGAGTTTATCGACATTGGCGGTCAGGCCGTTGGTCAGCGCCATGATGATGGAGAAAATCATCGTAGTCGCGCCCACAACCGCCGTACCGATGAGCACCGGTTTGGCAGTCGCTTTGAACGTGTTTCCGGCACCGTCGTTTGCTTCGAGCAGGTGCTTGGCGCGATCGAAGTTCACGTCGATATTGAAGTCCCGCTTAATCTCGCTCACCGGGACGTTTTCGATAAGCGACAGCTCGTAGATCGACTGCGCGTTATCGGTGACCGGGCCATAAGAATCCACCGCGATGGTGACCGGGCCCATGCCCAGGAAACCGAATGCGACTAAGCCGAAGGCGAACACTGGAGCGGCGATCATGAGATTGCCCAGGAGGGGAGGAATCGTAGTGACGTAATAACCGATGGCCATTAGGATGACCATCGAGCCACCGAGGTAGTAGGCGGAGAAATTACCCGCCACGAAACCGGACAGAATTCCCAGCGACGCGCCTCCTTCCTGGGCTGAAGTTACGACTTCCTTGACGTGGCGTGACTCAACCGAGGTGAAGGCTTTTACAAGCTCGGGGATGATCGCGCCCGCCAGCGTTCCGCAGGAGATGATGGTTGCCAGCTTCCACCACTGGGTGGCATCGCCGCCGAGATCAGGAATGATGTAGTACGAAATCAGATAGGTCAGTCCAATGGAAACAAAAGAAGTGATCCACACCAGGGAAGTCAGCGGCGCTTCGAAGCTCATGTCATTCGAATCGGCATAGCGTGCTTTGGCGATGGCTGAATTAGCAAAGTACGCGACCGCACTGGCAACCAACATGGCCACGCGCATGACGAAGATCCAGACCAGCAGCTCAACTTGCACCACTGGACTTTTCACGCCGAGCAGAATGAAAGTGATGAGCGCGACGCCGGTGACTCCGTAAGTTTCGAAACCGTCCGCCGAGGGGCCGACTGAGTCTCCTGCGTTGTCGCCGGTGCAGTCTGCAATCACGCCGGGGTTGCGTGCGTCGTCTTCTTTGATTTTGAAGACGATCTTCATCAGGTCGGAGCCGATATCGGCGATCTTGGTGAAAATTCCGCCAGCGATACGAAGCGCCGCTGCGCCGAGGGACTCACCAATGGCAAAGCCGATGAAGCAGGGCCCGGCATAGTCACCGGGCACGAACAGGAGAATGATCAGCATCATCAGCAGTTCGACGCTGATCAACATCATGCCAATGCTCATCCCAGCGGAAAGCGGAATGCGATAAATGGGATATGGTTTGCCACCGAGGCTGGCGAATGCCGTGCGGGAATTTGCGAATGTGTTCACGCGGATTCCGAACCAGGCCACTCCATAGCTGCCGGCGATTCCGATCACGCTGAATGCCAGAATGATGAGAACGCGAGCTGCTTCGTACTTAAGGAGAACTCCGAAGTAGAGCAGGATGATGATGGCAATGAACGCCCAGAGCAGGAGCAGGAACTTACCTTGGGTAATGAGATAAGTTTTGCAGGTCTCATAAATCAGTTCCGACATTTCGCGCATAGCGCGATGCACCGGCAGATTTTTGAGCCGCGAATAAATCGCGAGCCCGAAGCAGAGCCCAAAAATGCAGAAGACAATTCCGATGAGGAGCAGGTTGTGACCATTCATACCCAGGAAGCTGACGCTCGAAAGATCGGGCAATTTCAGGTTAGCTTCGCCGCTGACCTGTTCCGGCTGGGCAAGAGCCGATCCGGCGAGTGCAAGAAAGGAAAGTAAAACGGCAGCAGACTTCACAATCCGGCTTGATGTGGACGCAATCCTGTGCAAACCAATATGCATGAGTTTCTCCGCTAATTTGTGCGAACGATGATTACGGGTTCCGGCTATTTCTCCGCGGCTGATTTTCTCGCGCCTTGCAGATGCGCCAAGGCTCGGGAGCGCAATGCCGCCTTCCGAACACGCTTCCACCACAATGAGGGAGTGCTGATTTGGCCGCGTCGGACGTTTTGATGCGTTCCGCCTGTCAGGTGGGAGCTGGATCCTCCCTCGGCAGAGCCGCATAAGACAGACTTTTATAGCATTCGGGCGGCGAGAGCGTCAATCGAAGTGCCGGTAATTGATACCATCGTGCCCAGCTTTATTCACTTGGCCGCGATTTGCCCTGCGAGTTATCATTCTAAGTACACCTCTACCCCGGTAAATCCCAGACTTTCTTGCTTTTCGCAGCGCCGCGGGTGTGTGTATAAAAACTCAGAATATAGTGAGGCACGTGTCAGGAGTCGCATTGAGGAAGGGAAAAACTGCGGTCGTGGTCGGCGCCCAGTGGGGAGATGAGGGCAAGGGCAAAATCGTCGACGTGCTCTCCGAGAAATTCTCGGTCGTGGTGCGTTATGCGGGCGGCCACAACGCCGGACACACGGTCATTATCAAGGGCAAGCGATTCGTATTGCAGCTTGTGCCCTGTGGAGTTTTGCGCCCCGGCTGCCGCAGTGTGATCGGCAACGGTGTTGTGCTTGATCCGATCGCGTTCCTGAAAGAAGTCTCGGCGCTCAGAGAAGCAGGGGTGAAGGTGGATGGCAATCTATTCGTCAGCAACCGCGCACATGTGATTCTTCCTTACCATCGCATGATTGAGCTGGCTTCGGAGAATGCTCCCGGCCGGGTGAAGATCGGGACCACATCGCGCGGGATCGGTCCGGCGTACGAAGACAAAGCCGGACGGCGCGGACTACGAGTAGTCGACCTGCTGGATCTTGACTTGCTGAAGAAGCACGTGGAAAATGCGGTCCGCGAAAAGAACATGATCGCGCACGCGTTGTTCAACTCCGAGCCGCTCGATGCGGACAAAATGTATACGGAGTATGCGGAAGCTTCGCGCAAGCTCGCGTCTTTCGTTTGTGATACGGCGGCGTTGCTGAATCGGGCGAGGGACGAAGGGCATTCCATCATGTTTGAAGGCGCGCAGGGGACGATGCTCGATATCGACCATGGGACTTATCCGTTTGTTACATCGTCGAGTGCGACTTCTGGCGGCGCAGTGATCGGAACCGGCGTGGCCCCGACCGCGATTGATTCTGTGATCGGCGTGACCAAAGCGTATTGCACGCGCGTCGGCGAAGGCCCGTTTCCGACGGAGCTTTTCGATTCCATCGGTGATCTGATCCGCAAGCGCGGCAACGAATTCGGCGCGGTGACCGGTCGCCCGCGGCGCTGCGGCTGGCTCGATCTTCCGCTGCTGCGCTACTCAGGCATGATCAATGGCACAGCGTGGCTGGTGGTCACCAAACTCGACGTGCTCGATGAACTGGACGAAATTCCGGTGTGCGTGGGATACAAGGTCAACGGCAAAAGCACAGACGAGATTCCGGCGGACGCAAGTGAGTGGGAGAAGATTGAGTGCGTGTTTAAGAAGATGCCGGGATGGAAGTCGTCTACGCAAGGCATAACCGAATTCACAAAGCTGCCGAAAACGGCGCGCGAATATTTGTCGTTCGTCGAGAAGGAGACCGGAACGCGAATCGGCATGATCTCGACCGGCCCGGGGCGCGAGGAAACAATCTTTGTCGACGAGTTCGCCATTGCGCTGGAAGAAATGACGGCGCATTCGCCGGCGACCGCGGCTTCATAAAGGGGAGAGAAGATGGTCGTACTTGCAGTCACGTGGGTGGCCAAGACGGGCCACGAATCGCGGGTCTCAGACCTGTTCTCGAAGTTGACGGCCGAGTCGCGCAACGAGCCGGGTTGCGTTATGTATCAGGTGCATCGGCATCGCACCGAGCCGCGCCGCTTCTTTGTTTATGAGCAATATAAAGATGACGCTGCGCTCGAGGCCCATCGCGCCGCTCCGCATTTTTTACAGTACGCGAAGAAGGAGCTGCCGAAAGTTGCCGATCGAATCGAGGGAAATTTGTTTGAGCTGCTAAATTAAACTTTTTATCTGCCCGTTCCCACCCATGATGTCGTCGCGGGCGCGCGCTTTACTGCGTTAGTTCGTATCCTGCGAAGAAAAAACTCAACTCAAAGCGTGCCGTGTCTTCTGCATCTGATCCATGAATCGCGTTGTGTTCGATGCTCGCCGCCCACTTCTTGCGGATCGTGCCTTCCTCGGCGTTGGCAGGATTCGTCGCCCCCATGAGCTTTCGCAGATCGGCGATGGCGTTTTCTTTTTCAAGCGCAAGCACGACGATTGGCCCGCTCGACATGAAATCGGTGAGCGAGTTGAAGAAGCTTTTGTTGGCATGGACAGCATAGAAGTGCTCGGCCTGGTGCTTGGAAATCTCGAGCATCTTCATGGCGAGAATGCGGAAGTGGTTCTTCTCGAATTGCTCGATAATGTCGCCAACCGCATTACGGCGGACTGCGTCGGGTTTGATGATGGTGAGAGTGCGTTGCAAGGTTTTCATAGATGTCTTTAGTCGAGCGCTTCTCTCCGTTCTCGACGACGTTCTTCGCGATCTCTGCGGTCTAAAGCTTTACCGCAGAGTGCGCCGAGTTTAACCAGGGGTTCGCCGGAAAATACAGAATCACGCGCTGACTTTGCTCCCCAGTGCCGCGACAACTGTGTCCCCAATTTCAGCCGGCGACTTGCATACGCGAATGCCGGCGGCTTCCATGGCTTTGATTTTTTCGGATGCCGTGCCATGCCCGCCGGAGATGATCGCCCCGGCATGTCCCATGCGGCGCCCAGGAGGAGCGGTCTGGCCAGCAATAAAGCCGATCACCGGCTTCTTCATGCGCGCCTTCACGAATTCGGCGGCGGTTTCTTCCGCATTGCCGCCGATTTCGCCGATCATAATCACGGCTTCAGTCTGCGGATCGCGATTGAACAGATCGAGCGCATCCACGAAATTCGTGCCGATGATGGGATCGCCGCCGATGCCGATCGCAGTAGACTGCCCGATGCCACGCGTAGTGAGCTGATAAACCGCTTCGTAAGTCAGCGTGCCGGAGCGCGAAACGATTCCGATCGGGCCTTCGCGATGAATATGACCGGGCATGATTCCAATCTTGCATTTGCCCGGAGAAATAATTCCGGGGCAGTTTGGACCGATCAGGCGGGCGCGGCGGGTTTGCAGGAACTCCCAGGCGCGGACCATATCGAGCACGGGAATGCCTTCCGTGATGCAGATGATCAGTTCGATCTCGGCGTCGGCGGCCTCCATGATGGCGTCGGCGGCAAAGGGTGGGGGCACAAAAATGACGGAGGCGTCGGCGCCGGTTTTATCGACGGCTTCCTGCACAGTGTTGAAGACCGGCCAGCCTTCGTGCGTGGTGCCGCCTTTGCCAGGAGTGACTCCGCCGACAATTTTGGTTCCGTACTCGCCACAGGCATTGGCGTGAAATGTTCCTTCGCGGCCGGTGAGGCCCTGGACGATAACGCGGGTCGATTTGTCTACGAGAATGCTCATTGACCTTTTCCAGACCTAAAGCGCTGTCATTTCGAGGAGTCGAGTGCAAGCGAGACAACGAGAAACCTGCTGTTCGGCATGAGAAAGCGGATTCCTCACCATCGAGCAAGCTCGACAGTTCGGAATGACATCACTTAACAAACCACGACTAAGCGCTTGCCGCTGCCGCAACTACCTTCTCTGCCGCGTCTTTCATCGTCTCCGCAACAATGAAATTTAATCCCGACTGCTTCAGAATTTCTCTTCCCTGTTCGACGTTCGTTCCTTCGAGGCGCAACACGACCGGAAGCTGAATGTGTGTCTTGTTTGCGGCCTCGACCACCCCGCGCGCCAGGGTATCCACGCGAAGGATCCCGCCAAAAATGTTGATTAGTACCGCCTTCACATTTTTATCGCTCAGCAGAATTTCGAACGCGTGCGTTACCTGCTCGGCGTTAGCGCCGCCGCCCACATCGAGGAAGTTCGCCGGCATGCCGCCGGCGTATTTAATGATGTCCATGGTGGCCATGGCGAGACCGGCGCCATTCACCATGCAGCCGACGTTGCCATCGAGCTTGATGTAGTTCAGGCTGTATTTCGAAGCCTCGACTTCGAGCGGATCTTCCTCGGTGATATCACGCAGTTCCTTCAGTTCTGGATGGCGGAAGAGGCCGTTGTCATCGAAGTTCATCTTGGCGTCGAGGGCGAACAGGCGGCCATCCGTGCAGGTGATGAATGGATTGATCTCCATCAGCGAAGAATCGGTTTCTTCGAAGGCCTTATACAGTCCAGTCATGAACTGCACCGCCTGATTGATCTGCTGCGGCTTGAGTCCGAGTTGGAAGGCGAGTTTGCGTGCCTGGAATGCTTCGAGGCCGAGACCGGGAGTGATGTAGTCTTTCAGAATCGCATCGGGGTTTTCCGCTGCGACCTGCTCGATTTCCATGCCTCCCGCCTGCGACGCCATGAACACCGGCTTGGCTTCCGCGCGATCGAGCACGATGCCGAGATAAAGTTCGCGTTCGATCGGCAGAGTTTCTTCAATCAATAACCGGCGCACGATGCGGCCTTCGGGCCCGGTCTGATGAGTGACAAGAGTCATGCCAAGCATTTTCGAGGCGAGATCGGCAGCTTCTTCGACCGATTTTGCAATCTTCACGCCGCCGCCTTTGCCGCGGCCCCCGGCATGAATTTGCGCTTTTACAACGACGCCGCTTGCTCCCGAGTCGAACAGATTCCTGGCCGCGGCTTCTGCCTGCTCGCAAGTCTCCGCCATTTCACCGCGGGGGACAGCGACGCCATACTTCTTCAAAATTGCTTTGGCTTGATATTCGTGAATTTTCATTCTGCTTCCCGAAGGCGGGGCACGCTTGCGGCAAAACTTGCAGGCAGCAAACTTCTGATTCTATAGAACGAAGCGAAATCGGTAAAGCGCGGGGCCCTTGAATTCTTTCGTGTACCGGAGCTGCCCTGAGCGACGTCGAAGGGTCTCCTTCGTGATCGTGATTCAAAATGTCGTTCAAAAAGAAATAACCACAAAGGACACGAAGGCACACGAAGGTGCCGTGCTGTTGTGACATACTCATATCTCATGTCGAAACCAGGAACCTGCCCCAGAATATTTTGTCTTTTATTTCTGCTTTCACTCTCCAGCTTCTGTCCGGCGCAAACTCCGCAGTCTGCCGCTACGTCTAGCCCGCAAAAGATCATCATCGATACCGACATCGGCGATGACATTGACGACGCGTTCGCAGTAGCGCTGGCCTTGCGCAGCCCGGAGGTGCAGATACTCGGTATTTCTACAACGTTCGGAGATGTAGAGACCCGTGCCAAGCTACTCGATCGGTTGCTGGGCGAAGCCGGGCACGAGGACATTCCGGTCACAGTCGGAGTCCACGATCCGAAGATTCAAACCAATTTTAGCCAGCGCGCCTATGCCGAAGGCTGGCACTTCGCGCCCAAGTCGCATCCGCAAGCGGTCGATTTCATACTTGACCAGATTCGCAAAAACCCCGGCGAGATTACACTGGTGACAATCGGCGCTCTGGGAAATGTGGGCGCAATGATCGACAAAGATCCGCAGACGTTTCGCCAGCTGAAGCGCGTGGTCATGATGGGCGGATCGATCTATCGCGGGTATGGCGATCTCGGCTACACAAAGCCGCACGGGCCAGACGCAGAATGGAACGTCAAACTCGACGTGCTGTCGATGCGAAAGCTGCTGGCATCCGGCGTGCCGGTTTTCATAATGCCGCTCGATTCGACGCAACTGAAATTAGATGAAGTGAAGCGCGCCATCGTGTTTAAGGCTGCTACGCCGCTGACCGATCAATTGACTCTGCTCTACAACGAATGGGAACAAGAGACGCCGACTCTGTTTGATGCGATGACGATTGCCTTCATCGACAAGCCTGATCTGTGTCCGGTGACGCCGATGCACATCGTCGTCGATGACAAAGGGTTCACGCGGCCAACAGCCGGAGTTCCCAACGCACAGGTATGTCTCGATTCTGATCCGGAGCTGTTCTTCCGCTTTTATATTCCGCGAGTGATAGAGAAGTAAGTCTCTGTGTGTTTTCCTCCGTGTGACTCAGTGTCCTCTGTGGTAAGGCTTCTAAAGCTAACCACAAAGGACACTGAGTTACACCGGGTAACCACATGGAGGACTAGCACGGCGCCGATCGCTATTTCGGCAGTACGGCCTGGCCGGCGATCTGGAACGATCCTGAAATTCCCGCCGTCTTCGGCAAGCCTTCACGTTCCACAGGCTGACCGCCTCCGACCCAGACTTCGACTTTTCCCGGCGTGATTCTTCTCGTTCCGCCTTCGTCAACATAACTTAAATTTCGATTTGGAATTTTGACCTGTACTTTTTGCGTCTCACCCGGTTCCAAATGAACGCGCTTAAATCCAGCCAGCGCCCGTATCGGTGCACCTTCAGCTCCGGGATGCGTGAGATACACTTCGACAACTTCATCACTCGCCGTCGAGCCGGCATTTTTTACGTCCACACTCGCCGTCACCTCATCGGAAGCGGCAACAGAGTTTTTGTCGAAGCTCAAATTGCTGTAGTCGAAATTCGCGTAACTCAATCCGTATCCAAACGGGTACAACGGCTCGGCGGTGAAGTAGCGATATGTCCGGCCCTTCATGTCGTAATCGGCAAACGGCGGAATTTGATCGACGGACTTGTAGAACGTGACCGGCAACCTGCCAGCCGGAGAAAAATCTCCTGCTAGCGCCTCGGCCACAGCGGTTCCACCTTCCTCACCCGGATACCATGCTTCGAGAATTGCAGGGACGTGCTGGTCCGCCCAGTTCACACCCAGAGCGCTGCCGTTCATCAAGACCAGGACCACGGGCTTGCCGCTCGCGACCAGGTTCTGTAGCAACTCGCGCTGCGCCTGAGGAAGATCAATGCTGGTGCGATCGCCACCGGAGAATCCCGGAATGCTGATCGGCATCTCTTCGCCTTCGAGTTCGCCGGCAAGACCGAGAACCGCGATCACCAAGTCGGCCTTTTTCACCGTGTCTTTGTAATCGTTCACATCACTCGGCTGATGCCATACGAGCTTCGCCAAACCCGCAGCGCCTTCCTGCGAGCATTGAATTTTCACTTCGTAAGCGTGCCCGGCATCGAGATGAAGCTTCTTGAGTCGCGTTTTGCTGGTATCGCTGTACCAGGATTCGCCAATCAGCTGATTGTCGAGCCAGAAGTGGAACGCGTCGGTGCCGGTGAAGCCGATCAGGTAGTCGCCGGTTTCAGGCGGAGTAAAGGTGCCGGTCCACTGGACTGAGAAATTTTCCTTCAGCTCGGGTCCAACGCCGCTCTTCCAATTGAAATTGATTTGCGGGTCGTCGCGAGTGATCACCGGATTCTGCGGCTGCTCGGTTCCTTGCCGAAGCGTCCCTCGGAAATACTCGGCTGATAATCCCGGCTGGCCGGAACTGGTTTTCAGAAACTCGCCCGGAATCACCTCCATGGGAGGGCCGGTCAGCGACGAGCCTTGCGCATACAGAACGGTGGAATCAGAAAAGCGTTTGCGAATCCCGTCGAGAATCGTGACCGGCTGCGAGGGCGTTCCGTTGTAATTTCCAACCAGGGGATCGACGCTGTCGGCATTCGGCCCGATTACGGCGATGGTCTTGTACTTGGCGCCGAGCGGAAGCAGGCGGTCGGAATTTTTCAACAGCACCAGAGTTTCACGAGCAGCTTTCAATGCAAGCTGGCGATGAGCTTCGGTGTCGTTCTCGGACATATTGATGCTGGAGTACGGAACAATGCTCGGCGGATCGAACATGCCGAGTTCCAGGCGCGCTCGGAATAGCCGCTTAACTGAGCGGTCGATCTCGGCTTCGGGAAGCAATCCTTGTTTCACGGCTTGCAGCAAGGCATTGCGCTCGGTGGCGATGTCTTCTGCAGGCCACGCGCAGATGATGTCCATCCCGGCCTTGACTGCTGCGGCCATGCCTTCCGGCATGGTTGGCGTGTAGTGGTGGTGCTCCGAAATATCGGCGGCTGCGCCGCAATCGGAAACTACGTAGCCGTGGAAGTGCCAATCTTCGCGCAGGTGCTGCTGTAGAAGCATCGGCTGCGCACAGGCGGGCTTGCCGTCAATTGCGTTATAGGCGCACATCACCGACCCGGCTCCGGCGGTCACGGTCGCGCGGAATGCTGGAAGATACGTGTCTTCCAGATCATGATTTGAAACTTTCACATCAACTTCGTGGCGCGTCGGCTCAGGTCCGCTGTGTACCGCAAAGTGCTTCGGAGTCGCGAGCGCCTCGAGGTATTTGGGATCATTGCCCTGCAATCCAGTGACATACGCCACGCCCATTTGCCCTGTTAGAAATGGATCTTCGCCATAGGTCTCCTGCCCGCGGCCCCAGCGCGGATCGCGAAAAATATTGATATTGGGCGACCAGACGGTCAGCCCGTGATACCACTCGGTGTAGCCCTTCTGCTTGAGCTGTTCTGAGTACTTGGCGCGGAACTCGGTCGCGATCACGCCAGCTTCGGTGTGCAGCAAAGCGGGATCGAATGTTGCGGCCAGACCGATGGCTTGCGGGAACACCGTCGCATATCCTTCGCGTGCTACGCCGTGCAATCCTTCGCTCCACCAGTTGTACTCAGGAACCCCGAGCCGCGGAATGGCGGCGGCGGTGTGCATCATCTGCGAAACTTTTTCCTCTAATGTCATGCGTGAGACCAGGTCATTCACCCGCTGATCGGTCGGCAAGTTGGGATTACGGAATGGCGCATTCGCCAGCGCGGCACTCGTACTGGCCTGAGCGGGCGTGCTCTCGCCTGCTTGCGCAAAGCTTTCCGCGGTAGAAATCAAGAGAGCAGTCGAGAGAACGAGGATAGCGGAACAGGTTTTGGTCACCGGCAAGCTCCTCCTGAATAAGTTTGAGACCCAAATAAGTTTGAGACCCGAACTTTAACCACTCACGAGTAAGAACGCGGTCGGGTCACTTCTTGAATTAGTTACGGTAAGCCGGGTATCGAAAGTGCTTAGCGCATCAATGTAACTTAAATCCGGCGAAAGAACAAAAATCGTTTTTACGAGGTGTTCCCATGAGATCGACTCTCCTCTGCTGCGCGCTGTTGCTGGGAATCGCCGGACTGCTGCTCTCCCAGGAAACTACTCCGAATAACAATCCTGGCAATCCATCAGCAGCCGGCATTCAGATGGTGGCGAAGACGACGCATGCCGTTGACTACCGTAGCGGCGCCGCAACCGAAGTGGACATTGCCGGCACCGATTTAATGCCCCAGATGACTGGCAAAGCCAAAGTGAAAAGCAAGCCTTCGCTCACGGAAATTAAAGTGGATGTGGACCATCTGAAACCGGCAAATTCGATTGATCTCGCATATCTGACCTATGTTCTGTGGGCGATCAGTCCCGAAGGGCAGGCCAAGAATATTGGAGAGTTAGTCGAGCATGGCGGCAAAGCCTCGCTGCATACCACGACAGACCTGCAGGCGTTCGCGCTTGTGATAACGGCAGAACCCGACTTTGCCGTTGCCGAGCCGAGCGATATGGTGATCGGGGAGAATACGCTGAGCCAGAACATACAGGGCAGGCCGGAAACGGTGGACGTGAAATACGAGACGATTCCACGGTCCATTTACGCGGCGCAAGTCACGCCGATTAAGAGTTCGGTTTATGGCATTGATAAAAAAGTTCCACTTCAACTGCTCGAGGCGCGAAATGCGGTCCGGATTGCGCGTGACGCAGACGCCGCGAAGTACGCACCGGATGTACTGCAACGGGCTGAGACGCTGCTGAACCAGGCTGATGATTATTACCACCGCAAGCAGGGAGAAAAGCCGATCGCGACGGTTGCGCGCGAGGCGACGCAGACTGCGGAAGAAGCGCGTGTCAATTCGGTCCGCGCGGCTGAGCAGGCTCGGGTGGAAGAGCAGCGGAAGGAAAACGAAGAGCGCGCTGCTAAAGCCCGCGCAGAGGCCGAACAGGCGCAACAACAGGCACAGCAAGCTCAGCAACAAGCGGATGAAGCCCGCCAGCGAGCGCAACAGGCGCAACAGCAGGCCGAAGCGGAAGCGCAGCAACGCGCAGCTGCCGAGCAGCAGGCGCAAACGGAAGCTGCTCAGCGCCAGCAGTTAGAGCAACAGCAACAGGCAGCTGCTCAGGCGGCGCAACAAGCACAGCAACAGGCCGAGCAGGCGCAACAGCAAGCCCAGCAGGCCCAACAACAGGCACAATTGGAAGCCCAGCAGCGCGCGGCCGCCGAGCAGCAGGAACAGCAAGCGGCGCAGCAGGCCGAGCAAGCCCGGCAGCAAGCGCAGGAGGCTGAACAGCGTGCCCAGCAACTGGAACAGCAGCATGCGCAGGAGCGGCAGCAGCTCTTGGCGCAGTTGAATCAGGTGTTGCAGACCCGAGACAGCGCGCGCGGGCTGATCGTCAGCATGCCCGATGTTCTTTTCAGCACCGGTAGTGCGGATCTGAAGCCCGCGGCACGCGAACGGCTGGCGAAGGTCGCGGGGATCCTGATCGCATATCCCGACATTCACGTGGAGGTCGACGGATACACGGACAGCACCGGGAGCCCGACGTTTAACGAACAGCTCTCGCAGCAGCGGGCGGGATCAGTTCAGTCGTATTTGGTCCAGCAGGGGGTCCCTGCAGGTTCGGTCGCCATTCACGGCTTCGGCGAAGCAAATCCGATTGCGTCAAACGACACGGCCTCAGGACGCCAGCAGAACCGGCGGGTGGAGTTGGTGGTCAGCGGGCAGTCGATTGGAACTCAGCAGGCGTCGCGATAGTTGCGCCTCTGTGCGTCTTCCTCTGTGTTCTCGGTGGTAAAGCTTTCCGTTAGCGCGACCAAAAAGCTCAACCACCGAGGGCACTGAGTTACACCGAGGTACTCACCGAGAGGATTGATCAGCTTCTTGCGTGATTCTCTTCCATGCCTTTTCTACGTGACGCTCGGTTGTGTTCGTCTGGCCGACGCATAGGCGCAACGTGAGTTTGTTGTTCAGTTTTGCGTGCGTGAGATAAAGATCGCCGCTGCGGTTAAGTGCGTCCATTAACTTCTGGTTTGCTTCATCGCCGGCCTTCAATCGGAAACAAACAAGGTTCAGCGGCGCCGGGGCTGCGAGTTCGAACCGCTCATCTTCTTTTATCCACTTGGCAAACTGCTGCGCCAGCCGCACGTGCTCGCGAATGTGAAATTGCAAGCCTTCGATTCCGTAATAGCGTAGTACGAACCAAAGCTTGAGCGAACGAAAACGACGGCCGAGTGGGACCTGCCAGTCGCGATAGTCAATCACCGCGCCGGATTCGGTCGCCTTGTTGCGGAGATACTCGGGTAGAACGCTCAAGGTTTGAATCAGCGCTTTGCGATCGGCCACATAGAAGCAATCACAATCGAAGTTGGTGAACATCCACTTGTGGGGATTGAAGCAGTAGCTGTCGGCGAACTCGAGTCCGTCGTGAAGGTAGCGAAACTCCGGACAAAGAGCGGCGGTGCCGGACATCGCGGCATCAACATGAAGCCAAATTTTGTTCTCGCGGCAGACTTTCCCGATCTGCGGGACGGGATCGATGGCGTTTGAGGACGTTGTGCCGACCGTCGCGCAGACGAAGAACGGCGTGAGCCCGGAATTACGATCGCGTTCTAGTGCGGCTGATAGCGCATCAGCGTTCATCGCGAATTTTTCGTCGACCTCGATCAGTCGCAAATTCTCGCGCCCGATTCCGGCAATCTGAATTGCTTTTTCGACGGAGGAATGCGCTTGAGCGGACGTATACGCAACCAGGCTCCCGCGGCACCCTTGGCGGTTCGAATTGAAATTTGTTGCCCGTTCGCGGGCAGCGAGAATCGCGCAGAGAGTCGCGCTCGAAGCGGTGTCCTGAATCACGCCGCCACCGGTGCTGGTGGAGAGAAATTTTTCTGGCAGGCCGAGCGCCGGAACCAGCCAGTCGAGCACGAGCGTCTCAAGATCAGTACACGCCGGGCTCGTTGCCCACAGCATGCCTTGCACATCAAGCCCCGACGAAAGTAAATCGCCGAGAATCGCCGGGCCCGATGCATTGCTGGGAAAGAACGCGTAGAAATTCGGCGACTGCCAGTGCGTAATTCCCGGCAGGATTTTTTCTCCCACATCCTTCAGCAATGCCGAGAACGGCTCGCCTTGCACTGGAGCGCTGGCGGGAAGCGAAGCCCGAATCTCACCCGGCTTGACTTGCGAGAGCACGGGAAAAGACTCGATTCGCGAATAGTAGTCGGCGATCCA
>Ga0335077_10004543_pt1 | contig 16926 bp, 20 predicted proteins | sample Lox_Sample_31_FD_207151 | JGI IMG/M metagenome (GOLD analysis project Ga0335077, IMG submission 207151) | Soil microbial communities from Loxahatchee National Wildlife Refuge, Florida, United States - Lox_Sample_3.1 | ecosystem: Environmental > Terrestrial > Soil > Wetlands | place: USA...
GTGCGGGTGGACGGCATCCACTCGGTGCCCGACGTCGAGGCGCACGGCGCGGCCCGCCGCCACGAGCCGACCTACTCGGTCCGGTTCGACGCCACCGACCTGTGGCAGGACGGCCAGCGCGGCGTGTCGGTGCACGTCGACCTGTGGGACAGCTACCTGGAGGCGCCATGAGCGAAGACGGCCATCATCACCCGGCGCCGCTGTCGCCGGTGGAGCGGCGGGTCGCGGCGCTGCAGGCGCTGCTGACCGAGCGGGGGCTGCTGCCGGAGGGGTTCATCGAGGAGACCACCCGCCGCTACGAGTCGGAGATCGGCCCGCTGAACGGGGCGAAGGTGGTGGCCCGGGCCTGGACCGACCCGGACTACAAGCGGCGGCTGCTGGCCGACGGCACCCCGGCGATCGCCGAGCTCGGCTTCGGCGGCGCGGAGGGTGAGCACATGGTGGTGGTGGAGAACACCGCTGCCGTGCACAACGTCATCGTGTGCACGCTGTGCTCGTGCTACCCGTGGCCGGTGCTGGGGCTGCCGCCCGCCTGGTACAAGGACCCCCCGTACCGGGCCCGGATGGTCCGCGAGCCGCGGGCGCTGCTGGCCGAGATGGGCTGCGAGCTGCCCGCCGGCACCGAGATCCGGGTGTGGGACTCCTCCGCCGAGGTCCGCTACCTCGTCCTGCCGCAGCGGCCGCCGGGCACCGAGGGCATGGCCGAGGCGGAGCTGGCCGGGCTGGTCACCCGGGACTCGATGATCGGTGTGGCCCGGCTGTGAGCGGCGGGCTGAGCCTGTCCGGCCTGGACCTGCCCCGCCGGAACGGCGAGCTGGCCTTCGACGCACCGTGGCAGAGCACGGTGTTCGCGCTCGCGGCCGCGGCCGTCGAGCACGGGTTCGGTGGCGACCGGGAGCCGTTCCGGCAGCAGCTCATCAGCGCGATCGCGGCCGAGCCGGACCGCCCCTACTGGGAGAGCTGGACCGCCGCGCTCGAGGCGCTCGTGCAGACCCTGCCCGAACGGCCCGCTCCCCCGCCGCCCACGGCCGGGCCAGCGGACGGCCCCCGGGGGGCGCAGGCCAGCCGGTGACGGCGGGCACGGGCGGGGTCACCGGCCGGGCGCCTGCGGTGTCGGCGCACCGGGGCGGCGGCGAGACCGCGCCACCAGAAACCTACGAGGCGTACCGGGACGCGCTGGCGGCGGGCGCCGGCTGCGTCGAGGTCGACGTCCGCCGGACAGCGGACGGGACGCTGGTGGCCTGGCACCGGGCGCGGGCCAGGGGCCGCGCCGTGGCTTCGGTGAGCTACGGCCGGCTCTGCGGCCTGGCCGGCTACGACGTGCCGCGGCTGGCGGCGGTGATGGCGCTGCTGGCCGGGCGGGCGGTGTGCCATCTCGACCTGAAGGACGCCGGCTGCGCGGCCGCGGCCGTGGCGCAGGCGGCCGGGGTGGCCGGCCCGGCCGGGGTCATCGCCACCACCGGGGACGCCGCGCTGGCGGCGGCGCTCAGGCGCGCCTTCCCGGCCGTGCCGGTCGGGCTGACCGCCGGCGGTGACCTGGCCGAAACGGCGCGGTACCGGCTGCGGCGGGCGTGCATGCCGCGGCTTTCCCGGCTGGACCGGGTGCTGGCCGCCGGGGCGGGGTGGGCGGTGCTGCACCACCGGCTCGCGGGCGCCGCCCTGCTCGCGGAATGCCGGGCGCGGGGCATCCGGACCATGGTGTGGACCGTCAACGGCGACCGGGAGCTGACGCGGTGGCTGGCCACCCCCGGCGTCGATGTGCTGGTCACCGACTGCCCGGCCCGCGCGGTCGCGCTGCGCGGCCGCCTGGCGGCGGGCCGGGCCGGCGCGCCTGGTGCATCATGGTCCGATGCCACTGTTCGCATTTGAGGGCCGGGAGCCGGACGTCAGCCCGGCGGCGTGGATCGCGCCCACCGCCACCCTGGTCGGGGACGTGCGGGTCGAGGCGGAGGCATCGGTCTGGTACGGGGCCGTGCTGCGGGCCGATTTCGGGCCGATCGTGGTCCGGCGGGGCGCGAACGTCCAGGACGGGTCGGTGCTGCACGGCGGCAGCGACCCGGTGACCGAGGTCGGCGAGGGAGCGACCATCGGCCACCTGTGCGTGGTCCACGGCGCGGTCATCGGCGCCGAGGCGCTGGTGGGAAACGGCGCCACCGTGCTCGACGGCGTGACCGTCGGCCGCCGCGCCCTGGTGGCGGCCGGCGCCACGGTGCCGCCGGGCATGGTCATCCCCGGCGGCATGCTCGCCGCCGGGGTGCCCGCGCGGGTGGTAGGGGAGGTCAAGGGCGCGGCGCTGGAGTGGGTGGAGACCAATCCGGAGGTCTACCGGGAGCTGGCGCGGCGCCACGCCGCCGGTGCCCGGCCGGCCACCGGCCCGGCGGCCCGCTGACGCTCAGGCCAGGGTCAGTTCATCATCATGGGTGGCGCGGCGTGCAGGCCCGGGGCCAGCCAGGGGAACCAGATCGTGGCCACCGCGAGGGCCAGCGCGGCCACCCCCGCGACCCGGCCGGCCGCCGGGCCCCACCGCCAGACCTTCTCGGTCAGCACCAGCGCGGCCAGGCCGACCATCGCCGCCACGTTCATCACGCCGACCGCGATCGGGATCACCATCAGGCCCCAGCAGCAGCCCAGGCAGTAACCGCCGTGATGGATACCCACGCGCAGGTCGCGGGTCCTGCCCTGATAGGAGCCGTAGTGCAGCAGCAGCCCGAGCGGGGAACGGCAGTGCGCCAGGCAGCGGTCCTTCAGCGGGTCAGCTGGCACAGGCCGCAGGCGGCGAAGACCGCCACCGCCATGACGTGCGCCGCGGCCGGGTGCATGCCGGTCAGTCGGCCGGCCAGCCAGGCCAGCCCGAAGGCGGGCACGCCGGCCAGCGCCCAGACCGCGAGGTAGCCCGCCGTCATCCCGGCGATCCGCACCGCCCGGTTGCTCTGGATGGTCCTGGCGTAGAGCGCGGCCGTCGGCGCCACCGAGGGCAGCATCATGGCGGCCATCATGAGCGTCCACACCAGCACGAACGCCAGCAGGCCCAGTCCCATCGTGCCGGCCATCCCGGCCATCCCGCGGGCGAGGGCGATGGTCGCCACCCAGGCACCGGCCGCCAGGATCAGCAGGAACGCGGCCTCGCGGGTCGCCGCCAGGCCCAGCCGAGGACCGGCTAGCCCAGCGGCCCGGCGGGGCCGGGCGCGGGCAAGCCGCTCACCCAGCCCAGGAGAAGCAGGTCCCGTCAAGCCGCCATGCCATGGCCCCTCCCGATGGCGCGAGCACATCCCCCGACCAGGCTGGCGCAGGCGGCGAGGGCCGTCAAGGCCGGTCACAGCCAGCCGAGCCACGCCAAGATCTCCTCCGCGACGGCCGGGACGGGGCGGTCGTTGGCGATCACCACATCCTCGACCCCCACGCCCTCGCCGGACGCCAGCGACGCGGCGGCTTCCCGCACGTCGTCACGGCGCTCGCTGGTCGGGTCGGCCGCCAGCCGCTGCTCGATGCCGGGCAGCGGCACGGTGAGGCGGACCACCCGCAGCGGCACCCCGACCGCCTCCCGCACGACGCGCAGCGCGTCGTGGCCGCGGACGAACCACGCCACCACGAACACGCCGATCCCGGCGCCGCGGTAGTTCGCCGCGACCGCCGCCAGGTTGCTCAGCATCAGGCTGAACCTGGTCTGGTGGTCGTCGAAGTTGCCCTCGCCCCAGCCCAGGTAGTCCAGATCGAGCAGGGCGTAGGGCTGGCGGCGCTGCCCGAGCAGGTAGGCGATCTCCGCGGCGACCGAGCTCTTCCCCGAGCCGTACACCCCGGTGATCAGCACCCCACCGGGGCCGCGCACACCCATCAGCCAAGCTTAGAAGGCCCCCCGGCAATGGCCGCCATCATTTCCGGCGGCCCCTGCCCGGCGGCCGGTCCCGCTACAGGCCCCTGCGCAGCAGCAGGATGACGAGCACAATGATCACGATGATGACGATCGTCCCGAGACCGATGAACATCGGGTTGTTCCTCCCCTCACGCCGCCCGTGAGTGGGCGAACCGGCGTTCGGCTACCCACCAGACCCGGACCGAAACACCGCGTCCGCCAGCGCGCACCGGAGGTGCAGAACGAAAGCCGGCGCTCCGCGCCGGGTGGCGGGCCGCCTGCCTACCGGGCGCCCGGCGGCGGTACCGGAGGGTCAGCCGGTCATCGCCTGCGCCAGCTGCGCGCGCTCGGCCTCGGTGAACGGGACCGGCTGGTGCTGGCCGGCGTCCCAGCGGACGGTGACCACCCGCGCCTGCGCCGCCACCTCGCCGGCCGGGGTCACGATCGTCTCGCGGGTGGTCAGGCTCGTCGTCCCCAGCCGCTCGACCTCGATCCGCACCGTCACCCGCCGGTCGGGGTAGCGGACCTCGGCGCGCAGGTCGACCTCCAGCCGGGCGACCACATAGACCGGGTCACCGCCGAGGACCTGGGTGTAGAAGGCGTCGCGTCCCTCTTCGAGGTAGGTCAGGAACACCGCGTGGTTGACGTGGTCCAGCGCGTCCACGTCACGCCACCGGACATCAACCGGATGCTCGAACACCGCGCCCATGCGCCCCATCCTTAGCACCTGCGGCCGCTGCCGGGCCACCCGGACGCGCGCACGCTAGCCCGCGGGCTTCTCCCAGACCGAGACGTGCTGGTCGCTCTCGCTGGTGAAGGGCTCCCGCGTCCACCCGTCCCAGCGGTCGCGCAGCCGCATCCCCGCGAGCTGGGCCATCAGGTCGAGCTCGGCCGGCCACACATACCGGAACGGGATCGAGCGGTACTCGCCGCGACCGCCTGCGACCTCGACGTAGTTCGAGCTCATCGCCTGGGTGGCGGGGTCGTAGACGTCGAACGCCCACCGGTCCGGGCTCACGTGGAACGGCAGGACGTTCTGCCCGGGCGGCAGCCTGCGCAGCTGGGGGATGTGCACCTCGATGACGAAACAGCCGCCGGGCCGCAGGTGGGCGGCGGCGTTGCGGAAGCAGGCCACCTGCGCTTCCTGCGTCGTCAGGTTCATGATCGTGTTGAAGACCAGGTAGGCGAGGGAGAACGTCCCGTCCACCTTCGCCGTCGCGAAGTCGCCGACCGTCACGCCGACCGCGTCGCCGCCCGGTTTGGTGCGCAGCCGGGCGACCATCGCCCGCGACATGTCGATGCCGTGGACCGGGACGCCGCGGCGCGCCAGCGGCAGCGCGATCCGCCCGGTCCCGATGCCCAGCTCCAGCGCCCGGCCACCGGCGGCGAGCTCCGCTAACAGATCGACCACCGGGTCGATGGCGGCTGGGGTGAACATCTGCGAATCCGGGTCGTCATAGGCCGCCGCGACCCGTTCCCCGAAGTAGCCGTCCTCATCGTCCATCGCCGGACCGTACCGCAGCGGGCCGTGCGATGGCGCGCGTATTTCGCGCACTGGACGTGGCTGAGCGAGCGCGGCGTGAGCAGGCAGGGAGTCAGGAAGCTGCCGCGACCGCGGGTCCTCGGAACTCGCCGGGCGCGGCTCGCTCCCTATCGCGAAGCAGCGTCAGTGGCCAGGCTTCAGATTCGGTGAGGCAGTGCCCGTCCCGCATCGGTAACCGTAGATCTTCAGCCGGTGATCGTCGGCTCGTCGGGCGCGGACAGGCTCAGCACGGCACCGGCCACGGCGGGCGACTCGCTGATCTTCGACTCGAGCGCCCGCAGCCGGCGGGCCAGCCGCGACTCGTTGTCATCGCCGGTGAGGTCGACGTAGCCGACCACCGAGACCGTCCGCGGGCCGACGATCTCCAGCCGCAGATAGGTCACCCGCGCCACGCCCGGCTCAGCCGTGAGGGCCTGGATAGCGGCTGCGCGCACCCGCGGGTCGGCTTCCTGGCCGATCAGGAACCGCCGGTTGCGGTTGATCAGGTAGACGGCGACCACCGCGAGCAGCACGCCGACCAGGATCGACCCGAGCGCGTCCGGGACCGGGGACCCGGTCAGCTCGTGGGCGGCCAGCGCGGCGGTGGCGATGACCACACCGACCAGGGCGGCGGTGTCCTCAAAGAACACCGCCCGCAGGGTGGGGTCGGAGGTGACCAGGACGTGCTCGATGAGGTCCCGCTGCATCGCCTGGGCCTCGGGCCGGGCCTGCCGGAGCGACTGCAGAAAAGAGATCGCCTCCAGCACGAACGAGATGCCCAGCACGACGTAGCCGACCACGAAGTTGCTGGCCGGCTCGGGGTGGATGAGCTCCTGGATCCCGTGCGCGACCGAGATCGCGGCACCGGCCACGAACAGCCCGACCCCGGCGAGCAGCGACCACACATACGCCTCCCGGCCGTGGCCGAGCGGGTGCGCGGCGTGGGCCGGGCGGCGGGACCGCCGGTCGGCTACCAGCAGGAACACCTCGTTGCCTGCGTCCGCCCACGAATGCGCCGCCTCGGCCACCAGCGACGCCGACCCGGTCACCGCGGCGGCGGCCGACTTCGCCACCGCTATGAGGATGTTGATGGCGAAGGCGACGGCCACCGTCACCAGGCTCTCGGGCGCGCCGGAATCACCCGGCCGCTGCACCGATCTGAGCAGGTCGTGGGTTTTGCGGGCAGCCTCCCCGGCCACGGCGGATGCCGGGGCCTGCTCGCCGTCCGGCTCGTGCGTCATGAGCCAATGTTTACCCACGGCCATGCGCGGGCTTCTGGCGGGTGCGCCGCTCCCATAGGCCCCGTGCACCCGGACGGCCTGGATGACATCGGCGCTGAACAGTAGAAATGTGGCCTGTGTCCGCGCCGGCGGCCCGGCGGTGGAACGGCTGGAGCAGACCTACGCGCGGGCGGCCGACGAGGCCAGCTGGCAGCGCTACGACCACGCCGCTCCCGCCTTCGGCTTCAGCTGCCGTCTGGTCTACGACGAGTCCGGCCTGGTGCTCGACTACCCGGGGATCGCCGTCCGCGCCGCCTGACCGGCCCGGGACCGGCGGGCGGTCACGGCCGGCCCGGCCGGCAACCTGCCAGCCGGGCCCTGGCAGCCCCGGCGGCAACTCGCGATGATGGGAGCCGGCGCCCGCAGCAGCCGGGCCAGACATCCGGGGAGCCGCCGTGGACGCCTCGCCGCCGCCTGACGGCCCGCAGCCGCGGGCGCCCGTGCTCCGGGGCCTGTTCGTGCGGCACGCGCCCGGCGACGACGCCATCCTCAGGCTCGCGCGGCTGCGGTTCGCCGAGGCCGGGATGGCGGCCGAGTTGTACGCGGACACGCCGGAACAGCTGGAGCGCGAGCTGGAGTTCCTGCCGCCGTACCCGGCTCTGCCGCTGGCCCACCTAAGCCGCCACATCAACCTGCTGCGAGAGGACGGCCAAGGCCAGGTCCAGGCCTTTGTCCGCCAGTTCCGCGGCCGCCTGCTCGGCGTGGTGGTGCACGACCAGGCCGGGATGGCGGACCGGATCCCGGAGGTGGTCACGGCGGCGCGCAACGCCACGGCCGGGCGGGCGGCGGACGGGCCGCTGGTCTTCCTGGAGTATGCCTCGGGCATGGAGCCGGAACGGTTCACCGAGCTGGCGCGGCAGCTCGCCAGCGCCGAGGGCGCCAGCGTGTGCATTGACATCGGGCACGTGGGCATCCACGAGAGCCGCCGCCGGCTGGCGGCCAGCCACCCCGGGCTCGATCTGGCCGCCCTGGGCCGGGACGCCGGGGACGCGCCCGGGCTGGTGGCCGACGTGCAGGCCGCGGCGCGGTCCGCGCGTGAGGTGGTGACCGAGATGATCGAGTCGGTCGGCGCGGTGGGCAAGCCGGTCCATTTCCACCTGCACGACGGCCACCCGCTCATCCCGGGGCTGGCCGACCACTTCAGCTTCCTGACCCGGCTGCCGGTCCCGTTCACCTGGCAGGGCCGCTCCTCGCTGGAGCCGATGTACGGCCTGTGCGGGCTGCGGCAGGTGCTGGCGGCCATCGTCAGGCACTGCGCGGCCGGCGGATCGTCAGCCACCCTGGAGGTGCACCAGTCAGAGGGCCGCCTGCCGCTCGGGAACGCGGCAGGGCTGTTCGGGCACTGGCAGGACCTCACCGACGCCGAGCGGATGAACTACTGGCTGTCCGTCCTCGCGGACAACCACCTGATCGCCACCACCATGCTGGACGCGATCCAGGCCGGACCCGCTGGGCAGGAGGCAGTACCGTACGAGGGTGGTGACTCTCGATGACGTCGCCCGGCTGGCCCTGGCACTGCCCGAGGTCACCGAGGACGAGCGTCACGGCAACCGGACGTGGCGCGTCGCGGGCAAGGCGTTCGCGTGGGAGCGCCCGTTCAGCAAGGCCGACCTGCGGCGGTTCGGCGACCAGGCCCCGCCGGACGGGCCGATCCTGGCCGTGCGGACCGAGGACCTGAGCGAGAAGGAGGCCGTGCTCTCCGCGCACCCGGCGGCCTTCTTCACGATCCCGCACTTCGACGGGTACTCGGCCGTGCTCATCCAGCTGCCGAAGGTCTCCGCGCAGGACCTGCGGATCGCGGTCACCGACGGCTGGCTGGCCTGCGCGCCGCGCGGCCTCGCGGACCGCTACCTCCAGCGTTAGGCCCCCCCGAACAATGGCCGCCCGGCTCGCGTGTCCCCGCATCCCGGCTGGCGGCGATGTCGCCGTCGCACGTAGTTCCGCTAAGCGCTCCTCCTCCGCCTGGCCATCCGGGCGCGGATGACCCGCTCCACGTCGTGCTGGAGGCGCGCAAGAAGTCGTGCCGGAGGCGCGCAAGAAGCAGAGCGGACGCCACTGTTCAGCGGCCTCCTGGGCGTCATCGCCCCGCCCGCGGCGGGGCCTCACCCGGGCAGGTGGCAGACGGCCTCGACGTTGTTCCCGTCGGGGTCGCGGACGAAGGCGCCGTAGTAGCTGTCGTGGTATTCCGGCCACAGCCGCGGCGGGTGCAGCACCTGCGCACCGGCGGCGGCCGCGGCGTCGAAGAAGGCCCGCACCGCCGCGCGGTCCGGCGCCGAGAAGGCGATGTGCGACTCGCGGAAACCGTCCCCGGTGGCCTGGCGGCCGATCCAGAAGTCCGGCATGGGCGGCACGCCGTACCCGACGGCGTCGCCGAAGTCCATCACCCGCTGGCCGCCGAGCGGTGCCAGGACGGCGTCGTAGAACGCGGCGCTGGCCGCGAGGTCGGCGCACTGGATCGAAACATGATCGAGCATGCTGCCCATCCTGCCCCGCGCCGCCCAGCCCGGCGCCACCGCCAGGGGCTCAGCCGCCCGCACCGCTGGCCCGCAGCTCACCGGTGCTGGCCCGCCGCTCATCACTGCTGGCAAGGTAGGCGGGACAGGGCCGCGCGTGGCGCGGGCCCGCCGCCGCATCCGCCCGGGGGGCATGGCATGGACGAGATCGATGAGGCCGAGCTCATCAGCGCGGCCCAGCGCGGATCGGTCCTTGACGCAGCGGCAGCAGGCGCCAAACGCGCGGTGCCCGCGGCCCTGGTGCGCAGGTGCTGCCATGAGCTGAAGGACCAGGTCGACCCGCGCGGGCTGCGGCTGGCCAGCGCGGTCGTGACCGGGCGCCTGGACCTGGCCGGCCTGGCGGTGCCGTTCCCGCTCCGCTTCGACGGCTGCGAATTCGAGGCCGCCCCGGTGGTGGAGGGCGCTGAGCTGTTCGAGCTGTCGCTGACCGGCTGCCCGCGCCTGCCCGGCCTGCTCGGCAACGGGCTGCGGCTGCGCCGCGACCTCGACCTGTCCCGCTCCCAGGTCGCCGGTGCGCACTGGACGAGCGCGAGCACGTCAAAGCAGGCGGCGATCTGGCTGTGCGAATCGGAGATCGGCGGCCGACTGCTCTGTGTCGACGCCACCATCGATGGCCAGGGCGACCGCTCGATCCAGGCGGACAGGGCCCGGTTCGGCGGCGCGGTCCGGCTGCTGCACCAGTTCAGCTCGCGGGGAGAGATCAGGCTGATCGGCGCCCGCCTCGGCGGGTCGCTCGACCTCACCGGGGCGCAGATCGAGTCATCGGACGGGCCGGCCATCGACCTCGCTGACGCGATCATCGAGGGCAGCGTGTTCCTGATCGAGGACCCCGGTGGGCGCAGGCCGGTGATCCGCGGGCGCGTCGGCCTGGGCAGCGCCCGCATCTCCGGGCGGTTCCTGATCCGCAACGCGACGCTCGAGGCCCGTACCGACCTGCCAACGGGCAGCATCTACGCGATGCCGGCGATGATCGGCACGGCGATGTCCGCCGACCGGCTGTCGGTCGGCGCCGATGTGACACTGGCGGGAACCTGCGAGGTGACCGGCCGGATCGACATGACGATGGCCGACGTGAGCAGCCTGTCCGTGGGCGGGAACTGCGTGCTGCGGGCCCCTGGCCGCACCGCGCTGGAGCTGACCAACGCCGAGATCCGCGCCAATTTCCGGCTCGAGGAAGGTGCCTCGGTGGAAGGCACCATCCGGATGGCTGGCGCGGTCATCCACGGCACCCTCGCGCTGCAGGGGGAGGTCAGCCACCCCGAGCACGGGTCCCTCGTGGGCGGCAGCGCGATGAGGGTCGACGGCGACATCTACCTCGACGGCCTGCGGACGGCCGGCGGGCGCGTCAACTTCCGCGGCGCCACCCTGGGCAGCCTCACCGCCAGCGGCGCGCGGCTGGACAACCCCGGCGGGTACGCGCTCCGCCTCAGCCAGACCGTCATCAAAGGGTCGGTGCTGCTGATAGACGGCTTCACCTCGACCGGGCTGGTCGCGCTGAACCGGAGCACCATCGACGGCCGGCTGCAGTTCACCGGGGGCTCGTTCAGCTGCCCGGAGCCGGTGCCGGCCAACGAGCACGGGCACGCGATCGAGGCGATATCCACGACCGTCCGCGGCGGCATCGACCTGGGCTGGAAGACGGTGTCGCCGAGCGTGGACTTCACCGACGCGGTCACCACGTTCCTCGCCGACGACCCGGCGACCTGGCCGGAGCGGTTCACCATCGCCGGCCTGACCTACGAGCGGTTCGAGAAACCGCAGGGCGCGGCGCCGAAGCGGATCTGGGACCAGGCCGCCCGGTGTGCCTGGCTGAGCCGCCAGACGGAGTTCGAGTCCGGCCCGTATGAGCAGGCGGCGAGGGTGTTCCGCCAGCACGGGTACACGCGGGAGGCCGAGCGCGTCCTCATCGCGCAGCGCCGGCACGCCCGGCAGGTCGGCCACTCCGGCTCGGGGTGGCCGCAGCGCGCCATCGAGGCCGTCTACGCCACCATCGGCTACGGGTACCGGCCGTCGCGGGTGCTGTGGCTGCTGGCCGCGCTGCTCATCCTGGTCACGTTCTCGCTGGTACTGCCCGTCGGCCAGCACGCGATGCGGGCGACGAACGGCAACGGGGCCGTGTACGTGACCGGCCAGCCGGCCACCTCCGCCGATGCCGCGGCACCGGGCCCGGCGGCCAGCGGCAGCGCACCGCCCGCCCGTTCCTGCGGCGACGGCGAGGTGCGCTGTTTCAGCCCGGTGCTGTACGCGATCGACACCGTGGTCCCGCTGATCTCGCTCGACCAGCGAACGACCTGGTACCCCGACCCGGACGCGCCCGGCGGCCAGTTCATGCTGTGGTGGCTCAATCTCGCGACGCTGCTCGGCTGGCTGCTGTCATCGATCTTCGTGCTGTCGCTCGCCCGGCTGTCCCGCAGCTCCTGACCGGGCCGGCGGGGCAGCGCGCCAGCGTCCCGCTGGCGGCGACGGCAAACGGCGGGCGCAGCGGTGGAGTCTAGGATCGAGCCGATGCGGCGCGAGTCTTCTACGGTGGTGGTCCTGGCCGGCGAGGTGGGCGAGGGACTGCTTGGTGCGCTCGGCCGCTCCCCGCAGGTGTCGGTCGCCCGCGCTCCCGCCGCCGGGCCTGGCCAGCAGGCCGCGGCGGAGCCAGCGGCGGCGCGGCCCGGGTGGGAGGCGGGCGCGCTGGCGATGGCCGAGGCGGCCCGGCGGCGGTCGACCTACGTGATCGTGCCCGCCGACCCGCTGGCCGCGGTGGCGGCCGCGTGGCGGGCGATGTGGGAGGTGGCGGCCGGGCCGGGCGGGGCGGCGGCGTTCGAGCAGGCCGCCGCGGAGGCGCTGGCGGCGTGGCGGGACAAGCGGTTCGAGCTGCCCGACTATTACCTGGTCATGGCCGCGGCGCTGCCGGACGGCACCGGCCCGGATCTGTACCTGGGCCCGCTGCGCGCCGCCCGCCCCCGCCGGGTCGCCGTCGCCGGCCTCGCCGGCAGCCCCGGCCGGGGCGAGACCGCCCTGGTGCTGGACGCGCTCAGGTCCTTGCCGCACGGGCCGTGGTGGCCGCCGCTCGATGAGCTGATCGAGGCGGCCCGCCGCTTCTACGCCGGCGGTCTCACCGAGACCCAGCCGGCCCCGGCCTAGCCGCGGTGATGCGCCCCCGGCGAGGTGCGCGACGACCACGGTGCCCGGCTTGCGGCATCACGTCGCTCTATATATCGTGCCGATGTATCGGTTCGATATATCGCCACATGCGCGGCGTGAGGATGGTGACAGCCAGGGAGGCAGCGACATGACCAGCGCGCAGCTGTACGACACCATCGGAGCCACTTACACCGTGACGCGGCGTACCGAGCCGCGGATCGCCGCAAGGATCTGGGCTGCCTTAGGCGACGCGCGGACGGTGCTGAATGTCGGGGCTGGCACCGGCTCCTACGAGCCCCCCGGCCGTGACGTCACCGCGGTGGAACCGTCGGCGCTCATGCGTGCGCAGCGTCCCGCAGGCGCAGCGCCGTGCGTGGCTGCCGCCGCGGAGAGCCTTCCGTTCGGGGACCAGTCCTTCGACGCCGCGATGGCTGTCAGCACCGTGCATCACTGGCAGGACCCGATCGCCGGGCTGCGCGAGATGCGGCGCGTGGCCCGCCGCGTGGTGGTGTTCACGTTCGACGACAGTGACACCGGATGGCGTCGCCGGTTCTGGCTCACCCGCGACTACCTGCCTGAGGCTGCGGACCTGCTCGCAGGGCGGCCCTCGCTGACCGAACAGGCCCGCACGACCGGGGCCCGCATCGAGCCGGTGCTCATCCCGTGGGACTGCGCTGACGGCTTCTTCGAGGCCTACTGGCGCCGGCCCGGGGCATACCTGGACGAGAGTGTCCGTCGCGGAGTATCGGTCTGGGCCAGAGTCGGGCCGGAGGCCGAGCAGAGGGCGGTGCGCAGCCTCCGTGGTGACCTCGCATCTGGCCGGTGGGCCGAACGCAACCGCGACCTCGCCGCACTCGACGCGGCAGAGCTCGGCCTTCGCCTCCTGATCGCCTGAACCGCCGGCATCCTGCCGCTCGTGAAGGCACCGCAGGATCTCGGTCCTGATCTTGCCTTCGGCGATCCGGCGGGCGACGGGATCCTTTCGTGGGCCGGTGACAGCTAGAGTCAGCCTGGCCAGCCCGAGGCCACCGCCAGCAGAATCCCTGTGACACCTTCGCGGGCTGGACCACAAGGAGGCGATCGTCATGAAACCACACTGGCGCGTGCCCGCCGGGCTGCACGTGGCCGCGGCCCAGCTGCCCGTCGAGGGTGAGCTGCCCTCCTTCGGCGGCGCGACCGGGTGGCTCAATTCACCGCCGCTGACAGCGGCCGGCCTGCGCGGCAAGGTGGTCCTGACCGGCTTCTGGACCTACACCTGCATCAACTGGCTGCGCCAGCTTCCCTATCTCCGCGCCTGGGCAGCGAAATACTCCGGCCAGGGACTGGTGGTGGTCGGCGTGCACACACCCGAGTTCGCGTTCGAGGCAGACGTTGATAACGTCAGCGGTGCTGTGCGGGAGATGATGATCGATTACCCGGTCGCGATCGACAGCGACTATGCGGTATGGAGCGCTTTCGGCAACCACTACTGGCCGGCCCTTTATTTCGCGGACGCCGGAGGGCTGATCCGGCATCACCACTTCGGCGAAGGCGAATACCAGCAGTCGGAAATGGTCATCCAGCAATTGCTGGCCGAGGCCGGATCCGCTGGCGCGGGTTATGAGCTGGTGTCGGTCGAGGCCCGTGGCGCCGAAGCGCCCGCCGACTGGACCACCCTGAGATCAGCAGAGAACTACACCGGCTACGGGCGCACAGAGAACTTCGCGTCCCCCGGTGGCGCGGTACCGGGCCAGGGCCACACCTATACGGCCCCGGCGGAGCTGAGACTCAATCAGTGGGCCCTGTCCGGGGACTGGACGATCGAGGAGCAGGCCGTCACGCTGAACCAGGCCGGCGGGCAGATCGCGTACCGCTTCCACGCCCGCGACCTTCATATGGTCATGGGGCCGGCCGTGCACGGCACGCCGGTCCGGTTCCGCGTGCTCGTCGACGGGCAGCCGCCGGGCGCGGCGCATGGGGCCGATGTTGACGGCCAGGGCAACGGAACCGTGACCGGGCAGCGGCTGCACCAGCTCATCCGGCAGCCTGGCGTCATCACCGACCGCACCTTCGAGATCACGTTCCTCGATCCCGGGGCCCAGGCTTACGCGTTCACGTTCGGCTAGATCAGGCAGGCCCGGTCAGGGCACCAGTTGCTCGCCGCCGTCGATGTCGTAGGTCGCGCCGGTCAGCCAGGAACCAGCGACTATGTCGGGCCAAACCAGACCGTTGCCGGCGGGACCCAGGAGAGCGTTACCATCGTCGCCTTCGACCTGGGTACCTGCGACGGCAAGCTGATGTACCAGGCAGTGGAGTGGTACTTCCCGCAGCACGGGCAGACTTTCGACCCCCGCCAGTACGAAAACATCTGCACCGGCACCTACGCCGGCCAGTAACGAACCCCAGCCGCCCGAGACTGCAGGCCGCACATGAGGCGCCGCAGATGTGGCTGTTCCCGTCCGGCAGCGGCGCTTTCTGCTGATCGCCACCAAACTGAATCGGCGGGGCAGTGGCCGCTCGGGACGACACAGCGTCACGAACAGCCTTGGGTGTCCGCGGCACTCACCGATCCAGGTGGTGGGCCATTTCGCGCGGTTGTCTGCTAGCTGTAGCGAGGCGGCGTCCGGTGTTAGTCTGCGTCGGTGGGGGAGGTTGGTCCGGCAGGGCCGGAGGCTGGCGCGAGGGTTCTCCGCGCTGAGCTTGTCGCCCTGCTGTCGCTCGGGACCGACCTGGGCCTCGGGCAGCCGATGGAGCACATGATCCGGGCGTGCCTGATCGCCCTGCGGCTGGCTGAGAGCGCGGCCATAGACGATGCTGAACGAGGCGTCGTGTACTACTCGGGCCTGCTCGCGTGGGTGGGCTGCCACACCGACGCGTATGAGCAGGCTAAGTGGCTCGGAGACGATCTGGCTGTCAAGCGGGACGCGCACTACCGCTATGACTTCGGCAAGGCAGGGCCGACGGCCGCGTTCCTGGTCAAGCACGTCGGGGGTGCGGGCCTGCCGTTGCGGCAGCGGGTGCTCACCGGTGTGCAGTTCCCCGGCGACGGGCGGCGTGCGCTGGCTGCGCTGGCGGAGAACCACTACCTGGCGACGGACCAGCTGGCCGCAAGGCTTGGTCTGGGTGAGCAGGTGCGGGCCAGCCTGAGGCAGAGCTACGAGCGCTGGGACGGAAAGGGAGCCTACGGCCTTCGCGGCGACCAGATCGCACTGAGTTCGCGGCTGATCAACCTCGCCGATGTGGTGGAGGTGTTCCGGCGTACCGGCGGCATCGATGCGGCGCTTGCCGTCGCCCGCGAGCGCAGCGGCACGCAGTTCGATCCGGACCTGGTCGACATGTTCTGCCAGCAGGCGCCGCTGATCTTCGGCGACCTCGACACGGCGGCCAGCTGGGATCTGGTGATTGGCTCCGAGCCGTCACTGGCAGCCGTCGTCAGCGATATCGAGCTGGATGACGCGCTTTCGGCGATCGGTGAGTTCGCCGAGCTCAAGTCGCCATGGCTGATGGGCCGCGCCCGGGGGGTAGCCGAGCTGGCCGCGGACGCGGGACGGTCCGGTGGGTTGCCGCAGGCTGACGTGTCGAGCCTGCGCCGGGCCGCGTTCGTCCACGACATCGGCCGTCTGGGGGTCCCGAACACAATCTGGGACAAGCCCGCCGGGCTGACCCGGTCCGAGCTCGAACGGGTCCGGCTGCACCCGTACCTGACCGAGCGGATGCTGTCGTTCTCCGCTGGCCTGGCCCCGCTCGGCACCATAGCCGCGCAGCATCATGAGCGTCTCGACGGCTCGGGGTATCCGCGCGGCTTGTCCGGCGATGCCATCAGTACAGCTGGCCGCATTCTGGCCGCGGCCGACAGCTACCACGCGCTCACCGAGGCCCGCCCGCACCGGCCACCCCGGTCCGCCGCAGACGCCGCCGCCGAGCTACGTGCTGAGGTCAGCTCCGGGCGCCTGGACGGCGACGCGGTGGACGCCGTGCTGCGTGCGGCCGGGCACCGGGTGCGGCGCCGACGCGAATGGCCGGCCGGCCTGACCGCGCGCGAGGTCGAGATCGTGCGGCTGCTCGTGCGCGGCCTGACCGCCAGGGCCATCGCCGGGCAGCTGGTGATCTCGCCCAAGACGGCCAGCAGCCACATCGAGCACATCTACGCCAAGACCGGCGTGTCGAACCGCGCCCAGCTCAGCCTGTTCGCGCTGAAGCACGGGCTAATGGCCGAGCCGCAGTCGTAGCGGCCGTCAGAAACATCGGGTGAACACCCGATGAGCCATGCGGCTGGTGGCTCCTACCTTGGCCGTACACGTTCCACCAGGCCAGGAGGTCCACAGTGACGGCGAACAGCGGCGGCTTCATCCGCGCGAACGGCATCGACATCCACTACGTCCAGGCGGGGCAGGGGATGCCCCTCATCCTGCTGCACGGCGGCCTGGTCTCGACCAACCCGATCTGGGCTCCCACACCGGTGTCCTATGCGGGACACATGGAGACCCTCGCGCGCCGCTACCGGGTTATCGCGCCGGACACGCGAGGCTGTGGCCGAACCGTGCACGACGGCGGAGTCGTCACCTTCGACCAGCTCGCCGACGACGTCCTCGCGCTGGCCGATGCGCTCGATCTCGACCAGCCGCTGATCGCCGGCTTCAGCGAAGGCGG
>Ga0335077_10004546_pt1 | contig 16922 bp, 13 predicted proteins | sample Lox_Sample_31_FD_207151 | JGI IMG/M metagenome (GOLD analysis project Ga0335077, IMG submission 207151) | Soil microbial communities from Loxahatchee National Wildlife Refuge, Florida, United States - Lox_Sample_3.1 | ecosystem: Environmental > Terrestrial > Soil > Wetlands | place: USA...
CATCCTTCGCGGTTCCTTTTGACCCGGCTCAAGCCGTGCCCTACCCAATACGCGGTTGCGAAAACCAGCCCTAGGAGTATAACGGACGTTCGCTAGATGACGGCTGCTGCGTTTGTGGGATAAGCTCTTGCAGCGCATACGTGGCGCCCGCCTACATGCACAGTGGAGACTTTCTCGACGCCAAAATCGAAACCGCCTCTGCTCAGGAAATCCGGGAATTGCAGCAAGGCAAGCTGGCGAAGCAGATCGACTATCTTTTTGCGCGCTCCGTTTTTTATCGCGAAAAGTTTGAAAAGGCGGGCATCAGGCGGGAACACTGCCGCAACCTGACCGATCTGGCCCAGCTCCCCTTCACCAGTAAGGAAGAGCTCCGCGAAAGCCAGGCCGCATGCCCTCCCCTGGGGAGGCACATCGCCGCGGACTGGACAGACGTGATCCGCGTTCACAGCTCCACCGGCACCACGGGCAAACCCAGTTTTGTGGGACTTACACGCCGCGACGCGGAGATCTGGACCAGGCTTACAGCGCGTTCCTTCTACACGCAAGGCCTGCGCAAGACAGACGCGGTCATTCACGCCGCCGGGCTCGCGCTGTTTGTGGCCGGGCTGTCTTGCAAGGATGCGATCGAATCGGTTGGGGCGGTCTTTATTCCCATCGGAACCGGGGCTTCGGAAAAGGCGCTCGCCGCTATCCAGTTGCTGTGCGCCAACGCGATGCACAGCACGCCCTCCTACGCCACGTACTTCGCGGAGTTCGTGCGGCGCGAGGCGGCGTTGGATCCGAGGGAACTGGGGCTCCGCAAGCTGTTCTGCGGAGGGGAGCCGGGCGCCGGCATTCCTGCCGTCCGGGCCAGGCTGCAACAGGACTGGGGAGCTCGCGTTACCGAGGGGCTCGGCAATGCGGATATGGCGCCGATTATTTTCAGCGAGTGTCCGGACCAGTCCGGCATGCACTTCAATGGTCAGGAGTTTATCGCGGTGGAAATTATTGATCCGGAAAGCGGCCAAGTCCTGCCGATAGAAACTGGCGTGACCGGTGAACTCGTGTACACCAGCCTGGAGCGGGAATGCGTGCCGCTGCTGCGTTTTCGTACCCGCGATCGCGTGGTCGTGACCGGCACCTCCTGCCCCTGCGGGCGTACCGGCTTCAAACTGCGTTGCGTCGGCCGCACCGACGACATGCTGATCGTGCTGGGAGTAAACGTCTTTCCCTCGGCGGTAAAGGAAGTGGTTGCGAGTTTCTATCCCGCGACAACGGGGGAAATTCAGATCGTGCTCCATGAGCCGGGTCCCAAGGTGGCGCCGCCGCTGAAAGTAATTGTGGAATTCGGGAAGAATGTTTCCGATGCCACCTCACTCAAGGCTGAGATAGAGCGCAAAATCAAGGCAATTCTGAGCATTCCTGCCGTCCTCGAACTGATGCCCGCCGGCACGCTGCCGCGTTTCGAGATGAAGGGGCAACTGGTGCGAAAGGCATACCAGGCGCCATCAGGGCGGTGATGCGCTTGGCGAAATCCGGACAAAACCGGACGTGGCGGTCACCAAGAGACGCCGCAAAACGCGCGGATCAAGATGCTCACGTGAATCGTCATAAGCAGCAGCTACAGCCGCTTGCTATGGTTGATTGCTTACCCTTAGTATGTGGGAGCAGGACGAACGTTCGATAGATATGGCGACAGCCCATTCGATTGCGGCGGCACCGTTCCGCTCGAATTCGCGCTTCGACCGCCAGCTTGCCAGGATTCTCGATCATGCCACCGGCATCTTCTGCGAGAAGGGTTATGAGGGCGCTTCGATTCGCGACCTGTCGCGGGCCAGCGGACTGTCCCTGGCTGGACTGTATTACTACTTCCAATCGAAAGAGGAACTGTTGTATCTGATCCAGAAACACCTGTTCACCTCGGTGATGGACGTCTTGAAAGAGAACCTCAAAACGGAATCGGACCCGGAAAAGCGCTTGCGCATCTTCATCTCCAACCATCTGACCTACTTCCTGGCCCGGCCCAAGGCGATGAAAGTGCTTTCCCACGAGGACGATGTGCTGAAGGGAGCGCTGGGAAGCGAGATCCGCGCGCTGAAACGGCAGTACTACCATTGCTGCGCCGATCTGGTGGAGGAACTGAAACTGGCGAAGAAACTCAGGTTCAACTCCCGGGCCGTGGTCCTGTGCCTGTTCGGAATGATGAACTGGATTCACACCTGGTACAACCGGCGAGTGGACGGCGATGCGGACACAGTAGCCCGCGCGATCGGCGACGTATTTCTGCGCGGGGTGTATGGCGGTACCAGGCCGCCGAACGCCGGTCCCTGATGAGGGTACGCGCCAAGATCTCGGGTGGAGAAACCCTGCTTGATCACCGACTGTCATGTGCATGTCCACCCCGTGGAGATGTTCCGTCCGGCCGCCCTGGAGCTAGTGAAACATCAGCGTCCGAATTTCGACCAGATCACAGAATTTGGCCGCTCTCCCTCGTCATTTCTCAAGTATCTCGATCAGGCAGGGGTGGAGCGTGCGGTACTGATCAACTATGTCGCCCCCGATTTCATCGGGTTCACTCCCAATATCAACGATTTCGTTGCCAACTACGTGAGGGAAGATCCTCGACGGCTGATCTCCTGCGGCGGACTGCATCCCCGGCAATCGCAAAATATCCTGGCGGAAGTGGAGCAGTTTCTCCGCCTGAAGATCCGGGCCATTAAGCTGCATCCGCCGCACCAGCTTCTTTTTCCCAATGATTACTTGAATGGTGTCAAGGAGCTGGAAGTGATTTACCGCGCCGCCGAAATCAACGGATTGCCGGTGATTTTCCATACCGGAACTTCGATCTTCGAAGGAGCACGTAATCGCTTTGGCGACCCGATTTATCTGGATGACGTTGCGGTGGACTTCCCCAAGATGAAGATCATCCTGGCGCACGGCGGACGCCCGCTATGGATGGAAACCGCGTTTTTCCTGCTTCGCCGGCACCCCAACATGTTTCTCGATATCAGCAGTATCCCGCCGCGAAGCCTGTTGAAATATTTCCCGCGGCTGCAGGAGATCGCCCACAAAACCATGTTCGGTACCGACTGGCCCGGGCCGGGGGTTCCGGAGATTGGCAAGAACGTGGATGAATTCTGCGCCTTGCCGCTGGAAGGGCGAGTCAAGCAACAGATTCTCTGGGACACTGCATTGAGTGTTTGGCCGCTCAGCTGATTTGCCCGTCCTATGCGGGTTTTGCGAGCGCCTCGGGACGTTGCGGGGGCGTGGACTCCGGCATGGGTTTTGCAGCCTGAGTTTTCTGGACGCCATAGCGTGCGCGATGCCTTGTGCCCCAGGCCGACATGAGCTTCAGAATTGGCTTTAAGCTTTCGCCATGCCTGGTGAGGGAGTATTCCACTCGAGGCGGTACCTCGGCGTAGACTTTGCGCCGGATGATCTCGTCCCTTTCCAACTCCCGCAGATGCTGTGTCAGCATCTTCTTGGTCATTCCTGGAATCAGGCGCTGAAGATGGCTGAAGCGGCGGGTTCCGCCTTCCAGATAAAACAGGATCAGCGGTTTCCACTTACCCCCAATAATGTCGGCGGTCAGCTTGACCGGACACTCAAACGGTTCCATGGAAAGCCTCCTGTGAAGCCACCTGGTTACAAAATTGTACCTACTAGCATTAAAGATACTTTAGCCTAAAATTGCGTCCGCGCAGCAAGAGAATCTTCGAGTTGCGCAATCCAGCACGGGAGACGGGGGCGGCGGTCTCCCTTCAGCTTACTCCGCCGGGGTGAGTCACATGAGCAAGCGTCCCGTCGTGATCTACGGTGCCAGCGGTTTTTCCGGACGACTGGTGGCTGAGTTCCTGCGCGAGTATCACGTTCCGTTCGTTGCTGCCGGGCGGAATAAGGCCAGGATCGAAGAAGTGATGCATCACGTTCCAGGAATCGAGACCGCCGATTACGAAGTCATCGAGACCACCAATTCTGCTGACGATCTGGCCAGACTCTTCACCGGAGCTAAGGTTGTTTGCAATACGGTAGGGCCATTCATCTACAACGGTCCACCCGTCATTGAGGCGGCGCTGAGGGCGGGCTGCCACTACGTGGATATCGGCGGAGAGCAGGCGTGGTCGCGCGAGGTGGCGGCAACGTGGGGATGTCGCTTCGCGGAACGCGGCTTGCTTGCCGCTCCAGGCACGGCGTTCATGTCGGCCATGAGTGATGCCGCGGCACGACTCTGCCTGGAATCTGGCGCCATCGACACGCTTGAAACCGTCACCATGTTCAAGGGCAATCCCACGTTTGGTTCTACGCAAACCATCTTCGCCGTAATCCAGACCGATGCCTATTACCTCGAGCACAACGAATTGAAGCTATGGCCGCGGGCCACTCGCTACGACGTCGCCGTACCTGGCTACCTGCAGACACAACTGGCGCTGGCGTGGGGCGGGTTCCCGCAGCCGGTGTGGTTCAAGAACCATCCGCAGGTGGCGAACGTGCGCTCCATGGGAGGACTGCTCGACCGGCAACTCATGGAGAACGTCGCCGCGACCGAGAAGCTGTTCGAAGAACAGATTCGTCCGCTGGCCAAAACGGAGCGCGAAAAAAAACTATCTGAAATGGCCAACTCGGTGCAGGGCGCAACACCGCCGCGTGAGAACACGCATGACCATCGCACCATCGACGTGGTGGTCGGCCGGGGCGGTACGGATTTTGCCCAATGCGTGATTTTCGGGACCTGTTGCTACCGCCAGACAGGGCTCATCCAGGCCTTTGCCGCTCATTACCTGGTGCACAACGCTCCTCGAAAGGTTGGATTCGCTTCCGCAGCCGAAGCGTTTGGCCATCGCGAATTGCTGCGCGCGGTCGAAGGTCACGGGCTGGCGAAGGTCACCATGAGTTCATAAGGGCTCAGCAATAAGCATTTAGTATTCATGCGCGCCATCGACTATTTCGACAAGAGTGCGGACGCAAATCCCGATCGCACTGCCATTGTGGATGGCGAACGCCGACTTTCTTACCGCGAACTGCGGTCCATCAGCGAGCGCACCGCCCGCGCCATGTGGGCCAAGGGCTTGTGCGGTGAGCAGCGGGCCGCCATCTATTCCCACAATCACGCTGAAGTCCTGGTTTGCATGTTGGGTATCCTGCGGGCGGGCGGAGTGTGGGTGCCGATGAGTTTCCGGAGCGCGGCGGAAGCCAACATCGAATATCTGAACTACTCCGAAACGGCCTGGTTGTTCTACGACGGGCAAGTCAGAGAGTCCATCCCGCAGCTCGGGGCGAATGTGCCATCCCTGCGCCAACTGGTCTGCCTTGATGGAGATGACAGTGAGAATCCCTCGTTGGAGCAGTTCCTCCAGCTGGGCGCAAATGCCAAAGAGTGCGACTGGGCAGACGCTTATGGCAACCTCGAGCGCCTCATGGGATTGATTCCGACTGGTGGAACCACGGGGCCAGCTAAAGGCGTACGCGTCACAAATCTCGCCTGGGGAACTATGACCGAGATGGCCTGCCACTATTGGAAGTCTGAGGAGCCCCCGGTTTGTCTTTGCACCGCGCCCCTTTCGCACGCTGCAGGGGTTGTGGCCTTTACGATTTTCGCACTCGGTGGAACCAACGTGGTGATGCCCGGATTCGATGCCCTTCAGGTGCTGAAAAATATTGAGCGCTATCGGGTGACCCATCTGTTTCTGCCACCCACCGCGTTTTATTCCCTGCTGACGTGTCCCGAAGTCGCCCGGTTCGACTACTCCAGCCTGCGAGTTTTCCTTCTGGCGGGATCGCCGGTCTCGCCCGACAAGCTCAAACAAGGAGTGAGAATTTTTGGGCCATGTATGTGCCAGTCCTACGGCCAGACCGAGGCGCCCATGCTGCTCACCTGGCTTGATCCCAAAACTCTGGCGGCGGCAGCGGCGGGAGATCACCCGGAACGGCTGCGCAGTTGCGGCAGGGCAACTTCGGCGGTACGTGTGGCCATCATGGACGATGCAGGCCAAACCCTGCCCGCGCACAAGACCGGCGAGATCGTGGCCCGAGGAACCCTGCTGACGGCCGGATACCATAACCTGCCGGAAGCGACCGCGCAACTGCGCGCTCACAACTGGCATCACACCGGTGACATTGGCTACATGGATGAAGACGGATATGTCTACATTGTTGACCGCAAGAAGGACATGATCATCAGCGGCGGCTTCAACGTATTCTGTGCGGAGGTTGAAGCCGGCATCATGTCGCTACCCGCGGTACAGGAGTGCGCCGTGATCGGGGTACCGCACGAGCACTGGGGAGAGGCCGTGAAAGCCATCGTCGTGCTGCGGGAAGGAGAATCGCTGAGCGAAGAGGACGTGATTGCGCACTGTAAAGCCAAACTAGGTAGTGTGAAATCACCGAAGTCGGTTGAGTTTTGGACAGAGCTGCCCAAGACCGCGGCAGGGAAACTGGACCGTAAGACCATACGCAAGCCTTATTGGGAGGGCGTGGACAGGGAAGTGCACTGAGCGTTTCTGGCTCTTAGCTCTTAGCTCTTAGCCCTTAGCTTCTAGCTCCTAGCTCCTGGCCCTTAGGTTGAGGGATCTTACGTTCTGCCTGCTGACAACGCTGATTCGGAGCTGAAGGCCAAGGGGGTAAGAGCTAGAAGCTGGGAGCTAAAGGCCAAGAGCTAAGGGCTGCGAACTGGCAGCCTGAAGCCGCGTTCTATGCCCGACGACGTATTCATCATCGCCAGTTACAGCACCGCCGCCGGCCGGTTCGTCAATCTCTCGCCCAAGGATCTGGTGCGCCTGGCCTATGCCGGCGTGCTGGCGGACGCCCGGCTCGACGGCTCGGCCATCGGCCACGTCTGGTTCAGCAATATGATGCTGGACTTCTGGGGACAGCCGAACGTGAGAGGGCAAGTATGCCTGAACCCGCTGGTGGAAGAAGGCATTCTGCCCCCCGGCGTACCGACGACGAACGTCGAAGCCGCTTGCGCCAGCGCCAGCCTGGCATTCAACGGGGCCTGGAAAGACATCCTCTCGGGCCAATGCGAGCTTTCGCTCGCCATTGGCATGGAAAAAATGTACGACCCCAATCGGCGCGCGGAGTTCTTTGTCCGGCTGGAAAAAGGCACCGACTATCTGGACCCGGAGGCCTGGAGAGAGCTGTACCGTACAGTGGCCCGCAGAGTGGGTTCCAAATTCCAGCCGAGTCCTGATCGCTCGCTTGCCATTGACATTTATGCCCTGTGGGCCAAAACGCATATGGCGCGATACGGCACCACCGCGCGGCAGATCGCCAGTGCCGCCGCCAAGAACCATACCAACTCGGTTGGCAATCCCCGAGCCCAATACCGCTTCCCTATGGATGTGGATGCCGTGATTGCCGACCGCATGATCAGCGATCCTCTCACTCGCGCCATGTGTGCTCCCATCGGCGATGCGGCCGCTGCCGCTCTGCTGTGTTCCCGCTCCTTTCTGAATACTTTGAGTTCCGATCTACGGGCCCGTGGCATTCGCGTCCGGGGACACGCGATCGCATCCGGGCGCATGACAGCTTCCTGGGAGGACGAGCGGGCTCCGGTTCTGGCCGCTCAGCGCGCTTACAGAATGGCTGGGCTGACTACGAAGGACATTGATGTGGTGGAACTGCACGACGCGACATCATTCGCGGAGATCCACATGGTGGAAGACCTCGGCCTCTGCGCTCGCGGGCAGGGCGGGCCGTTCACTGCGTCGGGAGCCACTCAGCGTGACGGCGAGATTCCCGTGAATCCCTCCGGCGGGCTGGTTTCGAGGGGCCATCCCATTGGCGCCACGGGCCTGATGATGCTGAACGAAGTCTGCCTTCAGCTCAGGGGCGAAGCCGGCGCCTTGCAGATTCCTGACGCGCGCATCGGGCTTGCCGAAAACGGAGGCGGGCTGATCGGCAACGACTTTGCAGCTTGTGCAGTGACCATACTCGAAAGGCCGGACTGACATTACGCCTTTGAGAATTTGACCACGACGGAGTTCTTAGGGGATTATCGCGATCTTTGCGGTCCGCACGCCACTTCCTAAATGCGAAGAACGCAAGTGGCAAAGAAAACAGAAACACCGCCTGGAAGAGGCGGCTTGACAGCGTTTCCGGCTTGCAGTATCTACCGAACGGACGTTTGAACGGGTGTCCAGCATCCCTACCACCGTCGTTGTTCCGAAATCGGGAGGTGTCACCAGCACTCACGTAGTCGTGGTCCGTTGGCTGAAGCACGAGGGCGACGCCGTCAGGCAGGGGGACCCGCTGGTCGAACTGGAAACGGAAAAGGTCAGCTACGAACTTGAGTCTCCGGCGGCTGGAGTATTGCTCAAGGTCATTGCTCACGAAGCCGCTGAAGTGCCGGTGGGCGACCCGCTGTGCCAGATTGGCGAACCCACGAGCCGGACAGCTCAATCCCGAAACGAAGGAGCGCGCCATGCCAAAGGCAGCAAGGCGAAAGGCAGAGCCAAAAGATAAGCTCGGGAAAGACCGCCTGATCTGGATGTATACGCAGATGGTGCGTATCCGGGAGTTCGAAGAAGCGGTGAAGAGAACCTTCATCGAACGTCCGGGAGTGATTCGCGGCCATTCACACCTCGGCGATGGCGCTGAAGCTAGCATCGTAGGCGCGCTTTCCACGCGCAACGCCACCGATCTCGCGATGCCGAGTTACCGCTGCCATGGGTATCCGATCGTTCTCGGCTCGCCGCTGCGAAATATGATGGCCGAAGTCTATGGCCGGAAAGACGGCTTGTGTGGCGGCTTTGGCGGCTCCATGCATCTTGCGGATCCTGAGCGCTATTTTCCCGGCACGTCGGGCATTATCGGGCAAAGCATCGCGCACGCTACCGGCGCGGCACTGACGGCGCAAGTAAAGAAGACGGGACAGATTGTTTATTGCTTCTTTGGCGACGGCGCCTCAAAGCAGGGCGCATTTTTCGAATCCCTGAATATGGCGGCGGTGTGGCAGCTGCCTGTGGTTTACGTGCTGGAGAACAACCAGTATCAGGCCTACACCCATTTCACCCTGGAAGATGCCAATGCCATCGCCGGTGAGCCGCTTTCTAAGAAAGCCGAAGCCTTCAGCATTCCTGGCGTTTCTGTTGACGGCACCGATCCCGTGGCGGTTCATCATGCCGTCGCCAAGGCCGCCAAGCGCGCGCGGGCTGGACTTGGGCCAAGCCTGGTGGAATCGAAATTCTACCGCCTGAGCGCGCACGGCAACGTGATCACCGTGCCGCCGCTGCCTACGCAGTTTCCGGAGCACGAAGCCATCTCGGTGTACGGCAACACGAAAGAGTTCGCACGATGGCAGGCCAAAGATCCGGTGGCGCTGTTCCGCGCCCGGCTGCTTAAGGAAAAAGTGCTCACACCGGCCGAGGCTAAACGCATCGAGGCCGCAGCCCGCGCGGAAGTTGAGGATGCGGTACAGTTCGCACTCGCCAGCCCGTTGCCCAGGCCGGAAGAAGCGGTGAATTTCGTGTACGCGTAGGAGGACATATGGCGCGCCAGATGATGTACGGCGACGCGATTGCGTCAGCCATCGTGGAAGAAATGCAGCGTGATCCGAGTGTCGTACTCTACGGCCAGAATCTGGCCATGACCGAGCGCGACCCCATGCTCAAGAAGTTCGGAAGAGATCGCGTCCGCATTGCGCCGATTTCCGAAACCGCAGAGATCGGCATTGCCATTGGCGCAGCCATGACCGGCCTGCGGCCCATCGTCGAACTGTGGATGAGCGAATTCATGCTGGTCGCCTTTGATCAAGTGATTAACGAGGGGCCTCGCCTGCGCTATATGTCTGGCGGGCAGGTGAAGGTTCCGGTCGTCCTGAAGGCCGGCTTCGGCTTCGCGGCCGGCTGGGCCGGACAGCATTCGAACTGCATTTACCACGCGATGATGGGAATTCCAGGGTTGAAGGTCGTCATTCCGTCCACCCCCGCTGATGCAAAGGGACTGATGGCAGCATCGATCCGCGATGACAATCCTGTCGTTTATCTCCACCATTACATGCTGACGCTCGACAAGGGAGAAGTGCCGGACGGGGAGTATATCGTTCCCTTGGGAGTGGCCGACGTTAAGCGTCCGGGCAAAGACATCACGATTGTGGCGACGGCATGGATGGTAAAGAAATCGCTGGCGGCCGCGGAACGGCTTGCGGAGGAAGGCATCAGCGCAGAGGTGATCGATCCGCGCACGCTAGCACCCCTCGACGTGAAGACCATTCTTGCCTCAGTGCGCAAGACGGGACGGCTGGTGCTGGTGGACCAGGCGCCGAGGCACTCGTCCGCTGCCGCCGTGATTGCCGGAGAAGTGGCGGAGCACGGGTTCGAGTATCTGCGGGCGCCGGTGAGAATGGTAACGGCGCTCGACACGCCGGTGCCGTACAGCGAGCCGATGGAGAATTTCATTCTGCCTAACGAAGAGAAAATTGTTGAGGCGGTGAAGGCGGTGCTCGCGCATGAGGCGGTGGCGGCGTGACCGGTGCCGTGTGACAGTGAACGACAGGACGGGTGTACGAAGACAAGCCCCGGGATGACAGCCAAGTGAATAATCCAGCTGTTACAGCGCCCGATCTTCTCGCCTCCTATTGGACAATCTCCGCCGCCTACCCCCATACCGACTGCGAGTTCAGTCCATTTGATTTCAAGGACCGCGTCGAATCCGCTGCCAGAGCTGGTTTCAGAGGCTTCGGCATCTGGCATGCCGACCTGGAACATATTCTAAAGCGCCGAAGTCTGAAAGAAATGAAACAGATTCTCGACGACAATGGCATGCGGCAGGTTGAGCTGGAATTCCTGACAGATTGGTTCCTGGACGGCGAAAGAAAGAAGCAATCCGACGCGCGCAAACAGATGCTACTGGCTGCTGCTGAAGTGCTGCAGGCGCGCCACGTGAAGGTCGGCGACTTTTTTCAGGAGAAAACTCCCGTGGCGCACCTCATCGATGCTTTCGCGGCACTTTGCGGGGAGGCCGCGGAGCACGGCACCCGAGTTGGCTTTGAACTGATGCCGTTTGCTATGCTCGATACTCTGCAGGACGCTCTGGCCATGGTCGAGGGAGCAGGAGCGAGCAACGGGGGAATCACCCTCGATGTCTGGCACATTGTGAAGCTGAAAATTCCTTACGAGGACATTGCGCGAATTGCGCCGCGGTACCTTGTGAGCGTCGAATTGAACGATGGCACGTTCGAAGCCCCGTGGAGCCTGCACGAAGACACCATCAATCACCGCCGGCTGTGCGGCCAGGGAGAGTTCGACGTTAGGGGTTTCATCGCGGCGGTGCGAAGGACGGGTTACGACGGCCCGTGGGGAGTCGAGGTGCTTTCGCAGGAACTGCGGACAATGCCTCTCGATGAGCTCACCGAGCGTGCCTTCAGCACCACCTTCGCGCAGTTTCTCTAGATTCGCAGCGGCCGCAGTGCCGAACGCGCTGCGCCACCCACTTGCACACTCTTTGCGTAGCTCCAAAGTCGGCCCTCCACGCGGCTTTAGCTAGTTCGATAAATCCCGTTGCGGATCACTGCGCTGGTTCGACTGCCTTCAAGACCTGCCCGGCTTTCACATTTTCGAATCTCTGGACAATTCCGGAGGGCCAGCGAATCTCAATCAGCTTCGCAGTGGAGTCGTCGCCAAGGCCCACCAACAGCCGCTTGTCGCTGGCGGAAAGATAGCCGACTGCAGTATTGACAGCGAAATATTGGGTGAGTCCGGAGGCAGAGATCACCTTAACGCGGCTGCCGATTCCGTCGCGGTTGGACTTCCTTCCTACGGTCTCGATCCCGAGCCAGTTTCTTCGATTTCCCCCATTGTTGCGGAGGACGTAGGCTTTCTGTCCCGCATTGCTGACCACGATGTCCACATCGCCATCGTTGTCGATGTCGCCGAAGGCGGCACCGCGGCCGGCCCATTCCGTCTTGAAGACGTCGCCGGCGACCACTCGGACGAAACGGCCGTTCTCATTTTTCAACAGCAATGGCGGTTGCAAGTATCGCAGATTCGGCGAGGTCTTCTCGATGGTATCCATCACGTGCGACTGCGCGACGAACAGGTCTTTCCAGCCGTCGTTGTCGTAGTCGAACAGGTGCGTGCTCCAGCCGGAGAAGGCGAGCGTCGCGCCACCTACGCCGGACTGGTTGGTCACATCCCGGAAGCTGCCGTCGCTGTTGTTGCGAAACAGCATGTAGCGTTCGTTGGAAAGGTCGGTGACCACGACGTCCGGGCGGCCATCGTTGTCGTAGTCGGTGAAATCGATGCCCATGCCCGCGAAGGTTTTGCCATCCTCGTTGAAGCCCACGCCGGCAAGCAGTCCCACTTCGCTGAAGGTGCCATTGCCGTTATTGTGGTAGAGAAAGCACTGCACCGAATCGTTGGCCACATAGATGTCGGTGAAGCCATCTCCGTCGTAGTCAGCAAAAGATACTCCCAGGCCTTTGCCATTGGGATTTGCGATTCCGGCCTTCTCCGAGACATCGGTGAAAGTCCCATCGCCGTTGTTGTGGTAGAGAATGTTGGTGACGCCGGCATAGTTATCGGGATGACAGTAGGCGCGGTAGCCGGGCTTCTTCTCTCCGCAGTAACGGTTGGTTTTGAAGGTCCAGTCCACGTAACGGGAAACGAAAAGATCGAGCTTGCCGTCATTGTCATAGTCGAAGAAACCGGCGCTGGCGCTCCAGCCTCCGGCGCCCACTCCGGCGGTTTTCGTAACGTCGGTGAAGGTACCGTTGCCGTTGTTGTGATACAGCGTGTTCCCGCCGTAGCCGGTGATGTAGATATCCTCGAAACCGTCATTGTCGTAGTCGCCCACCGCAATGCCCATGTCATAGTGGTTCTGCGGCATTCCGGTGAGACCGGCTTTTTCGGTAACGTCGGTGAAGGTGCCATCGGCGTTTTGATGGTAGAGCCGATTCCAGAATTTTCGGGCAGATTTATCCGGCACTTTGCCGTCCGCCATGGGATCGTTAATCTGCGCTCCGTTGGTGAAAAAGATGTCAAGGCGGCCATCGTTGTCGTAGTCCAGAAGGGCCACTCCGCCCCCCATGGTCTCGACGAGATACTTATTGGGAGTAGCGGAGTTCTCCTGCGTGAAATCGACCTTCACCGCCTGCGTAACGTCGCTAAACTCTACGTCCGGAGAGGACCCGGCGCCTAACACACAGAACAGGCATCCACACGCGAAAATCCAGCAGTACGCTTGTCGGCTGCTGCCCATAGTTGGCCCTAGCGAAACTTGCGCGTTTCAATAATGCCTTTCGTCTCCTGGATGATGAACAGGCGATTGGCCGGCAAATTCTGGAAGCTCTTCTTCGGGCTGCAGGGCCAGGCGATCTCGACGCTGTCCACTTTCTGAGCGCGGCCCAGCCCAAAGTGCAGGCGGAAGTCATTCTGCGAATAGTAGCTGGACCCGCTCATCACTTCGTCAATCTGGCTGTGGCCGCCGCTGGTGACTTTTACGCGCGCCCCGATCGCGGAGCGGTTCGAGCGCGTGCCCACGCACTTGATCACGATCCAATTGTTGCGGTCACCCCCGTCGTTGCGCAGCAATGACGGCGGTCCGTCGAGGTTATTGATGATCACATCGACGTCGCCATCGTTATCGAAGTCACCGAAGGCACAGCCGCGGCCGAGGTTCTCGGCCTGGATGGCAGCGCCGGATTTCGCCGAAACATCCTGGAAGTGTCCATTTCCAAGGTTACGATACAGAACGCGCGGCTCGCGGTAGCTAACGTGCAGTTTTCGGTCTGCGATCTGCGAATACACGTGGCCGTTGGCGAGAAAAAGATCCTTCCAGCCGTCGTTGTCGAAATCAAAAAAGCCCACGCCAAAGCCGAGGTACTTGCGATTGATGCCCAGGCCGGCTTTGATGCTGGCGTCCTCAAAGGCGCCGTTGCCATAGTTACGGTATAAGCTCGTGACCTGCTCGGAGAAGTTGGTGCGTGCGATGTCGAGCCAGCCATCGCCGTCGAAGTCAGCCACAGCGACTCCCATTCCCGACAGGGAAACTCCATTCTCGTCGAAGGCGCATCCGGCGGGAACGGCGATCTCGCGGAAGGTTCCATCGTGATTGTTGCGATAGAGCAGACTCGGAGCGCTGTCGCTGGCGACGTAGATGTCGGGCCAGCCGTCGTTGTCGAAATCCGCGGATGCCGCCCCCATCCCGTAGGAGCCCGCGGGCTGCCAGTTGCGGCCCACAAAAACCATTGATGATGGTCCGCGCGGGCGGGCGATGCCCGATTCCTCCGAAACATCCACAAACGTTCCGTCGCCGCGATTGCGGTACAGAATGTTCGTGCCCCCGGCAAATCCCTGTGGCCCGCAAGGGACGGGAATGCCGCTGTAGTCGCAATATTGAGCTTCACCGGGTTTGGGGGCGTGGGCGGGATCGAAATTGATGTAGTTGGCAACGAATAGGTCCAGATTGCCATCGCGGTCATAGTCCAGGAAACAGCAGCCTGCGCCCCAGCGGTCCGAAGATCCTGCCACACCGGTTTTCTCGGAGACATCGGTGAAAGTGCCGTCGCCGTTGTTGTGATAGAGGACGTTGTGTCCCCAGTAGCTCACGAAAAGATCGTCGAAGCCATCATTGTCGTAGTCGCCCACGCAGCATGCCTGTCCCCAGCCAGTGCGAGTCAGCCCGGCTTTCCCAGTGACATCGGTGAATGTGCCGTCGTGATTGTTGTGGAACAAATGGCTGGTAGGAGTCTTCTTTTGCGCTGATGGATCGAGGCTTGTGCCGTTGACCAGAAAAATGTCGAGCCAACCGTCATTGTCGTAGTCGAAGAACGCTACGCCGCATCCCATCTCCTCCAGGAGGAACTGCTTGTTGGACGGGCTCCCCGAAACGTTGACGGCGGGTAGAAGGCCGGCTTTCGCGGTCACGTCAGTAAAGATGATGGGAGCCGCGGCTGCAGCCCCGAGCAGGTCATGAAGGCAACATCCGAAGGGTACCAGAACGCCCGCCCGGCCCAGTATCCGCAAGAACTCACGACGCGATCGCGTGCGGCCGGAGCCGCTATTCACGCTGGCCCCCGGACGACGGACTGGCAGGATGTGCCGCACTACGCCGCATTTTATCGAGTTCGTTTGATTCTTTATCGAGGCGCGTGAAGACGTCGAGCGCCTTGCGGCTTTCATCCAACTTTCCCAGCCTGCGGTAATACCCGGACAACACGTAGTAATAAGAAGAGGCGCGCGTGTTGAAGGAAATCGCCGTTTTTAGTGACTCCACCGCATCGTTGAGCTGCCCCTGGCCTTCCTCAGCTTTCGCTTTTTGAAACCAGGCCCGGTCGGACTGCGGATCGAGTTCTATCGCCTTCTGTGCGAGTTCGAGCGCCTTATCGGGATTGCCGGTGCGGTTATAGTAGGCGCTGAGATTCACGTGAGCAGAGGCGAACTTGCCCTTTCTTTCCTCATTCAGAGCGATCGCCTTTTCATATGTGGCCACCGCGCCGGGGTCATCACCCAGGGCTTCCAGCGTCAGGCCGAGTGCATCCAGCGCCTCCACGTAATTGGGGTCGATCTTCAGCGCTGCTTCGAATTCTTTCTTTGCCGGCGCCCAGTTGTCCTGTATGGAGAACAGCTTGCCCAGGTTGTAGTGGATCTCGGCCGATTGCGGATTGTAATGGATTCCCTGCTCAAACTCGATCTGCGCCGCATCAAACCTTCCGATGAGCATAAGATCGCGGCCGAGAATCTTGTGCGCCTCGGCGTTTGTGACGTCGATCTGCAGGGATTTGGCCAGAGCATTGATGGACTCACCCAGCCTCTGCTGCGCAAAGCGGCTATAGCCTAAAGCATACCAACCCCAGGACGAATTGGGATGCTGCTCAACGTAGGCGGCAACCAGCGGCTCGACCTCCTTGAACTTCTGTTCGCGAAAGTAGCCTTCGAGTTCCGCAACGCGAGCGGGATCGTCGGGGCCAGCAGGACTGGCGGCGGCAATGGCCAGCGCGTTGAGCCGCTTCTTTGCCGCGAGATCGCCAGGATTGAGCTGCAGCGCATTGCGGTACGCTTCCACCGCGCCCTCAGCATCGCCCTGCTTTTCCAGAACTGTTCCCAGGTAGCGCTGGGCGTCGGCAGACTCGGGACGGAGCTTGAGAGCATGGCGGAGCTTGGCGGCTGCCTGCTCCAGTTCTCCATCGGCCAGGGCCGTACGGCCTTCGGAGATATCAAGATCTGCGTTTTGATTGCGTTCATCAGCTGCGGAAAGTTCTCGGCCTTTCTGGACCTCTACCGCACCCTTGTCCTTGCGTCCCGCGCGCGCCAGAGCCAGTCCAAGCTGGTAGTGAGATTCGCCGCTCCGGGGATCGAGGCGCGCCGCTTCCTGCAGTTCGGTAACCGCGTCGGTAAGCTTTCCATCCTGAAGAAGCGCTTTGCCCAGCGCAAGGCGGGCGCGGGCAAATGTGGGTGCGGCGGCGATCACCTTCCGCAGCTGCTCGATCTCCTTTGCGGCACCGTGGCTGGGGCTGGCGCTGTAGGCCATTGCGAGATTGAACTGGGCCTTTACCGAAGCCGGTGACAGCTCGACTGCCTTTTCGAGTTCATGGATCGCTTGTTCTGCGTCAGTGGGAATTAGAGCCGCACCGAGATTGGCGTGGGCGTCGGCGTAATCTGGCTGGATGCGAATCGCCTCGCGGAAGGCAGCGACGGCCGGCTCGTCATCGTCGGCCTGAGTTAACACCAGGCCGATATTGTTGAAGGCTTCGGCATAGTCAGGCCGCAGCCGTGCGGCCTCGCGGAATTCAGTCACCACATCCTTGGTGCTGGCGCCTTTGCGGCCGAGAAGCAATCCCAATACGTTGTGCGCTTCGGCATTGTCCGGCTTTTTGGCGAGCCCGGTATGAAGTCCGGAGATCGCGCCATCCCAGTCCGGCGCGGGCGGCGGGGAGGAGGGGGTATTCAGACCGGCCTCAAGCTGCCCCAGGGCCTTATCCAGGTCTCCCGTGCGCAGAAAGACAATCC
>Ga0335077_10004548_pt1 | contig 16920 bp, 14 predicted proteins | sample Lox_Sample_31_FD_207151 | JGI IMG/M metagenome (GOLD analysis project Ga0335077, IMG submission 207151) | Soil microbial communities from Loxahatchee National Wildlife Refuge, Florida, United States - Lox_Sample_3.1 | ecosystem: Environmental > Terrestrial > Soil > Wetlands | place: USA...
TCAGGCACGGGCCGAACCGCCGCTTCGAGGACCTGGATTACTTCTGCGCCGCGTACAAGATGATCTTCGCGCGCGCTGTAGCTCCACTCCGAAAGGAGGTAGAGCGTTTGTTGTGGGACCGGCTTCAGCCGGTCGTTAAGAATACGGGAACCAATCGGACTCGATAGTCGCGGCCGGATCGCCAGCCTCCTTCATGCGGCCCAGCATGCGCTTGCGGAGATCGGCAGTGACCTCCTGGTACGGCGCGCGCCCCGCCAGATTCACCTGCTGCGCTGGATCGGCCTGGTTGTCATATAGGATGTACTCGACGTACTTCTCCGCGTTGGCCGCGTTGCGCCATCCGGGCACTTTCGGCGAGGACACCGCGTACGTGTACTGCGGCGTGCGCAGGCCGCGGCCGACGACGTACTCCGACATCTCGAAGTAGACCTCGTTGCGCCAGGGTTCGGTCTTCCGGTCGAGCAGGCGGAGGAAATTGCGGCCCTGCATCGAGGCCGGCGCCTGCAGGCCGCACGCCGTCAACAGCGTAGGCGCATAATCGACGTGACTCACCAGCTCGAAGATCTCGATGCCGCGGTTGAATCCCGGGCCCTCGACCACCAGCGGGACGTGGATCGAGCTCTCGTGCGGGCTGCGCTTGTACTCGTTGTTGCGCGTGCGGAAATGGTTGCCGTGATCGCTCGTGAACATCACGATGGTGTTCCTGTCGAGGCCCGTCTCCACCAGGGTCTTGCGCAGCGTGCCCATGATCTCGTCCATCTTGGCCACGCAGGCGTAGTAGTCCGAAAGCTGGCTCGGCCATGAGCCCGGTAGCGCGCGCAGATCGGGCGGGATGTATGGGTTGGGATAGCGGCCGGCGAACTCTTTGGGCGGGTCGTACGTGTCCTTGTCGTTCTGGTGGTGGACCTCGAGATACGAGAGGGTGAGGAGAAAAGGCGATCGCGCAGCGTCGGAGCGCAGGAATCGCTGGGCGCGGTCCGTCATGAAATCGGCGCGGTAGCGGTTCTCGAAGTGGATCGCATTGCCGTCGCCATCGTAGAGGTCGCCCTCGTAAGCATGGCTGGTCCATTCGAGCTCGTTGGCGCCTTCCCAGAGGTCGAGGAATCCGCCTCGGTGTTGCGGCGTCACCGGGCCGCGCGTGGCCAGCGGCGGGATGCGAACCGCCGGCGCCGCGCCGCGCATGTACGGCGAGGTTGCGCCCGGCGTGGGCGGCGAACCGGTCTGCGAGGCCGGTTCATCCGAGGGTGGCGAGAGGTGCCACTTGCCGATGTAGTTGGTGGAGTAGCCTGCCTGCTTCAACACCTTTGGGAAGGTGACCGCATCTTCGGCGAGGCCGATCCCATTCCGCCACACGCCGTGCTTCGCCGGATACGTGCCGGTGAAGATGGTCGCGCGCGCCGGGGCGCAGACCGGCTGGTTCGAGAACGCGCTGCGGAAGAGCACGCCTCGAGAGGCCATCTGATCGAGGTTGGGCGTCAGGTTCATGGGGTTCAGGCCCATGGCGCCGATGCAATCCCAGCGGAACTGGTCGCTGATGACCAGCAGGATGTTCGGCCGCGGGGTGCCCGCCGGGGTCTGCGCGACTGCCGCCGCCAGCGGGAGAGCACCCAGCAGTTGCCGGCGCGACGGCTGATAAGTGGACATAGGAAACTCCGAGGGTGAGTGTAGCATCGGGCCTCACCCTGCTACAATTCGCGCTCAGGAGCACCTTATGCAAATCACCTCGCATGTGATGTGTCTTACCTTTCTGGGCGCATGCCTGAGCTTCGCCCAAGCCCAACCGCCCGCCCAGGGAGCCGGCCGCGGAGGCCGCGGTGCAGCCCCGGCCGCACAGGCGCGCACCGGAAAGAAACATATCCTGGTGATCGGTGCCGCCAAAGGCTTCGAGCACGATTCCATCCCCGTGACGATGGCCAATGTGTGGAAGATGGGGCACGACACCGGCCTTTGGGAGGCGTACCTGCGCACGGACACGGAGCTCCTCACCAAAAAGAACCTGGAACGAAATACCAAAACCTTGCCTTATTTCGACGCCGTGGTTTTCGCCAGTCCGACCGGCGAGATGGACCTGGATGATTCGCAAAAAGCCGACCTCCTTTCTTTCGTACGCGACGAGGGGCACGGGTTCGTCGGAGTGCACGCTTCCGCGGACTGCAATTACCAGTGGGCCGACTACGGCCTGCTGGCCGGCGGCTGGTTCGATCAGCATCCCTGGAACACGTTCGACGCGCCGATCATCCTCGAAGACCCGGACTTTCCGGCCACCCGCCATTTCCCGAAGGCGTTCGTCAAGCGCGATGAAATCTACCAGTTGAAGAACTGGTCGCGCGACAACGTGAACGTGCTATTGCGGCTGGACGAGACCAAGCTGAATTACGACAACAACCCGCGGGTGCATCGCGCCGACCGCGATTTCGCGGTGGCATACGCCAAGATGTTCGGTAAGGGGCGAGTGTTCTATTCGACGCTCGGACACACGAACGAGGCATGGGACGATCCGGACATCCAGAAGATGTACTTCGAAGCGATCCGCTGGGCGCTCGGGATGACCGAAGGCAGCACGACGCCCCACGCGAAGCGATAAGCCCGCATTTGATACGATGCGAGACTATGAAGGTTCTTCGTCTCGCAACGATCCTCGTCTTTCCTTTGCTGCTGCTGGCGCAGCAGGTCGATCTTGTCAATCAGCTTCGCTTCCGGCAGATTGGACCGTTCCGCGGCGGGCGCGTCGTCGCCGTAGCGGGCGTCCCGTCGCAGCCGAATGTGTACTACTTCGGCGGCGTCGGAGGCGGGGTCTTCAAGACTACCGACAGCGGCCTGAGCTGGGTGCCGATGTCCGACGGGCAGTTCAAGACGGGATCGGTGGGGGCGGTCGCCGTGGCGGACTCCGACCCCAACGTCGTCTATGTGGGAATGGGCGAGGCCTGCGTGCGCGGCAATGCCACCCATGGCGATGGCGTCTACAAGTCGGTGGATGCAGGACACACCTGGCGCAACGTCGGGTTGCAGGACTCCTACCACGTTGGAGCGGTCCGGATCCATCCTAAAGATCCGAACACCGTCTATGTGGCAGCCCTCGGCCACCTGTGGGGGCCGAATGAGATGCGCGGCGTCTACCGCACAACCGATGGCGGCGCCACCTGGAAGCAGGTGCTCAAGCGCAGCAGCATGGCCGGCGCGGTGGACCTCGCGATGGACCCGTCGAATCCGCGCGTGATCTACGCGGCGTTCTGGGAGATCAGCCGCAAGCCGTGGCGCATGGACAGCGGCGGGCCGGGCAGCGGCCTCTTCAAGACTACCGATGGCGGTGACAACTGGACCGAGATCTCGCGCGCGCCGGGACTGCCCCGCGGCGTGCTGGGTCGGATCGGGGTAACGGTCTCGCCCGCGAATCCGGAGCGCGTCTGGGCGCTGGTGGAAGCCGCCGATGGCGGGCTCTTCCGGTCCGAAAACGGCGGACGCACCTGGACCAAGGTCAACGACCAGAACATTCTGCGCCAGCGCGCCTGGTATTACTCGCATATCTTCGCTGACACGCAGAACCCCGACACGATTTACGCGTTGAACGTGGGAATGCACAAGTCGGTCGACGGAGGCCGGACGTTTTCCACCATGCGGCCGCCGCACGGCGACAATCACGATCTCTGGATCGCACCCGACAATCCGAACCGCATGATCGAGAGCAACGATGGCGGCGCCACCATCACCAACGACGGGGGGCGCACCTGGTCCACCGTGGACAACCAGCCGACCGCGCAGTTCTACCGTGTGGCGCTGGACCAGGATTTCCCGTACAACATCTACGGGGCGCAGCAGGACAACAGCACCGTGCGCACGGCCAGCCGCACCGCGGGCTTCGGCATCACGCCGGCCGATTGGTACGACGTGGGCGGCGGAGAAAGCGGCTGGATCGCGCCCGACCCGAAGAATTCGCAGATCGTCTACGCCGGCTCCTACGACGGCCTCATCACCCGCCAGGACAAGCGCACCGGGCAAATGCGCAACATCAACGCATGGCCCGACAACACCATGGGCTACGGCGTGGAAGCCATGAAATACCGCTTCCAGTGGAGCTTCCCGATCGTGTTTTCGCCGCACGATCCGAAAGCCCTGTACATCGGCAGTAACGTGATTCACCGCACCACCAACGAAGGCCAGAGCTGGGACGTGATCAGCCCGGATCTGACGCGCAACGATAAATCCAAGATGGGATCGTCGGGCGGGCCCATCACCCAGGACAACACCAGCGTCGAGTACTACTGCACGGTGTTCACGATCATCGAATCGCCTGTGGCCAGGGGCGTGATCTGGGCGGGCTCGGACGACGGCCTGGTACACGTAACGCGCGATGGCGGCAAGAAGTGGGACAACGTGACGCCGCCGGGCATGCCGGACTGGATCCGCATCAACTCCATCGATGCCTCGCCGCACGATGCGGGCACGGCGTACGTCGCCGCCACCAACTATCAGCAGGACGATTTCCGGCCGTACCTCTACAAGACCACGGACTATGGGAAGACCTGGAAGAAGATCGTGAGCGGAATTCCCGAGAATGCCTTCACCCGCGTCATCCGCGAGGACCCGAACAAGAAGGGCCTGCTCGTGGCGGGAACCGAGATCGGCCTCTTCATTTCGTTCGACGACGGCGAAAGCTGGCGTGCGTTCCAGCTCAACCTGCCGGTCACCCCCATCACCGACCTGCAATTCCACAAGCGCGACCAGGAGCTGGTGATCGGCACCGAAGGCCGATCGTTCTGGATCTTGGACGACGTGCCGCTGCTGTATCAGTTCCACGGATTCGACACCAATTCCACGGCGGCGCGCCTCTTCCAGCCCAAGGACACCTACCGTTTCGGCGGCGGGCGCGGGTTCGGCGGCGGTGGGCGCGGCGCGGGCGCGGCCGTGGGCGAAAATCCTCCGGGCGGCGCCCAGGTGATGTTCTGGCTGAAAAACCGGCCGCAGGGCGAAGTCACGCTCGAGTTCCTGGATAGCGCGGGCAAGAGCGTCAACAAGTTCACCACGCGCGAGCAGCCGCGCCCGCAGGCTCCGGCCGGCGAAGAAGAGGATAACCCGTTCCGCGGTGCGCCGCCCGCGCGCCTCACGGCGAACGCCGGACTGAATCGCTTTACCTGGAACCTGCGGTACGAAGACGCGGTCACTTTCCCCGGTATGATTCTGTGGGCCGGGTCCACCAACGGCCCGCGCGTGTCGCCGGGCAAATACACGGCGAAACTGACCGTGGACGGCCAGTCGCAGAGCCAGGCATTCGAGGTGAAAAAGGACCCGCGCCTCGACACCACGCCGGAGGACTACGCGAAGCAGGTTTCCCTGTCTCTCCAGGTGCGGGATAAGCTGAGCGAGACCAACGACGCGGTGATCCGCATTCGCGAGCTGCGAAAGCAGCTCGACGAGTACGCCCGGCGCGATTCGAAGAAGGTGGCGGACGCGGCCAAGGCGCTTTCGGCCAAGCTGACCGCGGTCGAAGAGAATCTCTACCAGACCAAGAACCGGGCGAGCGAAGATCCCCTGAACTATCCCATCAAGCTGAACAATAAGCTGGCGCACGTGCTCGGCGTGGTGCAGAGCTCGGACAACGCGCCCACCCAGCAGAGCTACATGGTTTACGAAGATCTGGCGACACAGGTGAACGCGGAGCTGAAGAAGCTGAACGTGCTATTGACGGCCGACTTGGCTGCGTTCAATAAGCTGATTCGCGATGAGAATGTGCCCGCTGTGATGGCGCCGGCGAAGGGGAAAGCGCAATGAGAATACACTCGCTTCTCGGTCTGTTCCTTTTCGCCTCCGCCGCCTTCCCCCAGCACTTCGAAGTCTCCTTCGCGCCGACGGCCCACGATGGCCCGATCACCGGCCGCGTCTTCGTCGCCATCTCGAAGAAGGACTCGCCGCCGCTGCTGCACCAGATCGGGTCGTGGACAGGGCAGGCGCCCTTTTTCGGCGTCGATGTCGAGCAACTCGCCCCGGGTACTCCCGCGGCGATCGACGCGTCGGTGCTGGGATATCCGGCCAAAAGCCTGAAGGACATACCAGCGGGCGAGTATTACGTGCAGGCGCTCGTCAACGTCTACACGCGGTTCGCCCGCGCCGACGGGCACACCATCTGGGCACACATGGATCAGTGGGAGGGACAGCATTTCAACAACTCGCCCGGCAACCTGTTCAGCGAAGTGCGCCGTGTGCGGCTGGATCCCGGCTCGAACTACATCATCAAACTGGAAGCTAACCAGGTGATCCCGCCCATGCAGTCCCCGGCCGCTACCGAGTGGGTCAAGCGCGTCAAAATTCAGAGCCCGATGCTCAGCCGGTTCTGGGGGCATCCGGTCTACCTGGGTGCGACCGTTTTGTTGCCCAAGGGTTACACCGAACATCCGAACGAGCGCTATCCGGTGATCTACTCGCAGGGACACTTCGGGCTGAATGCGCCGCTCGGCTTTGCGCCGGGCAACGATTTTTACAAGGCCTGGACCGCTGACGATTTTCCGCGAATGATCGCAGTCACCTGGCAGCATCCGACGCCCTACTTCGACGATTCCTACGCGGTCAACTCCGCTAATAACGGGCCATACGGCGATGCGCTGCTGAAAGAGCTGGTGCCTTACCTCGAAGAACACTTTCGCATGGTCCGCGAGCCGTGGGCGCGGCTGCTGACGGGCGGATCGACAGGCGGGTGGGAATCGCTCGCGCTCCAGCTCTATCACCCGGATTTCTTCGGCGGCACCTGGACGTTCTTCCCCGACCCGATCGATTTCCGACGTTACCAGCTTGTCAATATTTACGAGGACCCAAACGCATTCGAGACGCCCGGTTACGAGTTCATGGTGCCGGAGCGGCCCATGATGCGCACCGCCGAAGGACAAATGGTGCAGACGATGCGGCAGATGAGCCAGCTCGAGGAGGTGCTCGGGTCGCACGGCCGCTCGACGCAGCAGTTCGAGGCCTGGGAGGCCGTGTACGGCCCGGCGGGCGAGGACGGCTATCCTAAGCCTCTATGGGACAAGCGGACGGGAAAAATCGACCGCGCGGTGGCAAACTACATGCGAGATCACGGCTACGATCTGGCCGAGTACACGAAGCGCAACTGGGAGAAGATGGGACCGCAGCTCAAAGGCAAGCTTCACCTCTACTGTGGCGACATGGACAACTTCTACCTGAATCTCGCCGTCTACCTGTTCGAGGATTATATGAAGACCACCGGCGCAGGCGCCACGTTCGATTACGGCCGTCCCATGAAGGGACACGGGTGGCATCCGATGAACAACGCGGAACTGGTCAAAATGATGGCGGCCCAGATCGCCGCGATGCGCCCGGCTACGCGCACGCCTGCGCCGGCAGTTCGATAGATTCGCGAACCCGCGCAAGCTGGCTTTCCATACGCGCCCGTTGCCGTTCCGGGAGCTCGGCTACCACAAGAAGCCTTCGGGCGATACCGTACGCACGCGCGGCGTCGCGATACCGCCCCTGCCCGGCGAGTGTCATGGTCTGTTCGATTTGTTTTTGCGCCAGGATGCTTAGCTCCCGGTCTGTTTTTGCGCGTAATCGCGCCAGCGCCTTTTTCATTGGATCCTCCACGGCGTCTTTAAACTATATAGACGCAGCGGAGGGGCGATTCGATTGCGAAAAGTCAGGAGGAATCGACTTTACCGCTCTAGCCGCAACAATTCACTGCTTCGTTTTGCGGCCGTCTTCGCTGATCGCCGGCGGCGTCACCGGTTTGTCATCTCCATAGGTGGCAACCAGGTACTCGAGTAGGGCATCGCGATCGCTATACTTTGTGCCCCAGCCCGCCATCTTATCCAGTTCGCGGCCCCAGGCCGCCCGGCTCAAGCGCTGCGAGTGAATCAGGCGCAGGCTGTGGCAGGGCAGGCAGGCGCGCTGTTCCTCCTTCTGACCCTTCTCGAGCGTTGCCTGGTCGGCGCCCCACGAGGCTGCGGCAATGGTGACTACGAGCAGGAATCGCATCATGCTTTCTCCACCGTGATCCCAACGCGGTCGATGCCGTTCCACAGATAACCCGACGGATTCCACGCCGGCACAATCGGCTGCACCCGGCCCGCGGTGTCGGTGGCGCGCGACATCACGGTGTAATAGCCGGGCGCCGCTGGCGTCCACTTGAGTGTGAAGAGGCGCCAGGCGAACGGCAGTTTCTGCGTGGAAAGTTCCGCTGCCTGCCAACGCGCGCCGCCGTCGGTAGAGACGTCCACGCGTTCGATGGCGTTCTCGCCCGCCCAGGCAAATCCGCGGATCATCAGCGGCCCAATCGCCGTCTTGGCGCCGTCCTCGGGCGCGGTCAGCGTGGATTTAACCGGCATTCCTTCGATGACTTCGAGTTCGGCCGGAATCGCGGGCGCTCCGGGCGGGCGCGCGTACTTCGGGTATCGATATCCGGGATTCATGAAGAATCCGGAGCTCATCTCCACCTTCGCGGTAAGCCGCGTGACCCACTTTACCCAGCTCGTTCCGTCCCACCCCGGAACAATCAGCCGTACCGGAAAGCCGTGGATCTGCGGTGACTCGCCGTTCATTTTCAGCGCGAGCAGAGTCGCCGGATGCATGGCCTTCTCCATCGGCATGGAGCGGAGGAAGTCCGGCGTCTGCGCAAGGCCGCTATCGGCGCCGTCGATCTCCACGTGCTTCGCGCCGTCGTCGAGGCCGGCCATCTTGAGCACGTCACCGAGGCGCGGACCGGTCCACTCGGCGTTACCCACGGCACCGCGGCCCCACTGAATCCCGGGTACCTTCGGCGAGTAGAAGGCGCGCCCGTTACCCGTGCATTCCAGCGTCGCGGACACCGTGTGCTGCGGCAGCTTCTCCAGGTCCGCGAGGGAGAGTTGCGCCGCCTTGGAAACCATACCGCTGATTTGAACGCGGTGCGCAGCAGGGTCGATCGGAGCCGGCCGCGGGATGTGCTGGCGGACGAAAAACGCGTCAACCGGCGTCACCCAGGTATCGAAGTACTTCATGGGAGTTTCCAGGTCTTCAGGCCGGTCGTTGTGGACGATCATGGGACGTTTGCCGGGAATCGTGACCGGTCCATCCTGGCTGCTCACTCGCTGTGCTGCCGCAGCCGCCATCAAAGCCGCGAACAGTTCCCTCCGGTTGGCTTGCATCGCTCTCACAGAGTAATGCACCCGCCGAAGGCCGTGCAACTAGCGGTCGTGCTGCTTGATGATCTGCTCCGCCCGCGCGACCTGGTCGTTGCTGCCGCGAACCGTGATGGCGTTCACCTGGTGCACGGGATAGGCGCGTTGAATGTCGGCGGAAGAGCGGACGGCGTACGCCACGTCCTGAAGGGCCTGTGAGGTCAGCGGGCTGCTCAGATAGAAAACTCGCGCGACGCCGCCATCCGGCGATACCGTCCTGGGCACCTGGTATTCGTGTGGCTCCGTGTCCGGGCCTTGCGGAGCAGGCTGATCGAGCTGCTTGATGACCCATTCGGCCAGCGCCACGCCGTCCGCAGTCCCGCACAGCGCCAGGGCCTTAAGCGAGTGATACGGAAAGACACGTTGCAGATCGGAAATGGAACGTGTGGCGTTCACAAGCTCCTGGATTGCAGGCGGCGTCCGGGCGTTTGCCAGGAACAAGACCTTCGCTACGTTGGCGCGGCGATCGAAGTTCACCGTATATTCGTGCGCGACCTGCGACTGCGGCCCGGAGGCGCGGTCGAGCTCGTCCATGACCCAATTCGCCGCTGCCGCCCGTTCCGGCGTCGCCCGTATCACAATGGCATTCAACTGCGGATACCCCGACGCACGCTGAATATCGGCAATCGCGCGCGTCAGGTTGAGCATTTCCTGCAAGGCAACCGGCGTGGGCACGTGTGCCAGGTAAGAGACCCGTACCCGGTCGCCGCCACCGAGTGCCGCCGGGTAATCGTGCCGCGCCGCTGCCGCCGCCGGACCGGGCAGTTTGTCCAACTCCGCACATAGCCACTCCGCGAGCCCCACCTGCTCGGCGGTGCCGTGTACCGAGATGCTCTGCTTGGCTTCGTCCACGGAAATCTCCTGCGGGTCCGCGATCGACCGGATCGCATTGGCGATCTGCTGCAGCCCATGCGTATCGGTGTGGGTCAGCGGGAATACGCCGGTTTCCTGCGCCATCGCCATCGAGGCGAACAAGAGACCAGTAGCAGACACAAGTTTCCTACCTGGCATCAACTGATTAGACGCCGATTCGGTATATTTGTGCAGGCGATCTATTCCGCCTTGCATTGCAAGCACTTAGCATGGCTCCCCACCGGCGTGGGGGGCTTGCTAACCGCCGCAAGTCCTTGCAGTCTAAAGAACAGCCGGATGGAGCAAAGCGACCTACACCAGGTGGCCCGGGCGCGCTCGGGAGATACCGATGCGTTCCGAATCCTGGTGGAACGCCACAGCCGCTCCCTGTTCCGGCTGGCCTATCGTATGACTGGAAATCAGCAAGACGCCGAGGACGTGGTCCAGGAAAGCTTCCTGCGTGCCTACAAACAACTCGGCAAATTCGATGAACGCGCCAGCTTTGGGACCTGGCTCTACCGCATCGCGATGAACTGCTCGCTCGACTTGGTGCGCGCCCGCAAGCGCCGCAACGAACAACTCGCTCCGGCGGACGCCGAGCTCGACGAGCCGGTGCTCTCGCTGCCTTCGACCGACCCAGATCCTGGGAGGCTCGCGCTCTCGGGCGAAGTCCGCGACCGCGTGACCGAAGCTATGAGCCACCTCAGCGCCTCCGAGCGCACTGCGTTCGTGCTGCGCCACTTTGAAGGCATGTGTATCGAAGACGTGAGCCGCGTGCTGGGGTGTCAGCCCGGCGCGGCCAAGCACAGCGTGTTTCGCGCTGTCCAGAAACTACGGCGGGCGTTGGAGCCCCTGGTGAGTACCGCAAGATGAACCACGTAACGGAAGAACAATTGATACTTCACTACTACGGTGAAGAGGCCGGCGAGCCGGATACCTGCGACGCCCTCGCCATCGAGCAGCACCTGGAAGAGTGCGCCGATTGCCGCTCGCTCTACGGCTCGCTGCAGCGCGTGTTGAACATCGTCGATTCGATGCCCGTGCCGGAGCGGCCTGCCGACTACGGCACACTGGTATGGGAGCGCATCCGGCACAAGATTCCGGCGCGCCGCCGCGGGCTCGGCTGGCTCCCGGCGCCGTGGCGATGGGCGGCCGCGGGAGTTGCGTTCGCCGGCCTCCTGGTGACGGCGTTCCTCGCGGGCCGTTCGTACCCCGGGCCGCGGCCGTCGAGCGCTCAAATGGCGGCTTCCCGTGACCCGCAAACCTCGGAACGCGTGCTGCGCGCTGCCGTGGGCGATTATCTCGAGCGCTCGCAGATGGTGCTGGCCGAGCTGACCAATACCGACCAGAAGGGCGTAATCGACATCTCCGACGAACAGGAGCGAGCTGACGACCTGGTGACCGAAACGCGGCTCTACCGCCAGACCGCGACACGCACCGGCGATACGCGCATCGCGGGTTTGCTGGATGAACTGGAACGCGTGCTGGTGGATATCCGCAATTCGCCCTCGCAGGTTACGCCCGCCGACCTGGAGGCATTCCGCCGGCGATTGGAATCCGAAGGGATTCTCTTCAAGATTCGTGTTCTGGGCGCGAACGTCCGGAACCAGGAACAGAAACTGTGACGCAGGCCTCGGAGCCTGCGAAAAAAGGATAATGAACATGACCTACTCTCGATCACTGACTCTTACTTGCACGCTGCTCGCCGGCGCCGCGGTCGCACTCTCGCAGACACCGCCGGCGGCTCCGGCGCCGCCCGCGCCGCCTCCGCAAGTGGCCGCTCCCGCGCCCGCAGCGGCTCCGGCGCCCTCTCCGCGCGCCTTGCGACTTGACGACCTCGACGACAACCTGCGGCTGGAGGTGGAAGCCCAAATCGACGCCGCACGCGGCCAACTCGAGAAGCTGCGCGATTTCGATTTCGACAGCAACGTGAAGTTAAACCTCGAAATTGCGCAGGAACAGCTCAAGAATCGCTTCGAGTTCGATCGCGCCGCGATCGAAGAACAAGTGGAAGCCGCACGCGAGCAGATCAAGGCGCTGGAGCCCGACCTGGCATACGCCAAGAGTCTGGGCGTGGGGTTCGGCGCGGGTGCGGGCAAGGGATTCGCCTTCGCGCCCCAGATTGCACCGATGCCTCCCATGCCTCCCACTCCGCCGCCCGCTGCACGTGTGAGGGTCAACTACGCAAGCGCCGACCGGAACTACTCCAACGGGCAGCGCGCGCTCGACGACCGCCACTGGGATGAAGCGGTTCAGGATTTCAACCAGGTCATCAGCCGCGGAAGCACGCGCGTCGATGGCGCTCTCTATTGGAAGGCCTACGCCCTCGCCAAGCTGGGCCGCCGCGACGAATCGCTCGGCGCCATCGCCGAGTTGCGCAAGTCGTACGGTTCCAGCAAGTGGATGGACGACGCCAAGGCGCTCGAAATCGAGGTGAACCAGGCTGCTGGAAAGCCCATCTCTCCGGAGGCGGAAAACGACGAGGACCTGAAGCTGCTCGCCCTGGAGGCCCTCTCCCATAGCGATCCCGAGCGGGCTTTCCCCGCCCTGGAAAAGATCATCAAGGGCTCGTCCTCTCCCAAGCTGAAGCGCAACGCACTCTACGTCCTGGCCAACAATAATTCGCCCAAGGCGCAGGCGATGCTGGAGCAGATTGCGCGCGGCGGCGCCAATCCCGACCTGCAGGCTAAGGCCATCACCTACATGCCGCGCAACGCCAACAGCGGGCAGATTCTCTCCGAGATCTACAGCTCCAGCAATGACACCGAGGTCAAGCGCGCGGTGCTCAACGCGCTGCTCAGCTCACGGGACAAGGATCGTGTGCTCGCGATTGCCCGCAACGAAAAGAACAACGAGCTGCGCGGTATCGCCATCGGATACCTGGGCAACGTCAACGGCAACTCCGAGCTCTGGCAGCTCTACCAGAGCGAGACCACCACCGAGGGCAAGGAGCAGATTCTCAATCACATGTACAACAACGGGAATCCGGATAAGCTGATGGAGCTGCTGCGCACCGAGAAGGACCCCAAACTCCGCGTGACCATCGCGCGCGTTCTCTCCTCCTATCGGAATACCCAGGTCAGCGATTCGCTGATTGCCATGTATGCCAACGAGACCGATCCCCAAGTCAAACAGGCGATCATCGACAACATCTACAGCCAGCGCAACGGCAAGGCGATGGTCGACCTGGCAAAGTCCGAAAAGGATCCCAAGCTCAAGCTCCGGCTCATCGAACGCCTGGGCAACATGAAAAACTGCAAGGAATGCGCCGACTACCTGGTGGAGATTCTGAACAAATGAAAACCGCACTGTGGCTGATGGCGGCTGCGTTGCCTATGGCGGCGCAGCCCAAGCTCCTGGTCAACGCGCAGCTCGATTCGCGATCCGCCTCGGCGGGTCTCGAACCCACGTTCCGCGCGGCCGTGGCCGCCCAGCCGCAGCCCGCGTGGATCGCCTACAGCGTCCCCTCGGTACGCGTGTTCATTGGCTGCGATTACGTCCGCGACGGGTGGAATCAGCCCGGCGTGATTCACCTGGAGCCGCCTGACCATGCAGTGATTCTCTTCCGTGTGGACCAGGGCGCGGTCGAGCGCATCCGCACGCTTTCGCCGGATTGCGAGATCGACGCCGGCAACCTGCCAGTGCACTGGCTCAACGACGTGAAGCCCGCCGAAAGCGTGGCGCTGCTGGATGGGTTCGCCAAACAGCGAGAGCGCTACCAGGACGGCGCGATGAACGCGATCGCGATGCACTCCGATCCGGCGGCCGAAGCGGCGTTGATGCGCTTTATCGCAACCGATCAACCGGAATCGATCCGCCTGCGCGCCGTCTCCTGGTTCGGACCTTCTCGCGGCCGGCAGCACGGCTTTGAGGTGCTGAAGAACCTGATCGCCAGCGACCCCAACGAGCGCGTCCGCGAGCGGGCCATATCCACACTCGGAAGCAGCAAAGAGAGCGAGGCCACTGACCTGCTGATTGCTTATGCCCAGAAGGACCCCAACTCGCGCACGCGCGCGGCAGCAGTCTCGGCCTTGAATCGCCACTCCGGCGCCAACGTGCTCAGCGCGCTGAAGACAATTATCGAAAACGATCCGGACAACAACGTTCGCCGCCGGGCCATCTCTACCTTGCAGCAGATGCCTGACGGGGAAGGTGTCCCGCTGCTGATTCAGTTCGCCAGGACGACAAAGGACAATGAAGTGCGCAAGCAGGCCATGAACTCGCTCGGCCAGTCACGCGACGGCCGCGCGATGGCGTTCTTCGAAGAGGTATTGAAGAAATGATGTCATCAACTCGAGCTCTGTGGGACCGGATTCAGCCGGTCCCGGACAGGCTCAAGCCTGTCCCACACCCGGTTTCGGACGTTCTCGCGTGCTACGAGCTGCGTCTATCCTCGTCGTTCGTCTCGCGCCACCTGGATGCGGCTAACCCTCGGCCGGCCCACCAGCTTCCCCCTACCACAGCGCCGACCGGTCGATACTCCTGAGCGTCGGCCTCCCCATCAGGGCCATCGCCAGCTCCAGCTCGTTCCGCAGGATCTCCACCACCCGCCTGACGCCAGCCGCACCCCCCACCCCGAGACCCCACAGATAGGGCCGACCGATCCCGACCGCCGTCGCGCCGCGCGCCAGCGCCTTGACAACGTCCGTACCGCGCCGTATGCCGCCATCCACGATCACCGGCACTCTACCCTCGACTCGCTCCACCACCAGCGGCAGCGCGTCGATGGTCGCCGGCACCGTATCCAGATTGCGCGCACCGTGATTGGAAACAATGATGCCCGCAACCCCGGCCTTGACCGCGATCGCTGCGTCGTCGGGATTCAGAATTCCCTTCAGCAGCACCGGTCGCCGCGCGAATCCGCGCAGCCAGTCGATGTCCTTCCATGAGAGCGTCGGGTCCAGGTAATCCCTGCCCCTCAGGTTCGGCAGCTCGCGCGGCGGCAGTTCGCTTGCGGAGCGCTGTTCGCGATTGCGCATGCCGAACGTCGGCGAATCCACAGTCACCACGAGCACACGGCACCCCGCATCTTCGGCCCGCTGCACCAGTTCGCGTGTGAACCCGCGGTCCCGCTGCACGTAGAGCTGGAACCAAACCGGCCCGGTCGTGGCAGGCGCGATGTCTTCCACCTTCATCGACGCGCTGGCGCCTATGACGTAAGTCGCCTTCGCCGCCGCCGCGCCCTTGGCCGCCGCGAGATCGCCCTGCGGCGCGATCAGTCCCTGGAAGCCGGTGGGGGAGAGCAGAATCGGGAACGGCATCTCCTGGCCCAACAGGGTCACGCGCGTATCGATCTTGGAGACGTCTAACAGCACCCGCGGCTTGAGGCGGATGTGGTCGTAGGCTTCACGGTTCCACTTCAGCGTGATTTCGTCAGCCGCGCCGCCGGCCACGCGGTCCCACGCGGCGCGCACCATCTTCGCCTGTGCCGCGGACTCGAAATCGTAAAGCGAAAGCAGCTTTTCAACATCACTCTGCGCGCGCGCCAGCGAGGCGCCCACTGCCGCCAGGAGTGCTCCGCGCCGCGTGATCATCTGCGGTCCGCCCATGCCATGCCGTCCGGCCCTTTGCCGGTTTCCAGGCTGCCCGTCACTTTGAGCGTCTTCAGATCGAGCACGTCGATCTTGTTTTCGCCGGTCACCGCAACATACGCCTTCGATCCGTCTTTTGCCATCAGGATCCCCTCCAGCGAGTTGCCCAGCGGGAGCCGCTGCGTCTCCTTGCGCGCCGCCGCGTCGATCACGATCAGTTCGCCGCCGTCGAGATCGCTGACCAGCACGCGCTTTCCGTCGGGTGTGAACTTCAAACGATTGCTTCGCCTGGTTCCGATGCTCATGTGGCCGGCCACCTTCTTCGCCGCCACGTCGATGATCGAGATGCCGCCGTCGCGCGAATGCGCCGTCCACAGCTCTTTGCCGTCCGGCGAGAGGTCCATGGCCTCCGGTCCTTTGCCTACCGGCACGGGAGTCGCGTTATTGCGATCCAGAATCGTGATGCTGTCGGAGCCGATATTGGCCGTGAAGATCGTGCCGTCCCTGGCCACGATCACCATGTGCGTCGAGTTTTGCCCGGTGCCCATGATCCAATCGATCTTGTTCGCCGCCGGATCGTACCGGCCGATCGCGCGGTTCGCCTCGGCGGTGAAGTACAGCTTTCCATCGGCAAAAAACAGGCCGTGCGGCCTCCTTAAGGGGCTGATATCCAGCTTCCGGATCTCCTTCATGTTGACGGCATCGATTACCGAGATCGTGCTCCCGGGATTCTGCCCCGTGCCGTAGTTCGACGTGAACGCGAGCTTGCCGTCAGTGGATGCCGAGACCTCGTGCGGCTGTTCGCCCGTCGGGACTCGGCCGAGCACCTTGCCGTTGACCGGATCGACAAACGCCAACGAGTTTTCGTCCTTGTTGCCCACGAGCAGCATGAGCGGAGGAGTCTCCGCGGCAAGCAGAGTGGCGGAGAGAAGAGCCAGACAGATCGCGAGCCTCATAGCACCGCTATTCTACTCCGGGGGCGGCGTGGGGCGGACGATCGTTGTTTGTTGCGCACCGCCTCGAGCGGAAAGAAGCTATCGAATGACGTAAAGATCGAGGTCCTGCTGCTGATCGCGGCCTTCTTCAACGACGAACGTACGCGGGGACATCTCGTCGATGTCGGCGGCCTCCGGGGAGTTGTATTCGAAGGTGCTGACCAGGCGGTATGTTCCGGGCGCGAGGCCGATGAATTGGTATTGCCCATGCAAATCGCTCCGGACAGTCAGGGGGTCCATGAGCCGCTTGCGCTGCACCGGGTCCCAGGGTTCGAGATACACGGGAGCGCCGCGGACCGGCTCGTGTGCGCCGGTGGTTACGGTGCCATGAACGCTCGCCGGCTTATTCGACAGAACATAGGAAACCATGCAGTTCTGCGTGAC
>Ga0335077_10004549_pt1 | contig 16920 bp, 12 predicted proteins | sample Lox_Sample_31_FD_207151 | JGI IMG/M metagenome (GOLD analysis project Ga0335077, IMG submission 207151) | Soil microbial communities from Loxahatchee National Wildlife Refuge, Florida, United States - Lox_Sample_3.1 | ecosystem: Environmental > Terrestrial > Soil > Wetlands | place: USA...
CGAGAGGCCGAATACCCATTCCTTTAGCCTCGACGGGGTCAGCGTGAATACCGGCGTTAGCGCCGGCGGACTGCCCGCACAGACCACGGGCGGGTCGTTACCGGCCATGACGGCTCTCGGCACCCTACACAGCGTAGTGTCCCTGGAGGCCATCGACGAATTCCGCGTACAGACTTCCACCACGGCGCCCGAGTTCGGCCGTTTGCCAGGAGCGCAAATCGTGCTGAGCAGCCGCTCCGGGTCGAACGAGTTTCATGGATCGGTCTTCGACTATGTGCGAAACCAGGCGCTGGACGCCAACGATTGGTTCGCGAACCGCCACGGCGATGAACGGTCGCCGGCGCGCATGGACGATTTCGGCGCCTCGCTAGGCGGACCCGCGAAACGCAATCGCACATTCTTCTTTCTCTCCTATGAGGGAATGCGCGTGATGCAGCCTTTTCCCTGGCTCGCGCCTGTTCCCGACCTTTCGACCAGGTTGGATACAGCCGGCTGGGCTCGTCCGCTGCTCAATCTGTTTCCGGTTCCCAACGGGCCAACTCTCGGTTCCGGCCTGGCGGAGTGGACGGGACAAATCAGCAGGCCGTCGCGCTTCGATTCTGGCAGTGCGCGAATCGATCATTCGCTCACATCCCGCATCACGTTGTTCGGCCGCTACACTCAGACCCCGTCTTGGAGCGAATTCAACGGCACGCAGGTGAACCGGATCAGCATCGGCTCCCGCGGCGTCACGTTCGGCGCCGATGTGCGGCTCAAGCAGGACGCGGCCCTGGACCTGCGGGTGAACGCCTCGCAAGCGAGTCTGCGCTCCTCTTGGGGGGTGGCCGGTTCCTCGCCTTGCGATCTGCAAACGGTGGTCTCCGCCTTCGTCGCAGGTCAAGATGCTTGCCAGTATCTGCTCAGGTTTTCCATTGCCGGAGTTGGTCAGGTAGTGGCTGGCTCGGAGGGTCTTCAGAGCCAGGGGCAGTGGCAAGTGGCGGCGAACGCGGTCGTAAGTTACGGAAAGCATCAAATCCGACTGGGCGGGGACTCTCTCCAACTGACTCCGACGCGCCATGACTCAAGTTCCAGCTTTGGGCTCATCACGGAGAGTCTGGCGGACATGTTGAATACCAGGAATCTCTGGACGGCCATCTCCACGCCTCAGAACCGCCGGAGTGTATTGGCGGAAGACTCTCTGTTCGCCCAAGACACTTGGCGAATCCACCCCCAACTCACGCTTTCCTTCGGCCTGCGCTGGGAGTTCGCTCCCCCGCCGGAATTGAAGTTGCTAGGTTCGTCTAAAAACCCGTTCCTGCCGGATCACTCCAGCCCACCCCCTCTCTATGTTTTTGACGGACAAGCGGCCGTCTGGCCACGGACATATACCAATCTGGCCCCTCGTTTCGGGTTGGCATTTCGCCCCTCTGCCGAGAGCCCGACGGTTTTCCGCGCTGGCTGGGGGATCTACTACGATTCCAGTTTGAGCATCGGCACAGATCTCGTGAATGGCGGTCCGTTTACACTTTCCCAATACCAGAGCGCCGTGCACGCTCCGTTCCCTACGCTGTTGAGCTACGGATTCATGCCCGGCCTCCAGTTGCCCGCGGTCAGGCAATGGAACGCCACTGTCGAGCACGCGCTTGGCGGACACCAGTTGATCTCCGCCGCTTACCGGGGCTCCTCCGGCCGGCAATTGCTCCGCCGGGAATTAGACTCACAACAGGCTGAACCTTTTTGGCTCGCGCTCGCAACCAACAATGGGTTATCCAATTACCATGCGCTACAGCTTCAATATAGGTTGAGTTTGTCGCACGGGTTGAGCGCGCTTGCATCCTATTCCTGGTCCCACTCCATTGACAATAGCTCCAGCGATTCCGAACTGCAGTGGGTAGGGCCGGGATTGAACGCGGCCAGTGATCGCGGCTCCTCCGACTTTGATGTGCGTCATTCCTTCATCGCCGACATCAGCTACGAACCGCTGCCAAGAGCCGGCGGATCCCTTTCGTCATTGTTGCTGCGCGGCTGGGCACTGGATGGAATGGTCCAGGCGCGCACCGGTTTTCCGATCACCGTGCTCAACGCGGATTATTCCATGGGGTTGAGTTTCGCGAATGTTTTTCGACCGGACCTTGTGCCGGGCCAGCCCATCTGGCTGTCAGATGCTTCGGCCCCCGGTCGACGGCGGCTCAACAGCGCGGCCTTTCAGGCGCCCCAGAACCTCGTTCAAGGCAACCTGGGACGCAATGCGATCTCGGGCTTCGGAATGTGCCAGATGGACTTTGCCCTGCGAAGAAATTTCGCCGTAGCCGAACGCCGTTCCCTCCAGCTCCGAATCGAAGCATTCAACGTGCTGAACCACCCCGATTTTGCCGACCCCTTGCGATATCTGTCCAGCCCGTTGTTCGGCCAAGCCAATTCCATGCTGAACATGATGCTCGGAACCGGTAGCCCGGGGAGTGGAATGACGCCCCTATTCCAGAGCGGTGGCGCCAGATCCGTTCAAGTGATGTTGCGGTTTCAATTCTGAACGAGCCTGCATTCTGCCTGCCGCGCCACTCCGATATACTCATGCAGAACGCCCCATGCGCAAAATCGCGCTGATCCTCGCACTGGCCACCATGCCCTCTCTCCTCGCGCAGTCGTCCTCCTCTTACCGTGTGACCCACACCTACACTCTGGGCGGGGAAGGGAGTTGGGACTACATCGTGCCCGATCCACCCAATCACCGTCTGTTTATCGCCCGGCAGAATCGTGTGATGGTGGTGAATGAAGACGGCGGGACGCTGCTCGGCGAAGTCACCGGCATTCACGGCGCGCACGGAACCGCGGTGGCGGAAGCTTCGGGCCATGGATTCGCCACTTCGGGCAACGACCAGTCCGTAGTCATGTTCGATCTGAAGACCTTCAAGGTGCTCGGCCGGATCCCGGCCGCCGAAGATGCCGACGCTATCCTCTATGACGGCGCGTGGAACCGCGTCTTTACACTGAATGGCGATGCGCATTCGTCTACCGTGATCGACCCGCGCGAGGGAACTCTGATCACGAACATTCCCCTCGGCGGCAAACCGGAATACGGCGCTTCAGCGGGCGACGGCAAGGTGTATGCGAACCTCACCGACACCAGCGAGGTCGTGGAAATCGATGCAAAGGCAGCGACCGTGGCCCGGCGCTGGTCCACCGCTCCGTGCAAGCAGCCGGTCGCCATGGCCATTGACACCGCTCACTATCGCCTGTTCAGCGGATGCCGCAGCGGCGTGATGGCAGTCTCGGACTACCAGGCCGGCAAGGTCGTCGCCACGGTCCCCATCGGCAACGGCGTCGACGGTGCCGGGTTCGATGCGGCCTCGGGCACCGCGTTTGCTTCGAATGCGGACGGCACTCTCACCGTGATCCATCAGGACGCTCCGGACCAATATCACGTCGTCGAAAACGTGCCGACCCCGCAGGGATCGCGCAATATGGGGCTCGACCCCACAAATCACCGCGTGTTTATCGTTTCCGCGAAGTTTGGGCCGGTGCCCGCAGGCGCGCGCCGCGGACCGGTGCTGCCCGGATCATTCACATTGATGGTGATGGAGCGCCATCCAGCAGCGCACTGATGACGCGGGTGGTCTGAAGACTATGCGTGGACCAGCGCTTTCGGCAATGGTTCCCGCGCCGGACGCTCTTTGCGTCTGCCTCGCTTCGTGGTTAGTGCTGCCAGGTAGGTGTAGATGACGGGTGTCAGGTAAAGGGTGACTAACTGCGAGAACAGCAGGCCGCCCACCACGCACAGTCCCAACGGACGCCGCGCCTCGCCGCCGGAGCCGTACCCCGCGGCAATCGGCATTGCGCCCAAAAGAGCGGCCATGGTCGTCATCATGATCGGCCGGAAGCGGGTCAGACATCCTTTGTAAATTGCGTCCATGGGCTTCATGCCCTCGGTTCTTTCCGCCGCCAGGGCGAAGTCGATCTGCATGATGGCGTTCTTCTTCACGATCCCGATTAGCATGATCAATCCGACAAAGGCGTAGATGTTGAGATCGATGTGAAAAAGGTAGAGCGTCAGCAACGCTCCGAATCCAGCTGAAGGAAGCCCGGAAAGAATGGTCAGAGGATGGATGAAACTCTCGTACAGAATTCCCAGAACGATGTAGACGACCATGATCGCCACCACCAGAAGAACGGAGAGGTTCTTGAGTGAATCCTGGAAAGCCTTCGCGCTTCCCTGAAATGTCGTGGTAATGGCCGGCGATAAAACCCGGGATGCGACTTCTCCAATTCGCGAGACCGCATCGCCCAGCGCATATCCGGGCGCCAGATTGAACGAGACGGTCACGGCAGGGAACTGCCCGTAGTGGGCAATCGACTGCGGCCCGGTGTCTTTGACCAGCGTGGCCAAGGTATCCAGTGGCACCAGCTTGCCGTCCCCGGAGCGCAGATATAGCAATGACATCGTGTCCGGGTGCGCCTGATATTTCGGAAGGAGTTCGAGCAGCACGCGGTACTGGTTGCTGGGAGCGTAGATGGTCGAGACCCAACGCATGCCGAACGCGTCATACAATGCGTTCTCCACCTGGTTGACGTTCAACTTGAGGGCCGCCGCCTTGTCACGGTCCACAATCACGTTGACCTGCGGATTCTTGATCAGCAGATCGCTGGTCACTTCGCGTAGGCCGGGCAGGCGCGCGACCTCGCGCTCCATGATGGGAGCTTGCCGGTACAGCTCTTTCCTGTCCGGGCTCTGCATGGTGAACTGATAGAGGCTCTTCGTGAGCTGACCCCCGATGCGAATGGCAGGGGGATTCTGCATGAAGACGCGAACGCCCGGGAACTGGCCGAGTTTCGGGCGCAACTCCGCCATCACCTGGTTCACGTCCAGTTCCCGCTTGGACCGGGGCACCAGGTGGAAGAACATGCGGCCGAAGTTCGGGCCCGCCAAACCGGCGAAGCTGCCGCCGGCCGTTGAATTGAACTCCTGAATGTTCGGGTCCTGAATAGCCACTCGGGCCACGGCCTGCTGATACTGCTTCATCTGCTCGAACGAAGTGCCCTGCGCCGCCTCCACGATGGTGAAGACCGAATCGGTGTCCTGTTCCGGAATGAAACCCTTGGGGATCTTGATGAAGAGGTAAACGGTCGCTGCCAGAATGACGAAGAAGACGCCCATGGTCGCCGGACGATAACGAAGTACCCAGCGCAACGTGACATCGTAGACGTGGAGCATGCCGTCAAAAAACCGCTGCGTCACCTGGTAAAAGCGTCCCGGGCCATTCGTCGATGGCGGCCGCAGAAAACGGCTGCAGAGCATGGGCGTCAGCGAAATCGAGACAAAGCCCGATATCAGAATTGCCGCGCAGATAGTGACCGCAAACTCGCGGAACAAACGGCCGAGAATTCCGCCCATGAAGAGAACCGGGATGAATACCGCCGCGAGCGACAGCGTCATGGAGATGATGGTGAACCCAATCTCCCTGGACCCGGCATAGGCGGCCTCCATCGGACTCGCTCCATGTTCCATGTGACGCACGATATTCTCCAGCATCACGATGGCGTCGTCCACCACGAACCCGATGCACAGGATGAGCGCCATCATGGAGAGTTGATCCAGGCTGAAGTCCATCAGATACATCACTGCGAACGTGCCGACGATAGAAAAGGGCAGCGCCAGGCTGGGGATGGCCGTCGCAGAGATATTGCGCAGGAATAGAAAAATGACCATAACCACCAGCCCCAGGGTCAAGAGCATCGTGAATTGCACGTCCTTGAAACCTTCGCGGATGAGCTGTGAGCGGTCATAGACGATCGACATGTCAACCGAGGACGGAATCTGCCTGCGGAATGCCGGCAGCAGCGCTTTGACGGCGTTGGCCACTTCGACGGTGTTCGTTCCGGGCTGTCGCTGCACCTGGAGCGAAATGGCGCGGCGCCCGCCTTTCATTTTGTGATAGTGCCAGGACGCGGTTTTGTCATCCTCCACGCTGTCGATCGCGCGGCCAATGTCTTGCAGCCTCACCGGCGCGCCATTGCGATACGCGACGATCATGGGCATGTACTGCGCTGCCCTGTCGAGTTGCCCGTTAGAAAGCACCGTGTAGGTATTTTGGGTTCCCCAGAGGTTTCCCGTGGGGAGGAGCACATTCCAATTCCGCAGCGCGTCTTCCACTTCATTGATGCCGATCTGCTTGGCCGCCATCAGACGCGGATCCACTTGTACGTGGACAGCATACTTCTGCGCGCCTTGCACCAGCACTTGCGCAACCCCGCTCACCATCGAGATGCGTTGCGCCATGGTGGTTTCGGCGTACTCATCCACTTCCCACATGGGCAATGTGGGAGAGGCGACCGCGATGTACAGAATCGGCTGGTCGGCGGGATTCACCTTGCGAAAATACGGCGGGCTCGGCATGCCCGGCGGCAGCAGCGGGCTTGCCTGCGTGATGGCGGTCTGCACGTCCGTCGCGGCGCCATCCAGGTTGCGGCTCAGTTCGAACTGAAGCGTAACGGAGGTGACTCCCAGGGCGCTCGAGGAAATCATCGAGTCCAGACCGGGAATGGTGGAGAACTGGCGTTCGAGCGGAGTGGCGACGGCCGAGGCCATGGTATCCGGGCTCGCGCCAGGCAGGCTGGCATTCACTACCAGGGTGGGGAAGTCGACGTTGGGCAGATCACTGACCGGCAACGAGCGATACGCCACCACCCCGAACAGCGCGATCGCCAGCATCAATAGAGCGGTCGCCACCGGCCTGCGGATGAATATATCGGAAATGGCCGTTTCCCCGTTCTCCGGCGCTACTTCTGGTTCAGCACCGGCTTGTTCTTGATCTGCACGCGCGTTCCGGATACCAGCCGGACATGGCCCTCAGTCACCACCGTCTCTCCGGCGCGCAAGCCCTTCTCGATCACTTGATCGGCATCCACCCGGACCCCTGTCACCACGGGGCGCGATTCTACCGTCATGTTGGGCTTGACTACGAAAACGTACTCGCCATCCTGACCCGTCTGCACCGCTTGCGTCGGTATCAGCAACGCGTTGGGCACGATGCCCAGGCGAAGAACGACGCGCACGAATTTCCCCGGCCAAAGTGTTCGCCGCTTGTTAGGGAACGTTCCTTTCAATTTGATGGCGCCGGTGGTGGGATCGACGCTATTGTCGATGAACGTGAGTTCCCCCGTCTCCCAACCCTCGTCATCTTCTTTGCCGGGATTGGCCAACACCGCCAATTCGTGTCCTTCGGTCATTTGCTTCCTGACTTCGGCCAGGCGGTCTTCAGGAACGGCAAAAGTGACGTAGATGGGCTCCAGGCGATTGATGGTGATCAGTTCGACATCATTGGCCTTGACCACATTGCCCTGCTTCACGTTGAGGTTCCCGGTTCGGCCGTCGATGGGCGAGTAGATGCGAGTGTAACTGAGTTGGACCTTTGCGCTATCCAGCGCGGCCTCGTCGGCTGCGGCAGCCGCTTTCGCGGTCTCGATCGAGGCTTGGTCGGCCGCTACGGTCTCGTGCTTCGTATCGGCGTCAGTCTGGTACAACTCCGACTCTTGCTTGGAGACCACGCTCCTTTGATACAAATGCTGATAGCGCTGGGCTTGGGCGAGCGAATAATTCTCCTGCGCGACGTCCCGCCGCAGGTTGGCCTCCGCTTGTCTGAGCGCGGCAGCATCATGCGCCAGGTTGGCTTCGGCCTGTTTGACGGCTGCGTCGTATGGGCGCGGATCGATGACGAACAGGAGGGCGCCCTTCTGCACGTAGTCGCCTTCCTGAATGGTGACGCGCTCCAGAATCCCGCCGATCTGGCTCTTAACAGAAATGGTTTCGTAGGCTTCGACGTTGCCAATGACCTGGATATCAATGGGCGCTGTCCGCTGGACCACGGTAGCTACGGTGACTGGCGCCTCCGGCGCAGGCGGAGCCGCAACCGTGCCTTTGCTGCAGCACGACTCCAGCAGGCAAACACCTAGTACTGCGAGGCACTCGAAGGCCCGTGGGATGGCCGCTTGAGGCGAAGTTCTTGACTCTACAGTCTGCACCACTCTGGCGCAGGGCACGTTCACTGCCACGCGGTGTGCTCCGAGGCCCTGTCAAGCTAGCCGCCGAAGCACGCTGTTAGCGCGTGCTAAGCCGCAAGGGCGCTGGGGCATTTGACCCGGTGGAGCTGAGTTCCTCACGCGGCCCCTGAGCGATGCCGCACACGACTCATCGGGGCCTGAGGGGAGATGAACCGCGTCGCGGGCTTCCCAATACGAGTACGCGAGCCGGCGCCCCTAAGCCCCTGCGGCCATTACGAGCGAGCCCGGCGCGCTCGCCACCAACAATTCCTCGACTCGCTCTACGAGTTGGCGCGGGGTGAACGGCCTTGCCAGGAATGGGTCATCGTACTCCAGAAATCCCTTTGCAGCGAGCAGATTCAGCGGGTAGCCGGAGACAAAGAGGAAACGCAAACGTGGACTGATCTTTGTGAGCTGCCTGGCTGTAGTTCGCCCTCCGGCGTATACATCTCGCGTGCAAGCATCGATAATCGCGAGATCGATTTGGTATCGCCGCGAATCCGTCATGGCCTCGAGCGTGGTTCCGGCCTCCAGAACGGTGTACCCGCCTCTCTTGCGAAGGATGAGTCCGAGAATCTGCCTCTTTACTGGATCGTTTTCGAGTACCAGGATTGTGGCCACTTATCCCCCAACTGCCTTAGCTTTTTCCGCCCCGGTTACTTTAGCCATACGCAAATCTCCTTTTGAATGGAAAAGGAAAGTTGTCAGGTGCCCTATTAATTACGCACCTCTCTATCTGAAATGGTGATCCTCGGGCCGCCGGATGTCAAGGCGTGGGCTGCGGAGAACACTCCGCTGCCAGGAAACGCCGCACAGTATTCCGAGCCTGGCGCCGCCGTCTCTAGCCGTTGCCTGCACCCGGGGCATGTTGGTAAACATGCGGTTCCGTGCGCGCTTGGGACCGGAATAACTTGATCAGGCGCGCCACCGACTCCTGCCTCCGGCGCAATTCGTCGCGATAGCTCCGGTGATCCGTGTGCCGGATCTCAATAAGCAGATTGGTGTGCGCCGATTCCAACAGTTCAGACAGTATGGCAAGCTCTTCACTCGTCAGGTGGAGAGGCTCATGAGTGGCTTGGTTCATGAGGACACCCTTCTTTCCGGGCAAACACTCCGATTCCATTTGACGCCGGAAAAATGTGCGCGTCAATCGTCGTTTGACCGTTGACCCTCACCGCGCGGAGTCAGCGTCAGCGATACGCCGGCCTGGCCATGGGCCGCTCGACCGTGTACCGGGATTGCAGAAACGCCACGGTGTCCACCAACTGCGCTACCGTCATCGTCCCGCTGTAATCCGGCATACGCGATTTGCCGCCTGTGGCGACCATCTCCCTGGGGTAGGGGGTCAGTACGTATGAGGGGTTAATGATCGAAGTCACCAGGTACCCGTCAGTAACTTCTCCTGGGACCACGCCGCCCAGAACCACCGGAACCGGCGGCTGAACCGTGGGCTTTGGCAGATCCACACCTGAGACTTCGTGGCAGTGATTACATCCAAGCTGGACGAAGGCCACCTTCCCTCGATCAACATCTCCATTGGCGGGCAGGCGAAAACCGGCGGACGAGTGCCGGCCGGAGTCGCACGCTATGGTTCCGCCGAGCAGCATGACAATCGGCAACAACTGAGCAAAGCGCAACATGTTTCACCTCCTTGTAGGCCGTTATCTTCCCTGGGAGGCTGCAATTGAGCGACCAGTCTGGATTCCCGAATCTTCTAGCTTGAGTCGACTAGTCGGGCATCCGCCCGCTATGGCCGAGTCTTCGGTTCCATGAGTTCTACGCGCGTGCCGTCCGGATCGAATAGATTGAGCTGCCACTTACGGTTGCGGCCGACGCGCGGTTCCGCTTTCGGATCGCTGTAATGGCGCGAGAGGGCGATCTTGCGCCCTGCCTGAATGTCGGGCACTTCCAGACAAATATGATGCATGGAGCCGTCTTGCTCCCGGGTCGGCGTCCCGGAATGCAGCATTAACTCGATGTAGTCGCCGCGCGTGCCAGGAGTGCGCAGATTGATCCAGGCGGTCTTCTCGCCCGCCGGGCCTCCGCGCCAGAACTCGACAAATCCCAGCTTGTCGCGATAGAAGGCGAGCATGTTGTCGGCGTTGGCCGCCGTGATTCCAGTGTGATACAGGTGCGTGGAAATGCGTCCCTGCAAATACTGGCCGTGCACCTTGCTCAGCATGGAGCCGGGCATATATTGTACAAACTCGATGACATTGTTCTCGGGATCCCTCAATCCGAAGTTGCGATTGCCGTCGCGGCCGGTCTGGATGCTCCCCATCTGGAGACCGCGAGCTTCCAGCATTCCATGCAGCTTCTGGATATCGGTCGTCGAGAACGCCACGTGCGTGAAGCGAACGATCTGATTCGCAGGGAGGCCGGGCGAGATCTCGATGCATTGATTGTCGTTGATCTTGAAAAATACCAACGCCGCTCTGCCGGAGGTATCTTTCAGATCATAGGCCTCGTGGTAGCCCAGCACACCGGTATAAAACGCCCGCGCCTTTTCCAGGTCGCTCACCCTGAATCCAACATGCGCCAACCCCGTAATCGGTAATGCATCCGCGGCCGACAGGCATGCAGTCACCGCCAGGAAGGAAACCAAAATCCGTATCATCGCTTGCCTTTCAAAGAACTCAGATAGGCCACCAAATTCTCCAGTTCCGCCGCTGAAAGCCCTGCGTAGGCCGGCATCAGCGACTCTTTTTCGTACCGTACCTCTTCTAGATCGCTCTTCAGAAAGGAGCGCGGATCGCCGTCCATCGAGCGCAGTTGAATCGAGTAGTCATCTTCGTTGAGATAGCTGCCCCGGATCTTTCCGCCCGCCGTGGTGGTGACCGTAACGGCCCGGTAGGTGAGCGATACGTCCGCGCTGGGACTCACGATGGACTCCCTCAAATACCGCAGCGAGCTTCGCGCGCCCACGGAGGACAAGTCCGGTCCGGTGTCGCCACCCTGGGTGTCGATCGCATGGCACGCCGGGCAGCCCCGGCTTTCATAAACCACCCGGCCCGCTTGCGGATCACCGGGTGCTTTTTCCTTCGAGGCTCGCGCCCATCCCAACCTCTTGACGTAAGCCACCAGGCGCCAGACGTCCGCATCGGCCAGAAAGGTGCCCGGCATTTCGGTATTGCGAATGCCATTGCGGATGTTGAGGAACATCTGACGATCTGAGTCTCCGTGGCGGTACTGGCCCGTGTTGAGAGCTGCCCCGCGCCCTCCTTCACCGTCGCGGCCATGGCAGAGCCCGCAGCGGCCCAGAAACAGCTTCCGCCCGAGGCCGGCGTCCGCTTCGGAGTTCAGCGGATTTTTTTCAGGGACCTCCGCCTCGCTTCGCAACCTTTGCATTTGCGCCGGCATCGTGCTCATCACTGCGCAACAGCCAATCAGGAACAGACGCATCTTTTCTCAATCCAGCGCAAAGGCCATCAGGTTGTCCCCGATCGGAAGTGTGACGATCTGCTTTCCCCGGCTGAGAAAGGTGATCGGGCTGGCGTAAACTCTGTCGCCACCGGGAAAGTGCCAGAGCTCTTTGCCGGTCTGTGCATCGAGGGCAAAGATATTGCCCTGCATGGTGCTGGAGAAGACCAGGTTGCCGGCGGTGGAGAGCACGCCCGACCAATGCGGTGTCAGCAGATGGTGTACCCAACGAATCTCGCCGGTCTCCGGCACAATGGCCAGAAGCTTCCCCGAGTCCTCTTCCGGCCGGAACCGCGCCCCACCTCCGCCTCCGCCCGCGTATGCGTCGCCCGCGCGGAACTCGACCGTGTCCGACTTGAAAAATCTGCGCCGCTCTTCGCGGGCCGAGACGTAAAGAAGTTTGGTGATGGGGTTGTAACTGGGCGACATCCAGTTGTTCCCACCGTCGACTCCCGGCCAAATCTCGTCATTTCCCTCCAGAGTCGGTTCTTGTCCGGGCAGCATCACGGGCCGCCCTTTGCGATCGATCTCCTTGGCCCAGGTTTGTTTCACGTACGGCTTGGCCAGCAGAAAATCTCCCGTTTGCCGGTCGAGCACGTAATAAAAACCATTGCGATTGGCCTCGAGCAGCAGCTTCCTGGGAGGCCCCGCCACGGTGGAATCGAGCAGCACCGGCACTTGCGTGGAGTCCCAATCGTGCGTATCGTGAGGCGTGAATTGAAAATACCATTTTAGTTTGCCGGTATCCGGGTCCAGCGCGACCACGGAACAGGAATAGAGATTGTCGCCGCGGCGCACGTCGCCGTTATAGTCGGGTCCCGGATTGCCCGTCCCCCAGTAGAGCAGATTCAGATCCGGATCAAACGAGCCGGTGATCCAGGTGGTTCCTCCGCCATGCCTCCACGAGTCTCCCGTCCAGCTTTCCGAACCTGCTTCGCCAGGTGCGGGAATGGTGTAGAAGCGCCACGCGCGCTCGCCGGTGGCCGCTAGGTACGCATCCACAAAGCCGCGCACTCCCGCCTCGCCGCCGGAGATTCCCACGATGACGCGGTCTTTCACGGCCAGAGGGGCGGCTGTGGCGGTGTAGCCTTGCGAAGGATCGGTGATTTCCCTCTTCCACAGCAGGCGGCCGGAGCGCGCGTCGAGCGCCACCAGTTTCGCATCCAGCGTCGTGAGAAACAGCCGGTCGCCCAAGATCGCCAGGCCGCGGTTCACTTCTCCGCAGCAGGTGTAGACGCGCGAAGGCATCCGGTATTCGAAGGTCCACAACGCGCGGCCCGTTTCGGCATCGAGAGCAATCACGTCGCTGGGCGGGCGCGTGACGTACATGATTCCATCCACCACGATCGGTGTTGTCTCGACCTTGGCGTGATGCATTTGAAAAATCCACTTGGCATGCAACCTCTGCACGTTGTCGCTGGTGATCTGGTTGAGGCGGCTGTAGTGGTGGCTGCTGTAATCGCCGGAATATGTCAGCCAGTTGCCCGGCTCCCGGTCAGCCTGGAGCAGTCTTTCGTAGGTGACCGGCAGCCCCGTGGAAGATGCCTGCGAGTGGCACACACCGGTTGCGATGAGTATTCCTGCGATTGCAGTCAGCAGATTTCTTGCGGGCACCAGGCCGGCGTTCACAAGATCAATCGTCTTACAAGCGAGAGGAGATGGGCAAGAGAGGAAAAGGGGCGGGCGCGCCGCCCCGGGGTGGTCACGCCGCCATCGGCAAAGTCGCAGTGGCGGCCATCTGCTGTGGCGCGGGCTCGGTGAAGATTTCGAGAAGCAGCGCACGGACTCGGAGATAGCGCTGGCACTCGGAACAGCCACACAGGCCGTGATCGGTCGTATGGCCGATCAGGTATTCGAGCTGTTCCCGCAGGACATCGTTCTCATCGGCTGGCTCCAGGACTCTGGGCAGACTCAATCCGCCGTCCGGCGTCGTCGTGATTCCATTCAGTTCCGCATGCGGTACCATTGGCCTACCTCCGTTTCCACCTAGATAGATGTATGCGGCGTGGAAACAGGTCCCTTCAGGATTGTAAATATAGGTCAACACCAGGGCGGAAATGAAGAGCTGTTAACCGCCGGTTGGCTGAGTGGCGGGCGCGCCACTGGGCGGCGTACACTGGACCATCGCATGATGATGGAGATCAGCCGTAAGGAGATCACGCCAGGCGCCGTGGTGGTCACGCTGGCCGGCAGAGTGATGATGGGCGCGGAGAGCGAGCAGATTTTAGGCCTCGTCGACAGCCTGCTGGCCGAAGGGAAGCGCACCATCATCTTCGATATTGCCGGCGTCACGCACATCGATAGCACCGGTATCGGCCGCTTCATTTCCAGCTACCACAGGATTGGCGCGGCCGGAGGCGACATGCGCATGGCGGGCGCAACCGGGCCCTTGTTCCAGGCCTTCCATGTCAGCCTGCTGGACACGGTGTTCCGGTTTTATCCGGATGTGGAAGCGGCCTGCAAGGTCTAAAGTGGTCTGACGTACCGGCACGAGGGGCTTGTGTATAAAATCGTGGGCGTGAAGATCTCCCTGCTGCTGTTGGTCTGCTCACTCGCGAGCGCCGGCGACACGGGTTATCTGGGCCGCGACGTGTGCGCCGGCTGTCACAAAAGTATCGCGGTAACGCAGTCCCGCACAAACATGGCGCGGGCCTGGCCGGGCGTTGCCACCCCCCAACTCCCCGCGAATTATTCCGAGGCGCACGCGGAGGGTCCGGCGCCTGCGATCGAGTATGCGCTCGCCCGAACCGGCCGGAACATGCGATACCGAGTGCAAATGCCGGGGCAGCCGCCGCTCGATTTTCCGGTCGAGGCCACCATCGGCGGCGAACGGCACGGGATCAGTTTTCTGGCCCGGGTCACCGCTCTGGACGGCTTGCCTCTGCCGCGTCCGGCCCTGGTCGAAGCCCGCTACTTTCACTATGCGCAACAGAACCGGCTGGCGCTCGAACTCGGTTTTCCCGAAGAGAAGCCCGCAAATTATGAGACGGCCTTGGGCCGGGTGCTCACTCCGTTTTTGGAAAAGAGATGCCTCGAGTGTCACGGCGCGCCGCGAACTCTCGGAACCCGCATCGCGAGCGGCGTAGATTGCGAGAGCTGCCATGGCCCCGGCCAAAGGCACTTAGCCGCGCTCGGCACGCATTCGCTGGATCTCGGCATTTTGAACCCCAAGAAGCTGCCCGTGGCCGAACGGATGCGCCCATGCTCGCAATGTCATGCGGGCGCCAGTGCCCTCGAAGATCCGATGCCGTACGACACGCTGATTTCCAATCAAGTGACGGCGTTGAAAAATACCGAGTGCTGGCGTCAAAGCGCGGGTGAGTTCACGTGCACAGACTGTCACGACCCGCATCGGGACGCGCCCCCTCTTGTGGTGACCGCCAAATCCGAAAAGACTTGTTTGCGATGCCACAGCGCGGCAGTCACGAGTCATGCGGGGTTGTGCCCGGTGAATCGGATCACAGGTTGTATCGGATGTCACATGCCCGACCAGACTCGCGGCGCGTTCATTATGGCGGATCACTGGATTCGCGTCCATCCCGAGCAAAAAGTCGAAGTGCCCGCTCACAATCCGGCTTGGCGAACGAGGATTCCTCCGAAGCGTCTGTATCTCCGTATGATGGTTTTCGACGACCGGGAAAAAGCCTCGGCGGTTCGCCAGAAGCTTTTCGCCGGCGGATCTTTCTTCGAACTTGCCAGTGTCCATTCGATCGACCGCGCCACCGCAGAGACTGGCGGATACTTGGGGGATCTCGACCCAAACCACCTCGACCCCGCTCTGTCCGCGGCAGCGCTGAAGCTCCAGCCGGGAGAGATCTCGAATGTAGTCGAATCCAACGGGAAGTACTTCACCGTTCAGCGTATGCCGCGGAATTTCCGCGAGGATGCTGAAGCGGCATTCAACAAAGCGACGGACCTGCGGAAGCAAGGCAAGCTGCAGGAATCGAGAAACGAACTGCTCGAAGCCTTGAAGATTTATCCGTGGCTGCTGCGCGCCCTCAACTGGCTCGCCGCCATGTACACGCAAGGCGGCAATCCGGGCGTTAGTGTCGGAATTCTGACCCTCGCAGCCCGCCTCTATCCGCAGGACAGCGACGTCCACTTTAACCTCGCGCTCGCCTATGCCGCGATGGGCAACGCGGAGGAAATCCCCGAATACCGTCGTGCCCTGGAAACCGATCCCGATCTTGCCGTGACCTATCTGAATTGGGGCGCCACGCTCTATGAAAAAGGCCAGTACCAGGACGCTATTACGGTTTACCGGGAGGGGATCAGCGTAAATCCCCTTTTCGCCTCGCTTCACTACAGCCTGGGGCTGGCATTGGAACACGAAAAGAAGACAGCCGAAGCCGAGGCCGAGATAGCGTTGGCCAGAAAGATCGATCCAAACGTCGGCACGCGGTAAATGACTGCGGCTACCCGATCCCCTTGCCTTCCGTGATCTGGACCACCTGATTCGCAGCCACACCGGCGACCTTGTCCACAACGCCGCTGGGCCATTGGATTTCCAGGTCCGCCTTTTCCGCGCTCCCCAGTCCGAAGTGCACGCGTAAGTCATTTTGTGAAATGTAGCTTCCACCGCTGCGCACCTCGTCGGTTTGCCGGTGGCCGCCGGTGGAGCAAATCACCCGCGCCCCGATGCCCGAACGGTTGGACTTCGTCCCCACGGTTTTCACCAGCAGCCAGTTGTTCTTCAGCGTGCTGTCGCAGCGAAGCAACTGCGGCACATCGTTCACGCAGTTCACCACCACGTCGAGATCGCCATCGTTATCGAAATCGCCGAAGGCGCAGCCACGGGCCGCCACCTTTTCCACAATCCCCGGGCCGGCGTCCATCGATGCATCCTGGAATCTGCCGTTGCCCAGATTGCGATACAGGATCTTGCGTTCGTGGTATCCGGCTTCAGCATCGGTCTCGCCGACCTCCGGATACACATGCCCGTTGCACACCAGGACGTCGGCCCACCCATCGTTGTCGTAGTCCAGAAAGCCGACACCCCAGCCCATAAAGCGCGTGTTCTTCCCCAGCCCAGACTGAAAAGTCTGGTCATCGAAGGTCATGTTGCCCAGGTTGCGATACAGGCTATGCGTGTCGCCGGCGAAATTGGTTTTCACGATGTCGATCAGGCCGTCGCAATCGTAATCCGCCGCCGAAACTCCCATGCCCGCCTGCGGCTTGCCGTCGGGACTATAGGCGACTCCGGCTTCAATGGCGATGTCCGTAAACGTGCCGTCGTGATTGTTCTTGTAGAGCGCCGACGAGGTCGAATCGTTCGCCACGTAAATGTCCGGCCAGCCGTCGTTATCGAAATCGGCAACCAGCACCCCCAGGCCGTACGTGCCGGGGGTGTTCAGAATCCCGGATTTGGCGCTCACATCCGTAAACGTGCCGTCGCCCTTGTTGTGAAACAAAATGTTCTTTCCGCCCTTCAAGCCCGGCGGACCGCAAGCGACTAAGAGTCCTTTGTAAAGGCACGGGCCCGACTCA